>Ga0209464_10000692_pt1 | contig 10760 bp, 9 predicted proteins | sample DOMMetBare1Fresh_2_FD_187473 | JGI IMG/M metagenome (GOLD analysis project Ga0209464, IMG submission 187473) | Wetland sediment microbial communities from St. Louis River estuary, USA, under dissolved organic matter induced mercury methylation -... | ecosystem: Environmental > Aquatic >... | reverse complement strand
CGGGTTGACCATGATGGCAAACATGATTTCTGAATTCGCTGCAGCTGAAGTAACCAGGTTCTGTTCGCTGTTGAGTTTGTTATTCAGCGGTTCGATAATCCATTTTTCCTCTGCCTTGCCATTCATTGGATTGATCTCGAAAAACGTAAAAATTGGTTTGTCGGCGTTATCGATGCCGCAAAGGTTAGTTTCCACATCATCCATATAATCCTCGATGGCTTTCTTCCGCAGATCGACGGTTGCAAACTCATTGGCAGGGAACTGGCGGTCCCAGAAAGCATATGGAATCTGAATATGCCATTTCCAGGTTATCTGATTGGTGTATGCTTTCTTAAGGAAAGCCGGTACCATGCTGGCAATATCGATCCATCCGGCCAGATATGCTGCAAACCAAAGGGGTGATGAATAATACTCGTTATTACTCCACGAATCGCGGATACACATCACCAATGATTTTCCGTTTGTGTGACCAGCCCAACGGCGGCGCTCAAGGTCAGCGAAAGGATCATATTCATCCAGAAGATCATACACAGTATATTCACCCTCAGACGGAGTATCGGGGAACTTTCCGGACACGATGCAATTTTCAACCACTCCATCTTTATTGGCAACGGTCAACCGGCAGTATTTTGAATTGATTGCGTTGACACCAACAATCCGGCTTCCATCAGCATTAAACAGGAACTCCACGAAAGCCACTCCAAGTTTCAGGTAATCGCGGATAGCTTTTTCCATATAACGGCGCATGACCCGACTGTTGGCAAAAATGGTTAGTGAAGCGTCTTTGGGAGCCTTCAGCAGTTCATTGCCTTTGTCATCATAGCCGGTAACGATACAGGGATAGATTCCCTGACCAAGGGTAAAGTTTCGTGTAAAGCGTAAGCCGGTGTTTAATGTTCCGACTTTGTTGATGATCTCCTCGGCCTTTGAAGGCCAATCGTTGTTTGATCCCCAGCTGGCAATTTCGTAATTACCGATTGTTGTCCGATCCAGATCGATCTTTGCTGGCTTAGGATTCGCTGAATTTGGTTTATCTGCCGGAACCCCGGTTGTAGCGCCCATATAACTTCGCCCGGAGGCAAGCAGTGGCACACCTTTAGCATTAAAAATAATATCTGCCATATTACATTCTTACCTTTTTACCATTGTACTCGATCAATGAATCAATGCTCACCGGAGTCACATGACCACAAGCGTTTCCATTTTCATCCACCGGGAGAACCCCGCGCATACGGTTTTCTTTCATATTCATTTTTAGTCCGGTTGCCACTGCCCTAGGCATAAAAACCAGCTCTCCATCTTTTTTTACAAACTTGATGGAGAAGAAAATTTGTTTTCCTTCGGGAGTTTCCCTAATCTCTAATTCTTTAAGGACTAGGTTTCGGCGTATCGATTCTACTTTTGGTTGAGCCATTTGAATTTTTGATTGATAAATGATGATTGATGAATCAAATGTAAGTCGCAGGAATATGGGGAGAAAGGACAGTTTCGACCACTTCGACAAGCTGCCTTCGACAAGCTCAGGCACCGGAGCTTGGATCCAATATCTGTGTCAAACCTGAGCGAACAAAAAAATGGAGGCGAAGCCTCCACTCTTGGTTAAAGGTTAAATTTGCTCTTCAACATCACGGATTTTCAGATCCAGGGTTCGTTTCATCTCATCGATCACTGAGCTGATCACTGCTGAGTTGGAAGTTTTGAACTCATTTCCATTTGAATCTCTCAAGCTGATCACAGAACTGAGTGAATCAGCTCCGATCTGGAAGGTTTGCAACTTGCGCCGTGAATCATTCAAGGTCTTCCAACGGTCGATAAGCAATGATAAATCTTCCACTCTTTGAATCCTTTCATCCAAGGTCAGCTTCCGTGGTGCTTCGACTTCGTCTTTCACAATGGTCAAAACCGGAGCTGTTTCAACAACTTCATTAACTACTTCAGCAACATTGATCTTTTCGGCTGCATTTGATTTACCCATAACATTTTGCCCCTGCCCTGAGGTCTTATTTTGGCATCTGGCTCGCCGGTTAAAATTAAATTATGGATAAACCACATTGAGCCAGCCGGATTCTTGTCAATAGCGAATGTCAGTTTACAAATCCCCGGCCTCACCCCAACCCTCTCCAAAGGAGAGGGAGTTTGGAAACTGAACAAGCATGAAATGTTGTTTTTGAAAAGTATTCTCCGGGAAACCCAAACTATTGACTTTTCCGGATGGCGTAAATACCTTTATCCCTAATTTGAGTGTAACAAGAAATTCTATGTAATAAGCTGAACATCATTAAAATAAAAAAAGTATTTAAGAAATATTTGTATATATCTTTGTAAGCGAACAAAAAAAGGGCAATGCCCTTTTGATTACATCAATCCTTCGTCGGCAAAGGAGAAGTATGATTCTGAAGTAATAATCAGATGATCCAATACTGCGATGTCGAGTACTTTTCCAGCTTCGCGGATCTTCTTGGTTAAATCTTTGTCAGCTTCGCTAGGAACCAGGTTTCCTGATGGGTGGCAATGTGAAATCAAAATTGAGCAACTGTTTGATTTTAAAGCTGTTTGCATAATCATTCGTACATCTGCAACTGTTCCCGAAATTCCTCCGGCTGAAATCTGGCAGTATCCTAACACTTTGTTGTTCCGGTTCAAACACAGGATGTAGAAATATTCCCGGTAATCGAGACTAGGGAAGACATCCTTTAAGCAAGCGTAAGCATCTCCGGAAGTAACCACTTTGGGTAATTCAGATGCTTTGTACTTGGGTTTGTAACTGATCTCAATCTCGGCCAAAGTTGAATTATACATTGGCACCGGAGTAAATAAATTCTTTTGCATTTTAAATTACCTCTGCCCTGAGGATTTTTTGTGGCTGGCTCTCCAATTAATTTTGAGCCAATTGCACATTGAGCAGACCGGATTCTTGTCAAGGGCGGCTTCGACAAGCATTTAGCCACCGGATTAAATATCGAAGACGTGAATGCAACCCTTGACTTTTCCGGGATGCGATCAATAAATTCGGGGCAAAATTGAGTGAGAGTAATACCTCTCTGTATTTGGTTGGAGTAAAAAAGAAACCCCGCTGAATTTGCTGGGTGAAGAATTTTTAGAAATCTTACCAGAAGATTTTTATTTAATTATTTGAAAAACAATCGAATAAATTTAATCAGTACTGTTTTTTACGAATGTTTTGGGGTCAATAATTGGTAGAATGGCTGTGTGTAAAAATGTGCCTTTAAATTCAGAAAACATAATTCCCCTTACCGTGGAAATAGAAACCGAGTTTAAGGTTGTCAAAAAGAGATCTGGAATAACAGGTTGCAGAGATCCAGCAACTAAAAAATCATCAAAGTTTGCAATTTCAAAAATACAACTAGCCTGTAATGATGCGATTCGGGTTTCATTATCTTCGTGTATAATTTCGATAGTGGTAACAACAATAATCAGCTTATTTTCAGGACTAATCTGATGTTCAAGTCCGATATTAAAATGAAAAGTAGTTTGAACCGGTAAGGGTTGTTTGAGCCGATTTAGTTTAACATCCAGTAACTCGATTCCTTTGAGTAAAAATGAGAATTCTTGATCCTTAATTGAATTTTTCATGTCAAATATTTTCAATTAATTATGACTGCTCACGGCATAATGACGTGATTTTGAACCCTGATAAAAATCGATAATTGATTTCCCTACAAGAAAGCCGCAGTAAGGTGAACATTCTGTAGTCAAAACTTTTTCACTAACAACTCCATAATATTTTACTATCAGTTCTTTAGGAGATTCATTTAGAGATACCAACCCAATATTTAATACTCTTTCAATATCAAAAAGGGTATCAGATTCAAAATTATGGGTGCCACTTAACCACCGGGTTATAATCGAAGGTTGTTTGTTCATTTCTCTTGCCAAGTCTCCTTTTTTCCAACCTTTTGCTTTCATGGCATCGTCAATTTTGGCGGCCAGTAACATTCTTTTGTTTGTTTTTTCTTGTTCTTGTGGACTGATTTCCGAAAAAATTTCGGATAAGAAGTCGCTCTCGTACTTTTCTGCTGCTTTGTTCATAGGTTTTGATATTTTATTCTTCAAATTCCAGATTTCCATATAATCCGGTTCCATCTTCTGAAAAAAGAATTTCTCCGGACTTGATTCGTTCTGTAATTAATGCTGAAATTTCACGCAAAAAATAGTTTTCTTCTTTGAGTTTTGGATCATCCTGAAGCTTTCGTATAGTTTTTGGCTTGTAACCGCCACCGCCAAGAATGACCAGTGAGTTTCCATAACGAATACAATACAGTCTTAAATTGCTTTCCGGATCATCATAAAGGGCGCAAACACCGTCACCCAGGATCCCTTCATCAAATTTGAAAAAGACTTCTCTTGCACCTGTCTTTTTATTAATTGCAATAATTGTCTGATTAATGTTGATTATTTCACTTTTAAATGCAATGATGTTTTCTCTCATGAAACATTCGAACAGTGTTTTTTGTTCATCGCTAAGGTATACGGAATATATACCTGCCTTGTTTCCATTGAATTGTGAGAGTTGTACAATCTTAAATTTCATTTGGTGGGGTAAAAGTATTAAATTTAGTTATAAGTAAAATATTTTTCAATCTTTTTTTGTGCCAATTAACAAATTCCCAATGTTGTGTGTCATATTTTAATAAAACAGTTCAACTTTTAATTAATTCTGAGATTCGCAAGTTACAACAACAAAATAAATAAAGCATTATTGTTAAAGATGTTTTCAAAACAGTTGTATCGATAAAACTAGTTCATATTCTAGTGCAACCTCTTAGGAAAAATCAATCGAAAGGAAAAACTGAAAAAATGGATCCTGCGAGTGGTTATAGCATGGACAAATCAGACAATACAATAAAGAATTATCAGGGAAATTCGAGAATGCTGGTTGATTTATTTCGGTGAAACCAAACAATTCGGATAAAATAGTTTTAGGAAGAAAAAACAGCTTTTAAGAAAAAAAGAAAAGGGCAAAAAATATAAACTATATTTCAACGGGTTGTTCAAACAATACGAGTAACGGTTGTAGTTTTGGATGAAAGTTGGGTCTTGATTTACCGGGTCGGCATTTAAAAACCTCCCAACTACCGGGTCGTACAAACGTCCGTTCATGTTGTAGAGAATAAAATACAGACCCATCCCGTTCCCCCGAAAGGGGAAAGCCTTTACTCCTTTTCAAAGAACGTTATCGCTAAAGTAGCCAAAGTTAATAAAGAAGCTACCCGTAAGGGTAGCTTCTCAACTTTTTTATTTCAAAATGGGATTACAAAATCCCTTGCTTAAAGGTGACGATTACAATTCGTCACCAGCGGTTGCCAGCTTTTTATATATCCCGAAGAGCAGGGTTAATAACTGGACAACAGTTAAATCCATGCGAATCTAACTTATTAGGAGCCTGATTACCGGACAAATTATAAATTAGTTCCGATAATCAGGCTGTTGAAATCAATACATCCTAAAACTATTAGATGTATTGTGATTAGTGTTTTACTATTAATTGTTTGGTCGAATTGATCTTCTTGTTGTTTACTTTTACAATGTAGTTTCCGTCTTTTAAGCTACTCACAGGTATTGTAAACTTGTTCCCTGAATATTTTTTCTGGATTTTTACTGTTCCATAAATATCTAAAACGGTGACCGTATATTCATCATCGGATGACAGGCTTCCGCTTTTCATTCCTTCCTCCAGACCAGCACTGATGGTTATTTCAACTTCAGTCGATGCCGGGTTGGGACTCATTAAATAATCGCCATAATACATGAAATATTTATAAGCCCGGTCCGAACATCCGCAAGCGTTTGTTGCCTCAACTCCAATGTAATAATTATTGGGTTCAGGGAAAGTAATCTCAGCATGATCCATCCAGGAATAAATATAAGCATCAGTACTCACAATCCAGGTATAGTAATCAGTTGTGGAATAATCTGGTGATGGCATTGCATAAAAATTAAACGGATTGGAACCACCAGTTGGATTGGTAATATAAGAAACTAGAGGGGCTCCCACCCAAACTGTTTTACGTTCCAAAGTAGCATTGCCATTATAATGAACAGTCGCTTCAATCCATCCCGAACCGGAACCGTTAGCTACAAATGTTTTGGGATTACCTGGTTGATTATCAAAAGTTATATTAGAGCTTTTATCCCAAGAGACAGTAGCCCCTGCAGGTAAGTTAGGCACATTAAAGGAGGCCCCCGATGAACAAATAAGTGAACCGCCATTGATTTCATCGCAAGTGGACATGACAGGTTCTATCCCTAAAGTTGCCCAGTTATAAGTATTATATGTGTGGTTACTAGTTGTAGGGTGAAGATTTGTTATATTATAATAAGAATTATTTGCAGAGCTATTACCCCATCCCCAATTACAATGAAAGTTATCATTGGCATCATACCCATCAATAACCCACGCATGACCTACATCTGTTTGCAATGTCCCAGTTAAACCTTCATAAACAATCGGTCTACCTATGCTAAGTTCTTCTTTAAGTCTAGTTGTCCATGTACTCGTTGGCGTATATGTAGATGATGATATTTGAGTTACACTATTCTTCATTCCAAAATTACTGATTAATTTATTCATTGCGGCATAGGTATCTCCAGAAGATGCTGTGTCTCCAAATTGTGTCTGAGCCGCAATAGCACAATCATAAATTAATTTTGCATTGTAGTTATCAGGAGTGGAGAGACTCATGTTTCCCATGAATAATTTGATAGAGTAAGGTCTACTGACAAATTATTGTAACGAGTGTCAGTAATTGTCCCTGATTCATTTACCTTGCATCCCCAATAGTATAATACTTGAGCAAACGCAACTCCCACACATCCGGCATAACAATGCCCACCTGGCCCACTTGAACTTATTGGGCAAGAGTCATTCCATCCATTATTTTGATTCCAAGTCGTGCTTAACAATGGTGCAACTTGAGATGGCAGGGTGGTCACTGATTTTAATGAATTTGAAGGAATAACGGATGTCTCATTTCCAGAGTATTTGCTCCATTTTTGTTTAATGTTATCTGTAGGAAGAATATTTTGATCCTCAATTTCCTTAATCTGCTTTTTATATGAATCCAATAAGAATAATAGTTGTGGAGGCAGATTCTCAAATGTAAAGTTTGACTCGGTAGAGCTGCCCAATACTGGAACAACCGCATCACTTGCGGACAAAATAATAAATCCTGTTGGATTGAAATTTACAATATAGAAAGCATTCTTTTCTCCGGTTTTTACAGTTAGAATCTCTTTAGTTTGGAACCCAGAGATATTTTTATTGTAACCCAGTTGGGTAAATGCATTAATGGCAATTTTTTCGGCCGTTTGTTTATTAACTTCTTTCGCTTGCAAAGCTGTTGAGACCATGCAAACAATCAAACAAACAGTAATCCTAATAGTTAACTTTTTCATAAATGCTTATTTTTTTCTTTTGAAATATTTTTCAAGTTGATTTTCTTTGATTAACTCGTTTAAATCGGATATAGTAAACCCACCCTTACCTTCCATATTTTTATCTGAATAATAAAACTCAACGAATGGGTCTCGGTCGATAATACTATTTATTACTTTAGGATTTGATGCTCCCTGATTGAATAATGGAGACAATTTCTCACGGATATAAGTGTCAAAGCTCAAACTTGTAAAATAAGAGTCAACTCCACACCCTGAATCTACAACGTACCCATTAATTAATCGGTAACGTTCGTTGTAATAATATTTACCCTTGTATAAGGTTAAACAAGGGCAATCCTCATTAATCTCATAAGTATGATAAAAGTTCTCATACGGTGTGATCGGAACATTGAAAAAGTAATCTGCTTTTGTTTTATAAACCGAAAATCCCGGTATCGCTGGATAAAACTTTATATTTTCATCCAGATAAGAAAGGTCTTCCTCGTCTTTTTTGCAACCAGCCCCCATTAAGACAAAGAGCAAGACGAAAAGGCTAAGTTTTAAAAATGTTGTTGTCATGTTTTTTGTTTTTTTAGTAAAAGGATTCAAATTAGCTTATCGCAATGCAGCGATGAAATTTAAAAAAAGGTGGAGGTCGTTTCATGTTTTTGGTTTTTAGGATTAATTAAACTTAATTATATATTGTAATGATATATGGGAGAAGTCAGTACTATCTCTATAACAAAACTATTAATACGACAATGCTATATGAATCTATTATATATATATATTCACAAGTTTATTTTGATTTTCTGAAATATTAACATAATGTATAGCAAAACCGATATAAAGCGTTAACCAATTACAAACTTTGGGCGTCGATTCACATTTTATTGAAAATTATCATGATCACTGTGCTATAGTTGAGAGAGTTGGGTTACAATTCACTTTACTAATTTTGCCAGTGACTATCAAAATAGCCTGAGGATAAAGTGTACATTGCGTTGTCAGCCTTCCACACCTTATAATCATACCAGCCATAATTCGAAACGTCGTTGAATGAGTCTGAAGTTTCAGCTCCTAATGAAATAAATTCAGCATTATTATACCCCATAACTGCAATGTATCTGTTCTTATTTATTGGATTTGGGTATACCATGTAAAAACAAAGCTTTTCCCCTTCAACTTTTTTATCTTTTATCTGGATTCCGGTGTTTGTTACCAACAGTGAAATATCGTTTTGAAACCTCTTAAGCAAAAGGTTTGAAGCTGGATTTCCCAATAAAACAAGGTTCGAATTCTCAATATCTTTCTCGCTTATCTCAAAGTCGTTTTTAGTAATGCAGTTGGTAAAATATCGGTTATACCAATATTTGTTGATTGTATCGGACAAAGCCTTGATGCCTTCTGTTTCAAGCCGACTTCCCGAAGTTCCTTTTACCAGAATGAACCTTTGGGAAAACACATGCGCCAGTGGTCCTGCGATGCGGTTATTCTTCAATTTTTCATCAGATTTTGGTTGCACCCCCAAGTGCAAAACAGAATCACTGGTCATACCATTAAACACCTGAAGCCCATTGTCAATAACCTTTAAAGATTTCTTCTTATCATAGGGCATATTTGTTAGATCAATTGAATAAGCAACTACGTTTTCTTTTTGTACGGTTAACTTATTTCCTTTTATTTGGGCTTGAATATGTGCCTCACTTGGGATATTCATATCATTTATAGTAACCCAGAAGGATTTATTGTAAAGCATCTGGTTGGTTGTAAGGTCAATCTTTTGGGGGCTTCTAACCAAACTATAATTTCGGGTGAACTTCAATATGTCATCATAAAAATCATCGGGGTAATACCTTGGAAATTCATTGGGTATTTTTACGTAGTTGAAATTTTCGAGTTGGTAGTACTCTGCAACCTTATTTAAATTTTCACTTGATTCGATCGGCACGTGTCGGTCAATGATACTATGCGTATCGAATATTGGCAATTGCCTGTTATTACTTAAAAACATTATTGGATAGTTGGTTTTCATCCACGGATTGGTATTTTCATTGACATAAACGATGTCGGGGGCAACTACACCAACAGCAGCGAACAGGTCGGGGTATTTTATGCTCATTTTGAAAAGTTCATTTCCCCCGCTGCAAGTCCCAGCTAAATAAATCCGGTCCCTGTCTATGTCATAATCAGCTTCCACATCATTTAAAATTGAAAAAAACTCAGTCTCCTCTATTGGGTTATGGTTTGCTTCATTTTTACGCCTGGAGCCAGGCTCGATGATTATCATGTTGTACTTTTCCGACAAATCCTGAAAGAAGTCTACGAGTTTATTATTGGCAACCCTAAAACTTTCTAAATATATCAGCTTATCATAGACATTGACAGGTACTGCCGTTGCGACTGGTATCTTCTCTCCCTTTTTATAGGACGATGGGATGTGTAAAATGTAATATTGCAAACTTGAATCAATCTCGGAAACATAAGAACGGATAAAAGACCCTGTGGTGTGTTTAAACGGATCACTACCTTCTTTCAAACGCACATAAATATCCCGAAGTTGAATAAACAAGTTTACAAATTTCTTATCGGTCAAGTATGTATTCTTAAGTAAGTGGTTGAAACGATAACTTAATGCCCCAATATTGTTTCTTATTTTATTTGTCGTTTCAATAAACTGAAGTTTATTGAAAATTTCCTTTGTAGAATCAATAATATCTCCAATATAGATGTCCTGTACCAATGTAAAGTCCTCTATTTTAGCTTTGACAATATAATTACCATCTTTAAACCCTTTAATGCTGTGCGACCACAATTTATTTTGTTTAAGAGAATCTTTTATTAATAATCTGTTTTCACTGTCATAAACCGTAATTTCTCCATTACTTGGTAGGAAAATGGCCGATTGCCAAATACTATCACTCTCATTTATTATATTGCCAGACAAAATGCCGTGATTATGCACTCCTAAAGCTCTCTCCATTCCCCGAAGTGTTTTATTTTCCAATCTGGCATAGATTTCGCATTTTTTATTAGGGACTTGTATTTTTATCAATAAAAAATTGTTTCCTTTTTTTAATGATATTGGAATAAATTTTCGATAGCTGATAATTGGTTTTATGGAGAAATCCTCGCAGATGAGCTTATTGTTTAACCATACCTTTTCAAATCCATTGCTTGAAAAATGAAACCTCGTAGATATGTTCTCTTTACACCTTATTTCGCAAGCAAAATAGTAATTGCCATTAATGTCAGTTGAAAATTTTGGCATCTTCTCAAATTCGAAAGGATAAGCACCAGTAGAAATAAAAGAATTCGTAAAACAAGTGTCTAATTTATCGGTTGTGGATAAACTTTTACCT
>Ga0209464_10000691_pt1 | contig 10762 bp, 4 predicted proteins | sample DOMMetBare1Fresh_2_FD_187473 | JGI IMG/M metagenome (GOLD analysis project Ga0209464, IMG submission 187473) | Wetland sediment microbial communities from St. Louis River estuary, USA, under dissolved organic matter induced mercury methylation -... | ecosystem: Environmental > Aquatic >... | reverse complement strand
TGTCTAAGGTGTACACTTTTGGTGTTAACGTTACCCTTTAAATTCGTAAAAGCATGAAAAAAATAGTATACATCGGAGTTGCACTCCTAGCCTTCTTTTTCACCTCGTGCCAGGAGGATTTTTTGGATACCAAGCCAACGGCATCCGTTGACAACGAGACAACCTTCTCTTCCGTAGAGAACTGCTATGCAGTAATAAACGGAATACACCGCTACATGTACGCTTATGGCTCAACACAAGATGAGTCTGGCGAGGGTTCCATTATGATTCGTCGAGATATGCTGGGCGAAGACCTCTGTATGACAGCAGCTGGGAACGGATGGTTTAACCGTTCTTACCAGTGGACTGATCACCGCAATGCGTTTGCAACATCCAACAACTACCCTTGGATCTTCTACTACCGCATCATTGCAAATGCCAATACGGTTATAGCCAAGCTAAAGGAGAAGTTTGCGGACAAGGCATCCGAGTCGCTTTACCAAGAAACCATGGCGCAAGCACTTACCTACCGTGCTTGGGCGCACTTTAACCTGGTACAGCTATATGCTAAACGCTACGACCCTGCTGTTGCTGGAGCAAATACCCAACCTGGAGTTGTGCTTGCTACTACACCTGAAGTAGTTCAGCGTCCTCGCGCAACGGTTGAAGAGGTATATGCTCAGGTTAACCGCGACCTTGACGATGCAATTACGCTATTTGCAAGCTCAAACTCTAGCCCTAGCCAGGTGTCAGACCTTTCCATCTACGCAGCACAGGCAATCAAAGCTCGTGTAGCGCTTACAATGGGAAGCTGGCAAACCGCTATCGACTACGCAAAGCTAGCCAAAGCAGCTGGAAAGCTTTTCACAGCCAAGGATCTTCAGGCAAACAACGGCTTCCCAACCGTGTTTAGCGTTTACCCAGGACCCGGTTCGGAGTGGATCTGGGGAAGCCAGGTTAAGTCTGACCAAACCACCTACTTTGGCAGCTTCTTTGCCTACATGTCTTGGAACTTCAGCTCAACTAATATCAGAAGTAACCCAAAAACTATAACAAAGGAGCTGTACGAAGCAATGCCTGCGACTGATGCCCGCAAGGCGATGTACGACCCAACAGGATTTGATATCAGGGCGAAAGCTCCAAACTTTCTGGACTCACGCTCTTTGGTTGCTGCCTACGAAAGCAGAAAGTTTAGCGCAGCTGCTCCTGCAGATAGCCGTGGAGATTTAGCCTACATCCGCATCGCCGAAATGTACCTTATCCAGGCAGAAGCAGAAGCTCGCATTGGAGGTAAGGATGCCGACGCTCAGCAAACCCTCTACAACCTTGTGGTTACTAGAAATGAATCGTACGTTAAGTCTACCAACACAGGTCAAGCCCTTATCGACGAGATTATGCTACAAAGACGCATCGAACTTTGGGGCGAGGGGTTCAGGTTCTACGACCTAAAGAGGCTTAACCTTCCATTGACTAGGGTAACAACACAGGTCACACCAAACCCTGCAACGCTCGATCCAAGGTATGCGCAGACATTCTATAAGAATGCCTTGCTGAATTCCAAATTCGCAGGCCATCACGATCCATCGCTTTGCTCGGTAACCAGCGTACCTGCTGGCGATGCAAGATGGCAGTGGCTCATCCCAAAATCAGAAATTGATGCAAACAAGCAGATTACTCAAAACGAATAATCTAAGTTTTCAGAGAGGCTATCCTAAAGGGTAGCCTCTTTCTTTACGATTTCCATGTTTCAATATGATGTTGCCAACACAACCTTACTCCATTTAGTCAAGAACGATCTATTATAATCCTCTTCAAACAAATCTCACCTCCATTCATAGCTATGCTTTATCAGCAAACTTTTAAAAAAAGTTCTACTTTAAAAGCCCCGCTATCCACACCCTAACTTCCACTTTCCCTCCAAACACCCCTTTTCAGCTACACTTTGAACAAAAAAAAAGCACGCTAATTACATTATTTGATTTTTAAAAATATTTTAATTTGTTTTAACATTAAGTTCAGTTCTTTCAATCTCAAACAGCTAAACTCAAAACCGACTTCATTTCGTAAAAAACACCACTTACACACTCGACACCTCGACATTAACAACCAAACCTCCCCGAAAATACATAAATAAGCCAACACACCCCACTAATTATAGCAATACACGCAAAACAATTCAATATTAAGCACATTTGTATTTTAATATTCATTTTTCTTCAAGTCGTTGCTTTATGTAAAAATATGTTATAGATTTGCGAACAATGGGTGCAATTACTCGGCGAAACCTAGTAAATGTATCTATTCGAACAAACAAACAAATTACAAACTGCTAAACAAACTAATTATGAGGCGATTTCTGTCGTTACTTATGATGGTACTGTTTAGTGTGGGCATAACAAACGCTCAAACTAAGCAGATATCAGGAAAAGTTTTCTCATCTGATGACAAAAACCCCATCCCAGGGGTAAGCGTATTTGTCAAGGAGGCTCCAAGTGTTGGAACTACTACCAACATCGATGGTCAGTTTACTCTTAAGAATATTCCTGCTAATGCAAAAGCGCTGGTTTTCCGCTTCGTTGGATACCAAACTCAGGAAGTAGCAATTAAGGGTAGCGAAATGAATGTTACCATGTCTCCTGAAAATCAAAAGATTGACGAGGTTGTAGTAACTGCCATGGGTATGAAAAGGGACAAAAAGGCCCTTGGATACGCATCGCAGGACCTGAAGGCCGACCAGCTGAACAAGTCAGGAAACCCAGGACTTTCAACCGCCCTGCAGGGAAAGGTTTCCGGCGTTGACATCAAGCCGTCCTCTGGTATGCCTGGCGCCTCCACCCGCGTTGTAATTCGTGGTGCACGTTCGTTCACCGGCAACAACACCCCTCTCTACGTGGTTGATGGTATGCCAATTGCATCTACCTCTGACTTCTCTACAGGAAATTCTGTAACAGGAGCTGATATTGCCGACCGCTCGCTCGACCTCGATCCCAACGAGATTGAGAGCATCAATATCCTTAAGGGACAGGCTGCGGCTGCCCTTTACGGTATTCGCGCCTCAAACGGGGTTGTCGTAATCACCACCAAGAGCGGAAAGGGCCTCGCCAAGGGTAAGCCCGTAATTACCATCAACAACTCGACCAGCTTCGAGATGATCTCCAGAAAGCCCGACCTGCAAAGCACCTACGCTCAGGGTAGCGCCAACAATTTTATCCACAATACGTCAATGTCTTGGGGACCCAAACTTGAAAATCTACCCAACGATCCAGGATATGGAGGAAATACCCAGAACAAGTACACTAAGCTTGCCGATGGCTCGTACGACCTCAACTCTCACAAGGGAAGGTACTACGTTCCTCAGCGCGCCACAGCAGGCTTAGATCCATGGGTGGTTCCAACCCGCTACGACAACATCGACGAGTACTTCAAAACTGGCGTAACCGTTAACAACTCCATCAACCTCAGCCAGAGCACCGAGAACGGCAACTACTCCATCGGGCTTGGCTCTGCTACCCAAAAGGGTATCGTACCCTCCACCAACATGGACAGGTACAACGCCAGAGCAATGGCAGAAACGAAGCTCTCGAAGGAGTGGAAAACTGGCTTCACCATGAACTTCGTGACGAGCAACATCAACAAGGCACCAGGTGCTAACAGCGCACTTCTTGGGACAGTATTCCCCGCTCCGATCAACTACGACCTCAAGGGAATTCCATCCAGCGTGCCTGGGGATCCATACACCCAGATCAACTACCGATCGCTGACCTTCAACAACCCCTACTGGGCTGCTGACAACAACACCTTCAACGAGAAGACCGACCGCTTCTACGGGAATTCGTTCGTTGAGTACTCGCCCAACTTCAGCTGGAGTGAGGACAAGAAGCTGACCTTCAAGTATCAGGCAGGTATCGACTCGTACACCACCCACTACCAGGACATCTACGAGTACGGCAATACAGGTAAAAAGGGGTCTATCGACAACTACGGGGTTACCCACCTCGGCTTCAACTCCCTTTTCACGGCCAACTACTCCATGAAGTTTGGGGAGGATTTCGACCTCAACCTGCTGGTTGGTAACGAAATCAACCACGAGAAGAAGAAGAAGTACGACGAGTTCGGTCAGGACTTCAACTTCGGAGGGTGGAAAAACATTTCGAACGCCAATGTAGTTACAGCGACTGAAAACCAATCTAAGCAGCGTACCGTAGGCTTCTTCGGGAACATCTCGCTCACCTACAAGAATATGGTATTCCTCAACGCAACCGGCAGAAACGACTACGTTTCGACCATGCCAAGGGGCAACCGCTCCTTCTTCTACCCATCGGTGTCGCTCTCGTGGGTGCTAAGCGAGCTGGAAGCGCTCAGGGGCAACAGCGTTGTGAGCTTCGCCAAGGTTAGGGCATCCTACGCTCAGGTGGGCCAGGCTGGAACGTACATAGAAAACTACTTTACCAAGCCAACTTACAGTGGTGGATTTTGGCAAGGGAATCCTATATCTTACCCAATTGGTGGGATCAACGCGTACATTCCCAACTCAACCATCTACGATCCCAACCTGAAGCCTCAAAACACGGTTTCGTACGAGGGTGGCTTTGACCTGAAGCTGTTCAACAACATTCTATCGCTTGAGTACACCTACTCAAGGCAAAACGTAACCGACCAGATATTCCCCGTACCGCTTGCAGGATCAACTGGACTATCTCAATTGGTAATGAATGGAGGTAAGATCCATACCAACGCGCATGAGGCCATCGTGAACGTGAAGATCCTCAACCAGAAGGATCTTGAATGGAACGTTGGGGTGAACTACTCCAAGATCGACAACTACGTTGACGAGCTGGCTCCTGGCGTAGAGAGCATCTTCCTTGGTGGCTTTACAACGCCTCAGGTTCGTGCGGGTATCGGAGCCAAGTACCCCGTAATCTACGGCACGCAGTTCAAGAAGGACAGCCAAGGCCGCATTCTTGTGGACGAGGATCCAAACAGCGACTACTACGGCATGCCAATGGCAGGTGACCCTGGCGTTATCGGAAACTGCTCGCCAGACTTTATTCTTGGGGCGAACTCCAACTTCAGATGGAAGAATGTAACCCTTAACGCCACCCTTTCGTGGCAGAAGGGCGGGCAAATGTACTCAGGTACAAATGGCTTGCTAAATTTATACGGTATGAGCAAGGAGACCTCCGACCGTACCAAGGAGTTCACCTACCCTGGCTACCTGTCGAACGGACAGCCCAACAACATCAAGCGCGGTGGGGCGAGCGATCCGTACGCCTACCAGCTGCTCTACTCGGACATCCTGGGCGATGTTGACGAGGCCTACATTTACGACATGGATTTCGTTAAGCTCCGCGAGGTTAGCTTAGGCTACACCTTCCCCAAGTTCAGGGGGGTTAACGTGAGCGTTTCGGCCTTTGCCCGCAACATCCTGGTGTGGACCAAGCTGCCCAACCTAGACCCCGAGTCTTCGCAGGGTAACACCAACATCGGCGGATACTTTGAGCGCTTCTCCATGCCTCAAACCTCCAGCTACGGTTTTGGCCTAAACATTGTTTTCTAACTGGTAAAAGAAATTGGATATGTTAAAAAAGATATACGCACTTTTTGCAGCAGGCCTGCTCCTTTCAGCCTGCTCGGAGGACGTGATGGATCGCATCAACAAGAACGTGAACGATCCAACACAGGTGGCCTCTCGCTACACCCTAACTGACGTGATGACCTCCTCGGCCTTCTCCGTAACTGGTAGCGACCTGTCGTTCTACGCCTCAACCTATGTTGAGCACAATGTTGGCGTGTACAACCAAATGTACAATGCAGAGATTAGAAATAACGAACCCTACGCTTCGTCAACCTACAACAATAACTGGTCGAACATCTACGCCAACCTGTACTCGCTGAAGGGGGTTATTACCCGCTGTTCGGAGGGTGGCGCCGAGGCTGGCAACTCCGCCAATTTGGGCATTGCCCAGGTGCTCTCGGCCTACAACCTTGCCATCCTAACCGACTGCTTCGGGGATGTGCCCTGGACGGAAGCCCTACAGCCCGGGGTGATCTTCCAGCCCAAGCTGGACAAGCAGCAGGACATCTACGCCGCCATCTTCAAGCTCCTCGACGATGGCATCGCCAACCTCGGCAAGGCGACCACTTTTGCTAGCATGGGAACGCAGGATCTCATATACGGAGGGGACAAGGCCAAGTGGGTTAAGGCTGCCAACGCCCTAAAGGCTCGCTACCTCATGCGCCTCTCGCTACGTACCCCCAACTATGACGGCGTAATTACCGCCATCAACGCGGCCTTCAGCTCCGCTGCCGAAGAGCTGAAGTTCAGCAAGTACGATGGTAGCATTGCCATAAGCCCTGGCTATGCATTTTTCACGGATAGGGACTACTTTGGGGCAAGCCAGAGCGTGCACGACAAGCTGGTTGCCAGAAGTGACCCGCGCGATGCCATCTTCTTTGCCAAGTACCCAGGAGCATCGAGCCTTCTTTTCGCACCGAACGGAACCCCAGAGCAGAAGCAAGGAATTTATGGAGTAAACGCCTTCAACTATAGGGCTACAAGTGCGGGATCAGACGAGGTGAGCACTGCCAACAAGAAGAGGCCAACCTACATGATCAGCTACCATGAGCTGCTATTCCTTAAGGCAGAGGCTTACGCCCGCAAAGCTCCTCAGGACTTGGTGAACGCCGAGGCAAGCCTTAAGGCTGCAATCGCTGCTGCCTTCGTAAAGGATGGCCTCACTGCGGCACAAGCTGATGCCTACTACACGGCAAACGTAAAGGCGCTCTTCGATGCAGATCCGCTGAAGGAAATCGCCATGCAGAAGTACCTAGCCTTCTACCAGAGCGAATCGCTGGAAGCCTACAACGACTACCGCCGTCTTGCGGCTCAGGGTGTTTCAATTCCGCTTGCCAACACCAAGCCATTCCCACAGCGCTTTACCTACGGCAGCGACGACGTAACTACCAACCCTAAGGTTAAGGAAGCCTACGGTGATGGGCAGTACGTAAAAACTGAAAAAGTTTGGTGGGCTGGTGGTACCAGATAATATACTTAATACAAAATAGCAAAGGGAGAGCAGCATGCTCTCCCTTTTTCATATTGCTTTACAGTGAATAACATTTTACTATTTTTACATCCCTAATTCTAAATCCATATTTAACCACTAAACTATGCGGCTGCTTATTTGCTTTGCCTTAACCTTTTTCTGCTTTTCGAGCCTTGGTTCCAATGCGCAAATGGTGACCATCAACGGAACAATCTATAATGCTCAAACAAAAGAACCTTTAGCTGGTGCTACAATTAAATCGGGAGGCAAAACCTTACTTTCCAATTCTAGTGGAAGCTACTCCATAGCAACCACAATAGGTTCTACAGTTGAGTTTTCGTACGTTGGGTTAAAATCGGAAGTCTTTACAGCTTCTCAAACCGAAGTAAGAGATATTTACCTTAAGCCTTCAAATTTCGAAATTGACGAGGTTGTTATAAGTGCCTATGGCAGCTCGTTGACTAGAGCGACCAACTCTGGAGCTATAGCAGTTCTTGATGGCAACGATCTGAAAAAGAGCCATGCTCCCAACTTTGACATTGCTCTTAAGGGAAAGCTGCCGGGAGTACTCGTATCAACAGGATCGGGACTAATTGCAGATGTTGCAGCAGTTAGAATTAGAGGAACCAATTCGGTTAGCCTTTCATCGCAACCTCTAATCGTCATTGATGGAATCCCAACTATTGATGCTGCAAACCTTAATACCTTTAACTACGGGAATGGCGTTCGATTTAACCCTCTTGCAACCATTTCTTCAAATGATATTGAGACAGTTGAAGTGCTTAAGGATGCCTCTGCATCTGCTCTATTTGGATCGAGAGCTGGTAATGGAGTTATTCTTATTACAACTAAGAAAGGAAGGCAAGGTGCTGCAAGCATTACCTACAATGGAAGCTACGCCCTGTCAAGAGCCTCTAAGCTACCCAACCTTCTTAATGCAAACGAGTTTGTTGAGATTACCAACGAAAAGGCAAGCGCATGGTTTGGTCAAAATACGGTGCTTGCCTCAGATTACTTTCTTGATGGGAAAAAGGTTGATACGGACTGGATGAAAGAGGCTTTTCGTACTGCTATTCTTCAAAGCCATCAAATATCAGCATCAGGAGGAAATGCACGCTCGTCGTACTATGCGGCTGCGGAATGGTTACAGCACGAGGGCATTGCCTTCGGAACCGACTACAACAGGTATGCAATTAGAGCTAACGCAACCACTAATCCTAATAGATGGATCAAAGTTGGTATGTCTGTAAGCTATTCTAAGGCAACCTACAACGGAACCTTATCCGAAGGCTACACTCCAGGCATAACGATTGCGGCCTATAATGCCCCTCCAAACACCGCGTCCTACTTGAATGGAAGCTACAATTTAACATCAGATGGGATGTTAGGAAATGGAGGAAATCTCTACTTTTATAATAATGCTAAAACTTTTCTCAATAAGTTTAACCACCCACTTGCAGTTAACTCTTGGAATAGGAATAGGAATACCGTTGACCGAAATATGGGCTACCTGTTTGCTACTATTTCACCGTTCCAGAGTCTTTCTGCCACTACAAGAATTGGTGTTGACAACATCACAAATTTAGAAGATCAGTTTAACCATCCTCTCCTAACAGGAACAGGAAAAGACTATAACGGATACGCTCTTGTAAACAATTCTCTTCTTCAGCAATGGGTTTGGTCGAACTTCGTAAACTACAGCGTTTGTCCTACTTTAAGCAGCAACTTAGCAGTAACTTGTGGCTTTGAATACACGTTGAGCAAAACCCAAAATATCTTGGCTGGCGCTTCTAATTTCGCATCTCCCGCTTATCAAGATATTCTAGATAACCTATACACTACTCCCTATTCTGGAGGTAACAAATCGGAAAAAGGATTTGCCAGCTACTTCGGAAGGGCTACTTACAGCTATAAGGACAAGTACCATATTGATGGATCTTTAAGAATTGATGCCTACTCTGGTTTTGGCGATAGTAATCAGTATGGATACTTTCCAGGAGTATCAGCCTCATGGGAAGTTGCCAAAGAAAGCTTTATACAAAAAGTCAAAGCTATAAACGAGCTAAAGCTAAGAGCAAGCTGGGGTATAGTTGGTAATAGCAGCATAAATCCTTATGCCAGCAGAACCTTATACGGACAAGGTCAGTATGCTGATATTAATGGCGTATCGATGCGTCAAGTAGGAAATGCTTCTCTTAAATGGGAGTCTAATCAAAAGTTTAATTTCGGACTAGATGCTAGCCTTATTAGCCGCATTACACTTAGTTTCGACTGGTTTTACCACGATGTAAACAACATGCTCTTCTCTGCTCCTGCTGTTCTGTCTTCTGGAATTCCGGGTGGCGGCATCCTAACCAATATTGGAAAAATGTCTAACAGAGGCCTAGAGGTAATCATTTCGACAGAAAATATAAACCGAAATAGCTTTTCTTGGACAACGACAGCGTCTTTTACATCAATTAAAAATAGAATAAAAGCTCTTGCGGGCTCGGATATTTTAGGTACAAACTCGCTGGTTGTTGGGCAGCCTATGGGAGTATGGAGGCTATACCAATGGGCTGGCGTTGATCCAGAAACAGGAAGAGCTGGTTACTTTGATAAGGACGGAAAAATAAAGTACTACAACCCAAACCCGGCCATCCCTGCTGCTAGTAGATGGAGCTACTCTGACGGGTCAAGCGCCTCGGCTCTTAATAATAACGACTTGAAAATAGAGAATGGAAAAACGGGGACTCCGAAATGGTATGGAAATATCGAAAATAAGTTCTGCTACAGGAATTTTGAACTAGCTATTGGCGTTCAATTTGCTGGAGGTTTTTACGTCTTAAACAACACTAAGTTCGGACTTCTTACTAACTACCTAAACAATAATGTTAAGGATATCCTCAATCGATGGACTACTTCTGGTCAGAATACTGATATCCCTAAGCTTTACTGGAGTGATAATATCTCTCTGCAAAGTGCAAGCACTCGTTTTCTTGAAAAGGGTGATTTTATTAGACTAAGGGATATAGAGATAGCCTACGCGCTGCCAAAAACTTTAGAGGAAAAATTAGGTGTTGGAGCACGCTTGTTTATTAGGGGCGAAAACCTTGCTATTATAACAGGATACTCAGGACTTGATCCAGAAATTAGCAGCTACCGAAACACCAACTATCAAGCGGGATGGGAAAATCGCTCGGTTCCTATGACAAGAACATTTAGTATTGGTGCAACTTTAAAATTTTAAGCATGATCTCTTCATACATAAAAAAGACCTATAAGCTTAGTGCTATTGCTCTTATCTTTGCAGTAAGTTCCTGCGATGTGCTAGAACCGAAGTACTACATGGGACAAGCAGCCGATGAGCTATTCAAATCTCCTGATGGAATAAAATCTGCGTCAACTGGCATGTACGATATCTTTCAGCATTCCGAATTCCTTGGAGGGAGAATGCAGATATACTCCGATATTAGAGGAGTTGATGTCAACCCTTCGCCGTTTTTTAGTGGACTTTCCTCTTTTAACCTATCATCCTCTGATGGATTTATCCAAAATGCATGGACTGGGGCATACCGGGCAATTTATGAGTGCAATCTGTTTATCGAAAACTTAAGTAGAACAAATGGAGTTATTACCGACGATGAAAAGAGCTCCTACTATGCCGAGGCTAGATTTCTAAGGGGCGTTTGCTACTTTTATATGGTAAATTTTTGGGGACAGCAGTACACTCAGCAAGGCGACTTGGGGGTTCCTCT
>Ga0209464_10000688_pt1 | contig 10779 bp, 8 predicted proteins | sample DOMMetBare1Fresh_2_FD_187473 | JGI IMG/M metagenome (GOLD analysis project Ga0209464, IMG submission 187473) | Wetland sediment microbial communities from St. Louis River estuary, USA, under dissolved organic matter induced mercury methylation -... | ecosystem: Environmental > Aquatic >... | reverse complement strand
CATCACTGATATTACCTATAGAAAAATTGCTGAAAAAGAGTTGCAGGAAAGTAAAATCAAGTATCAGAATCTGGTTGAAAATATAAACGATGCATTGTATGAAATCGACTCTGATTTAACTATTAAATACATCAGTCCTGTTATAACCAAAATGACCGGATTCCCTGTTGAACATTACCAGGGAAAACATCTTGCTGAAATTATTTTTAAAGATGATGTTCAAATGGTTATTGACAGAGCAAAAGATCTGTTTTCAGAAAACATTAAATTAATCCCTGAATATCGGATTCCAACCATGGATGGAGAAACAATCTGGCTAAGAAGTTCCTCCAAACCAATTGTAGAAAACGAAAAGGTTGTCGGAATCAGGGGAATTGCTATTGATATTACCCAGCAAAAGAAAACTGAACAGGAACTTATTATAGCAAAAGAAAAAGCTGAAGCCAGCGACAGGCTTAAAACCGATTTCATGAATAATATTTCGCACGAGATTCGGACACCCTTAAACGGCCTGCTTGGATTTGCCCCAATGGTTGCCGATCCCGAAATATCAGTACCTGAAAAGTTGCGCTTTCTCGAAATCATGAATCAAAGCGGCGATCGGTTACTTCAAACCATAACCAATTATATGGATATTTCCATGATCACTTCCGGAAACCTGATGGTTCGGATGAAAGAGTTTAATTTGATTCAGCAAATGAAGGAAATTATTCAGAAATATGAGCCGGTTTGTGCGAAAACCAACATTCAGCTATTAACTGAAATTTCTCCGGATGTACAAAACACTTTGCTGAATTCAGATCGGAATCTGCTGGATAAAATAATCAATCATTTGCTCGACAATGCCTTCAAATATACTTCACAAGGATCAGTAATAATTGGATTGAAAAAAGAAGAGTCAAATCTACTATTCTCAGTAAAAGATACTGGCTGTGGCATCTCCTGTGACAACCTGTCTTTCATATTCGACCGGTTTTTCAGAAACGAGGATTCAGCAACCCGAACCAATGAAGGAAGCGGACTTGGATTATCTATTGTAAAGGAACTTGTTCAAATTCTTGGTGGCAGCATCAGTGTCGAATCTAAAAAAAATCAGGGAAGTACATTTACATTCACCATTCCATTGGGTAGGCCAAATTAAAAATTAACTCAGGTTTTCCTATTTCAATTAAGGAGCTACCGAATATACCTGATACGCAGAATCCGTTTGGTTTTTGGAGTTATCTTAAAACGATCGTCCATCCGTTTGCCAACAATCCACGCCACCTGGTCACCGCTGGCAAGAATCCATACATTCTCCTTATCCGGAATGGAATATTTTTCATCGATAAAGAAATCGCTGAGCTTTTTCAGGCCTTTCATGCCAAGCGGTTGAAAATATTCCCCTTCCTGCCAATGTCGTAATATCAGCGGAAAAACAAGCTTATCCAAATCCAGATCAACGGTATTCAGATGAGTTGAAAACCGGAATTCAGTATTTCTTTGGAACTTATCAAACGAAAGATGAAGCGGATGCTGCATTTTGGCACAGTCCTCATCGATGTAGAAAAACTTACCTGTCTGCTGGTTAATAGGTGAAATAAGTAAGTATTCACGGTCCTTCACCAGTCGGTAATCTCCTGAGAAAAATTTACGGCCCGATTCTCGATTCAGTGAATCGAGAATGTCGTCAATCTGCTCGATCTGGAAACCAAACTCGCGAATCAATTCAAAAAGAATGGTTCTTTGCGGATTCAAAGTCTGTAACTTCTCAATGTGAATCATGGCACCCAAATCGTCTTCAGAATACACCATCGATCTGATTTCACTTATTCTTTGCTGAAACAGTTCAGCAGTCTCATTCAGGTTTCCAATGGTTTTCAACGCATTCCTCCTGAAGGCCGGATTCACCTGTTCCAATACAGGTAAAATCTCCTGACGGATCAGGTTTCGTTTATAAACGGTGTCAAGGTTGCTTGAATCTGTGCGGTATTCCAGTTTAATCCGACTGCAATAATCAAGTATTTCAGCACGGTTTGTGAAAAGCATCGGGCGAATAATTTTTCCTGATTTGGGCTGAATGCCGCTCAGTCCTTTAATTCCGCTTCCCCTCGCAAGATTGATCAGGAAAGTTTCAATGACATCATCCTGATGGTGAGCAGTAGCAACATAATCGAACCGTTCTTTTTGCAGCAATTCGTTAAACCAGGCATATCGCAGTTCCCTGGCAGCCATTTCGATAGAAATGACTTTCTCCATAGCAAATTCTTCAGTATTAAAATGCTTTGTGAAGAAGGTAATGTTATGCCGGTCGCAATATTCTGTGACAAAATGCTCATCAGAATCCGATTCGGAACCCCTTAAATTGAAGTTGCAATGGGCAACAGCAACCGTGAACCCTGAACTGGAAAATAAATGGAGCATGAGCATGGAATCGGCTCCTCCGCTCACCGCCAGCAATATACGCTGTGATGAATGAAACAGCTTCTCTTCGTGAATGTATTTCAGAAATTGTTCGACCATCTCAAGAGTTCCAGGTTTAAAGTTTCAGGTTCCAAGTTGTTAGTTCATTCATAGTCAGTAAGTCATTCAATTGTCATTGGTTGTCAATCCTTGTTACCTTACAGTGAATGACGCCAGGCAAATGACTACAAATGACTAATTTTTCTGCCAAATGCGACTGAATACTGATCACTTTTGTCCCACAAGTTCAGCTAAGCGCACAATCACCTCCACCGCTTTTTGCATCGACTGAACCGGAATAAATTCATACGGACCATGGAAATTATGACCACCGGCGAAAATGTTGGGACAAGGTAATCCTTTCCATGAAAGTTGAGCCCCATCCGTTCCACCACGAATGGCCCTGATTATCGGTGTTACACCCACATCTTTCATGGCCTGCTCGGCTAAATCAACGATGTATTTCACCGGTTCAACCTTCTGTTTCATGTTGTAATACTGATCGGTCATTTCAAGCGTTACGGTTCCCTGTCCGTTTCGAAGATTTACCAGGCTGCAAATTTCCTTCATCAGCTTCTTCTTGGCTTCAAATTTCACCCAATCATGATCGCGGATGATGTAATGGAGTTTGGTCAACGAAACATCACCTTCAAAAGAAGTCAGGTGAAAAAATCCTTCATAGCCATCGGTATGCTCCGGACGCTGATCGTTTGGTAAAACCTGAATAATCTGGGTGGCAACCAACATCGAATTGATCATTGTATTTTTTGCCGAGCCGGGATGAACACTTCGTCCTTTTATGGTAATTTTTGCACTGGCGGCATTGAAATTTTCATATTCCAGCTCGCCAATTTCTCCTCCGTCAATGGTATAGGCGAAGTCGGCTCCAAATTTCTGAACATCAAAATGTTTGGTGCCCTGCCCTACCTCTTCGTCGGGAGTAAAACAAATCCTTATTTTTCCATGCTTTATTTCCGGATGGTGAATTAAAAAATCCATAGCTGAAATAATCGCGGTAATTCCCGCTTTATCGTCGGCACCCAAAAGGGTTTTTCCATCGGTAGTAATTAAATCCTGTCCGAGGTATTTATTTAACTCCGGAAAATCGACCGGATTCAGAACAACCTTTAATTCGGCATCCAGCACAATTTCCTGACCCTGGTAATTTTGAATGAGTTGCGGATTAACGTTTTCACCGTTATAGTCAGGACTGGTATCCATGTGTGAAATCAAACCAACTACCGGAACTGACTTTTCCAGATTCGAAGGTAATGTTGCGGTTACATATCCAAATTCATCACGTAGAATTTCAGTCATACCGATCATACGAAGTTCATCTGCCAGTAGATCTGCAAAAACCAGTTGCCGTTCGGTACTTGGAAAAGTTTCACTTTCAGGATCTGAAGTTGTATAAATCTTTGTATATCTAAAAAATCGCTCAATAACTTGTTCCATTTTCTACTAATTGAAATAATGATTTACCTCTCTAATTTCATGCATCATTAATCATTCAAAATTAATAACTTATAATTCGTTTAAATATCGTCTGAATTAAATTTAAAGCCAAGTCGTTTGCCAGTCTGAATCCGGGAATGGTTGATTTCGGCATGCATCTGTTCGACGTTCACAATTTTAACCTGATCATATGGAGGCACCAGTAAGTCGAAATCGATGGCATACTGAATGGCAATTTCAATAATGGTTTTCAGGTTTTCTCTGGTAAGCTCATCACTTCCAAAATCTTTAACGATTTCACCAGATTGCCTTTTCCCTTCCACAAAAAAATGGTTTTCACGGTTAACGAAAATGCGCGCAATCAGATAGCCTAAATCTTCCAGCCGATTGTATTTAAACGAGTCGGCTAAAAAATTATAAATGCTGAAAACCCCGCAATACGAATTCATCGGATTTGATTTCACATAATCGAGCTGCCAAATCGGGTGTTCCCGGTTAAACACAAAAACATTGGAATGCATGCTAAAAATCAATAAATCTCCTCCTAACCTGAATTCAGTTTCAAATAATCCTTTTTCCTGATAAACCGGTAAAACATTATCGTCCACCTTATCTTTTAGTTTATCCCTGTAATCAACGGCAATTTCCTTCAATACTTCCTTCAGCAAGGCAAAAGAACTGATGGTTTTCTGGTAAACTTCCTGTTTCAGGTTGGTCTTCAATATCATTCCTTCCAACTGACTTACTTCTTTTTTCTTTGCACTCATTGGGTTTGTATTAAATATTCTATAAAAATAAGAAAAGCAGCCAAACCTGACTGCTTTTCTTCCTTATGATTTTTGAACTTTTAATAGGCAAGCGCAAATAAAACTCTTCCTTTCGAAGGTTTTCCGGAGTAAACACATTTTCCTTCTTCAGGAACCTGATCGAAAGGAATACAACGAATGGTCGCTTTGGTTTCATCCTTTATTTTTTGCTCCGTTTCCGAAGTTCCATCCCAATGAGCGGAAATAAAACCTCCCTTTCCCTGAAGTATTTCTTTAAACTCTTCGTAAGTGTCGACTTTAGTTGTCATTTCGCCACGAAAAGCAAGTGCCTTATTGTAAATATTTTCCTGGATATCATTTAATAACTGTTCAATATACAATTCAATGTTATCCATCGAGACCACCTGTTTCTGAAGTGTATCGCGCCGGGCAACTTCAACCGTGCCATTTTCGAGATCGCGTGGGCCAATAGCAATACGAACCGGAACACCTTTCAATTCGTATTCGGCAAATTTCCATCCCGGTTTTTTATTGTCATTATTATCGTATTTCACTGAAATTCCAAGTGCTTTCAGCTTGAGAATAATAGTGTCAACCTTTTCAGAAATGGAAGCCAGCTGTTCCAGTTGTTTGTAAATCGGAACAATAACCACCTGAAATGGTGCCAATTTCGGTGGAAGTACCAGTCCGTTATCATCGGAATGTGCCATAATCAATGCTCCCATCAAGCGGGTAGAAACTCCCCAGGAAGTAGCCCACACAAAATCTTCGTTCCCTTCTTTGGTTGCAAAACGCACATCAAAAGCCTTGGCAAAATTCTGCCCAAGAAAATGTGAAGTACCCGATTGCAATGCTTTTCCATCCTGCATCAAAGCTTCAATGGTATATGTTTCCAAGGCTCCTGCAAACCGTTCGTTAGCCGATTTGGCTCCTTTAATTACAGGCAGAGCCATAAATTCTTCAGCAAAAGTCGCATAAACATTCACCATACGTTCAGTTTCTTCCAGTGCTTCCTGACTGGTAGCATGAGCCGTATGACCTTCCTGCCATAGGAATTCGGCGGTTCGCAGAAATAAACGGGTTCGCATTTCCCAGCGCACCACATTGGCCCATTGATTCACCAGAATTGGTAAATCGCGATACGATTGAATCCAGTTCTTATAGGTGCTCCAAATAATTGTTTCAGAAGTAGGCCGAACAATCAGTTCTTCTTCCAGCTTTGCTTCAGGATCAACAATAATACCTCCGCCATTCGGATCGTTCATCAGCCGGTAATGTGTAACTACGGCACACTCTTTGGCAAATCCTTCCACATGACTTGCTTCTTTACTGAAAAATGATTTTGGTATAAATAAAGGAAAATAGGCGTTCACATGACCAGTTTCCTTAAACATACGATCGAGTTGGGCCTGCATTTTTTCCCAAATTGCATAGCCATATGGTTTAATCACCATACAGCCTCTCACCGCAGAATTATCAGCCAAATCTGCCTTGATAACCAAGTCGTTGTACCATTGTGAATAATTTTCACTGCGGGAAGTCAATTCTTTTGCCATTCTTTTTACTTTTGGTATGGTATTTGAGTTTTTCGCACTAGATTTAAAGCGTACAAAGAAAGTAAAATAATTATTCATTATAAAGGAGGGTGAACTATGAAAACAAAACTTCCAGTCATCGCAATACTTGCAATTTTGGTTAGTGCATGTACTACGGGAACATACATGGCCAAATCTTACGATGACGACATCTATTTTTCTCCCGCTGATGTACCACCCGTGGCAATCGTTGAAGATGAAGTTCCGGTAACTGAAAAATCAGCGAATATTAACAATCCGAATGCCAGAAAGGAGCGGATAGTGATGAGTCAAACAAATAAAAACGAAGATGGAACCTATTCTGTAAACAATAACGTCTATCAACCAGAACGTCAAAATTCAGATGTTCAGTCGTATCAGATGGATGATCAGGAACTGGTTGAATCTGATACCACTATTTATTACGACGACGATCAGGTTAAATACGTCATCAATAACTACTACGATGATGACGATTTGGATTTTACATACCGGATAAACCGGTTCCACAGACCATTCTGGGGAAGTTCCATCTTTTTTGATGATTGGTATTATGGATATTCACCTTACTATTCTGGACTTTACGGTGGGTACGGATACGGTGGTTATGGATGGGGATGGGATCCATGGTATTATGGTGGCTGGGGATACCCCTACTACGGATACTATTCACCATACTATTTCGGATTTGGTGGATATTGGGGTTATGGTTATTGTTATGGAGGATACTATAATGGATTTTACAATGGCTACTACGGTGGTGGTTACGGAGGAGGCTATGGAGGCGGCTATTACAGCAATCATGAAGTTGCCAGAAGAAGACCTACCAACGAGAATGTGCCAAATAGAGCACCCGGCAACAATAACAATATGTCTCAATCCGGAAGGGTAAACAACCTGAAAGTCGGAAATACAGATTCTCAAAATGGTAATCGGGAACGAAGTACCTGGGTTGAAAACGGACATGTTAGAAGCCGTTCTATTGATGGAGGCGGAAATAGTCAGACCACTAAAAACGCTACCATTGTAAATAACAGACGCACTGTAACCAATGCCGATGGTACCAGAAGCACTATTGTAACAGGAAGACAAGTTCAGGGGACAAATGATTCGAGAACTCAACAAATGGTTCGTCCAGGAACCACATCTTCCGGAAATGCACGCAGATCATACGAACCTTCTACTACCGGCAGAACTTACAGCCAGGGTAGAGCAGTTACACAAGGACAGAGTTACACACCGAGTTATAATAAACCCAGAGTCGTAAATCAATCGAATTACAACAACAACAGTTATACCCGTCCAATTACTTCTGATCAGGGTTCTTCCCGCTCAGCAGTAAGAAGTTCCGGTTCAGGCAGTTCAGGATCAACCTATAGTCAGCCACGAAGTTCATCAAGTATGAGGCAAACATATCAGTCAAGCTCATCATACTCCAATGGATCAAGTTCTTCATCCGGTAGAAGTTCTTCAGGATACAGCAGCCCAAGTTCAGGTTCAACCTACAGCGCACCAATGAGAAGTTCTTCACCAGCAGGGGGTGGAGGATATAGTGGTGGAGGCTCGTCGGGTGGAAGCTCTGGCGGAAGTTCAGGCGGAAGTTCAGGTGGAAGCTCTAGTGGCGGTGGCGGTGGTTCCGGAAGCAGAAGATAATCGAATACCTATTACCTAGAACAGAATTCAAACAACTTCAAATACAGAAAACATGAAAAAAATAGTATATACCATAAGTATCCTGCTGATTTCGTGCAGTGTTTTTGCTCAGGATTTGTCGGACGCATTACGATATTCAAACTATAAAATCAGCGGAACCGCACGGTCGGCAGCTATGGGTAATGCATTTGGTGCCCTGGGAGGTGATTTTTCTTCACTAAGTATCAATCCGGCGGGCGTTGCTGTTTACCGTACTGGTGAGTTTACCTTTACACCATCAGTTGGAAAATCCAGTGTCGACGGAACCTTCCTTGGAAATACAATCAACGATTCAAGATACAATGTAAGTATCGACAATATTGGTTATGTGGGTTCAATTCCAACCGGAGAAAACAGTGAATCTGGATTGGTAAGCCTCAGCTTTGGATTAGGCTTTAACCGGCTGGGAAGTTTTTCGATGAGCATGCTGGCCGAGGGTGCAAATTCAAACCATTCTATCCTTGATTATTTTACAAACAACGTAAACAACCCGGTTATTAATTCAGATGATTTTGACCCTTATTACGAGCGTTTAGCCTGGGATACCTATCTTTTAAATTATGATGACCAGAACGAGGAGTACTTTAATGATATAACCGATAACAATTTCGGTGAATCGCAACGGAAAATTACCAACCGAAGAGGATATATCAACGAATACCTGGTATCGGTTGGAGCCAATTTCAATCATAAATTTTATGTTGGTGGTACTTTAGGAATTCATGAAGTATATTTCAAGGAAAATGCTGATTTGTATGAATGGGATGAAAAAAACAATATTCCTTATTTCAACGAACTCAACTTTAATACTTATCTGAAAACCACCGGAAACGGTTTTAATATGAAACTGGGGTTCATTTATAAACCAGTTAATAATCTCCGACTGGGATTTGCTGTTCATTCACCTACTTTCTACAAATTTAATGACTTGTACGACAGCAACATGAATTCATCAATCACCTACCTTGAAGACGGTAAAACTGAGAAATATTCAGCTCAACCTGATAAAAAGGGAGTTTACGATTATGAAATTGAAACACCACTCAAAATGATTCTAAGTGGCGCATATGTTATTGGTAAGTCAGGTCTGATCAGTGTTGATTACGAAATTGTTGACTATGCAACAGCAAAATTGAAAAATGGCAGCGACGGATACGATTATTACTCTGAAAATACGGCTATTAAGAATGCCTACAAAACAGTTGGCAATCTCCATATCGGAGGTGAGTACCGCGTAAACAACAATTTCAGCTTACGGGCAGGTTATGAAAATTTCCCGAGTGTTTATAAATCGACTTATTTATCTGCCACAAATCCAAACAGCAGTACCAATTATTCTACAGTTTCAGGAGGATTTGGATACCGTCAGGGCAAATTTTTCCTTGATGCAGCAGTAAAACGGGTTGTCAATGAACAATACCTGAAATTGCATCCCGGATCAATTAATATGGTTGATTACAACATTTCGCAAAATAATGTGATCATGACCCTGGGATATAAATTCTGATTTTGAAATACCAAAAGAAAAGCCGGTTACCTACTAACCGGCTTTTCTTTTGTATTTTTTAGAACAATTTAGTTCAGTTAATCAACAAATCAGATTCTCTATCCGTCAATTTATTGACAAAAGTTTTTTTTTCAAGTTCCTTTACCCTAATTTAGCTCAATAAACTTACAACGAATGGCTCATTTTACTGAAATCGATTTCAATGAAGCGATGAAAATTTTTGAAGAGGCAGAAGTCAATGGAAGCAGATGGCGCATGGGTGACTTCCTTACTTCAAAATGGCTTCAGAAAAAGAATATAAATTTCGACGAAATAGTAACTTTCTCCAAAAATATGCCCGACTCTAAAATAGTAGTTATTGGAGAAGGCCTGACTGAAGGATTTTATATTTATTCACAAAAACAGAAAACATGTTATAGATTTGAGCAGAAATTGGCTGAAGTTTAATTCATGTAAAAAATAAGTATGATTCCTCATATTGATGATCCGATTGGCAGAGCTGTTTATGATTTCCATTTCAATTCAAACAATCAACCCATCCTTGTTCATTCTGATGATTTTGATGACGATACCATTGATACTTCCTATTTATTCAGGTCGTACAGGCAAATGCCCGTTCTTGAAAAAAAAGCAATGAATCTTTGCCGGGGAACTATTCTGGATATAGGAGCCTGTGCCGGTCCTCATTCACTTTACCTGCAGCAAAAAGGTTTTGAAGTTTATTCGCTCGAATCATCATCTCTTTGTTGCGAGGTTCTCAAAGATCGTGGCATTCTAAATATCATTCAGCAAAACATTTTCAAGTACAACAATCAGACTTTCGACACCATTTTATTGCTGATGAACGGCACTGGAATAGCCGGAACACTGGAAGGATTAGACATTTTATTGCATCAGCTAAAAAAATTATTGAAGCCGGGTGGTCAGATATTAATGGATTCATCTGATCTGATTTTTTTGTTTGAAGAGGAAGATGGCTCAGCTTTGGTTGATATTTCCAACCATAAATATTATGGGGAATTAATATTCAGGACGGAATATAAAGACTGGATCAGTGAACCATTTTCATGGCTGTACGTCGATCAGTCGAATCTGGAAAATGCCATCGAAAAAAATGGGATGAAACTCAGCAAAGTTTTCAAAGGACAGCATTACGATTATCTGGCACAAATAACCCTATAAATATGAACAACCTAAGTAATACTGACAAATATAGAATCCTTTCGGCTACGGAGGTCGATCAACTAATAAAACAAGGATGTACAGCATCCGATTGGGATCAGGTTTTTGTTAGTCCGGCATTTAATCTTCATAATGTTCGATTTACTCAATTTTCAGGAAC
>Ga0209464_10000687_pt1 | contig 10781 bp, 6 predicted proteins | sample DOMMetBare1Fresh_2_FD_187473 | JGI IMG/M metagenome (GOLD analysis project Ga0209464, IMG submission 187473) | Wetland sediment microbial communities from St. Louis River estuary, USA, under dissolved organic matter induced mercury methylation -... | ecosystem: Environmental > Aquatic >... | reverse complement strand
TGACGCTGGTTGCGACCGGATTCAATCAGCCGAACGCGCAGGATCCGCTGGGGCTGACGCAGGCACAGGTGCAACAGGATCCGCGCCAGGCGCAGCCGGCGGCGATCGCTTTCAATACGCGGCGCTCACTCGATAACGTGCAGGGAGGGTTGATCTGGGACGCAGCGCCCAGCCCCGCAGACAACCTACGGGTCCTGGGCTACGTCGGCAGCCGTAGCAACGAACAGTTCCTGGCCGTGCCGCTTGCCAATCAGCAGGCGGTGACCAGCTCCGGCGGCGTTTCGTCGCTCGACCGTCAGTTTGGCGGCGCAGCGGTGCGCTGGACGCGGAGCCAGGAGTGGCTCGCCAGGTCGGCGTACGCGGGCATCGCCGGGATGGTCGCGTTCAGCTCCAGCGCGCGGGGCGGCCCGCCGGCCTCGGGCACGAGGAAGTCGACGCGGGCGACCAAGGCCGGCTGCGGCGCCTCGGTGAAGAGGCGCGCCATCGCCTCGGCCTCGAGCCCGGCGAACGGGCCGAGGAGCGCGTCACGATCGCGGGCGTCCCCGTGGGCTAGGAGCGCCCTTGCGAGCCTCACCGCGCCGGAGAGGATGAGCCCCGCCTCCGCCGCCGCCGCGTCCAGCGCCGCGCGCGGGAGGATCTCCGGCTCCGCGACGAGCGGGATCGGGACCACGGTGCCGTCCGGCTTCGTCACGGTCATCCCACCGTCCCAGGCGAGCCGCGCCGCCGCGCGCCCCACCTCGGCCAGCGCCTCCCCCTCGAAGATCGGCTCCATCCGTCCGCCTCCCCGCCCGCCGGGCGTTGTCGCGTCCCGTGGGCGGTGATAGCACCACGGGCGTGACGAAGATCTATACGAAGACCGGGGACGCGGGCCAAACGGGGCTCGTCGGCGGCGCGCGCGTCCCCAAGTCCGATGCCCGCGTCGAGGCCTACGGCGACGTGGACGAGCTCTCGTCGTCGATCGGGCTGGCGCGGTCGCTCCTCGACGACGCCGACGTCGACGGGGTCATGGCCCGGATCCAGCGCGACCTCGTGCCGGTCGGCGCGGAGCTCGCGACCCCGTCCGGCGCGCGGGGGAGGACCGCCTCGGTGGAGCCCGCCGCGATCGAGCGGCTGGAGGGGACGATCGACCTCTGGGAGGCCGAGCTGCCGAAGCTGGACCGGTTCATCCTCCCGGCCGGGAGCCGCGGCGCCGCCGCGCTCCACGTCGCGCGCGCCGTCTGCCGCCGCGCCGAGCGGCACGCCCTCGCGGTCCCGGGCGGCGCGCCGCCGCTCGTGCTCGCCTACCTCAACCGGCTCTCCGACCTGCTCTTCGTCGCGGCCCGGCGGGTGAACGCGCGCGCGGGGCGCGGCGACGAAGGATGACGGGCTGGGGTACCTTCTTCCCCATGCCCAGCAACCGTCCCGTCGCCCTCGTCACCGGCGCCGGCGTGCGCGTCGGCAGCGCCATCGCCCGCCACCTCGCGAAGCACGGCTACCGGGTCGCCGGCCACTACCGGACCCACGCGCCGCGCGGCGTCGCTGCCTCGTTCCAGGCCGACCTGGCGCTCCCCGACGGCCCCGCGGCGCTCGCCGCCGCCGTGAGGCGCCGGTTCGCGCGGCTCGACCTGCTGGTGAACTCCGCCGCCGGCTTCGAGGAGCGGGCGCTCGAGGAGATCGACGCCGCCGCCTTCGACGGGCAGATGGACCTGAACGCCCGCGCGCCGCTCCTGCTCACGCGGGCGCTCCTCCCGCTGCTCCGCAAGGCGGGCGGCTCGGTGGTGAATGTCGTCGACGTCGGCGGCGGGCTCGTCCCGTGGCGCCGCTTCGCGGCCTACGCGGCGTCGAAGGCCGCGCTCGCCCGGATCACCGAGTGCCTGGCGCTGGAGCTCGCGCCGGAGGTCCGGGTCAACGCCGTCCTCCCCGGCGCGGTCCTCTGGCCGGAGGACTGGCCCGCGGCGAAGGTGAAGGCGCACGCTCGGAAGATCCCGCTGCTGCGCGCCGGGACGCCCGAGGACGTCGCGTCGGCGGTCCGGTTCCTCGCCGAGGCGCCGTTCGTCACCGGCGCGCTGCTGCCGGTGGACGGCGGGCGTCACCTCTCAGGGAGGCAGTGAAACGGGGGGGGCTCCCCCAACGGGTGCGGGCGACGGCGCCCCCTTCGCGGCCCTTCGGGGCCTCTCGCCGGCGCTCCCCGCGCGTTAACAGCCGACCTGACCAGTGCCACGACCAAGGCACCAGGGAGGTCGAACCATGGAACGCCACGCCGCTACCGCCTGCCGCCTCGCCACGGCGGTCACGCTCGCGCTGCTCCTCGCCTCGCCCCTCGACGTACGGGGCGCGGACAGCGCTCCACCCTTCTCCTCCAGCCCAGCCGACGATGCGCTCGGCCCAGCCCGGAAGGCGATCGAGGCGAGGGACTGGGCGCGCGCGATCACGCTGCTCGAGGCGCAGAAGACGGCCCGGCCCAATGACGCCGACGTCCACAACCTCCTTGGCTTCGCGGAGCGGCAGCGGGGGAACCTCGACGCCGCCTTCGTCCACTACGAGAGGGCGCTGCAGCTGAACCCGAAGCACCGCGGCGCGCACGAGTACGTCGGCGAGACCTGGCTGCTCGCAGGGAACCTCGCGAAGGCCAAGGAGCACCTGGCGGCGCTCGACAAGCTCTGCCCCTTCTCGTGCGAGGAGTACCGCGACCTCAAGCGGAGCATCGCCGCCTACACGAAGAAGCAGCCGCCCGCGGCGCGATGAACACGGCTCCCGGCGCGGCGTACGGCGCGGCGGGGCGCGTCCCCTACCCGGGAGGCAAGCCGGACTTGACGCGCGCGGTCGCGCCGCGGGACCTGGCGCTTCGCAGCGACCAACCGGAGAGCGCGAGCCCCACGCACAGGAAGACGAGCCAACCGCCGAGCAACCCCGGCGTTCGATAGGTGAAGACGACCTCGTGGCGTCCGGGAGGAACCCAGACGCCGCGCGCGAGGTAGTTCGCCGGCAGGATCTCGGCTTGGCGCCCGTCCACCGCCGCGGTCCACCCCTCGGCGAAGACGTCGTTGAGCACGAGGAGCGCCGCGCGGTCGGTCCGCACCGAGATCCCGATCCGCTCCGGCAGCTCCAGCGCGATCGCCGCCTCCCCTTCGGGGCGCGAGTAGCCCATCGGGACCTGCCCTTCGACCACCGACTCGTCCGAGCCGGGATCGGCGTGGAGCAGGAACTCCATGGCGCCTCGCCGGTCCACGGCGCGGAGGGACGCGGCGAGGTACGCGCGCGGCCGGTGCGGAACGGCCCGCAGCGCGAGCCTCGCCTCCGGGTCGGTGGCCACCACGGGCCAGGCGGGATCGACGCCGACGGCGGCCGCGGCGGCCGCGTCGGCCGGGACGACGGCGTGGCCGATGCCGAGCAACCCCGCCCCGGTCGTGAGGGGGCGGCCGTAGCGGCGCCGCTCGAAGCGCATGGCCCGCGCGGGAACCAGCGCCACGTAGTTCCTCAGGTTCCCGATGCGCCAGCGGACGTTGAACGCCGCGTCGAGGCGCCGCGCGTACCAGCGGGCGTACTGCTCGTACTCCGTGAGGTCGGCGCGCGCGACCTGGGCGCCGTCCGGGTCGGGTCCACCGGAGACGACGCGTTGGAGTCCGGGCTGGACCTGGAGGAACCCCGCGAGCGGCGCGTCCGGCCGCGCGACCTCGAGCGGTGAGAGCGACCACGCGCCGCTCGACGCGGCGAAGAGCTCGGCGCCGACGATCGCAGCGGCGAAGACGGTGCGGCGGCCGCCGAGCGCACAGACCCCGGCGAGCGCCAGGAGCGCACTCCCCGAGGCCAGGAGCCCGCCCCGGAGGTTCGCGACCAGCATCCGCGCCGCCTCCAGACGGTCGGCGCCGCCCAGCGAGCGGGCGGCGCCCTCCGGCGCGGCGACCAGCACGAGCGTCGCCGCGAGGAACGCCGCCCCCGTCGCGCCCGCGATCGCCCCAGCCCGCCGCGGGCGTTCGGCGCGGCCGAGCGCATCGGCGCCGATCGCCGCCGCCGCGGCCAACGCCAGCGGCAGGAGCGCGGCCAGCTTCTCCCAGAAGCGGAACCGTCCGAGCAGCGGCAGCCACTGCGCGATCCACGCGAACCCCGCGTGGGGTCCCAGCGCGATCCAGGCCGTGATCGCCGCCGCCGCGACGAGGGCTCGCGCCGCCTTCGAGCGCGAGGTCGCGTACAGGGCCAGGGCCGCCGTCGCCGCGCCGACGTGCACCGACTGCACCCACGGGCGCACCGTGTAGGGGTCCCGGGCGAACGCGAGGTAGGGCGCCGGCGACGCCGCGCCCGGCGCGCCGCGCAGCAGGTGCGGGACGACCAGCTCGATGAGCCGCAGCGGGTGGAGGTTGAAGCGGCCGAGGTCCACGGGATCGAGGGGCTCCGCCCGGGAGGAGTGGGGCACCCAGGCCGCGAGCGGCACCAGCACCGGCGCCGCGCCGGCGAGCGCAAACGCCGTCGCGATCGCGCCGCGCAGCGCCCGCGTCCCGGGCGGCTCCGTCGAGGCCACGGTCGCGACGGCGGCGACGGGGAGGACGGCCGCGACGAGGACGAAGCTCTGCGGATCCCCTGCGGTCGCCGCGAGGAAGCCGGCCGCCACCACCTGCGCGAGCCTCCCGGGGCCCGGCCGCTCCACGAAGCCGTGCGCCGCCGCGAGCAGGAGCGGGAGCGCCGCGAGTCCGGTGAGGAAGGTCAGGTTGGCGCTGGAGGAGACCAGGTATCCGGAGAGCGCGTACGCGAGGGCGGCTGCCGCCGCCGCGGCCGGCGCCGCGCCGAGCCGGCGGGCCCACGCGAACGCCCCCACGGCGGCGAGCGCGTAGGACAGGAGGACCCAGAGCCGGAACGCCGCCTCGAAGGGGAGCAGGAGGAGCAGGAGGCTGAACGGATGGAACACGCCGTCGATCGCGCCGGCGACGACCGGGACGCCGAGCCCCAGGTACGGATTCCACTCCGGGAGGTGGCCAGCCCGCAGCTCGCCGGCGATCCAGCTCTTGACCGGATGGTGCATGGCGCCGGTGTCGAGGTGCAGGAACTGGCCCGAGCCGACGAGCGCGGGGGCGAAGAAGAGCGCCAGCACCGCGAGCACGGCGGCGAGGGCGCGCGCGTCGGGCGACGCGGAGAGGTGGACGCGTCGCTTCAGAACAACCCCACCGTGAAGTGGGGCGCCACGATCCGCTCGTTGAGCCCGTAGTCCGGCGTCACGTTGAAGCCGACGTCCAGCGCCGCGGGGCCGATCGGCGTCACGAAGCGCAGGCCGACCCCGACGTCGGCCCGCAGCTTCGTGACGTCCGCCGCGTGCGCGTCGAGCCAGAGGTTGCCGAGGTCGGCGAAGAAGCCCGCCTCCAGGCTCCCCCGGAGCGGCACGCGCACCTCGGCCTTGAGGAGGACGAAGGCCTCGCCCCCCTCCGAGACGGCGGCGCCCCCTTCGGCGACGCGCCGGCCGCGGTCGGTGCAGCCCGGGTCGGAGAGCGAGACCGCGCACGCGCGCGCCTCGGCGGCGATCGGCCCGCGGAGGTCCTCCTCGATCAGCTCCTCCTCCGCCCAGCCGCGCATCGTCGAGGCGCCGCCCATGAAGAAGCGGCGCGGGATGATGGTGCGGGAGGTGGGGTCGAGCGGGAAGACCCGCCCCCCGCGGAGGGAGATCGCGAGGGTGCTGCCGCCGCCGACCGGCAGGTAGCCCGAGAGCGTCCCGTGGACCTTCAGGAAGTCGCTGTGGATGTCGCTGCCGGGGACGAGCCCGAAGAGGAGGTAGTGGCTCGGGTCGCCGATGGAGCGGGCCCACTCCACGGAGCCCGAGCCGAACCAGCCGCGGTGCGGGTGGGTGGAGTTGTCGCGGTGGTCGAGCGTGAAGGTGGGCCGGATCGACTGGAGCGTCGTGACCCCCTCGTCGAACCGGAGCCGCTCGAGGTCCGCCTGCGTGATGAACCCGATCGACTGACCCTTCTGGATCCGATCGATCTCCAGCTCGTACTGGAGCGCCACCGACGCCTGGCCCGTCACGGCGAGGTCGAGCCCCGCCACGGTCGAGCCGCGCGTGAGCCGGTAGGCGCGCCGGTTGAGCCGCTCGCCGATGGCGTCGAGCCGGACGCCGAGCGGCATCGAGCGCAGGTCGAAGCGCTGGAACTGGAGCCCCGCGCCGGCGCGCCCCTCGACGCGATCCGACGGCGGGACGCCGGCCAGGTCCGGGCGGAAGGTCTCGAGCGGGTAGTTCACCTTGCCCCTCACGGACAGCTCGATGGCGCGGCCGAAGAGGTTCGGCCGCTGCCACTCCACGAAGGCCCGCGGCCCGTTCGCGATCGAGAAGCCGACACCCGGCGCGAGCGTCTGCCAGGGGCGCTCCGAGAGCTCGACGGAGAGGTCCTTCACCTCCTCGGGGACCTCCGGCTCGCGGAGCCGGAGCGCGACCGAGCGGAAGACGCCGAGCCGGAGCAGCGCCGCCTGGCTGCGCGAGATCGCGTCGGGGTCGTACCCGTCGCCCTCCGCCACCGAGAGGGCCTGCCGCACCACGTCCTCCCCGGTCCGGCGATTGCCGGTGACCACGATCCGGCCGAGCCGGACCCGCGGCCCCTCGTCGACGCGGTAGACGATCCCGGCCGTGCCGGGCGCCGACCCGGGGACCTCGCGCGCCTCGATCCGCGCGTAGAGGTAGCCGCGGGAGACGTAGAGCCGCTGAAGGGCGCCGCGGGTGCCCTCGACCGCCTCCCAGGAGAGCGGATCGCCCGGGGCGATGCGGGCCTGCCGGGCGAGGGCGGGGAGCGAGACCGCCGCGTTCCCCTCGAAGGAGATCGCGTCGACGAACGTCCGCGCCCCCTCCGCGAACCTGAGCGTCACGTCGATCGTCCCGGCCCGGCGATCCAGCTCGAGCGTCGTCCCCGCGTGCTCGGCGTCGAGGAAGCCCTCGTTCCGGTACCCGTCGACGAGCCGGGCCGCCGCCCGGTCCCAGGCGGCCTCGTCCCAGCGATCGCGCGGAGGGAGCGGCTGGGGAGCCTCGTGCGCGGGGCTCGCGCCGGCGACGGAGAGCGTGAGCTCCCGGCGCCGGTCGGCCCCTGCCGTGTCGGCCGGGGAGCCATCCTCGTCGAGGATGGCGAGCAGCCGCTCCCGCATCCACGCCTCCCCCCGGTAGGCGACCCCGGCGAAGGCGACGCGGCGCAGCCGGTACCGGCGCCCCTCGTCCACCCGCATCGCGACGAGGACCCCGCCCCGGCTCGCCGTCTCCCGCCAACGCACCGCCGCGGCGGCGAAGCCCCGCGCGCCGTAGAAGGCGCGGAGGCGCGAGGCCGCGAGCTCCAGCGACGGCGCGTCGAAGGAGTCCTCCGGCCCGAGCCCCAGCGCCGCCTCGAGCTGCGCGGTGGGGAAGCTGCGGCCGCCGCGGACCGTGAGCCGCATCGCGGGGCCGGCGTCGACCCGGAAGACGACCTCCACCCCCGCCTCGGTCTCGACGACCTGCGGCGCCGCGACCTGCGCCCTGCGCCTCCCGGCGCCGCGCAGCCGGGCCGCGAGCGCACGGCCGTCCTCGGCCAGCGCCTCCTCGTCGAGGACCTCCCCTGCGCGCGTCCGGAGGGTGCCGAGCAGCGCCGCCGCCGTGGCCGCCCCCTCCCCCTCGAGCGACACGCGCGCCACGCGGGTCGGCGTCCCCGGGCGGACCGTGAGCCGCAGCGCCACGTCGGCGTCGCCGGTCGCCTCGCCCTCCACCTCCGCCGCGCGCCAGCCGCGGCGGGCATAGGCGGCCGCCACCCGCTCGCGGACCCCCGGGAGATCCGCGTCCTCCCAGGGCTCGCCCACGCGAAGCCCCGCGGCCCCCTCCCGGCGAGGCGCGTCGAGCGCGGGCGTCGCGGTCCCCTGCTCGGCCACCTCGACCCGCCGCAGCCGGCGCACCGGCAGGCACTCGATCTCGAGGCTCACCCACGGCGCGGCCGGGGCACCCGGCGGCGCCTCCGCGCTCCGCTCGCGCACCCGCACGTTGCGGCAGCGCCCCTTCTGCCAGAGGAGCTGCACCGTGCGCCGCAGCGCCCGCGGCGAGAGCTCGTCCCCTGGCGTCACGGCGATCAGCGACTCGAGCGCGGCGCGCCCCGGCTCCTCCTGCGGCGGCAGCAGCAGGGTCACGCCCGCCACGCGCGCGTGCGCCTCCTCGAGCCCGGGAACGGGCGCGGGCTCCTGGCCGGGCGCGAGCCCCGGCGCGAGCGCCGCCGCGAGCGCGGCGCCTCGCAGGAGGCGGGCGACGGACATCAGTCGTTCCACTCCCAGCGGAGCTTCAGGTCCACCCCGTGGTCGCCTGCCGGGACGTCCGGGTTGTCGTTGTCCCACTGGTACTGGAGGGCCGTGTGGCCGCCGAGGCGGAACTCCGCCTGCGCCCGCTGCCCGCGCGCCCCGGAGAGGGGCGCCTGGTACCGCAGCCGCAGCCGATCGCGCCAGAGCCAGGACTCGAACTCGGCGCGAGGCTCGACCTGCCCGGAGCCCTCGGAGTAGGCGCTCGTGATCCGGACCGACGCGTCGCGGATCGCGCCGCCCCGCGGGAGGAAGCGGCGCACCTGCTCGTCGAGGCCGGAGGCGCTCATCAGCGCCTGCGCCGCGGCCGCCGTGGCGACCCCCTGCACGCCCGTCCCCGCCGCCGCGTCCCGGGTCGTGAAGCCCAGGGACAGGAGCGTGACGATGTCCGGCTGGGAGAGGGCCGGCGTGCTGGTGAGCGTCAGCTGCGGGTCGGCGAACGGGCCGAACAGGTGCATGAAGACCTCGTAGTCGCGCACCTGCGACTGCCCGTGGACGTCGAGCGCCATCGCGAGCCGGTCCCGCTCCGTGAAGTCCACCACCGCGTGGGTCAGCTCGAACTCGTTCCCCCGGAAGAAGGCCCGGCTCCCCTCCACCATCGCCACCGAGCCGACCACGCCGTACGCCGCGGCGGTCCCGGTGACGTGGACCTCCCCGTGGACCGTGCCGCGCACGAGGTCGTTCTCGATGCGGGCGTCGCCGTCCACGACGAGCTGCACGTCCATCCGAAGCCGCTCCCCCTCCTTGTCGTAGGCCCTGGGGGCCGCGCCGCGGCGCCGGATCTCGACGAGGCTCCGCTCCAGGTCGACGTTCTGCGTGTAGCGGGCCCGCAGCACGTGGAGCCGCCCGGTGAGCGCCATCGCGTCGGTCCGGCCGGCGAGCTCCAGCCGCCCGCTGACGGTGGCCGGCAGCCAGGAGGGCATCGCCACCGGCACCTGGTCCGCTTCGGCCTCGATTCGCATGGCGACCGGGAGGAGCCGCCGCAGCTCCACCTCGCCGCGCAGCCGCGCCCGGCCGCCGTTGGCCGCGCCGTCGAGCCGGTCGAACAGGACCCGGTTCTGCGAGAACGCCAGGTCGCCCGTGAGCCCGGTGAAGGTGACCGGGACCGAGCGCATCGTGAAGCCCGCCCCCGCCACCCGGCCGGTCCCGATGAGGACCGGCGACCCCAGCGGCCCGGCGACGTGCGCGAGCAGGTCGAGCCGGCCGTTGGGGGAGCGGGCCTGCGCGAAGACGCCGCCCGTCAGCCTCAGGTCGAGGTGCCCGTCGGCGTCGAAGTCGAGCTGACCGGACGCGCTCACGCCGCCGGAGACGTTGAGCTCGGTCTCCGTCCCGCGGAGCCGGAGCGGGCGGAGCGTCACCTCGCGCCGGTCGTACTCGACCACGAGCGGGCCGTCGGTCTCGACGCGGAAGTCGGCGTAGCCGAGCGACGCGGCGTCGAGCTCCAGGGACACGCGGGCGCCGGGGAGGTCGGCCAGCTCGCCGCGCGCCCGGACCACCCCCGCCGCCCGCAGCCGCAGCGGCGCCGGCGCGCCGGGGACGAGCCGCTCGGCGTCGTCGAGCGCGACGTCCGCCCGCGCCTCGAAGGGCTGCCGGCCGTCGGTCCTGGCCTCGCCGGAGAAGCGGAGCCCCTCGGCGCTTCCCGTCACCGCCACCCGCGCCCCGTCGACCGTGCCGCCGACCTGGACCGCGCCGAGCCGCGCGCCGCCGGCCGCCACGGCGTCGCCGCTGCCGGAGAAGCTGATCCGCGGCTCGAGCCAGCTCCCGTCGAGCCGGGCGCTGCCGCTGGAGGAGCCCGACCAGGCCCCTCCGGGCAGCTCGAGCACCTCCATCGGGAGCCCCGCCCAGGAGACGTCGAGCGCCCACGGGAAGGGCAGGACGAAGCCCCACGTCCCCCGCGCGCGCAGCCAGCCCCCTTCCCGCTTCAGCTCGGCGCGCTCGAAGAACGCCTCCAGGCCGGCGTGCATCCTCCCCTCGACCCGCCCCGACTCGAAGCGGCGGCCGTAGAACGTCCCGACGCCGAGCCGCGCGTCGAACGTGCCGTCGGGTGCGCCGGCCCGGCCGACCGCCGTCGCCGTCAGCTCGACCTCGCCGTCGAGCGCATCCCGCGCGAAGCGCGCCTTCGGGAGCCAGTCCAGGACCGCGTCGAAGAGGTCGCGCGCCCGGCCGCGCGCCTCCCAGCGCGACGAGAGGATCTGCACCGGCGATCGGCGGAGGTCGATCGCCGCTTCACCCTGGTAGCGGGTCTGGTTCCGCTCCCCGTCGACGCCGTGGAACCGCATGACGAAGTCGTCGAAGGTCACGTCCGCGGACGCCCGCCCGAAGTCGACCTTCAGGAAGCGGAACCCCTCGGCCCTGACCCGCGCGGCGGCGCGGAGGTGCCCGTACGGGATCGAGCCGAGCGTCCCGTCGGCGGTGAGCATGCCGCCCCACGGGAGCTGCGCGACGTGCCCCAGCTGGTCGAGATCGGCGGCGCCCGCATAGCGGACCATGAAGCCGGCCCCCGGCGTCAGCCCCACGTCGACCTCGATCCC
>Ga0209464_10000686_pt1 | contig 10794 bp, 9 predicted proteins | sample DOMMetBare1Fresh_2_FD_187473 | JGI IMG/M metagenome (GOLD analysis project Ga0209464, IMG submission 187473) | Wetland sediment microbial communities from St. Louis River estuary, USA, under dissolved organic matter induced mercury methylation -... | ecosystem: Environmental > Aquatic >... | reverse complement strand
CCGCCGCGGGCTCGAGCGGGTCGAGGCGAGCCCGGTCGTGCGCGGCGAGACCGTGTCGCTCTGGGTGAAGAGGGGGCCGGCGCCCGTCTACTTCGTCGAGCACGATCGCTACTTCGGCTCGCGGCCGGGGCTCTACGCCGCGGAGGGCGGGCACGACTACGGCGACAACGCCGAGCGCTTCGCGTTCCTGTGCCGCGCCGCGCTGGCCCTTCCCGGCGCGCTCGGGAAGCGCCCCCAGGTCGTCCACCTCAACGACTGGCAGACCGGGCTCGTGCCTTTCCTCATCCGCCAGGAGCACGGCCACGATGCGGCGCTCGAGCGCGCCCGCACCGTCTTCACCATCCACAACCTCGCCTACCAGGGCGTCTTCCCGAAGGAGGTCGTCCCCGCCCTCGGGCTGCCCTGGGACGTCTTCCGCTACGAGGCGATGGAGTTCCACGACCAGCTCAACTTCATGAAGGCGGGGCTCGTCTTCGCCGACCACCTCACCACGGTCTCGCCGACCTACGCCCGCGAGGTCGTCGGCCACGAGGCGGGGGCGGGGCTCGACGCGCTCCTCCGCCACCGGGCCCGCGATCTCACCGGCATCCTCAACGGCATCGACGTGGACGAGTGGGACCCCTCGAAGGACCCGCACCTGCCGGCGCACTTCGACGCGGCCGACCTCTCCGGCAAGGCGGCGTGCAAGGCCGCCCTGCAGCGCGAGCTCGGGCTGCCGGAGCGGCCGGACGTGCCCCTCGTCGCGATGATCGGGCGGATCGCCGACCAGAAGGGGCTCGACCTCGTGGTGGCCGCGCTCCCCGAGATCCTGGGGAGGGATCTCCAGCTGGCGCTGCTCGGCAGTGGCCGGCCCGACTGGGAGGAGGTCTTCCGCGCCGCGGCGCGCGCGCAGCCGGCCCGGATGGCGGCGCGCATCGGCTTCGACGAGGGGCTCGCCCACCGCATCGAGGCGGGCGCGGACGTGTTCCTCATGCCGAGCCGCTTCGAGCCGTGCGGCCTGAACCAGATGTACTCGCTGCGCTACGGGACGGTGCCGATCGTGCGCGCGGTCGGGGGGCTCGAGGACACGGTCGAGGACTACGACGGCTGGAACGCCGGCACGGGCTTCAAGCTCCGCGAGTACACCCCCCACGCGCTGCTGCTCGCGCTCCGGCGGGCGCTCGAGGCGTTCCGCGACCGGCGCGCGTGGCTCGGCATCGTCCGGCGGGGCATGGCCCAGGACTTCAGCTGGAACCGGAGCGCCCAGTCGTACGAGGACGTCTACAGGAAGCTCGGCGCGACGTAGCGCGCCGGCGTCGGAAGCTCGGCGCGACGTGGCGTCGGGGCCGGCGGGTCGGAGCGGTGCGTCACTCGAGCCCGCGGTCGCGCAACTCCTCCTCGCTCTCGCCCCGCAGGTGGCCGAGCTCGTGGAGGAGGGTGACGCGGACCTGCTCGGAGAGCTCGCGGCGGTCGCGCGCGAAGCGGACCAGGTTCCTGCGGTAGACGACGATGCTGCGGCAGCGCGGCCCGTCGGCGGCGGCGCACGGCTCGTCCTGCGGCGGCCCGCGGAAGAGGCCGAGGATCGTCGGCGACAGGGGCGGGCTCGCGTCGAGCAGATCGGCGGAGTCGGGCAGCTCGGCGATCTCCACCGGCACCTCGCGCAGCGCGCGCCGGTCCGCCTCGGGCAGCGCGGCGACGGCCGCCTCCACCTCCGCCCGGAACGCAGCCGGGTCGACCGGGAGGTCGGCCCTGAACTCCTCGGGCGCGAGGGCGCGGGCCCGCCCGGCGAGCTCCTCGGCGCGCGCGAGCTCACCGCGCCGCTCCGCCACGAGGCTCAGCTGGTGGAGCGCCCAGGGATCGTCCGGCGACAGCGCCAGCGTCCGCTCGAAGTCCCTGCGCGCGTCCTCGAAGCGGCAAAGCTCGAACAGGGCCACGCCGCGCTCGTACAGCGCGTCCGGGTCGTCGGAACGGGCGGCGACGGCGCGCTCGAGGTGCGGCAGGGCGAGGTGGCTGCGGCCGAGATCGTTCTCGGCCACCCCCGCGACGAGCGAGAGCCGGCCGAGGAGGTCGGGATCCTTCCGCAGCCGCGCCGAGCGGATGCCGCGCAGCGCGTACTCGAGCCCCGCCTCGAGCGCGTCGCGGGCGCCGTCGAGCTGGCGCACGTACAGGTCCGCGGCGCGCAGCAGGGTGGCGGGGTCGTCGGGATCGACGGCGAGCGCGCGGGCGAACGCGGTGCGCGCCTCGTCGAGCCGCCCCGCCGCGGCGAGCGCGGCGGCGCGGGCGGAGAGCGCCGGCACGCTGCGGGGAGCGAGCCGGACCGCCTCCTCGGCGCAGGAGAGGGCGCGCGCGCTCGCGCCGCGGTCGAGCGCGTCCTCCGCCGCCTCCGCCACCGCCGCGGCGGAGGCGTACGGCTCGCCAGGCAGGCAGGGCGACGGCCGCGGGTGGATCGAGGCGGGGATCGGGGGGGCGGTCGGGGTCCGGGCGGGCGAGGGGGGCGCCGCGCGCGCGGGGGCGGCCGTGACGGGAGCAGGCGGGGAAGCGCCGCGCGTGCAGGCCGTGAACGTCGAGAGGATCACGAGCCCCACCGCGCGGGCGAACGCACGGGGCATCGAGCCGGAGCTTGCCACACCGGCGGCGGGCGGGCCAGCCGGGGGTCCCAGGGCGGACGAGGCGGCGGGCGCACGCTCGCGGGCGCGCCCGCCCTCCTCCGATCAAGGCGACCCCGAGTCCCGCTCGCAGCGGGCGGCTAGGCGGCCGGCCCGCGGCCCGCGCCGAGCCGCGCCGGCGAGAACGGCCCGAGATCCACGGGCGGCGCCTCCCCGAGCACCGCCGCGGCGATCGCGTCGGCGGTGACGGGCGCGAGCAGGATGCCGTTGCGGGTGTGGCCGGTGGCGTAGAACAGCCCGCGCACCGTGCCCTCGCCGAGGATCGGCTCGCCGTCCGGGCTCGCCGGGCGAAAGTTGGACCAGGTCTCGACCACCGGCGCCGCGGCGAGCGCGGGCGCGATCTCGATGCCCACGTCGAGCACGTGGCGCAGGCCGCCCGCAGTCACCGCCTTCTCGAACCCGACCTCCTCCATGGTCGAGCCGCACAGGACGCGCCCGTCGGGCCGGGGCACCACGTAGCCGTTGGCGGAGAAGATCACCCGCGAGAGGAGCGGCGGGCGCGTGTCCACCACCGCCATCTGGCCGCGCACCGGCCGCACCGCGCCGGGCGGGAGCCCGTGACCCTCGACGAGCAGGCTCCACGATCCCGCCGCGAGCACCACCGCGTCCGCCTCGAGGCGCCCGCTCGCGTTATCCACGCCCACGGCGCGGCCGCCGTCGATGGCGATGCGCCGCACCTCGCCCCGGACGAAGCGCGCCCCGGCGCGGGAGGCCGCGACGTACACGGCGCGTCCCAGGGCGCGGGGGTCGAGCGACGCCTCGTCCTCGAAGAAGAGGGCGCCGCGCGCCGCGGGCGAGAGGCCCGGCTCGAGCCGTCGGACCGCCGCTTCGTCCAGCACCTCGACGGGCAGGCGCCCGGCGGCGAGCCGCTCGGCGCGCGCGGCGAGCAGGCGCGCGTGCTCGTCGTCGAGCGCCACCTCCAGCGTGCCGAGGCGCCGGTAGCCGACGTGCACGCCGGACTCCGACTCGACCTCGCGGACGAAGGCCGCGTAGCGGGCGAGCGACGCGCGGCACAGCGCGTGGAACGGGCCGGGCTCGAGGGCCTCGACGCCGGGCGAGAGGATCCCGCCCGCCGCGCTCGAGGCCTCCGCGCCGGGCACCGCCCGCTCGAGGACCGTCACCGCCACGCCGCGCCGGGCGAGCCGGAGCGCCACCGAGGAGCCCTGGATGCCGGCGCCCACCACGACCACGTTCACGGGAGGCATGGGGCGGGGAGACTACGCCCGGGGCGGCGCGCGCGAAAGCGCTGGATGCCGGCGCAGGGGCGCGGGGCCCGGACCTAGCTCGCCGGACCGGCGTGGCCCGGCGCGAGCCCGTTCATCAGGAGATCGTACACGTGCTGCCGCCACGTCTCGGGAGACAGGGGCTCGCCGATGAAGGGGCGGGCGGCGTCGCCCGACGACGCGACGAGCGCGGCGAGCCCGCCGATGGTCACGACGGCGAGCACCGGGTCGACCCCGGCGCGGCTCGCGCCGTTCGTGCCGCCCTTGGCCTCCGACGCGACCGCGAGCACCGCGGCGGCACGCTGCACCGGCTCGAGGAGGGCGGGATCGTCGGAGGTGAGCTGGAGCAGGTACGGCGCGCCGTCGAGGAACTCGCGGATCAGGATCTGCGAGCCCATCGGGTCGTTCATCATCGCGTCGAGGTACGCGCTCACCACCGCGGCCGGACCGCCGGGGCCGCCCTCGACCAGGCGCACGATCTCGGTGGCGGCGCCGAGCCAGACGGAGCGCAGGATGTCGAGGTAGAGCGCCCGCTTCGACGCCCAGTGGCGGTAGATGAGCGCGACGTTGCAGGAGGCCCCGCGCGCGATGCCCTGGACGCGGGCGCCGTGGTAGCCCCGCTTCGAGAACTCCGTGCGCGCCGCGTCCCAGATCCGCTCGGCGATCCCCGGCCTGGGGGGTCCGAGCTTCCGGCTGGCGACGGATCCGTCCATGCAGAATCAGTACTTATCGGGTCCATTGATGACGGTCAAGTGCGTCCCGGCCCGGGGCGCGTGGGCCAGCGAGCGTAAGGTGCGGCGGTGAGCGCGGGCCCGGTGCGGACGATCCTCCACCTCGATCTGGACGCCTTCTACGCGTCGGTGGAGCAGCTCGACGATCCGTCGCTGCGCGGCCGGCCGGTCATCGTCGGCGGGACCTCGCGCCGCGGCGTGGTGTGCGCGGCGAGCTACGAGGCGCGAAGGTTCGGCGTCCGCTCGGCCATGCCGACCGCCCGCGCCCACCGGCTCTGCCCGGACGGCGTCTTCCTCCACCCGCGCTTCGATCGCTACTCGGAGCTGTCGCGCCGGGTGTTCGACGTCTACCGCCGCTACACGCCGCAGGTCGAGCCGCTCTCGCTCGACGAGGCCTTCCTCGACGTGACGGCGAGCCGCGCCCTCCACGGCGAGGGCCGGGCCATCGCCACCGCGATCCGGCGCGCCGTCCGCGCGGAGTGCGGCCTCGCGGTCTCGGCCGGGGTCGCGGAGGTGAAGATGGCCGCGAAGATCGCGACCGACCTCGGCAAGCCCGACGGGCTCGTGGTGGTCGCGCCGGGCGGCGTGCGCGCGTTCCTGGCGCCGCTGCCGGTGGGCCGGCTCTGGGGCGTCGGCGACGTGACCGAGGCGGCGCTCCGCCGGATCGGGATCGCGACCATCGGCGACCTCGCCGCCATGCCGGAGTCGGCGCTCGCGGCGGCGATCGGCGCGAACCACGCCCACGGCCTGGCCGCGCTCGCCCGGGGCGAGGACCCGCGCGAGGTGATCGCCGACGAGGAGGCGAAGTCGGTGGGCGCCGAGGAGACGTTCGAGAACGACCTCTCCGACCGCGCGGGGATCGAGCGGGCGCTCCTCGAGCAGGCGGGCCGCGTCGGCCGGCGCCTGCGGTCGACCGGCGCCGCCGGCAGCGTCGTGACGCTCAAGGTGAAGTACGCCGACTTCTCGCTCGTGACCCGGCGGGTCACCCTCCCCCGACCCACCGACGACGACGGCGAGATCTGGGCGGCGGCGCGGGCCCAGCTCGCGCGCGTCGACCTGGCCCGCCCGATCCGGCTCACCGGGATCTCGGTGAGCGGCCTCGCCGGCGAGGGACCGCGCGCGCAGCTCGACCTGTTCGGCCGCGCGGCCGAGGGGGGCGCGGCGACGGCCGCCCCCGAGAAGCGGCGCGCCCTCAACGCGGCGCTCGACGCGCTCTCCGATCGCTTCGGCGATCGCGCGGTGCGCCGCGCCGACCTGGTGGACCGCGGCGGTGAGCGGGACGGGGGAGAGGGATAGCGCCCCCTGCTCTTCCCCCGCGGCGTCCGCCTCCCCACCTTTCCGGAATGGCTCCGGAGGCGGAAGCGGCCCGGGCGGCGGGGGGGCGTCCGAGCGAGGAGATGGACGCGCGGGGCGACGCGCTGCGCGCGCTTGCCGCGACGAAGGTCCCGCACCTGGTCGCGGGCGCCTACGCGTTCGCCGAGTACACCGGCATCGTCCGGGACACGAAGGACCTCGACGTGTTCCTGCGCGAGCGCGACGTCGACGCCGGGCTCGCCGCGCTCGAGGGGGCGAGCTTCCGCACCGAGGTGGTGGACCCGACCTGGATCGCGAAGGGCTACCGCGGCGAGTGGTTCGTCGACCTCATCTTCTCGTCGGGGAACGGCGTGGCGGTGGTGGACGACGCCTGGTTCGACCACGCCCGCGAGGGCACGGTGCTCGGGGTGCCGGTCCTCCTCGCGCCGCCCGAGGAGATGATCTGGTCGAAGGGGTTCGTCCTCGAGCGCGAGCGCTACGACGGCCACGACGTGAACCACCTGCTGCACGCCTTCGCGGACGAGCTCGACTGGGCGCGCCTCGTGGAGCGCTTCGGGCGCTACCCGGAGGTCCTGCTCGCCCATCTGCTCATGTTCCGCTTCGCCTATCCGTGCGAGCGGGATCGGGTCCCGGGCGAGGTGCTGGCGTCGCTCTTCGCGCGGGCGCAGGGGAGCGAGGCCTTCCCGCGCATCTGCCGCGGACCGCTCATCTCGCGGGTCCAGTACCGGCACGACCTCGACGTGCACGGCTACGCCGACGGGCGGCGCTGGGACGAGCGGGCGCGCGCGGAGGGAAGGGCGGGGGATGACGGCTGGCAACGGGACGTTCCGGCTGGCGGCGGTCGCTGACCTGCACTGCCGGCACGACCAGCGCGGACGCTTCCGTGAGCTCGTCCGCGCCGTGAACGGCGAGGCGGAGGGGCTGCTCCTCGGCGGCGACCTGACCGACCACGGCAGCGTGGCGGAGGCGGAGACGCTCGCGGACGCGCTCCAGCTCCTGCGCGTACCCTGCGCGGCGGTGCTCGGGAACCACGACTTCGACTCGGGCGCGGCGAGGGACGTGGTGCGCATCCTCACCGACGCGAAGGTCGAGGTCCTGGACGGCGACCACGTCGTGTTCGACGGCCGGCTCGGCGTCGCGGGGGTGAAGGGGTTCGCGGGAGGCTTCGAGGGCGGCATGCTCCAGGCCTTCGGCGAGCCGGCCATCAAGGCGTTCGTGCAGGAGGCGGTCTCGGAGGCGCTGAAGCTCGAGGCCGCCCTCGGGCAGCTCGACATGCCGCGGAAGGTCGTGCTCATGCACTACGCGCCCGTGCGCGGCACGACCGAGGGCGAGAAGCCCGAGCTCGCGCCGTTCCTCGGGACCTCCCGCCTCGTCGCCCCCTGCGACGCCTTCGGCGCGCTGGCCGTCTTCCACGGCCACGCCCACCACGGCGTGCCCGAGGGACGCACGCCGGGCGGGGTGCCGGTCTACAACGTGGCGGCGCCGGTGCTGAAGGCCGTCTACGACCGGCGCTTCCGGGTGGTGGAGCTGTAGCGCCGTCAGTGGCGGAGGGGCGGCGACCCGGCGGCGCGGCGCACGCGCTCGAGGATCTCGTCCATGCCCACCGACTTCGGGATGTAGCCCTGGGCGCCGAGCAGCTCGGCCTCCCACTCGAACCCGTACGCGGAGAGGATCAGGATCGGGATGGCGGCGCTGCGCGGCTCGCCGCGCATGCGCTCCATCACGCCCCAGCCGTCGAGCACCGGCATCTTGAGGTCGAGGAGGACGATGCCGGGCGCCTCCTCCTGGACGCGGGTGAGCGCGACCTCGCCGTTCTCCGCCTGCTGCACCGGATAGCCCGCCTCGCCGAGCACCTCGGAGAGCGCCTCGCGGAAGTCGTCGTCGTCGTCGACGACCAGGATGTACTGGCCGGGCGTCATGGCGCAGCGGGCTCCCCCCGCAGCGCCCGCGCGATCTCGCCCGCGACCCGCCGCGCCTCGGCCACCTGGCCGGGCGGCAGGGTGACCGCGCCGACCACCGGGTGGCCGCCCCCGCCGTAGCGCTCGCAGAGCCTGGAGATGTCGTGGGGGCGCGGAGGGCGCGCCCAGGGGTTCGAGCCCACCGAGACCTTGGTGCGCTTCGGATCCTTCGACACGATCACCGTGTAGGCCGCCTCGGGGAAGAGGTCGTAGGCGATGAACTTGTTCGCCCCGTCGATCTCCGCGTCGGCGAGGTCGATGGTGACGACGCCGCCCTCGACCCGGGCGAGGCTCCGGTAGGTCGCCACGTTTCGGCGGTGGCGCTCGAGGATGGGCCCGAGCGGCTGGGCGACCCAGGGCTCCGCCGCGATCTCGGCGAGCGGCCGGCGCTGCATCGCCTCGATGACGCGCGTCGGGACGGAGGGATCGTGGGTCGCCTCGATCACCGTCATGATGCGCAGCGCCGGCGCCTCGAGCCGCACCGCGTCCGCGGCGGAGGTGAACCGGGCGGCGTCGATCACGTCGGCCCAGGAGATCAGCTCGGCGAGGTCCTCGGCGCGCCAGCCCTCGCGCTCCGCGAGCGTCCGGGCGATGAACCCGGTGCAGCTCGGCGCGGCGGGATCCCAGAACCGCTGCCCGGAGCGGTCGGCCTCGAAGTGGGCGCGGTCCTCGGACGTCGGGAACGCGCTGGCGTGGTGATCAAACCACCAGTGAAGACGGGGCGAGCGCGAGTAGCGGAAGTCGACGCACGCGTTCAGGTCGCCCGCGAAGGCGTCCCCGGGGAACGGGTCGCCCTGCTGGTGGTGGACGGGCCTGTAGGAGATGGACGAGAGGCGCGAGGCCTCCCGCTCGGAGAGGAAGCGCGCCAGGAGCGCGGCCGAGGCGCAGCCGTCGAAGCAGTTGCCGTGATAGAGGATCTCGAGATGCATCCGGGCGGGGGAATCTAGGGGTCCGGCAAGCATAGCGGCAACGCGCGCGGCGCGGGCGGCGGGGGCGCAGCGCGACCCACAGGGGGAGACGCCTGCTGGCCCGCGCGCCGCCGCGGCGCGAGGACTCCTCGCCGGAGCGCGCGCCGTCGACGACGCCGCTCGCCGCCGCGTGGGACCCGCCGCTGCATGCCCCGAGGCGTGTCCCGCGCGGACAGGGCGCGACCTCACCGCGACGGCCTCGAGCGCCCCCGGCCAGTACACCATCCGTCACGAGGGGCGCGTCGGCCGCCGAGGCGGGGCGCCGGGCGCCGGGCGCGTCCGGGCGGCGCCGTCCTCGGCTCCGCCCCGCTCCCGATCGAGCGGCCGTGCCCGGGCGGGCTCGCGGCGTCGAGGGCCTCACGGCGCCTGCGCGGGGCGGGGGAGGAGGGCCTCCTCGGCGCCCTGCCCTCGTCGCCGCCGCCGGGGTGGTCTCGGGCGCGCGAGCGAGGTAGCGGCCCCCGGTCCTGGCGGGTAGACTCCGCGCGTGGAAGCCATCCGCGTCGGGGCCCTTCTCGACGACAGCAAGTTCGACCTGAGGCTCTCGCTCGTGGCGGGCAAGCAGGGGCTCTCTCGCCGCGTCAGCTCGGCGCGGATCCAGAAGCCCGGCCTCGTCCTGGCCGGCTTCACCGAGCACCTCCACAAGGAGCGGGTCCAGGTCTTCGGCAACACCGAGCTCTCCTATCTCGGCACCCTGCCGCGCGAACGGGCGATCGAGGTGCTGCGCCGCTTCTTCGGGGCGGAGGTCGCCTGCCTGGTGGTGACCAAGGGGCTCGAGCCGCCGCCGGAGCTCATCGCCGCGGCGGAGGAGACCGGCACGCCGGTGCTGCGCACGAGCCACCTCTCCTCCACGTTCATCGAGTACGTCCAGACCTACCTCGAGGACATCCTCACCGCGCAGACGTCGATGCACGGGGTGCTGCTCGACGTCTTCGGCGTCGGCATCCTGCTCCTCGGCAAGTCGGGCATCGGCAAGAGCGAGATCGCCCTCGACCTCGTGATGCGCGGTCACCGCCTCGTTGCCGACGACATCGTGGACGTGAAGCGGAAGAGCGCCGAGGCGGTCTTCGGCGCGGGCTCCGAGATCATCAAGCACCACATGGAGATCCGCGGACTCGGCATCATCAACATCAAGGACCTCTTCGGCGTCGCCTCGATCCGGGAGCGGAAGAAGATCGAGATCGTGCTCGAGCTCGTGGAGTGGGATCCGTCGGTCGAGTACGACCGGCTCGGCGTGGAGGAGCGCAAGTTCCGGATCCTCGACGTGGAGATCCCGATGCTGGTGGTCCCGGTGCGGCCGGGCCGCAACATGACCACCATCGTCGAGGTGGCCGCCCGCAACCATCTCCTCAAGCTCCAGGGACATCACTCCGCGCGCGAGTTCCAGGAGCGGCTCAACCGCGCCATCGCCATCGCGCCGGGAGGCCGTGCCGGCGAGCTGGACGTCGAATGAGCGCGCTGCCGCCCCCGCCGCCCCCGAGCGGGCCGAAGGTCGTCATCCTGAGCGGCGTGTCGGGGTCGGGCAAGACCACCGCGCTGCGGGCCCTCGAGGACGCGGGCTTCTACTGCGTCGACAACCTGCCCATCGTCTTCCTCGAGAAGCTGCTCGAGCTCTCCGGCCACACCGCGGGCGAGGTCTCCCGCATCGCGCTCGTGGTGGACGCGCGCGAGGGCATGTTCCTCGCCGACGCCCCCCGCATCATCCAGGAGATCCGCCAGCAGGGCGCCGACGTCGAGGTGCTGTTCTTCGAGGCCTCCGACGACTCGCTGGTGCGGCGCTACTCGGAGACGCGCCGCCGCCACCCGCTCGCCGGCGAGGGCGGCACGGTGCCGGACGGCATCGCCGCCGAGCGGCGCGCGCTCGCCGACCTGAAGGCCATCGCGGACGAGGTGGTGGACACCACCACCCTCAACGTCCACGAGCTGAAGCGGCTCGTCGCGCGCCGCTTCGTGGCGGG
>Ga0209464_10000684_pt1 | contig 10801 bp, 10 predicted proteins | sample DOMMetBare1Fresh_2_FD_187473 | JGI IMG/M metagenome (GOLD analysis project Ga0209464, IMG submission 187473) | Wetland sediment microbial communities from St. Louis River estuary, USA, under dissolved organic matter induced mercury methylation -... | ecosystem: Environmental > Aquatic >... | reverse complement strand
ATAGCCTCGGTCGTCAGACTGAGCAAAAACTAAAAATGGTTTGTAGAGAATCGCGTAAATGAATTTTGCTCAGCCTGGTATCCTAATATATAAATGATGATGGGAGTTTTTGCGAAGACCCTCGTTAGGAGTGACAAAAAAAACAAACTATGTGGATAAGAACTTATAAAAGACTATTTTTTATTCTTTCCATTATACTTTCATTGTCTTCTTGTGACAGTGGATATCGCTTTGAAAAAGGAGAATGGGTCTGGGTTTCATATGACGAAGCTGTAGGAAGAAGAGTTACAAATGTTGATTCGGCAGACATAGAAACCTTCAAAGTTTTGAACGAAAAAAATTATGCAATTGATAAAAACTCCGTTTTTTTAGAGAGCGAAAAAATCAATCATGCCGACCCAAGAACTTTTGAAGTTCTGAGAAATGGATATTCTAAAGACAAAAACAGAGTTTATTTAGATTACGAAATAGTATTATTCGCCAACCCTAATACTTTTCAAATTCTTGATTTTCCATATTCAAAAGATAAGAATGATGTATACTGTGGAACGATTCCATTGAAACTCTCAAAAAAAGAAATTAACGAATTTACAGTAACAAATACAGACAGTTTATTGGCAGATACAAAATCAACAGTTGTCCTTTCATACTTTATTGAATCTAATCCAGACTATGCATGGGTAGACACATTAGATATAAAAAGTGTAATAATCGGAGAATGGGCTACTGGTGAAACAAAATCAAGAAAATTCAAAGGGTTTAGAGAAATAAACTACAATAAATAAACACGCATAATACATTGAACTTCGTGCGGTCGGCATGACCCGACATGAAGTACAATCCCTAATTATTGGGAGAACGACATTCCCGATTCACTATCTGTTATGTACGAGCAATACAAAAATCTGATTAAGGGGAAAGCGGCAGACTCTATAAGCACCGCGGTGTCTGGGAAAAGGAGAAATCGCTTGCTTCAATAGTAATAATTTAAAGAGAGTCTCGAACTCCTGTTCAACATCTTTGAACGAATTAATATAATAACGTATTAGGGATTAGCTGACAAAAGCCCTTCCCGGAGGGAATTAGATTCAACACACACCTATATGTTTCGGCTAACCGATGTGGCTTTCGTTGCGTTCTGCACCGCATTTCCTTTGTCGTTTCACGACAAGAGATACACCCGCAGACCACCGAAAACCCATAGGCTCAGTCATTAGGCGTACTTGAAAAATATAAAGACAATGAAAACAACATTTATTTTTGCGACAGTTATGTCTGTATTGACAATTTCGTGTTCAAACAAAACACCTAATTCAGACAATACCTCGACTCCAAACACAGAAGATAGTATACCAATAGAGAACAAGTTATCTGACTCCTTGCAAGTGACAATCAATTCTACAAATTTATATGAAGTTACTGACGCAACCGAAGCAGACTTTATTAAAGCACAAACAGAATATAAAGCTAGTTTAATCACAGACACTTTAAAATATCCGAAAAAGAATAATTGTTTAACACTTCCAATTTCAGATAACTCAACCAAGGCAGTTAGCTATTGTGATACTTTATTGGAAGCAGATGATAACCCAGATTATAGAATGTAAGATATAGAGGTTATTTTCCGACAATTCATTATTATTTAGTTGAATGCACTTTATATGAGGACTATTCTTGCAACTTGGTTAACATGAAGACTGGTAGTATAACGACAATATCTGGAGTTCCTAAAATTTCACCCAACGACAAGTTCTTAGCTAATATCATAGACATGGGAGGTTATGGAGACATCCCATTTGGCTTTGAAATTTATAGAATTAGCGAGAAAACCAAATTAATTTCTAAGACAAATGGAATTGAACAGAAGGTAGATGAATTTAACTGGTATCCGTTAGACTTTGTTTGGTCAGGCGACAAATCGCTAATAATTAAAATCATCAGTCCAAAAAGTAATGACTATAAGAACATGAATTTTGAAAAAACAAAACAAGCTGTTTACAAAAAAATCGACCTGAAATAATCAAATACACCCAATACACGCCTATGTCCATTTACGAGCTGTCGTGCATTTAGTGGTCTTTGCTCCCGCATTCACTTTGGCGCTGCTCAACAGCGAACGCTCCCGTAAACCGCCAAATGCCCATAGCATAGGTCGTCGTTGTGTGATACATTACATAGGCCCATACTCCAGGGGGGGGTAATGGGATTAGGAGTGCATTACTCTCGCTCGCAAGCTTTAGCCAGCATTCGAGTCGCCCCCATTTCAGCGTAACTTAATATATACAACCCAAACAACAATCACAAACCGCAGTAAACCGTTCGGCGTATGGCTTCGGTCTACTCATTAAAAAAGAAAAGACCGCCGGCCTTACCAAACAAAAAGCATTTAGTATATGTGCAAAATATTTCACCAACAACAAACACTCCCCTACTATGACCTCTGCGTACTTCTTATAACTACATCAGGGCAGCTCGCTTAAAATATCCACCAGACATTTCCGCTCCTACTCCATTAGCACTACCGTCACCAAAAACACCTTGCGACTTAATTATGCCTCGCTTAATTCGAATCGCAAGCGACTTGTCCACTATGGATAAATTACCCACGCTGTTTTGCCCTGTTAACTGGAAATTGTTGTATTTTTGGACTTATTCAAGAGTTTACGACGGATGCGCGCTGCTCATTCTGGCCGCACACGCGCGGTACAGGTCCTGACCTGGGCTACAGCGAATTGCAGGAGATTCGCCCGCAGGAAGCCACGCCCCATACCGCTACCGTTGAGAGCTAGCCTCAAAACCGTCTTATCCTGATAATTATGACAACACTTAAATGTATTAGAATATGAAAACAGTAGAGAGATATCTAGAACGTTTTATATTTTTCAGTCGTTGGATGCAGTTGCCGGTCTATTTAGGGTTAATAGTAGCGTCAGTTTTATACTCTGTTAAATTCATGGTTCAATTATGGCATTTGATTTCAAACTTTCCCTTGATGAATGAAAATGCGATTATGTTGTCTGTTTTAGGCTTGATTGATATTTCAATGGTAATAAATCTGTTAGTTGTTGTCTTTATTGGAGGGTATACAACTTTTGTAAGTAAGATTTCTTTTGACAATCATGAAGATAAACCAGACTGGTTGAGCAAAATAAATGCAAGTTCTCTCAAGATAAAACTTATCATTTCGTTAGTAAGTATATCAGGAGTTCACCTATTAAAAACGTTTATAGATATACACAACATTCCTTTACAAGATGCCGCGCTACAAATTGTGATTCATATAGTATTTATTTTATCAGCATTACTTTTGGCGTATACAGACAAAATCATGCACTCTCATGCTACCTCGAAAGAATAAATCTTATTTTCAAACGATTACCAATGATTAAAACCCATAACAAAGAACAAAGTGCGAAATATATGTATTTCCCATTGGTACTCATGTGCCTGTTTTTAGCTGTTGCAAGCAGTTGTGAGAAAAATGATGATATTGGGTTAAATGGAAAAACAACAGCCGTATTTAAACCAGAAGTAACCTATGGCACAATGACCGACCAGGATGGTAATGTTTACAAGACAGTAACCATGCTACAGAGGAGGATATCTGTTGCGCCTGGTATCGGCTCATGTACAGCTTTAACAACGATTTGGCCAGAAGTCACCTCGATAAGTCGATTGGTTTTTCTGTTCGTTGTGTAATGGACTAACTTATTTGACGCCTGTAGTACCACAGATAAAAACAACAGGTTCCAATCGGTTAGAAACAAAAAGCAAAAAGCTACCTTTACATCCATCAAAACCAACTTCCATCAATCTATGAAACGTTTATTATTGATCACATTCCTCACGCTGACGATCAGCCTACCTCCGTTTGCCCAACACAGGGGCGAATATACCACCGATGTTCTGGGAAATAAAACATACCGCGACGGTGCTTTTGAAGAGACATTTAGCATAGATATCTTCGGCAACAACCAATACAAAAACAATCAGGATGAAACGGCGTCTCTTGAAAAAGACATTATGGGAAATATGATATACAAAGACAGCCGCGGCAATCGCATCACCATTGATCAAAAGAACTGGTTGCAGATGCTCGATCGCGCACATGGTGACCGGGAGGGATTGTTTTCATACTTCATCAGCAAGAATAGCCGCAAACACAATTCTGTAACCCAATACGAAACAGACCTGATGGGACACGACATATTCTCATCCGATGGACAAAAAGAGGAGATCTGGCAAGATATACTGGGAGACTGGCAATACACAAATAATAATGGAACGAAGGCATCGTTGAGTAAAAACGTTCTGGGAGAATATATTTATAATGACAGCAGGGGAAGCAGGATTACCTTTTCTCCCCAAATATGGGAGCGCAAACTGAATAAGTCCCATAATGATCCAGCCATGATTTTCAGGGATTTAATCCATGAATTATTGAAATAAAAGCAGAAATAACTCTCTGGCCGACATCAAATAAATTAGCGTATATCCACAAACCATACCCAACGCAAGCGGTTTCAGTAATTACGACTGAAGCCGTTTGCTTTTTCAGGCCAAATCACCGGGCCTTGCAAACAATATCTTCTTCACATTGTTAAAAACGTAAATTCACACAAACAATATCACTCAAACCAAACGATAAGATTATGATTACGGAAACACAGTACCTCAAAGCCGTTAACCGGATAAACGCGATACACAACGAAGACATCAGCTCGGAAACAACTGAGGGTAAGGAGGTAAAAGCGGAACTATTATATAGCGAACGTATGCTCTCAGTCCTGAAGCTGGTTGCGCCTGATAGCAGCCACGAACTAAAACTGGCCGCATTATGCCAACACATGAGCCGATGGAGTATCCCGCGTGCAACTTTCCCTATGGATAAGAAGGGATATTACCAATGGCGCGCCGCCATCATGGAACACCAATTGGAGGTAACAACCAGGGCACTGGCAGAATCGGGAATCGACGAACAGAGCATTGCTGTGGTAAAGGATGCACTTAAAAACAAAGCCGACAAATCGAACGAAAATGCGTCGATCATCGAAGATACCGCCTGCCTGGTTTTCATTAAATGGTACCTCGAACCCTTTGCTTCACAATTTGACACGACCAAAGCGGCTGATATCCTCCGAAAGACAGCAAAGAAAATGAGTGAAAGAGGATTGGGATTAATTTCGCAATTAGACCTTTCTCCTTCCGTATCGGAAATACTGAAACTCATCGGATAATCTTTTTTTGAATCAAACGCACAACCGAAAGAACCACATCCAGCTTATTACACAAATAGTCTGACATATAGCAAATAAGCAAGTCATTTGTAATGATTACAATTTTTTTCACCTGATATCTCCCCGATCAAACAGGAAATGCCGTAAATTTGCACAATTTTGAATTGATCTAAATACAACACAAATGATCTTACATAACAAATACAGCAAAGAGGAACTCCTGAAGAAACTGGAATCAGAAACTTTCAATCGTAAAACGCTTTCATTCTACCGCTATGTCAGGATAGACAAACCCTGGGACTTCAGAAACAAGCTTTATCAGGATCTTGCGGGGCTGGATTGCAACGGTCGCATTTACGTGGCACGCGAAGGGATCAATGCACAGATGAATGTACCGGAACAGAACAAGACCAAACTACTGGCACTGCTGGAAACGTACGAAGAGCTGAAAATGATGCCTATCAAATGGGCAATCGAGGAGAAGAAGAACTCATTCTACAAAATGATTATCAAAGTCCGGAATAAAATTGTGGCCGATGGGCTAAACGATGATGATTTCGATGTCACAAACGTCGGGCGCCACCTATCCCCGCTTGAATTTCACCAACTATCGGAAGATGAAAATACAATTGTAGTTGATATGCGCAACCACTATGAAAGCGAGATTGGCAGGTTCAAAAATGCCTGGTGTCCCGACGTAGATACCTTCAGGGAAGAGATCGACCTGGTGGTTGATGAACTCAAAGACAAGAAGGATCAGAAGATATTGCTCTATTGCACCGGTGGTGTGCGTTGTGAAAAAGCCAGCGCCTATATGCGTCATGTCGGATTTCAGGATGTAAATCAGCTGCATGGAGGCATTATCGCTTACGCAGAAGAAATCAAACGATTGGGTATTGAGTCAAACTTTATCGGCAAGAACTTCGTGTTTGACGAACGGATGGGAGAATCTGTCACCTCAGATATTTTAGGGCGTTGCCACCAGTGTGGTGCGTCTTGTGACAATTATACCAACTGCGCCAACGACGACTGTCACCTGCTCTTTATACAATGTGAGGAATGTGCGGAAAAGCATGACAGTTGTTGTTCGGATGAATGCAAATCGGTGTTATCCCTTTCCGACCCTGAACGATTTGTCTATCGCAACAAGTTGCGCGAGAAGTACGCGGGAAGCCAGATCTTCAGAAGCCGACTGCGCCCCAAACTTCAATCAATGGGTCAATAAATCGAAGGAGACAATCCAGACCCGATTACCTGCAAAATAGAAGCTCCCTATCGGACAGATTCACTCAAAAACGAAAACGGGGTTTTCAGCCAGACTGAAAACCCCGTTTCTTTTTATCCTTTTCTTATTTCTTTTTTCTTGCTAAATACACCTTGTAGAGTATATAACCAACCGCCGCAATCAGAATCAGCCCCCAAAGTTTCACAACGAACAGGAACAATTCTGAAATGACCACCCATCCGACTTTCAGAGACTCCCATAGTTTCAGGAAGAAACCAGGCTGATAGGCTTCTACGTTTTTCTCGTTGGCGATCATCTCCCGACTGGCAGTCTGTCGTTGATAGATCGTCAGATTGATGGTGCTGAATTTCATCTGATCTTCCAGCGAAAGATTCTGAACCAGTGCATTATCAGCTGCTTCCTGTTTATTTTGCAACGTCTCTTCGGCAGCAGCTGTTTCACCCAACTTCTTGCCGCGGGTATCAATGGATTTTGCCAGACGAGACTCCGCTGTTTTAGCACGCTTCAACGTTAGTTTATTCGAAAGCATCTGGAGCGAAACATCGTCTGCCTTAATGATACGATAGTCGAGATATGTCACCAATCGGGCCAATTGACGCAAAGTGGTATCCAGCTTTACATTCGGCACACGTATGATCAAATCGTTGATCACAGTAAAATAAGTGGTCTCAAGCGTTGAATCGCTACTGACCTCTGTGGTAGTAACATTATCTTTCTCACTGTTCAACCGCGTGGAAGCTACATATCCTCCTTCTTTTGCCGTAATATCCTCAATAACCGAAGTCGCTTTGATCACATTTTTCACCTTAAACTTAAGTTCTGCGGTACGAATGAATTTGTGGGTAGAATCAGCGGGATTATCAACGGCTGCAGAAGATGACATCTCAGCTGCCACAGTATCAACGGTACTTCTATTATAATCTGCTGATTCAGCGGCCTTATTACCGCAACCGGTCAAAAGAGCAATAACACCAAGGGAAAGGATGATTTGTCTGGTTCTCATAATAAACTGTTTTCGAATTTATGTGATAGTTATTTATTCCTCATTTATATACCAATATTCAACAACAGATACAATTTATACGGATATATCATTGACATTAAAACTTAATCTGTTGTAACGAATAAATTAATGCAATTATACAATTATTATTTCTATATTTGCTTTCAATTAAACATAAAATTTAGTCCTGGTTCTTATTTTTTACCTGAAATCAGGTTTATTATCTTCTGTTCAATGAAAAAAAATATTCTACTTCTCTACATAGCCTTTTTGTTATTATCAATTAACCTACGGGCTCAGGACGCAAGGGTACAAACGATGACCCGACATTGCGAAATATCAGATAATAAACTAATAGAAACCGACACGATTACCTTCCTTGTATTCAACCGAAATGGGGAAGAGCATACCCAAATCAGTATTCCTTATTCCAAAATGGCCAAAGTATCGGATATCAACGGATGGATGGAAGATGCGAATGGCAACAAAATCAGAATACTGCGCAACACCGACATCACTGACGCAAGTTACACCAATGGGAGTACTCTCTATCAGGACGAATACATCAAAACACTGACACTCAAGCACAATGTCTATCCCTATAAAGTCACCTACACTTACAGGACTACTCAAAAACAATTTCTGGACATTGCAGACTGGTCGCCCGTTTATCATTACGCGATACCGACCGATAAAGCCGTGCTATCGGTAAAGACTCCGGTGGGATATCCCATTCAATTTACCAGCAAGGATATTATTTCCCATACAAAAGATTCCGTGCAGGAACAAATCCGGCATACCTGGACGGCAGCCTATGCAACACCTGTCCCCGTCGAAAAATACAGCATCAGCCGACGGGAAATGTGCCCGTTTGTAAAAGTGATTCCCCGACACTTCACATATGGTGTAGACGGAGATTTCACCACCTGGGCATCATTCGGCAGCTGGTACTGGCAGTTGACCTCCGGACTGAATGACCTGTCCCCTCAGGACAAAACCCGGATCGAAGAAATAACCCATGGAGTTTCCGATAAAAAAGAGATCGTCAGAATCATCTACCATTACATGCAGGACCAGACCCGTTACATCAATATCTCTTTGGGCATTGGTGGCATGAAGCCCTACCCTGCATCCTACGTTTCGGCAAATAAATACGGCGACTGTAAAGCCTTGAGTAACTACATGAAATCGTTGCTTGAAGTGGTGGGTATCCCATCCTATCTGACTGTGATAGAGGGAAATCCTTATCCGGGAAATATCATGGGGGAATTTCCTTCTCAGCAGTTTAATCACGCCATTCTCACCGTGCCATTAGGCAAGGACACTTTATATCTGGAAAATACCAGTAATATTCATCCATTCGGTTGTACCGGCACATTTATCCAAAACCGTAAAGCCTTATTAATCAATGGCAAGGAGAGTAAACTCATTCGCATTCCCGCTATGACCGACGAGCAGGTGACAAACAACAGGACCTTCAATATTACCTTTAATAAATCGGGAAATGCTGAGGTTGAATTAAAGTTCCGCTTCCGGGGATACAATTTTGATCAGTTCAACAGCCTGAAAGCGGACTATAGCCAGGATTTTCAGGACAGACAGGTAAGGGAAAATATCCCGTTGAGTAATTACGAGGTGATCAACTGGGATTTGTCTAAACCAGACAGAGACAGCGCCTTTATCACTCTCTCCTCCAGAGTTATTCTCTACAAATACCTGAAACCTATCGGCAATGAGTTTTACTTCAGCCTGCTCCCTATAAGCACATTCGGTTTTGAAACTCCGGAAAGCCGTACTTTGCCCGTCGCATTACCATTTCCTATCGTTTACTCTGACACCATCAATTTTGTGTTTCCTGAAGGATACAAACTAAAGACCCTCCCTGAGACACAAACCGTGCAATCCGGATTCGGCAAATGCAACCTACGATATATGGATAAGAGGAGCGGCCTGACACTCGTCCGCGATTTTAATCTTCATCCGGGCATTATAGAGAAAAAAGAGTATGAATCGTTCTATGCCTTTCTAAATAATATAGCAGAATCGGATCGAAAAAAGATCGTAATTACAACCGAATAATCAACGAAACTCAGAAACCATAAGAAATGAAGACTATGAAAAAAATTTTCTTTTTACTATTGTTTATTGGAGCCCTCCAACCGGCGTTGAAGGCGGAAGACAACGATCTGGCATCGCTGGGCGAAGCCCTTTTACAAAAGCAGTACCCTAATGACCCTGTGGCTGAGGCTGCTATACTAAGCGATATGGGACGCTCATTTTTTGAAAGCGGAGACGAAGGATTTACTCTTTATTTTGAACGAAAAACGAGAGTCAAGATCTACAAAAAGGCCGGATTGAAATGGGGCGAAGTAGAGATCCCTTTCTATTTTTCAAATGATGGTATTGAGAAAATCTATGATATCGTTGGGACCACCTATAATTTTGAAAATAGCCAGATAAAATCGACACCACTCGTCATAAATAAGAAGCTGGAAGAAAAAACAGACAAGAACTGGCGCGTGCTGAAATTTGCCATGCCTGACATTAAAGAGGGATCGGTATTTGATATTACATATAAAATCAGTAGTCCGTTCTTATTTAACCTCCGGAGTTGGGATTTTCAATACAGCATTCCGGTCACACACAGTGAATACCACACACACATGAACCCCTTCTACGAATACATCTATATCGCACAAAACACGAACCAGTTAAGCGGGTTCAATTCATATATTGACCCTGGGATAGGACGACGCTTTGCCGGAATCGAATACAAAGACATGGTATATGAATTTATTATGAAGGATGTACCGGCATTCAGGGATGAAGCGTTTGTATCTTCGGCAAAAGACTATATGATCAGACTCAACTTCCAGTTATCTAAAATACATTACCCGACCGGAGGAGAACGCAAAATCATGTCCACCTGGCAGAGTCTTGCCAAAGAGATGTTGAGTTCAGGCGGATATGGGAGTTATCTCTCCGATGCAGAGAAGAAAGCCAGACTGATTGTAGACACGATGAAATTCAACTCAACCGACCCGATGGAAAAAATCAGAACCATTGAGCGTTACGTTAAGAACAATTTCAGCTGGAATCAAGAACTCACCAAATATCCGGACAATAACCTGAAAGAGCTACTGAAAAGTAAAAGAGGAAACAGCGCTGAAATAAATCTGTTCCTGATCGGTATGATCAGAGCGGCCGGGATAGAAACTACACCTGTATTGCTAAGCACACGGGGAAACGGAAAAATTTATTCCGACTATCCGTTTCTCCACTTTTTCAATTATGTGATTGCCATGACCAGGATCG
>Ga0209464_10000683_pt1 | contig 10802 bp, 9 predicted proteins | sample DOMMetBare1Fresh_2_FD_187473 | JGI IMG/M metagenome (GOLD analysis project Ga0209464, IMG submission 187473) | Wetland sediment microbial communities from St. Louis River estuary, USA, under dissolved organic matter induced mercury methylation -... | ecosystem: Environmental > Aquatic >... | reverse complement strand
AGGCATCCTGTGCCAGCTGCATTCTTTCTTCAAGCGTTGTATCAATTGATGATTGATCTGCAACGGGGAAATCAACATGATGAATTGACTCTGTTTTAAACCGATTTGTAATCACATTCAGGTTTTACCTGAGCAGCTAGCATTTCCTTCACCTTCGCGTTGAATTCATCTACAGAACTCACATTACCCTCACCGAAGATTTGATCAAACAGCTCCTGATCCAATGCAGCAGGCACGTGGCGTGTGATCTCTTCGATGGTGATACTAAAATCAGAAGTAACATCTTTCGCAGCCTCTTTCTCTATTTTCAAAATGTGAGCCATTTCGTATTCGTTTCCTGCACAAGCGGCATTAGGATTGAAAACGACAGTAGAATTCAGTGCTGCACCTTCAAATTTCGCTTTTTCCTCATCATTTTTAAAGTAGAAAGGAATCATAACTGACGCTTCTGACTGAATACCACCTTCTTTTACGTTTCCGGCTTCATCAAGTTCAGCTAACTGACCCTTGATCATATCTTTACCTTCAACAGCATCTGCCTGTTCGTATTTACCTGAACGTTCAGCAAATGCGTCAGCCTGTTTTTGTACCATTTCGTTGGTGATTTCGATCTGGTAGTAGTCTACCTTGTCTTCTTTTGACAAAGTTATATTAACCTCAGGAGCCAAACCCAGATCGAACAGGAATTCGAAATCATCCTGATTATCGAAGTCAAGCGCTTTTTGCTCTGTTTCGTTAGGAAGGGGTTCGCCAAGAATGTTTACGTTGTTTTCCCGGATATATCCAAACAAGCCTTCACCCACCAATTTGTTGATTTCTTCGGCCAGTAAAGATTTTCCAAACATTTTTTTGATCATGCCTACCGGAGCCATTCCTTTACGGAATCCGGGAATGTTTGCTTTTTGACGATAATTACGCAATGCTTTTTCAACTCTCTCCTGATAGTCTGTTTTTTCAACTTTTACAGCGATAATGGCGTTTGCGCTATCGATTTTGTTCAGTGTAACGTTCATTCTGACGTATTTTATTATTGTGATTATGCTTAATTGGGCTGCAAAATTAGTGCTATTCTTTTTATTATCAAACTGCTCGTTGATTTTTATCGAAAAATAATAGACTATACACATATTTTTTAGAGCCAAATTGTTGGAAATCGAAAAAATATGCTTTTCTTTGCGGCGAATAGATTGTCTTTGCCGGATTTTCAGCTCTTTGATCAACCGCCTGTTCAAAAAAACCGGATTCAAGTCTCTGATTTGTAAGTCAAGGAAAATACCGTCTCTTCTCCGAATTACACTCTTATTTTTTTAATTATTCAATTTATGAACATTTACATTGGAAACCTGAACTACCGTGTTCAGGAAGGAGACTTGAAACAAGTTTTAGAAGAATACGGATCAGTTGAATCCGTAAAAGTTATCAAAGACCGCGAAACTGGTCGTTCAAAAGGTTTTGCTTTTGCAGAAATGTCAAATGACAATGAAGGTAAAGCAGCTATCGAACAATTGAATGGCGCTGAATTTGCAGGCCGTACAATGGTGGTAAAAGAAGCACGTCCAAGAGAATAGTATCATTCTCAACATACGATATACAAAGACTCCTGTCCATTTAGACAGGAGTCTTTTTTTTCACAATTAACAACCTGTGCTATAGAACATAGCGCTTTTTGAGAAATAACCCAACCAAAGTATCTCATTTAACTTTCCAGACTGATAAATATCATTATTTTTGCGGAGTGACTGACTTCATTTTGATGATCGGTAAATTGTTAACCAACTTTTTTATCATGGAAAACCAAATTTATACCGGAGTAAAGATTAAAAACATCCGAGAAGAAAAAGGATTAACGCTGTCAGTCCTGTCAGAAAAATCAGGTGTGGATACGGAAGTATTGAAGACTATCGAAGACAGCAAGGTGCTACCTTTTGTAGAACCATTGATTAAAATTGCCCGGGCATTGGACGTTCGTCTGGGCACATTTCTGGAAGAGCATGAACAATCCGGACCGGTGGTTACCACACAAGGCCAGGTTAAGCTAAGCCTTAACATGGGATCAGCGACATCCAAACGAAAGGATATGCACTACTACTCTCTGACCCGACCCAAAGCCGGCCGACGCATGGAGTCGTTTGAGATCCTCTTTGAGCCAAGTGCAGACTCCGATTTTGTACTTTCGTCCCATGAAGGTGAAGAATTCCTTTACGTTCTGGAAGGAGTCGTAGAGATCAACTACGGGGAAGAATCATACCTACTCAATTCCGGCGACAGCATCTACTACGATTCGATCGTATCACATCATGTTCATTGCGCAAGTGACCATACAGCTAAAATACTGGCGGTCATATATACGCCGGAATGAGCCTTTCATCAGACAATCTGAATGCGGATCCAGTTCACGCCACTGAATCCGCTTTCGTTTTTTTTTAGCGATCCGGCAAATAAAAAAACAATCCACAACCAACTAGGATTTCGTCTTACCCGTCCATCTACACCGTGAATCGCATAAAGGCTAACCAACCTAATATTTTGGGTATAAAAATAATCGCTCCGGTTATGGAAGCTGAAATAGCTGCAATTAATACAGATCCCGCGGCAACATCCTTCACCTTACCGATCACCTCGTGAAAATCAGGTGTCACATGGTCTGCCAGATACTCAATCGTTGTATTGAATCCTTCGGATAACAATACCATCCCTGAAACAATGGTTATCGAAATCCACTCGGAAGAACTAATTTCAAAAAACAATCCAAAAATCACAACCAGGGACAATACCAGCAAATGAATCTGAGCATTTTGCTCATTTTTACAAAGCAAGACAATGCCATTAATGGCATATTCAAAGCTTTTTATTCGTTTTCGAATAGAAAACGGGCCATTCTTGTGTCTCATAAATATGATTTGTACAGAAATGATATTCAAAGAAGATAGAATCGAAATTCTATTTTATAACAAATCAGAACTGAATTTGATTACAACTCCCTACTCTTTATCAATGTCATCTTTTCCTATAAAAAAAGCCGCTACAAAGCGGCTTTTTTTAAGTTATTTGGGAGTTCCAAAACTTATCAATCTGACATCAAACACTAATGTTGAATAAGGATTAATCCCAGTAGTACCCGAAGAACCGTAGGCAAGATTCCAGGGAATTATAATCCGCCATTTATCTCCCGCATGCATTCTCATCAGTGCTTCCGTCCAACCTTTAATAACCTTATTCACACGAAAACTAGTAGAGTCTTCATTATCATCCCAAACAGGATCACTTCCTGCATATGTTTTATCGAAAACAGTACCATCCATGAGTCTTCCCTGATAATGTACATACACCGAATCAGTATATCTGGGAGAGCCACCCGCTACGTCTCCTGATCGAAGCGCCTTATAATACAAGTAACCACCCCCTCTATCAGTAGGAATCTTCAATGTATCATACCCAATTGAGGCTGAGTCTTTAAAGTTATTAAAATAGCCTTCATTGGCAGCTTTCCAGGTTGCATACTCTTCTTCGGTTGTCTGGGTATCCAGGCACGAAGTTGCAAACAAAACCAACAGGAGCAACGGAAGGAACAACAATGATTTGAGTTTCATGTCGATTGATAATTTACAACATAGCCAAAGTTCAATATCTGACTTGTTAGTGTGATTACTCAGTGATTTTTTTGAAGAAATTCTTCATGCTCACCTGCTCACCGATAATGCCGCGAAGTGCAGTTATAGCCACACGCTCTTGTTGCATTGTATCGCGGTGACGGATAGTCACGCAGTTATCTTCCAGTGTCTGATGGTCAACGGTAACACAAAACGGGGTTCCGATTGCATCCTGACGACGGTAACGCTTTCCGATAGAGTCTTTTTCATCGTACTGGCAGTTAAAATCAAATTTCAGGTCGTCAATAATCTGACGTGCTTTTTCAGGCAGACCGTCTTTTTTCACCAATGGCATAACAGCCAGTTTAACCGGAGCCAATGGCGCAGGCAATTTCAATACCACCCGGGTATCTCCGCCATCCAGCTTCTCTTCATCGTAAGAAGCGGCCAGTACACTCAGGAACATACGGTCAACTCCGATAGACGTTTCTACAACGTACGGAACGTATGATTTATTCAGTTCTGGATCGAAATACTGGATTTTTTTACCTGAAAATTTCTCGTGACTACCCAAGTCAAAATCGGTACGGGAGTGGATACCTTCCACTTCTTTAAACCCGAAAGGCATTTCGAATTCGATATCCGTAGCCGCATTGGCATAATGCGCCAATTTATCGTGATCGTGATAACGATATTTTCTATCACCCAGTCCAATGGCTTTGTGCCATTTCAGACGACGGTCTTTCCAGAATTCAAACCACTGAAGTTCTTCACCTGGACGAACAAAGAATTGCATCTCCATTTGTTCAAACTCACGCATGCGAAAGATGAACTGACGGGCAACAATCTCATTACGGAAAGCTTTACCGATCTGAGCAATACCGAAAGGAATCTTCATGCGGCCTGTTTTCTGCACATTCAGAAAGTTCACGAAAATCCCCTGAGCAGTCTCAGGACGCAGGTAAACTTTCATTGCGCCATCTGATGTAGATCCCATTTCGGTAGCAAACATCAGGTTAAACTGACGTACTTCAGTCCAGTTCTTAGTACCGCTTATCGGACATACCACATCGTAATCAACGATGATTTGACGAAGTTCTTCCAGATCACCATCGTTCAGCGCTTTTGCGAAACGGGTATGAATCTCTGTTCTTTTGGCCACATTCTCCTGAATGCGGGGATTGGTTTGGCGGAAAAGATCAGCATCGAAAGACTCACCGAACTTCTTCGCCGCTTTCTCTACCTCTTTTTCGATTTTATCATCGATTTTCGCCATCAGGTCTTCGATCAACACATCGGCGCGATAGCGTTTTTTGGAGTCTTTATTATCGATCAAAGGATCATTGAAAGCATCTACGTGACCCGATGCTTTCCATATGGTAGGATGCATGAAAATAGCAGAGTCAATACCGACTACATTTTCGTTGAGCAACACCATGCTGTCCCACCAGTATTTTTTGATATTATTTTTAAGCTCAACGCCCATCTGACCGTAGTCATACACTGCGCCTAAGCCGTCATAGATTTCACTTGAAGGGAATACAAAACCATATTCTTTACAATGCGATACAAGTTTTTTAAAGACTTCTTCTTGTTGTGCCATACTTAAAAAAGGTTACTCATTTTGTGGTTTTCAAACAGGCAAATCCCTGTTTTCAAATGCAGGCTGCAAAGTAAGTGATTTTTTTCGACTTATGCTTTTGGGCATTATTACTTTCTTTCGTCTTAATCGCTGTAAAATGGGCGTTTATATTGAATTTAAGGATTTTTAGACCGGTTTTTCGGGCCAGTTCATTCGAAATATTTCAGCCTCTATTTGTTGTTAATTTTCTATAGACACACACGACTAACCAAGTAATGTCGTAATTTTGTCAACTATCAAAATCAGCAAATTCTATGCAACCTTTTGTCCATTTACACGTTCACTCCCAATATTCGATTCTCGACGGACAGGCCTCCATTCCAGCTCTGGTAGATAAGGCCATTGCCAATGGGATGAAAGCCATCGCCCTGACTGACCATGGCAACATGTTTGGTATCAAGGAGTTTTTCAATTACACCAGTAAAAAGAACGGAAAATACAACGACGAAATTTCTAAACTAAAGAAGGAGATAGAGACGTTAAAGAAATCAGAGGAAATTGCTGACGATGATCCCAGAATAGCTGAATTCAACGCTCAGATAGAAGAATTATCCAAGAAACTCTTCAAACCGATCTTCGGATGTGAGGCATATGTAGCCCGTAATGGTCGTCATGTGAAATCAGGCAAAGAAAACCGAAGCGGTCATCACCTGGTGATTCTGGCTAAAAACAAAGTGGGCTACCACAATCTGGTGAAACTGGTATCGACTGGTTGGATCGACGGTTTTTACGGTCGGCCGCGTATCGACAAAGAGTTGCTGGAAAAATATAATGAAGGATTGATCATTAGCTCGGCCTGTCTGGGTGGTGAAATTCCCCGACTGATTGCTACCGGAAATCTGGAAGAGGCAGAACAAGCTATTCTTTGGTTTAAAAACCTCTTCGGCGAGGATTATTACCTCGAAATGCAACGTCACCAAACGGACAATCCCAACGCTGACCGCGAAACGTTTAAAAAACAGCAAATGGTCAATGAGGTAATGGTAAAGCTCGCCGAAAAAACCGGCGTCAAGCTAATCGCGACCAATGATGTTCACTTCGTAAATGAAGAAGACGCAGAAGCTCATGACCACCTCATTTGCCTGAATACAGGGGCAGACTTACTCGATCCCAACCGCATGCGCTACTCCAAACAGGAGTGGATGAAAACGCAGGAGGAGATGAATCTGATCTTTTCCGATATGCCTCAGGTATTGGCCACAACGTTGGAAATTGCTGAAAAGGTAGAGCTTTACAGCATCAACAGCAAGGCAATCATGCCTGTATTCCCCCTGCCTGAAGGATTTACGGATGATGGTGAATTCCTGAAACACCTCACCTATTTAGGTGCCGAAAAACGATACCCAGAAATTACGGATGAGATTAGGGAACGAATCGACTTTGAGCTTCAGACCATCCTGAACATGGGATTCCCCGGATACTTCCTTATCGTGCAGGACTTTATTGCCGCAGCACGCGATATGGGTGTTGCCGTTGGCCCGGGACGTGGTTCTGCGGCCGGTTCGGCAGTAGCCTACTGCCTTGGAATTACTGATATCGACCCGATCAAATACGACCTGCTGTTTGAGCGTTTCCTGAACCCGGACCGTATATCCATGCCCGATATCGATATCGACTTCGATGATGATGGTCGCGGTCAGGTCCTTCAATGGGTTACAGAAAAATATGGCAAAGAAAAGGTCGCGCACATTGTCACTTTCGGCACAATGGCCACCAAATCGTCTATTAAGGACGTTGCTCGGGTACAAAAGCTCTCACTTCAGGAGTCTGATCGCCTGACCAAACTGGTCCCCGATAAAATCCCGGATAAAAAGCTCAACCTTCGTAATGCGATCGAGTATGTTCCTGAGTTACGCCAGGCTGTCGAATCGCCCGACATACTGCTGCGCAATACAATGAAGTATGCTCAAATGTTGGAAGGAACAGTGCGTAATACCGGCGTGCATGCCTGCGGAATTATCATTGCCCGCGACGATCTGACCAATTTTGTACCTATTAGTACAGCTAAAGACAAAGAGAGTAACGAGGAAATGCTCGTTACCCAATACGAGGGCTCATTGATTGAGGATGTAGGTATGCTCAAGATGGACTTTCTGGGCCTGAAAACCCTCTCGATCATTAAGGAAGCTCTTGATAACATAAAGCAGACCAACGGCATCGATCTTGATATTTCGAAAATATCGTTAGAAGACGAAAAGACATACGAGCTTTACAGTACCGGCAAAACGACCGGAACCTTCCAGTTCGAGTCCGCCGGTATGCAAAAGTACCTCCGTGAACTGAAACCTTCGAAGTTCGAAGACCTGATTGCAATGAATGCCCTTTATCGTCCGGGGCCGATGGATTACATCCCTTCGTTCATTGCCCGTAAACATGGCCAGGAACCAATAGAATATGACATCCCGGTGATGGAGCGCTACCTGAAAGACACCTACGGGATTACGGTCTACCAGGAACAGGTAATGCTTTTGTCTCGTCTGTTGGCCAACTTTACCCGCGGTCAGTCTGATGAGTTGCGTAAAGCGATGGGGAAAAAGCTCATCGACAAAATGAATGCGTTGAAAGCGAAATTCATCGAAGGAGCCAATGCCAACGGCCACGACACCAAGATCTGCGAAAAGATCTGGGCCGACTGGGAGAAATTTGCTTCATACGCATTTAATAAATCTCATGCAACCTGTTACTCGTGGGTGGCTTATCAGACAGCCTATCTAAAAGCTAATTACCCATCGGAATACATGGCAGCGGTGCTCAGCCGAAACATCTCTAACATTACCGACATCACCAAATTCATGGATGAATGCAAAGCCATGAAAATGCAGGTACTGGGACCGGATGTCAACGAGAGTAGGCACAAATTTGCTGTAAACAAAAAAGGAGATATCCGTTTCGGACTGGGCGCAATCAAAGGTGTCGGTGAAAATGCGGTACAATCAATTATCGAGGAGCGGAATCAAAACGGACCATTCAAAAGCATTTTCGACTTTGTGGAACGGGTAAACCTCTCTGCCTGCAACCGCAAAAACATCGAGGCTTTGGCTTTGGCTGGCGCATTTGACGCTTTCACAGAAATCAAACGTGAGCAGTTCTTTGCGGAAAATGCCAAAGGGGAAGTTTTTCTTGAACTGCTATTACGTTACGGAAATAAACTTCAGACAGACAAATCAATTCAGGCTAATTCTCTTTTTGGAGGGGTCAACGAAGTAGAAATCGCAACACCAGAGATACCCCAGGCTGAATCGTGGTCTGACCTTGAACGCCTCAACAAAGAGCGGGATCTCGTGGGAATCTACCTTTCGGCCCACCCACTTGATGAATACGCCATTATCCTGAACCACGTCTGCAACACCAAACTGGCAGAATTATCTGACCGGGCTGCGTTAGCTGGAAAAGACCTGACGATGGGCGGATTAGTCACAAACGTCAGAATGGCCACGACCAAAACAGGCAAACCCTTTGGTGTTATGAAAATAGAGGACTATTCAGGGGCAGGAGAAATTGCGCTGTTCGGGAACGATTTTCTGGAGTATCGAAACTATTTCACAGAAAACTTGTTTTTATATATCAAGGGAAAATACATTCCCAGAAGATATAATGAAAATGAGCTTGATTTTAAAATCGTATCAGTTCAACTTTTACCTGACGTAAAAGAATCGTTGATAGAAAAAATCACTATTCATATTCCATTAGAGGAGATTACAAGTGAATTGATCACTGATCTATCAGCTGTCGCAAAAGATGCAAAAGGAAATTGTGAACTATATTTCAATATTATTGATGTTGCAAACCATTATCAGGTGCCGCTTTTTTCCCGAAATGTAAAAACAAATGTTTCAAAGGAACTCATCAATTACATCAATGAAAACGAGAATCTGGCTTTTAAAATCAACTGATGTTTGTCCTTTTTGACGGGAAATTATATCTTTGAATTTAATTTAGAAACAGTAATCTATACACAATCAATTTTTAAATATTATGGCTATTACAATTACAGACGAAAGCTTCCAGGAGCTTTTGCAAGACGGAAAACCTTTGGTAGTTGATTTTTGGGCTGAGTGGTGTGGTCCCTGCCGTATGGTTGGTCCAATCATTGAAGAACTTGCCAAAGAATATGAAGGCAAAGTAAATATCGGCAAAATTGACGTTGACGAAAATAGCGAAGTGGCTGCTCAGTTTGGCATACGTAATATACCGACTATATTATTCTTTAAAGGCGGAGAACTTGTTGACAAACAAGTGGGTGCTGCTCCGAAAGCTGCTTTTTCTGCGAAAATTGAGAGTCTGCTTTAGTATATATCGTTACCTCATAACAAAAAAGGGAATTCATATCGAGTTCCCTTTTTTGTTGTTACACAAGAAAAGACGGGTTATTGCCCGTCTTTTTCTATAGAATAATTACTTTCTTGTCACATGCTTCCTGGTCGAACTCCAGTATTTAACGGCCAAATAACCCACTCCCAGAATAAATACCCATCCAATGCTGTCCCCTAGTGGCACAGGGTCAGGATCAGGATTATCCGGAATTCCATCAAACGGATCACTTTGCGCGCTTCTTAATGCCGTATTTTGAGATGGCCACTCATCGCTGAAAGGTTGAACCGGCACAGTATTCTGAGCGTACACTGACAAACCGGCAAACAGCAGCGCTATGATAATATAGGTTTTCATAATATTGCAGTGTTATTCGTTTATAACTTTCTTCGATACTGTTGCGGTTGCCTGATAAACCTTAACAAGATAGACACCTTTCTGACTCAGATTGAACGTTTCGGTATCCTTCTGAGCGACTGAAGTGAAGATCATGCGACCCGTAACATCAAAGATTTCAATGCGGTTGCCCGCTTCTATACCTTTAATTGTTAACTGATCGTTACTGACATACATCCAAAGCGTGCCGGTCGGCGTTTGAACCGAGGTGGCAACCTTCACCAGATTCAGTACAAAGCGGTTGTCAAAGGTTCCGGCATCAGATGTAAATTCATAATCGTTGCCTATAATGTTATTTGAAGTTCCCCTGACATTATCCTGTAAGATTGCATTATATCCGTTTCCTGAAATAGAAGGATTGTTTTCCAGATTGATCCGGTATAAACCGGCTGCTCCGATGTAAACCCTCAACGGAATCCGGGTGGCATTTCCGGTAGGTGGAATTTCATTAATACATAATGGTTTTCCGTCAACGACCATGCTTAGTTGTGGCATCAGGGCATTGCTGTTCCCGAATTTCCCCATATCCCTACCTACTTCAAAAGCACCTGAGGCTTCGGGACTTAGTACTATTACAGCACGGTCACTGTAGCTGTCTTTCATTACATTTAGTCCTAATAGCAGCGGTTGATCCGCCATAGCCGAACGGGTTTGGAATACATTTGCCGGATTATAAAGATATGATCTGCCTTCGTAGTCGCGACCTGCCGGATTCAGAATATAATCACTTGCAGCCTGCGCTCCCGGAATTTCAACAAACAGAGCAGAGAACGGCGGGAACAGTTTATTCTCCAATGTAGTCACTACCGGTATATATTTGTCACCACCCGTGACATCGGAGTTCCAGAACACAACGTTATACA
>Ga0209464_10000681_pt1:0-5000 | contig 10809 bp, 6 predicted proteins | sample DOMMetBare1Fresh_2_FD_187473 | JGI IMG/M metagenome (GOLD analysis project Ga0209464, IMG submission 187473) | Wetland sediment microbial communities from St. Louis River estuary, USA, under dissolved organic matter induced mercury methylation -... | ecosystem: Environmental > Aquatic >... | reverse complement strand
GCGATGAAACGCTCCCGCTCGGCGTTACCGGCACCCGCACCATGAAAGCGATCGACAATTTCGACGGCGAGTTCGAACTTCACGTCGCGCGGATTGCGTCCCTCGGCGACTGAAGCCCGCAGCCTGCGAAGCTCCGGCAATGGCCGCGCGGACAGCAGTTCGAAGTAGCGCCACATGAGCTCATCGGAAATCGACATCAGCTTTCCGAACATCTCCGCGGGCCGTTCATCGATGCCGATGAAATTGCCGAGCGACTTCGACATCTTCTGGACGCCATCCGTCCCTTCAAGCAGCGGCATCGTCATCACGACCTGCGGCTCCTGGCCATAGTCGGGCTGAAGCTGGCGCCCCACGAGCAGGTTGAATTTCTGGTCGGTGCCGCCAAGTTCGACGTCGGCTTCGAGAGCCACCGAGTCATAGCCCTGCACCAGCGGATACAGGAACTCGTGCACCGCGATCGGCTGGCCGGATTTGTAGCGTTTCGCGAAATCGTCACGCTCCAGCATTCGCGCCACCGTGTATTTCGCGGCAAGTTCGATCAGGCCGGTTGCCGTCATCGGTGAAAACCAGCGCGAATTGAATTCGATCACGGTCCGCTCCGGATCGAGGATCTTGAAGATCTGCTCCTGGTAGGTACGCGCGTTGGCCCTGACCTCGTCGACAGTCAGGCGCGGGCGGGTCGTGTTCTTGCCACTGGGATCGCCGATCATCCCGGTAAAGTCACCAATCAGGAATATGACTTGGTGCCCCAGTTGCTGGAACTGCCGCATCTTGTTGATCAGCACCGTATGGCCCAGATGCAGGTCCGGCGCGGTCGGATCGAAGCCGGCCTTCACCTTCAGCGGCCGTCCGCGCTGAAGTTTCCGGATCAGGTCGGCTTCGGTCAGCAATTCGGCCGCCCCTCGGCGCAATTCTTCGATTTGTTGTGCCGGCGGCAGCATCGATCCCCCAGGCCGGCATCCTTTAGCGGCCAGGCTGCAACTCTAGGAGCGCGGCCTGGCATAAGCAATCTGCGGCGCCGCCCGACGAGGCCATTTCCGTGACGCAGTACAAGGGCCGGGCAAGCAACAGATTGACGGCTACGGCAGCCTTGATTACCGTCGTCCTCTACCTCGTTGGGGACGCCCGGGTGGATCACGGCAGACGTCAGCAGATGGCCCAGCAGATTGGCGTCGCGGATGCGTATCCGCACCGCTTCGGCGTGGTCGCGTCCTGCATCGTCGCGGGATCGATTCTGGCAGCCGCCGGCTCGCAATTGCAGAACCCGCTTCCCGACCAGTTGCCAAACGAATTCAGCCTGAAATCGGCCGGGCCTCTGACAACGACGCAGGCCGCATCCGCGACGCCATTCGAGTTCGTCGCGGTCACGATCGGCCGGAATGACACGCTCGACCGCATTTTCCGCGATCTGCAGCTGCATGTCGCTGATCTGACGGCACTGCGCAGCCTGCCAATCGTGCGCAAGAACCTCGACATCGTCCGGCCCGGAGACGTCATCCAGCTGACCCACCTGGACGGGGAGTTGAAGTCGCTGACCCGCAGGATCGACGAGACGGCGACACTGTCGGTCACCCGCGCCGAACAGGGTTTCTCGGCCAACATCGTCGAGAACCCGCTGGAGACCGAAAAGCAGCGCCTCGCTGGCACCGTGGAGAGCTCGCTGTATGTCGCGGTCAATGAGGCTGGCGGCACCGATCGCCTCGCCGTGTCGCTTGCCGATGTCTTCAAGTACGACATCGATTTCGTCAACTCGGTGCGACCGGGCGATCGCTTTGTCGTGACCCATGAACAGCAGTGGCAGGACGGCGAATTCGTTCGCGATGGCGAGATCCTGGCTGCCGAATTCATCAATTCTGGCCGCAGCTATCGCGCCGTGCGCTATGCGATGCCGGACGGTCGCGCCGACTACTACACACCCGATGGCCGGCCGGTGCGCAAGGCCTTCCTGCGTTATCCGGTGGACTACGGGCGCATCAGCTCAGGTTACAACCTCAGGCGCATGCATCCGATCCTGCATCACGTGCGCGCGCATCGCGGCATCGATTTCGCCGCGCCCGCCGGCACGCCGATCAAGGCTGCTGGCGCCGGCCGCGTGGTCAGCCGCGGCGTGAAGGGCGGCTATGGCAATGTGGTCGTGCTGGCGCACAGCAATGGCGTCACGACGCTGTATGCGCACATGTCACGTTTCGCGCGCGGTCTCGCGGTCGGCGATCGTGTTGGGCAGGGCGAAGTCATTGGATATGTGGGCAGGACAGGGCTCGCGACGGCACCGCACGTTCACTATGAGTACCGTGTGAATGGCATCCACAAGAATCCCGCCAAGGTCACGATTGCCAAGGCCGACCCCATTCCGGCGAATCTGATGGAAGACTTCCTCGCGAAGACGGCGCCGCTGCTGGCCGACCTTGAAGCACCGGCCGCCGAACCGATCCGCGTCGCCCACGCCGGGCGCTGAAGCAGGATTTCAGGTCGAGAACGATGACCCGCAGCCGCAGGTCGTGGCGGCGTTCGGATTGCGGATCACGAACTGCGCACCCTCCAGGTCCTCGCGATAGTCGATTTCCGCTCCGGCGAGATACTGGAAGCTCAGCGGGTCCACCAGCAGCGTGACGCCCTGGTTCGGGAATTCCGCATCACCCTCCTCGATCTTCTCGTCGAAGGTGAAACCGTACTGGAATCCCGAGCAGCCGCCCCCCGACACGAACACCCGCAACTTGAGGTTCGGATTGCCTTCCTCACGGATCAGCTCGCCGACCTTGCGGGCGGCGGCATCGGTGAAGACCAGGCCGTCATTGCCGAGTGTCGTTTCGGACATAAATCCTTAATCCAGAAAGAAAAATTGCTACCCATTCATTCTAGGCCAGGTGCGCGCGCAGGTCAAAGAACCGGTGTCTCCGGCTCACCCTCGACACGCCAGGTAAAGGTCTGCCGTGAGGGCTCGGTGCCGCGTCCCTGGCGGTACTCGACCTGCAGGCCCGCCGGCCGGAACAGTTCGGGCAGTTCGATCTGCACTTCGATCTGCTGGAAGAAACGCAGTGAAAACGGCAGTTCGCTGCGCTTGTTGGTTTCAACTTCCGCGAGCGGAAGCTGAACCAGGGCGCCGTCGCGCGTGCCGTCGATCGCAAAACTCACCGTGCCACTGGCGATGCTGTCGCGGGCAGCAGCCTGGACCAGGGTGATCAGCACCCGAAACCGGCGGCCGTCCTCAGGCCGGATCTTCAGTTCCTGCACGCGCAATGTGCCAGCGCCGAATTGCCGCTCCACCAGACCACGGTAGAACTGCAGCTCCTGCTGCTGGCGCGCGGTCTCGGCCTGCAATTGCCCGATCATGCCTTGCGCACCGGTTTGCGCCTGGCTGTCCACTCGCTGGTTGATCTCGGCGGCCGCCACTTGATCCTGCAGCGACTGATTTTCCGAACTGAGCTTGCGGACCTCGCGGCGAAGCTCCAGCCGTTCCAGCATCGCACTGACGATGGAGAAACCGCTGCTCGCTCGCCCTGATTCGAATCCGCCGTAGAAAACGACCAATGCGATCAGCAATCCGAATCCGATGCGGCGCCAGCGCGATGCCGTCATGCGCCTTGGCCCCGTTTCATGCGTTCCTCCCACCAGTCCGGGTATGGTGGCAGGCCCTCCGGGAACGCGTGGGCGCCGAGTTCATGCAACGCACGCGAATACACGCTGCGCTTGAAATAGATGACGTCGTGGACCGCATCCCACCATTGTGCCCAGCGCCAACGGTCGAATTCCGGGGGTTGCTCGGTCGAATCGAAACTGAGCGCGGAATCCTCCACGCCGAGGCGCAGCAGGAACCAGAGCTGCTTCTGGCCGACGCACAGCGGGCTCGAATCGCGGCGGATGAATTGCGGCGGCAGCCGGTAGCGCAGCCAGCTGCGCGTACGCGCAACCTCCTCGACCTGCCCGGGTCGCAAGCCGACTTCCTCCGCCAATTCGCGGTACAGGGCCTCTTGCGCCTGTTCGCCACAGCGTATGCCGCCCTGCGGGAACTGCCAGCCGCGAGCCCGCGCGCGACCGCCCAGAAAGACCTGGCGATCGTGATTCATGATGATGATGCCGACATTGGCCCGGTAGCCCTGGTCGTCGATCAGATCAGTGTCGCGTTCCATCGGCGTGAATTCTTCCACAACAGGCATACAGCAGGTACGACCCGGAAAATCACCAGCCGTTCATGAATAATGCGGGCAGTACGCCCGGAGTCCATAGCGCCGATGACCAGGATGCCCGCTTCGCTCTTGATTGCGCTGCTTGCGGTCGCAGCCATAGTGGCGATCATTGCATCGCTCAGCCTCGGCAGCTCGGGGCTCGATGTTCCCTGGGCGGCCGCTTCCGGCGACCCGCTGACACGCACCATCGTCATGGAGCTGCGGCTGCCCCGCGCTCTCGCAGCGTTCGGCGCAGGAGTCGTGCTCGCACTGGCGGGCGTCCTGATGCAGGCGCTGCTGCGCAACCCGCTCGCCGATCCCTATGTCCTCGGAATCTCCGGGGGCGCGGCGGTGGGCGCGCTCGGCGTGATGCTGGCCGGACTCACCGGCTTCGCCGTCGACGCCGGGGCTGCCGGCGGGGCATTCGCGGCGATGCTGCTGGTATTTGCGGTCGCGCACGGCCCGGGCGGCTGGACCACGACGCGGCTCCTGCTGACCGGCGTCGTGGTCGCGGCGGGCTGCGGCGCCGTGGTCAGCCTGCTCTTGTCCCTGTCGGACGAACTGAGGCTGCGCGGCATGCTGTTCTGGCTGCTGGGCGATTTCGGGTATGTGCGCACGCCCTGGTCATTGCTCACGCTGGCGCTCGCGGCCATTCCGGCGTGCCTGCTCGCAGCGCGGCCGCTCGATGCGCTCGCGCACGGTGAGTTGCAGGCGCGAGTGCTCGGCGTGCCGGTGCGGGGCTTGCGGATCGCGATCTACATCGCAGCCTCGGTGCTGACCGCGGCGGCCGTCACAACCGCGGGCAGTATCGGATTTGTGGGCCTCGTGACACCGCAT
>Ga0209464_10000678_pt1 | contig 10877 bp, 23 predicted proteins | sample DOMMetBare1Fresh_2_FD_187473 | JGI IMG/M metagenome (GOLD analysis project Ga0209464, IMG submission 187473) | Wetland sediment microbial communities from St. Louis River estuary, USA, under dissolved organic matter induced mercury methylation -... | ecosystem: Environmental > Aquatic >... | reverse complement strand
GTACCCCCTATAGACATAGGGATAGACATAGTAGGTATAAGTGACATAACTTAACAAAAATAAATATTAAGTGGCATTTCGATTATCGTAAGCATCAGACGCACAGTCATAGCATACTCTCTGATTATAGATAGTGCATTCAGCAGGCCTCTCATGACAAATAGAACAAGGCTCTGTACTAACAACTTCATTACAGGCCATGTCGCACATATCTATTTCTCCGAGTTTAAAACTACAGTTAATAAAACCACTCGGACAATCAGGATACTTAAATGGCTTAGTCATTGTGAAGTCTCCCTAATATGTTAGTCCAACTATATATACAATAGTGATAAGCAAGGCAATACCTATTTCAAGAATCACACCAGTCCATAGTTTTTCTTGGTAAAGTCTAGTAATTAGCCACAACATAAATGCTATGGCAATTAGATAAACAAAAGTTAGAAAAAACATATTCGCTCCCTTTGGTCGCTAACTAGCCATTAAAAATACAATAAATGAAATAATATTAATCAAACATAAAAAAGCTTCAGTCCATGCCCAGATAGGCTCTCTTTCTAAAAAGCCATAATAAAAAGCAAGGCCGCCAGTTAATGCAATTGCAAATAAATAAAATAATATCATTCCAGTTGTCATATTATATCCCTTCGCTTCGCTCAGCCCATAATTATATCAATAAGTACAAAAACATTAAATATCATTAGTGATATCCAAACCACTAATGCAAAGCCTTCTAGATGCTTATATGCATGATAAGCAAAGACTATAGAACAAACAAGCAGAATAACTGCAAGAATAGTATTTAGCATATATGCTCCCTTCGGTCGCTGTTTATAGTATAAGGTTGTTGTCACGAGCCCACACTAATAATATAATATATACTTATTAATAATATAATATACCTTTCACTATGTTCAATAGAAAGCAAACCATTCACTACGTTCATATAGAATAGGTATGCTCGCTTCGCTCGCGGAATGCAGTCTTATACTACAATACGACCAACTATTATTTTTGCAAAGGACTTCATGATACCCAAAACCTAAACCAAATGCTCCAAGTATAAAAAAAATAGGGAGCAGAGCGACCATTTCAGCCGCCCCACTCCCTATTCTTAAAACTTCAAGTTAGCAACAATGCTCTTGGCAATGTCGCCAAACCAACGCTGGACACGAGCATGCCCCTGTGGGACAGAGAAACCAAACTGAATCTTGATTTCTTCAAGCTCATCTCCATCAGCTTGAACTTCGATGACATCAGAAGCATTCGCCATTGGCTTATCGCCAGGGATATGAAGCTCCTGAATCCCACCTTCCCACTTGATGAACATTGCCATGATGAACTCCCTACTTCTTGTTGGAGCCAGGACGATGGAACTTGGTAGGAGTACCCTTGCCAGCCTGAGAAGCGTTGAATGCACGCAGACGAGCAGCAAGGTTGTTGGAGTGACCACGGTTGGCCTGCTCCATCATCTGCTCATCAGAAGCAGGGTGATGCGAATGCGAAAGAGCTGTCTTGCCAGTGGTAAAGCTACCAGCGTTGTCTCGCTTCTCCGCAGTGTCAAGCGAGCGGAACTTAGCCTTATCCTTACAAGGCATAGACAGCGGTCCTGCAGTCATGATTCTCTCCTCTGATAGAAATTAGTAGTTGCTGGTTTTTGGGGTCTACAGAGCCAGCATGTAGAAGCAGGCTTTCTCTCTGCTACGATACCCTGCTCACGGTCAGGGAGCCAATGGTGCTGGTTTAACGCAGAGCCAGCATGCGTGAATCAACTAGCGATTCAGCTGATTCAGGACGGGAATAACCCATCCGTCGCCAGCAACCACACGGTTAGCAGGGACAGTCTCCCACGCTCCACCAAGGGTAGCAAGGTCAAAGACGCCAGCAACAAGCGCGTGGAATCCATAATTGGACTCCTTGCTGCTGAACTCCGCCTTGCCGTAGTAGCATTCAGCTACCTGAACACCAAACATGCGGAACAGGTCGCGAGGAAGATAGCCTTCCTGCTCACCCTGAAACACACGCAGGTTCTCGCTCATAGACAGAGCGAAGAGAACGGCGGTCTTAACGAACGAGAGGGCGCCCTGACGAACGCGGATTTCCTCACCGTCGATGACTGCCTTGATGGCGTTCTCCATGTCGCCAACCTTGATGTTGGTCTCTGCAACACGAAGGTCAACGCGGAAGCTGTTGCCATCAGACTTGCCGCTGTCGATGTAGCCAGTGGCTGCAAGCTTGCAGACATAGTTCTGACCACTGAGGGACATGCGGCAGCTGTTGAGGTCAGCAACAAGCGGGACAGCGACCTTAGCGCTATCCGACTTCTTACTAAGAGCACCCTTCTTGAGGAAGCCATGGCGAACCAGATACTCCTCAAGACCGATGAACTCGGGCTTCATGCTGCCGTCATCAGCAACGACAACGTCGAAGATATAGGACGCCTTCACGATGGAGACAGGAACCTCACGAGTAATGAGGTCGCCACCAGAGTTCGCGAAGTTGAAGAACAGGCGAACAGCATACTTCGCCTTGCGAGCGATGTTGTCTGCAGAGCCAGTAGAGCTGATGAAGCGGTTGAGCACACGCATGTCGATGCCCTCGATGACCTGCTCATCAATGGGACGAGCAGAAAGAGCACGACGCGAGTAGAACATGCGAGAGATGACATCAACTGCTGAATCAGTGTTCAGCGAGCCATCCTCGTTCAGGTCAAACGCGTGATACGGGGGCGTGAAGTCAGAAGCAAGAACCTGAGCCTGCTCCTCATTGCGCTCCGACGCCTGTGAAACGTTGAGATTACCAATATTCATTGCACACACACCTCTCTGGGCTACCTGCCCAATGTCCTGAGACTGCCTCTTGACAGTCTCTACTTACTGCTGGTTTTCACCAGTAGCTTCAGCAAGCTTGGAAGCCTGCTCGTGAACAACGCTCTTGACACGCTCTGCAGTCTCCTTAGCAGCCTGCTTGAGCGTCTTGCCGTTTGCAGCATCAGAAGATGCTTCCATCCCAATAAGCGGGATGCCAAACAGCGTGATGTTAATACGCTTCATGTCAACCTCTCTCTTTAGACCTGAGTGAGCACCTTACCCACTCAACTACACCTACTCCGTTATTATATTTTTAATCACCCCTTTCTTAGGAGTCCGAACAACTCCATCCGACGAGCAATGGTCTTGCCCTCGGGAACAGGTGGCGTGTCCCAAGCCAAACCGCAGTCCTCTGTATCAATGAGGACTACATAAGAGTTGCCACGGCTGGTTGGCGGGTAGCCAGAAGGACGTAGAGCCAAGTCCCACTGCTTCCCATTCCACTCGATGGTTGCCGCACCAAACTCCTTGGCAATCGCGAGTGCATGGTTAACTGCATCGTGCAGATAGCGGGTTACGACAGGCATAACTGGAACTCCTTTCACGACGACTTCATAACTACGTTATTATATTTTTTCTCAACGTAGCGCAAGCCTGAACTTTAAAAGGGAATAGGGCTGAAGTACAATCCACACCGATTCGGAGGGTGGGAGGGCCACGTCTTCGTTTATACTTAGCCTCTATCAAATTAATCATTTGATATCGGCCTACAGACCGTAGTTCTTACGACGAGCAGCGTCAGCTCTTACCTGCCTAAGGTAATTGCGAGCTTCACGTCTTGCGGCCTCCATGTTGTAGCAATTAGTAGCTACAAGGCCATTGTTTCGGAATACTTTCTTAGTCTGAGGATTCCAGACAAAAGAATATCCCTCTTCATGGAACGTGCCATCCCACTTTTTAGCCACGTGGAATCACCTGCTTTCTTACTACAGAGGTTGTCGGCATATGCAGCCAGATGGTTTGCTCTACGTCCATTGCATGAAGTAGAGGATGACAATATGGGTCTTTAATCCATACTGCATCACAGCCATCTAGTGCAGCTTGCACCCAGTCTATAGTCACAAGATTGTCTGGGTTTCGCCCTATTTTGTTGCAAAAATCAATCTCTCGTTGTGAGGGCTTGATAGTTCTGTAGTACCTGCAGAAGTCTTCGTAGTCAGAATATTCTTCTACAACAAGAATATCTGCAGGATTGACCAGTATGTCAAAAACAAAAATCTCGTTGTGCATCCACCTCCTAGTGTCTGACCATCTTCCCTGTGCTGTACCAAAATTCACCCAGTCAGAGAAGCCATTTTCAGTGACCGTAGACGTGTAGAAAGCAGGGCACGGCTTGTGATTGCCATTCATACATGCCGTAATCCCCCTCCAGCAGTTGATATTTGGGCCATATGCGCGAAGTGCCTCGCCTCCAACTGGCCTAATATCATGAGATTCTATTGCCCACTGCTGTTTGGGCAATTGAAGCATTGTCATTTTGCCTCCTTTTTGAAGCAAATCAAGTGAAAACATCGTCTTTTGAAGCGTTTTTAACGAAAAATAGAGCATTCTGACCGCTTTTCAAAGCATTTTTAAGCAGAATTGCTCTAAATCGTTAAAATCAGCTCTTTTTGACCTCGAAGCCCGACTTGTAGCCATAATAGCAGTAGTGAGGCGAGTTATCCTTACCAACACTACAGAAACGAGTCTTGCCATCCAGGCCCATCCAATAACAGCGCTTGCAAGTGATTGGACCAGTAGCGCATCTCCAACCAGGGAGATTGTTTAGCACTCTAGTCTTTGGACACTCGGCTGCACCATACCTCTCACAGCAATACTCAGCGCATCCATAGAGATTACACGTTACAGATGCGTAGTCGACACACTCTTCACCACATGTGGCTGCGAACATGTCACCTCGTTTACACACAGTACACCTCTTTCTAGAGTTTGATGTTACAGATTCTTCCGTTGAAACCAAGTTTAGTAGCAACATACTCTACTTTATTGGTCTCAATGTGCACGACACGGACACCAAGTGGGTACATCTTATCCCTAAATGAGTCCGCCCTCCTCTTACAGTCATCAAGGTCATCGCCCTTGAAGATTAGTTCTTCCCACTCTGCTTCCATTCCTGGTACAGGCTCACACAATGCCTCGAACCTATACACAGGATTCTTACATGGGCCTCTGAACTGTATCATTACTCACCTACAATCTGCCCGTATAGCCGATAGCGCAGCTCTCAAACTACAGGTTGTTTGGGTCCATAGGGTCACGCTCAAAGGCACGAGGGCTGAGGGTATCCTCAGGCTCATCAAACTCACCGTCCCACTCAATCGGTGTGTTTACCTCGTATGCCCAACACGTGGTGTCACCACCATCGCAGTCAGAGCTACGACAATCAAGCTCCTTGTAGATGCAAATAGCCATGTAAATCACCTCCATCCTATATATTTTTGTCTGACTACCTCCAATAACAGTACAAACAACCATGCTTGCACTGTCCACGATGAGTAAGCATCTCCTGCTTAATAGCAAGACACTTACAAGAATAACGCTGCTTGCCAACAGACTTGTTGATATCACCATCCCATCCCATTGCAGTGATATCACTCTTACTTATACACCCAGTACAAGGAATACCAGGTTCACCGCATACCTCAACAGACTTACACTGAACAGGAAGTCTATCTTTGATAGCGTTGAACGCAGCAAGCCTGAGTTCCAAAGGAGCATGCAAATCATTGCCCTTGTACACAGTTCTAATCTTTGCCTGCATGCTGTCTGTCATACGACTTATAGCATGCTGATAGGCATCAAAGAAGCTGATTCGCACACGACCACGAGCTTTGTCGATAATGTCGTATGCTACCTCAAGACCCTTCTCAGTAGGAATGATGGGGTCAACACGAAGAACAACACGCTGTCCTCCAAGCTTGGACACAAGCTTATAATAGGAAGACAATGCTTCATCAGGTTTTGGAACGTTTGGTTCAAGAGCTGTTCCACCATAACCAGTGATGGTACAGTGAATGATGTAGCCCTTGTTGTTGCCGTACGGATGCATTGCATCCATGGCCTCAAGATGAGGAAGTATGAGACCAGGATTCTTAGTGATGAGGATTGCACCTGAATAATCAGGCATGGCCTTGAGTACCTCATCGATGTGCACACCAGCATCACCGCGCTCAGTGACACCAATCTTGCCAATGAACTTCTTGTGGCTCCATGCATAACGCTCCTCAGGCGTCATGATGAGCTTAGGCTCCTTCTTAGCATGCACTTCTTTTCCTTTCTCTATGAAAGTGGACCCGTCATCTCGTGGCAGTGAGACTCTTCCCTCACAACCTTGTTGCAGACCTGACAAACCCTTTCTTCAGCGATGAACATGGCTTCCTGCGCTGCTTCCCACAGACGATACTGCTCATCGGCCTGAGCGTCTGCGATGTCATCCATACACGCAGAACAAACAGTGGCCTCAAGCTCAGCAGTTACAGGACCAACTTCTTCGAGGCTAACATTAACAACCTCTTTGTGCCCACAAGCACAGACCACAGTAATCTTGATGATGTCTGCCATCTTTCTATCTCCTGACTAGTAGTGTGCTGGTTGTTTATTAATGGACGATACCAGCCAAACGCCCATAGAACTACTTCTTGTTGGCCTGCATGATGTCATAGCACGCAGTCTTAATTAGACTGGTGTGACACCTGCTCTTGTTCTGGCAGTAGCAGACCAGATAGACCTTGCGACCTTCCATTGCTCTTTTGACTATCTGCTCAAGCCACTTCTTGCTTCTGTCGTTGTTGATGTCTTCCTTATACACAACAGTGTACTTGTCGAACCAGTCATCCTGGTAGTTCTGATTCTCCTTACCCTTCCAGCCATGCTTGAAGTAGATATCAAGCGCCTTCTTGCTTGGCATGAGTGCATCAGCAATGAACCACTGATGCGGAAGATTGTGAGGAACCTTTGAAGCTGTGAACAGCACGATGTCTGACTCGTCAAACTCAATCTCACGAGTCTCCTGCAGGCTGACCTGGATGATGTTGTCCATCTCATTGCCAGTAGAACGATAGTTAATCATTCTCACCTCCTCATTAACTAGACGCATCTTCATGTCTGAACCCCAAGCGTGTGACTCTTCCCTGTTGTGGAACTTGAGTGTAGTGAATCCAGACTTCTTATCAGTGCGCTTGCTAACAATCCGAGACAGAACTGTCCGAGATGTGCAAGCCTCAATCATCAGTTCATCCCACTCGATGACCTGACCACGACGAAGTTCAGATGCCTTAACCTCAGTGATGCGGTCAGCACGATACGCAGAATATGCGTGATGGCCAACAGTGTTCATGTTGTGACCAGAGCCACCACACCCATAGCAAAGGTCGCGGTCAGCACGATTCCAGCTGTAGCGACCAGTGCCACCACACCTCCAGCACGAATCGCCATTGAAGATTTCAAACACCCTGGCCTTCTTGTCCAGTACTTCCTGAGGCCAAACAGGATAGTCCTTGTTCTGCATCTTTCTCTCCCTTGTCTCTAGCCCTGGCTGTCTTCGTCCATCAGGATGCGCTGCCACCTAAGGAACTCGTACACAACATCCCATACCTCATTATCGCTGACGTTAAGTGTTGGAACACCAATGTCATTTGCGATGTTGACGTCATGCGTAGTTCCAGCAGAATCACCATTGATTGCATACACGAGAAGGTCTCCATGCATGACAATCAAGGCGTTCCTACCCATGAGGTTAGGATACCTTGTAGTCCTAGCCTTGTCATGGATAAGAGCAAGAGCCAGTGCATCAGCCCTAAGCTCTTCTGGAATAACAAAGCCACTTGCCTTGTTGTACTTGTCGTCCCAGCAATCCCATGTACATCCCTCTGGAACAACATGCTTGCTGTTGTACTGTGGCCATGGCATGTGAACGTGGAAGTTAGCCTGTGCTCCGTACTGAACGAACTTGTTAGCAGCAGTCTGGTCTGCACCTTCACAACCACCACTAACACCAAGCTTACCGACGCATGCAGCCCATCCAGCGACCATGCCAAGCCTTTTGAGCTGCGTGTCTGTACAAGCCCTTGAGCCAACAAAGCTGATTGAGGATGCGTCCTTAAGAAGACTGGCTATACCATCAACCATATCTTCTATGAGTTCTGCTCTTATCTGCATGAGCATGGCCCCAAGCCTGTTAGCTCCAGTCCCTCCACAGCTGGAGCATTCGCACCTACCCCAGACATTGTCATGCCACGTGTTGCCCTCAACCAGAGTCTCACGTCTAGTATCAATGAGAGCCTGCTTGAGCCTTGGGTTCCTGTCGCTGAACTTCTGCCTTAGCAGATTGTCCATGACAGTAAACTTATACGAATCCCATCCGCTGACCAGGTCTAGCTTATTCCCCCTTCTCTTAGCCTGGCCAGCTGTGCAAGAAACGAACTGAACACGAAGCTCAGGGTCTGACGTCTTTGCAGCCTGGTATGCGTTCTCTACTGACGGATAGCTAACACCGTCATACTCAACGCTTACCCCAAGATTGGCTACATCTCCCATGGCCTCTGCACCATAGAAGTTAGACAGCCATCTGTACGGACCACTGAAGCTAGAGATGGTCACTAGTCATCAACCTCCTTAGTGAACTTGCTGAACACAGGAGCAGGTTCATTCCTGTGCTCGTAGCCCTGATACCTGTACGCCTTGTAGCTGCCATTGCTGTCAGCCCTGTACTGTACTCCACATGCACATGGAGCCAGTATGTTGGTGTTCAAGAAAGCGCCAATAGATATCTTGTGCGCCTTCTCTCCAACCTCTTCTGGAGTTATGTCCTCCATGTTCTTACCGCTAGTCTGCAAGAACAAGTGGGCATACTCAGGAAGTCTTTCTGCCCATCTACGTGCTGCAAACTTAAGAACCTTGTCCCTCCTTTCCTCAATAGCTGCGTCAAGGTCTGTGATACCTTCGAACCCAGACTCTGCGATGCGGTCAATCCACATCGTGTCATCGTAGTACCGCTCGAAGTTTGTAAACCTATGGTAGAAACCTCGATGGTGAGGATGATTGTCATTATCAATGACATCACCAATGCTCATCCAATCACCAAAGGTCAGTGCCCTGTCTGCCTTATGCTCTTCTGGTGTAACCCAGAACCAGTTGGCATCAGCATGCATTGACTTCCAGTCCTCTGTAACACCACAACGTTCACGCATCTCAACCGTGATGTCGTTAGTGTTAAAAGGAACGAACTTGTTGAGTGCACACGAGATTGAGATACCCTCGTTATCTTCATATGCATCTCGTTCGTAGCCTTCACTTCTGTACCAAGCACACCTAGTACAGAAACCATTGTGAACAGGCTCTGGTATGCGACGGCCAATTGACTCAGCGCCTATCCTGTACTGAGCTTCAACCATGCACTTGAGGGTCTCAACCAACTTGCCACCAACGATTGGGCGATAATCATATCCACCCTTATCGTTAGGCATCTTCCACTGTGGACAGTTGGCCATAATGAATGACCCTCCATCCATGACAGAGAATGGCTTGATTGAGGCTGTTCTTTGCTTACCTCCCGAGCCTTCCCACCTTACGTTTACCTGCGAGTTCCAGAACTTCCCTGCAGGATAGACCCTGTTCTCTGGAATGTAAAATTCCATATCCAGAGTTATCTCACCTCTGAAGTAGACATAGTTAAGAAGAGAAACCATGTCCTTATCAAAAACAGGTGAGCCTGACTGCGACTTGATTGAAGCGAAGTCTCCCATCTTGGCCTGCTTGCCAAACAGGTAAAAGACAGGACGCTCGTTCTCATCAGCGATGAATGCTGAGATAGACTTTCCATCCCACCACTCAACCTCTGACGCCATTCTTTCCTCATTATCAATGAGGATGGGGCCAACACTCTTGGCTACCCATGTCAGACGGACCTTGGTAGAGAGCAACTATATCACCTTCTCCAGTTCGTTGCCGTCAAAGCTGTACTCCTCAACTACCTTCATGCCCTCCATATCCATAGAGGCAGTGAGGCCATACTCCTTTATGAACCAGCGGATGCTGTCGAATGTACCACCTTCATCGATAGCATCTACTAGCTTGTTGAGCAGCAGCCCTGACAAGGGGGCCTTCCTAGACAGGTAGTACGTAATACCACCTATCTCTACTGCGTACGTCCAACACTCTACTACAGGCATGTGCACCTCCCTTCCTAGTTAGCCCTTGATATGATAAACACAGGGTAGTCGATGTCCTCAAGGGACAGTTCAAACACGCCATACACAAACACCTGTACTGCACCTACGTACTGCGTACACCCAACACCATTGATAAACATATACACCTCCTCTCTAGTATGTAGGGATATACCCTACCTATAGCATATACATATATACATACATATATACTATAGGTAAGGTGCTACCTATGTAAGCATAGCACCCTACTGTGTACATACTACCTGAAGGTGATAGTCCACCCTAGCTCAGTACGTACAGTGCGTACGCTAAGACCTAGTGAGAACAGGTAGTTGGCATGACGTGATACATCTGCTGATGTCCAACCATCAGCTAGTAGACACACTGTTGTACACACAGCTACTCCCTACCTAGTAGTGACTACTGCTCTGTGTATGCACACCCGTTGATGGCACACGACTGAGTGTGAGAGTGGAACATCTCATCACTGTTGAACAGAGCGTTGGCCTTAGAGAACGTAGCATTGATAGACATAGCTATCAGTGCACCTACGATGAGGCCCATGATGAGGCCAAGCACAGCACCACTTGCATTACGCATAGTACATACTCCTTAGATAGTAGATACACATTGCCTAACTAGTCCCTTATTCACCTCCTTGAGGGGTACGGGGCACCGTTGATTACAAACACAGCCATAGATGATACCTATTACCCGTCTCAATATTTTTTCTAAAAAAATAGGTCCTAATAGGAAAATTTCTTTACAATCCACAAAATCTATGTTATTATATATCTATAGATATCACATATCTCTCTTCGATAAGTAAGATGACTGC
>Ga0209464_10000675_pt1 | contig 10898 bp, 9 predicted proteins | sample DOMMetBare1Fresh_2_FD_187473 | JGI IMG/M metagenome (GOLD analysis project Ga0209464, IMG submission 187473) | Wetland sediment microbial communities from St. Louis River estuary, USA, under dissolved organic matter induced mercury methylation -... | ecosystem: Environmental > Aquatic >... | reverse complement strand
GGCCCTTCGCGCCGCGCCGCCGACGCTCGCCCTCGGCCTGCACGCGGTGCTCGATCCCGCGCTCTCGCGGGCCGAGGCCGAGGCGGACCTGCTGCGCCAGCTCGAGCGCTTCGAGGCGCTGCGGGAAGCGCCGCCCGATCACCTCGACAGCCACCGGCACGCCCACGCCGCCCCGGCGCTGCTCGAGGCGTTCGCCGCGGTCGGGGCGGCGCGCGCGCTGCCGGTCCGCGCGCTCGACGCCGCGATGCGCGACGCGCTGCGCGCGCGCGGCGTCCCGGCGACCGATCACTTCCTCGGCGACGCGGCCCTCCGGCCGTGCTGGACGGTGGAGCGGCTCGCGGCCGCGCTGCTCACCCTTCCGGAGGGAACCGCCGAGCTGATGGCCCATCCCGGGTTCACGCCGAGCCACGCGCGGACGTCGTTCGGGCCCGAGCGGGAGGTCGAGCTCGCGGCGCTCGTCTCGCCGGCGGCCCGGGAGGCGGCCGCCCGGGCGGGCGTGCGCCTCAGCAGTTTCGCGGGCCTCCGATTGTCGACCCCGGTGGTCCGGTAAGGCCGCGTTTTTCGGCCCAGTTTCAGAGGGTCGTGCTTGCCACCCGCGATCGCGCGGTGCTAAGACCGCCCCTCCACTGTCCAAACACGAGGAGTAGACCGCGATGGCCGATGCGAAGCCCGTGGTGCCGAAGGACGGCGCCAAGATCACGCTCTCCGGCGGGAAGCTCCAGATCCCCGACCGCCCGATCATCCCGTTCATCGAGGGTGACGGCACCGGCCGTGACATCTGGCGCGCCTCCGTCCGCGTCCTCGACGCGGCCGTCGAGAAGGCCTACGGCGGCAAGCGCAAGATCGCCTGGACCGAGGTCTACGCCGGCGAGAAGGCGTTCACGAAGTTCAACAACTGGCTGCCCGACGAGACCGTCGAGGCGTTCCGCGAGTACATCATCGGCATCAAGGGGCCGCTCACCACCCCGATCGGCGGCGGCATCCGCTCGCTCAACGTCGCGCTCCGCCAGCTCCTCGACCTCTACGTCTGCCTCCGGCCCGTGCGCTGGTTCAAGGGCGTGCCCTCGCCGGTGAAGCGCCCGGACAAGGTCGACATGGTGATCTTCCGCGAGAACACGGAGGACATCTACGCCGGCATCGAGTGGGAGGCGGGCTCCGAGCAGGTCAAGAAGCTCCTCGGGTTCCTGGAGAAGGAGTTCCCGAAGGAGTTCAAGAAGATCCGCTTCCCGGGCTCGACCGGCATCGGCGTGAAGCCGGTCTCCCGCGAGGGCACGGAGCGGCTCGTGCGCGCCGCGATCGAGTACGCGATCAAGGCGAAGCGCAAGAGCGTCACCTTCGTGCACAAGGGCAACATCATGAAGTTCACGGAGGGCGCGTTCCGGAACTACGGCTACGCCCTCGCCGAGAGGGAGTTCGGCGACAAGGTCTACACCTGGGAGCAGTGGGAGCGGACCAAGGCGTCGAAGGGCGAGGAGGCCGCCAACGCCGAGCAGAAGGCCGAGCTCGCGAAGGGCAAGATCCTCGTGAAGGACGCCATCGCCGACATCACGCTCCAGCAAGTGCTGACGCGTCCCGAGGAGTTCGAGGTCATCGCCACGCTCAACCTGAACGGCGACTACCTCTCGGACGCCCTCGCCGCGCAGGTCGGCGGCATCGGCATCGCCCCGGGCGGCAACGCGAACTACGTGACCGGCCACGCCATCTTCGAGGCGACCCACGGCACCGCGCCGAAGTACGCCGACCTCGACAAGGTGAACCCGGGCTCGGTGATCCTCTCGGGCGAGATGATGCTCCGCCACATGGGCTGGATCGAGGCGGCGGACCTCATCATCAAGGGCATGGACGGGGCCATCGGCTCGCACCGCGTGACGTACGACTTCGCGCGGCTCATGAAGGCCGAGGGGCACACCGACACGGTCGAGGTGAAGTGCTCGCAGTTCGGCGACGAGATCATCAAGCACATGTAGCCCGGTGGTGAAACCCGCTTCTGGTAAAAGGAGAGATCATGGCGGCTCGTAAGAAGATCGCGCTCATCGGCGCCGGCCAGATCGGCGGCACCATGGCCCTGATGTGCGGCCAGCGGAACCTCGGCGACGTGGTGCTCGTCGACATCATGGAGGGGGTGGCCAAGGGCAAGGCCCTCGACCTCCAGCAGACCCGCTCCATCCTGAAGTTCGACGTCGACGTGACCGGCGGCGGCACGACCGACTACTCGATCATCCAGGGCGCCGACGTCTGCATCGTCACCGCCGGCGTGCCCCGCAAGCCGGGCATGAGCCGGGACGATCTCCTCAAGGTGAACCTCGAGGCGATCACCAAGGTGGCCCAGGGCATCAAGCAGTACGCCCCGAACGCGTTCGTGGTGGTGGTCACGAACCCGCTCGATTCGATGGTCTACGCGATGTACAAGGTCACCGGGTTCCCGAAGAACAGGGTGGTCGGGATGGCCGGCGTGCTCGACACGGCGCGCTTCCAGTACTTCGTGGCCGACGCGGCCGGCTGCTCGCCCCAGGACGTGGTCGCCGCGGTGCTCGGCGGGCACGGCGACGACATGGTCCCGGTCACCCGCTACTGCTCGGTGAACGGCATCCCGCTCACCAAGGTGATCGAGAAGGCCAAGCTCGACGCGATCGTGGAGCGGACCCGCAAGGGCGGCGGCGAGATCGTGGCGCTGCTCGGCACCGGCTCCGCCTTCTACGCGCCGGCCGCCTCCGCCGTCACCATGGCGGAGAGCTACCTGCGCGACCAGAAGCGGACGCTGCCCTGCTCGACCCTCCTCGACGGGCAGTACGGCCAGAAGGGCCTCTTCCTCGGCGTGCCGGTCGTCATCGGCGCGGGCGGGGTCGAGAAGGTGATCGAGCTCGACCTCAACGACGAGGAGAAGGCGATGCTCGCGAAGTCGGTCGAGTCGGTGAAGAAGTCGATCGCCGAGACCAAGCTCTGACATAGCTTCCGGACGACCGGACGTGCGGGCCGTCCCTCGCGAGGGGGGCGGCTCGCCGCGTTTCAGGTGTCTTCGGGCGCGGAATCGTGTAGGACTCCTCCCCGCTTGAAGATCCACGAGTACCAGGCCAAGGAGATCCTCCGGAAGTTCGGGGTGGCGGTCCCGCGCGGCTACCTGGCGGTGACCCCCCTCGAGGCGGAGGGGGCGGCGCGGCAGCTCGGCGGCGGGATCTGCGCGGTCAAGGCACAGATCCACGCGGGAGGGCGGGGGAAGGGCGGTGGCGTCCGCCTGGCCCGCTCGCCCGACGAGGCCCGCCAGCACGCCGAGGCCATGCTCGGCATGATGCTCAAGACCCCGCAGACGGGGCCGGCCGGGCAGGAGGTCCGCAAGCTCTACGTCGAGGAGGGCTGCCGCATCGCCCGCGAGCTCTACCTCGGGCTCACCCTCGACCGCGAGCGCGGCCGCCTCGCGGTGATGGCCTCGGTCGAGGGCGGGGTCGACATCGAGGAGGTCGCCTCGAAGCACCCCGAGAAGATCCTCCGCGAGTGGATCGACCCGCTCACCGGGCTGATGCCGTTCCAGGCGCGGCGGCTCGCCTTCGGGCTCGGGCTCACCGGCGACTCGGTCAACGCCTTCGTGCGCTTCGCGACCGGGCTCTACAACGCCTACGTCGCCACCGACGGCTCGCTCGCCGAGATCAACCCGCTCGTCATCACCGTCCAGGGCGAGGTGCTCGCCCTCGACGCGAAGATGAACTTCGACGACAACGCGCTCTACCGCCACCCGGACATCGCGGCCATGCGCGATCCCGACGAGGAGGATCCCAAGGAGACCGCCGCGAAGGAGCACGACCTCTCGTACATCGCGCTCGACGGCGACATCGGCTGCATGGTGAACGGAGCCGGGCTCGCGATGGCGACGATGGACGTCATCAAGCTCTCCGGCGGGCGGCCGGCCAACTTCCTCGACGTCGGCGGCGGCGCCGACGAGGACAAGGTCACGGCGGCCTTCAAGATCATCCTCTCCGACAAGGCGGTGAAGGCGGTCCTCGTCAACATCTTCGGCGGGATCATGAAGTGCGACGTGATCGCGAACGGCATCGTGGCGGCCGCGAAGCAGGTCGGCCTCTCCATCCCGCTCGTGGTCCGCCTCGAGGGGACCAACGTCGAGCTGGGCAAGGAGATCCTCGCCCATTCCGACCTCGAGATCACGCCGGCGGACGACCTCGGCGACGCCGCCAAGAAGGCCGTCGCCGCGGCGCGCGCGGCGTAGGACGCGGGAGGCGCTCCCTTGAGCATCTACGTCGATCGCAACACGCGCGTCCTCGTCCAGGGCATCACCGGCTCCGCCGGCAGCTTCCACACCGAGCAGATGCTCGAGTACGGCACGCAGGTGGTCGCAGGCGTGACGCCGAACCGCGGCGGGACGCGCTTCCAGGGGACGGTGCCGATCTTCCACACCGTCGAGTCGGCGGTGAAGTCGACCGGCGCGAACGCCTCGGTGGTCTTCGTGCCGCCGCCGTTCGCGGCCGACGCGATCATCGAGTCGGCCGAGGCGGGCCTGGCCCTCGTCATCGCCATCACCGAGGGCATCCCCATCACCGACATGGTGCGGGTGCGCCGCTACCTCGAGTCGAAGCCCGGCACCCGGCTCGTCGGACCGAACTGCCCCGGCGTGATCACCCCTGGTCAATGCAAGATCGGCATCATGCCCGGCCACGTGCACCGGCCCGGGCGCGTCGGCGTGGTCTCCCGCTCCGGCACGCTCACCTACGAGGCGGTGAAGCAGCTCACCGACCTCGGCCTCGGCCAGTCCACCGCCGTGGGCATCGGCGGCGACCCGGTGCACGGGACCGACTTCGTCGACGCGCTGAGGGCCTTCGAGGCCGACCCGGAGACCGACGCGATCATCATGATCGGCGAGATCGGCGGCTCGGAGGAGGAGGCCGGCGCCCGCTACGTGCGCGATCACGGCACCAAGCCGGTGGTCGGCTTCATCGCCGGCCGATCGGCGCCCCCCGGCAAGCGCATGGGCCACGCCGGCGCCGTCGTCTCGGGCGGGAGCGGCACCGCCGAGGCCAAGATCGCGGCGATGCGCGAGGCCGGGATCGCCGTGGTCGACGGCCCGCACCTGCTCGGCAAGGCGATGCGGGACGCGCTCTCCAGGAAGCAGAAGGGCAAGCCGGCGGGCGGGGGCGCCGCGCGCCCCGAGCCCGCGGCGGCGGCGAAGGCCGGCGGCCGGGGACGGCCGCCCGCGAAGGCCGCCAAGGCGGCGCCGGCGGGCAAGGCGGCGAAGCGGGGACGCTGAGCGACGACCGATCACCAGACCACCGGGCCCGGACCGCGCCTCGGCGCGCCCCGGGCCCGCATCGACGAGAGGAACGACACACATGGCAATCGAGCGCACGCTGTCCATCGTGAAGCCGGACGGGGTCGAGAAGGGCGTCGTCGGCGAGGTGATCGCCAAGCTCACCCAGGCCGGCCTCAAGCCCGTGGCGATGAGGATGGTCCGGCTGTCCAGGGCCGAGGCGGAGGGGTTCTACGCCGTCCACAAGGCGCGGCCGTTCTTCGCCGACCTGGTGAAGTTCATGACGAGCGGCCCGGTGGTCCTCATGGTGCTCGAGGGCGAGGGTGCGATCGCGAGGAACCGCGACGTGATGGGGGCGACCGATCCGAAGAAGGCGGCCGAGGGAACGATCCGGAAGCTCTACGCGACGGACATCGAGAAGAACACGGTCCACGGCTCCGACAGCCCGGAGAACGCCCGGATCGAGGTCTCCTACTTCTTCCCGGAGACCGAGATCCAGAGGTACGACATCGTCCGAAAGCCATAACGGACTGATTTCACGTCAGTTTACCGAGCGGCCCCCCGCTCGGACGTCGGCGTCGGGCTCCCGCTCGGCTAGAATCACCGAGCCCGTCCCACGAAGGGACGGGCTTCGTCGTTTCCGGGCGGGGAGGTCCCCGCGAGAAGGAGCCGAGCCGCTTGGAGGGAGTCCCGGTCTCACACTGGCTGCTCGCGGCGTTCTGCCTCCTCGCGTCGGCGTTCTGCTCGGGGACCGAGACCGCGCTCACCGCGCTCGGCGACGCCCGCGCGCGCCAGCTGCGCGAGTCGGGCACCCGCGCCGGGAAGCGGCTCGGGGTCTGGGTCGACCACCCGGAGCGCGTCCTCTCGACGCTGCTCATCGGGAACACGCTCGTGAACGTGGGGGCGGGTGCGCTCGCCGCCGCCATCGGCGCCCAGCTCGCGGCGGCCGCCGGCTGGAACCCGGCGCCCGCGATCGCGACCGCCACCGGGCTCGCCACCCTCGTGATCCTCTTCTTCGGCGAGATCGTCCCGAAGACGCTCGGGAAGCGCTACCCGGCCCAGGTCTCCGTCGCGCTCATCCCGGCCGTGCAGCTGGTCACGTTCCTGCTCTGGCCCGTCACCCTGGCCGTCACCCGGGCGACCCAGGCGCTGGTCGGCCTGTTCGGCGCCCGGAAGACGGACGGTCCGGCCGTCACGAGCGAGGAGATCGAGTACCTCATCGAGATGGGGACGCGCGAGGGGGTGCTCGACGAGGTGAAGGAGGAGCTGCTCAACAGCGTGCTCGAGTTCGCCGACCGGGTGGCGAAGGAGATCATGGTCCCGCGCACGCGGGTGGTCGCCATCGACCGCCACGCGGCGCCGGACGAGCTCGTCCGGATCGTCACCGAGAACCCGTACAGCCGCATGCCGGTGTACGACGGCACCATCGACGAGGTGGTGGGCGTGCTCTTCGTGCGCGAGATCATCCGCGACCTCCAGCCCGGCGCGACGACGCCCCTCTCCATCGACCGCTACCTCAAGCCGGCGTTCTTCGCCCCTGAGGGAATGAAGATCTCGCGCCTGCTCAAGGAGATGCAGCGGCGCAAGACCCACCTCGCCGTCGTCGTCGACGAGTTCGGGGGCACGAGCGGGATCGTGACGCTCGAGGACGTGATCGAGGAGATCGTCGGCGAGATCCAGGACGAGGCGGACGCCGAGGCCGCGCCGGTGAAGGCGCTCGGGGCGGGCGCCTGGATCGCGGACGCCTCGGTCCCGCTCCACGACCTCGAGGCGTTCCTCAACGAGGCGGAAGGGGCGGGCGAGGACGCTCCCAGGGCGGAGGTCCGGTTCCCCGAGGAAGGCGACTACGAGACGCTCGGCGGCTTCGTCACCGCGACGGCGGGGCGGGTGCCGCCGGTCGGGGCGACGCTCGCCTGGGACGGGCTCACGTTCACCGTGCGAGCGGGCGACGAGCGGCGGGTGACGCGCGTCGAGATCGCCCGCCGCCCGCCGCCCGGGGAGCCCCGCGCCGCGGCGGCGGCGGCGCTCGCGCGGCCTTGAGGAGGCGCCGTGCACGACGATCGCCCCGACCTCCGCGCGCTGCCGCTCGACCGGCTCGCGGCGCTCGTCGCGGCGCTGCGCGAGAAGCCGTTCCGCGCCCGCCAGATCCACCGCTGGCTGCACCGCGCCGGCGCCGCGTCGCTCGACGAGATGAGCGACGTCCCGCGCTCGCTCCGCGCCGCGCTCGCCGAGCGGACCGCGCTCACCACGCTCGAGCGGGCGAGCGAGCAGCGCTCGACGGACGGGACCGTCAAGTGGACCTGGCGGACGGCGGACGGGAAGCTCGTCGAGTCGGTCTACATGCCCGAGGCCGACCGTCGGACGCTCTGCGTCTCCTCGCAGGTGGGGTGCGCGGTGGGCTGCACGTTCTGCCTGACCGGGACCATGGGGCTCGCGCGGAACCTCTCGCCGGGCGAGATCGTCGACCAGGTGCATCGGGCCAATCGCCGCATCGTCGAGCTCGGCCTCGCCGAGGGGCCGCGGCCGCTCACCAACCTGGTGTTCATGGGGATGGGCGAGCCGCTCGCGAACTACCGCAGCGTCAAGGTCGCGCTCGACCTCCTCCTCGCGGAGGACGGGCCCAACTTCTCGCACCGCCACGTCACCGTCTCGACGTCCGGCCTCGTGCCGGTGATGCGCCGCTTCGGCGAGGAGACGCCGGTGAAGCTCGCCGTGTCCCTCAACGCCACGACGGACGAGGTCCGCGACCGCATCATGCCCATCAACCGGCGCTGGCCGCTCGCGGAGCTGCTCGCCGCCTGCCGGGAGTTCCCGGTGCGGAACGGGCGGCGCATCACCTTCGAGTACGTGCTGCTCCGCGGCGTGAACGACGCGCTCGAGGACGCCCGCCGGCTGCCGGGGCTCCTCGCCGGCATCCCGGCCAAGGTGAACCTCATCCCGTACAACGCCAACCCGGGGTTGCCGTTCGAGGCGCCCGACCCGGCGCGCGCGGTCGAGTTCCAGGAGATCCTCGCCGCGCGGAACGTCACCGCGGTCGTCCGCAAGAACCGCGGGCGGGACATCTCGGCGGCCTGCGGCCAGCTCGCCGCGGAGGGCGGCCCGGGCGACCCGAGGCGCGCCGCGCGGGCCGGGGCGTCCGGGGCGGCCGCCCCGCTCGCCGTCCCCGGGGATCTGGGCTAAGACCGGTGGCCCCGGGCGCCTCCGCCCGCGCGAACCGCGAAAGGCCTCCCGATGCCGCTCCTCGCCGTCGGCTCCGTCGCCCTCGACTCCCTGGAGACGCCGTTCGGCCGGCGCGAGGACGTCCTGGGCGGCTCAGCGAGCTACTTCTGCACGTGCGCGAGCTTCTTCGGGCCCACCCGGCTCGTGGCGGTGGTGGGCGAGGACTTCCCCGAGGAGCACGTCCGCTTCCTCGCCTCGCGCGCCATCGACCTCGGAGGCCTCTCGCGCCGGCCGGGGCGCACCTTCCGCTGGAAGGGGCGCTACGAGTTCGACCTCAACACCGCCCACACCCTCGACACCCAACTCAACGTCTTCGCCGAGTTCCGCCCCGAGCTGCCCGAGGCGTATCGCGACTCCGAGTACGTCTTCCTCGGCAACATCGACCCCGACCTCCAGCGCACCGTCCTCGACCAGGTGCGCGCGCCCCGCTTCGTCGCCTGCGACACGATGAACTTCTGGATCACCTCGAGGCGCGAGAGCCTGCTCCGGACGCTCAAGCGGGTGGACCTGCTCTTCGTGAACGACGCCGAGGCGCGCCAGCTCGCCGGCGAGCACAACGTCGTCCAGGCGGCGCGCCGGATCCTCGGCATGGGGCCGCGCGCGGTGGTGGTGAAGCGCGGCGAGTTCGGCGCGCTCTTCTTCTCGGGCGAGGAGGTCTTCGCCGCCTCCGCGTACCCCCTGCCCGCGGTCTTCGATCCCACCGGGGCGGGGGACAGCTTCGCGGGTGGGTTCATGGGCTACCTCGCCCGCACGCGTCGCGAGGATCACGCCACCATGCGCCGCGCCATCGTGCTCGGGAGCGTGCTCGCGAGCTTCACCGTGGAGCAGTTCTCGCTCGATCGGCTGCGGACGCTCGGAGCCGAGGAGATCCGGGCGCGTTACGCCGAGGCGCGCAGGCTGGCGCACTTCGACGACCTCGAGCTGGACCTGTTCGACGTCTCGACGCCGAGTTGAGGTTTGCGCGGCGGGCGGCTACCATCGCCCCGCCCTTCGGGGTGACATGCGCATCGGGATCATCTCGGACATCCACTCGAACGCCGAGGCCCTGGGCGAGGTGCTCGCGGCGCTCGAGCGGCTCCAGCCGGACCGGGTCATGTGCCTCGGGGACGTGGTCGGCTACGGCGCGAGCGTCAACGAGTGCTGCGCCCAGGTGCGGAAGATCGCCGAGGTGACGCTGCTCGGGAACCACGACGCTGCGGTCGCCGGGCGCATGGACTACGGGTTCTACTACGACGCCGCGCGGCACGCCCTCGACTGGACCGCCGCGCGCATCGAGCCCGACCACCTCGAGTGGCTGCGCTCGCTCCCGTACACCCACCGCATCGGCGACGTCGGGTTCACACACGGTAATCCAGTGATGCCGGAGGCCTACGAGTACGTCTTCGCGCTCGAGCAGGCGCGCGAGCTCGTGCCCCACTACGCGTCCCTCGCCGACGTGAACTTCATCGGCCACTCCCACCTCTGCAAGGCGTTCGCGGTGAACCAGGCGGGCGACGTGACGGAGGTGGTGGCCACGCGCTTCGGGCTCCGGCGCGGCTACAAGTACGTGATCTCGGTCGGCTCGGTCGGCCAGCCCCGCGACTGCGACAACCGCGCCTGCTTCGTCGTCTACGACACGGACGCGCGTCTGGTCGAGTACCACCGCGTCGCGTACGACATCGAGACCTCCGCGCAGAAGATCTTCGACGCGGACCTCGCCCTCAACTTCGGTAAGCGCCTCTTTCTCGGAGTGTAGTCGGTCGGGAGGGGCCCCTCCGGCTCCTCCTGCGGGGAGGGGCGCAGCCCCCTATACGATCGACAGATGGGTCGCCAGCCGCCAGCCCGCGGCGATCCCGTCGGCGTCGAGCGCGGCCACGCCGAGCGCCGCGTCCACCGCGAGGCGGACCGGGGCGATGCCCGGGATGGCCGCGACCAGCTCGCCGGTCGCGGCATCGAGGGCGGCGATGCCGTCGCCCGCGACGAGCGCCATCCCGCGGGCGACGGCGGGTGGCAGGGCGCCGGGGGGAGGCACCCCCGGCGGCGCGGGGCGGCTCCAGCGCGTCCGGCCCTCGCGATCCAGCGCCACCACCGCGCCTGCGGCGTCGCGCCCGAGGAGGAGGCCTCCCGCCGCGGCCAGCGCGGGGGCGCCCCCGAGCGGCGGCGCGACCGACCAGGCCACCCGGCCGCCGTCCTCGACGGCGCCGACGATGGGATCACCTCCGACCGCGCCGCCGAGCGCCGCGCGCCGGCCCCACGCGACCGGAGAGGACGACGGCACGAAGTCGAGGCGCGCCTCGAAGCGCCGCTCCCCGCGCGCGGGATCGAGCGCGAGCGCGATGGCGCCCGGGCCCCCGGCGCAGAGGACGAGGCAGGTGCCGAGCGCGGGGGCGGGGGCGCGCAGCGCGGGCCCCGGCGCGCGCATCCGCCAGGCGGTCCGGCCCGCCGCGTC
>Ga0209464_10000674_pt1 | contig 10904 bp, 10 predicted proteins | sample DOMMetBare1Fresh_2_FD_187473 | JGI IMG/M metagenome (GOLD analysis project Ga0209464, IMG submission 187473) | Wetland sediment microbial communities from St. Louis River estuary, USA, under dissolved organic matter induced mercury methylation -... | ecosystem: Environmental > Aquatic >... | reverse complement strand
CCTGTAGTGGCCATAAACACAAAGTAGCGAGAACAAGCTCGCTACTTATACGATCCACCACCTAGGGCATATTGGCCTTAACGTGGTTAGTAAGCTCAACAAACTGCGCAACAGAAAGCTGCTCAGGTCGTTCGTTGTACAATGGGTGATCTTCACCACCCACCACCACAAAAGGCTTTACTGTATTACGTATTGTTTTGCGTCGATGGTTAAACGTTGCCTTTACAAGCTGCTTAAAAAGCTTCTCGTCGCAATCTAAATGCTGTACCTCATTACGCTTTAAGCGAATAACCGCACTTTTAACTTTTGGAGGTGGATTAAAAACATGCTCATGAACCGTGAATAGGTATTCGATGTCGTAAAATGCCTGAAGTAGCACGCTAAGAATTCCATATGTTTTAGTACCAGGAGGTTCAGCCAGACGCTCAGCCACTTCCTTTTGAAGCATACAAACAACCTCATCTACCTGATCTTTAACCTCTAATATTCTAAAAAATATCTGCGAAGAAATGTTGTATGGAAAGTTCCCTATCACCCCAAACCGACCTTCAAACAGCTTTTTAATATCCATCTTAAGAAAGTCCCCATAAATCAGATGCTCATCAGCAAAAGCAGGATACTTTTGTTTAAGATACTCGACAGACTCCCCATCCACTTCTGCTGCAAATAATTCGATATCAGAACGCTTTAGAAGAAAGTCTGTTAACACTCCCATCCCTGGACCTATTTCCAGCACCTTACTATATGATTCGGCCTTAAGCCCTTCAACTATTTCATGGGCAATACCAAGGTCTTTCAAGAAATGCTGGCCTAGGTTCTTTTTAGGACGTACGTAGTTCATCTTAATTCTTTTACTTAAATTGGGCACAAATTACGTGAATAAATAAACAAGTAGGAATAATGCCTGATAGAAATATCAAAAAAAAGCAATTTGGCTGGCTTGCGCTAAAAGTAGGAATCTTGGGGCTATCGGCAGCACTACTTTACCTCCAGATAAGCAAGGAAGAACTTGCATCTGCCTTTAGGTTGATACACTTTGAGGATGTAGGCTCTACCATACTACTGCTCTCGGCAATACTTGTACTTCTAGCTGTTAACCTTTCGCTTGAGACCTACAAGTGGCACCTGCTCGTTGCACCCTTCGGCGTAAGCTTCTTTACAGCGTTCAGGCATGTGCTCAGCGGAATTGCAGGAGGTGTGGTATCGCCAAATAGGATTGGAGATCCAATTGTTAGAAGCTTCCTACTACCAAGCAAGTTTAGAGTTCGAGGATTGCTCCCCGCAACTTTCTGCAGCTTCTCGCAGCTCCTAGCTACAGCTATATTTGGATCAATTGCACTTATAAACATCAGCTGGAAAACGCTAAACGGTATATCGAAGCTATTCTTCACCCAGCTTACAATGGCCTTTTTGGTTATTGTTTTGATCTGGGTAGCAATGAGATTTTTCGAAAAAAGGATTGGACGAATAAGGCTAAGCAAAGCTCTAATTGTAGTCGCAGCATCGCTACTTAGGTACTTCACATTCTGTCTGCAGCTTTGGCTTATTTTCCTCCTCTTTTCTAGGGAGGTTCAATTCGAGCCAATGTTTTTTGCCATTGCGCTAACGTTTCTTGCCAATGCAATTATCCCATCATTTGCATTTACCGAACTTGGAGTCAGAGCCGCAGGAGCCGCACTTTTCTTCCCGATGTTTGGCATAGACGCGACAATCGCAGCCCTCGCAACCCTTTTACTATGGGCTGTAAACATGGCGTTACCTGCCATTCCAGGCATGGTTATGCTAACAACCTACGGAATTTCACTAACAGAGCTTAAAGGCTACAGAGAAGCAGCACTAAGAAGAGAAATTCCAGAAGAAGACAACGATCAGTAAATATGAATTTTGCACAACAAATAGCGGACAGTATCGGTTACTTACTCCGACTCGCTAGAAAAGCTCTTCCCCACAATTACGTTAATAGCCTTGGGGACTACTGATATGTCAAACGGAGAAAATCCAACACTTTCACCATCGACCTCTATTGGGATCTGAGGCAACGAGTGAATAGAAATCTCCTTACCCCTGTGTCCTGATATCTTAGAGTGCGCATGAATACGGCCATTGTAAAGAATAGGCATATTCCACAGCACATTAAAACCGCTTATTTTTCGAATTACAGTAACATCAAGCAAACCATCATCGGCAATAGCATTAGGCAGCTGGATCATACCTCCACCATTATACTTACCAACACCAAGAGTTATACTGTAGATATCATCCGCAATAGCCTCATCATCAATTCGCATAGCAACCTTGGTAGCACGATATCTCAGCACCGATTTTATCATACTAATAATGTACAACCACTTGCTCTTTTTCCCGGCCTCCTTCAAACGGTTGAATCCAATAGCGACAAAGCCATCAAAACCAATACCAACAGCATTGGCAAAATACCTCTCGTGGTGAACCTTTGCCTCATAGAACTTCACAAGGCCAACATCCTGCAAGAACGACCTTCCATGCTTAATAGCCTCGATAGCATCAGCGTAGGTACGCGGAATACCGTACATCCTAATCCAGTCGTTACCAATACCTAGAGGCATCATGGCAAGCAGCACATCTGTCGTATCTACCTCTTTCTGGATGAAAATCCCATTCACAATTTCATTGAGCGTACCATCCCCCCCAACCGAGATGATCTTTCGATATCCATTCCTAATAGCTCTGACAGTAAGCTCAATAGCATGGTACTTTTTTTGTGTAAAAACATGGTCGAACTCAACGCCCGCATCGGTTAGCATCCATGAAATTCGGGGCCAATCAGCTACAGCACGTCCTTTACCAGCCTTGGGATTAACTATCGCAAACCACTTTTCGTTCGCCATTTCTGAAAATTCTTTAAAACAACCACCGACAAAGTTAAAATAAAAGGTGAGTTATCAACACAAAATCAACACCTGATTCAAGGGTCAAAAAAAGTAGTACATTTGCGTCCGGAATTCTTGTTCGAAAAATAGCAATCGGGTATATGGCGGCATACATATATTAGAGTTTTATTGCTATAATTGCAGTCTGTAATAAAAAACTATTAGGGAATGGCTAAAGTAATTGCATTAGCAAATCAGAAAGGTGGAGTTGGCAAAACTACATCGGCGATTAACCTCGCTGCAAGCCTTGCTGTACTTGAGAAAAGGGTTCTTCTTATTGATGCAGACCCTCAGGCAAACGCCACCTCAGGTAACGGTTTCGACCTTCGTACTATTAAGACTAGCATTTACGAATGCTTGGTAGATGAGGTAGATGCAAAAGATATCATTCTTCATTGCGAAATAAATGGGTTGGACCTAATCCCTTCGCATATTGATTTGGTTGGTGCAGAAATAGAAATGCTTAACCTACCCAATAGAGAAAAGATGCTTAAGTCGGTGATCGAAAAGATAAGAGATCAGTACGACTACATTCTTATCGACTGCTCACCATCGCTCGGATTAATTACCGTAAACGCGCTAACTGCCGCCGATTCGGTAATAATACCGGTTCAATGTGAATATTTTGCGCTAGAAGGACTTGGAAAACTTTTGAATACCATCAAAATTATTCAAAGCCGCCTAAACCCACAGCTCGCTATAGAAGGCTTCCTCTTAACTATGTACGATGCTCGTTTAAGGCTATCCAACCAAGTAGTTGATGAAGTAAAGAAGCACTTTCAACAGATGGTATTCGAGACTATCATTCAAAGAAATATCAAGCTTAGCGAAGCTCCTAGCTACGGTAAACCAGTACTACTTTACGATGCATCATCAACAGGTACAACCAACTACCTAAACTTAGCAAAAGAGCTCCTTCAGAAGAATGAAGTAGGTAAAGCTGCAGAAAAAGAAACCGTTTAGAAAAAGTAAGCATAACGTTTTATCCTAAAAGATAGCATGAGTAAAAAAATGGCATTAGGTCGTGGACTTGGGGCTCTAATTGAAGAGGCATCAACAACCCATAATACAGCACCAGCAGCTACGACTGAAAGCGTTTTATCTAAATCCGAGCTAATCAACGAAATAGAGGTTGAGAAGATTGTTCCTAACCCGCTACAGCCTCGTACCCATTTTGACGAGGATGCGCTGGCCGAGCTTGCGGCATCTATCACAGAGCTAGGCATCATCCAGCCAATTACTGTAAGAAAAGTTGATGACAACCAATTCCAAATCATCAGTGGAGAACGCAGATTTAGGGCTTCGAAAATTGCAGGCCTTAAAACCATTCCTGCATACGTTCGTACTGCCGACGATCAAGGAATGCTTGAAATGGCTTTGGTTGAGAATATTCAACGTGAGGATCTTGATGCTATTGAGGTAGCCATTAGCTACCAACGACTTCTTGACGAATGCGCGCTAACGCAGGAGGTGCTTGGTGAGCGCGTAGGAAAAAAACGTAGTACGGTAACCAACTACCTTCGCCTTTTGAAGCTTCCTGCCGAACTACAGCTTGCTATACGCCGTAGGCTTCTTTCGATGGGACATGCTAGAGCACTTGTAAACATCGACGACCAAGAGGTACAGCTAGATATCTTGAAAAAGATTATAGAGGAAGACCTTTCGGTACGACAAGTTGAGCAGCTCGTAAAGAAGCTTGCCGAAGGTGAAAAAGACGAAAAGAAAGAGCAAGAACACGATATGCCCGAACCATTTTACAAGCTTGTTGAGCATTTGGAAAAGATGTTCTCATCGGACATCAACATCAAACGGTCGGCAAAAGGTAATGGTAAGATTATTATTGGATTCAAGTCAGACAAAGAGATTAGCGGCATACTATCGAAGTTTGAACAGTTAGAAGGTCTGCTTTAAGGTTTAAAACGCGTACATTGAAAAAAAGTGTTCTACTACTTGTTGGACTTTTAGTTCTTTTGCTCCCCCTCGATGGGCAATCGCAAAAGAAGGTACAGCGACTACAATCGCAGAAAAAAGACTCCCTCTCCATTCTACAGGTGTGGGGACTAGCAGCTGTATTGCCCGGTTCGGGACAAATAATCAACAAGCAGTACTATAAAGTACCCATCTTTTATGGAGGTATAGCAGGGTTGGCCTACATGGGCTATAAAAGCAACCAGCTTTACCACGAGTCGAGCCAAATGTACCAGATAGCCCAGATGGATCTATCCCAAAACCTTTCGCTAGGCTCAGATCTCAGCAATATTGGGAAAGGGGTAAGCTACCGTAATAACCTTACAAACATAGAAAACGATGTTGTAAGGTATAAGCAGTATAGAAACATCAGCTATATGGCAGCAACAGCAGTTTACCTGCTAAGCGTAGCTGATGCAGTAGTAAACTTCAACGATAACCAAGAGCATTCCCCTCAGAAAGCAACCATCCTATCGGCAGTAATCCCTGGATTAGGGCAGATTTACAATAAAAAGTACTGGAAAGTACCTGTGATTTATGGTGGATTTGCAGCGCTTGGCTATGGAATAACCTTTCAGAATTCGGAATACAAGCGCTATAAAAGAGCATACAACGATCTTACAGACAAAGATCCGTTAACAATTGACGAATTTGCAGGAAAGCGATCGGCGGAAGAGCTAAAATCGGCAAGAGACTACTACAGAAGGTATCGCGATTATGCCATACTTGGAGCCGTTGCCTTATACATAGCAAATGTCATTGATGCTCACGTAGATGCGAGCCTGTACGACTATGAAATTGACGATAACCTTGCACTTAGGGTTACACCAACTATAGTGAATGAGAACTACCTAATTGCCAGAAGTGGCAATCCGTTTATGCCTGGATTAACAATGACGCTGAACTTTTAATAACCCCTAACACTTTTCATATGCCAAGCATCAAAAGCAGAATTCTAATCATCGTTACTACGATTGTACTAGGAAGCTTGACATCAATTACTTGCAGCGCAAAAAATGGTTGTGATGGAATAGACAAGCTCGCTTCGATTGACGAAGCAAAAATTAGGCATTATGAAAGGGGGATTGACAGCCTACTGCTAGCCAGAGCAGAGTGGAAGAACGTTGATACCACCAATTTAGCAATCGACTTCTTGAATGATGGTGAAATGGTGAAGTCGGATATTCCTGACTCAGTTTTTATCAAAAGGCTTGCAAGCGTACCATCGCTCATTGATCTACCATACAACAACGTAGTAAGAGCATCGATACTTTGGTATATCATCAGGAAGAAGCACGTTTCAGAAAAGATTCTGGGGTTACGTGAATACTACTTCCCAATCGTAGAGCAAACGCTTGACAAGTACGACCTCCCGCTAGAGCTTAGGTATCTGCCTATAATTGAATCGGCACTAAATCCGATTGCTGTTTCGCGAGTTGGAGCAACCGGACTTTGGCAATTTATGTACGCCACTGGAAAACAGTACAACCTAAATATTACATCGTTTGTTGATGAGCGTAGAGACCCAATTGCTGCAAGCGAAGCCGCTGCAAAGTTTTTGAAAGATCTGTACAAAATATACAACGACTGGACACTTGTAATTGCAGCGTATAACTGTGGACCACGAAATGTAAACAAAGCGATTAGAAGAGCTGGTGGAAGTAAGAACTACTGGGAAATATACAACTACCTTCCGAAGGAGACACGAGGCTATGTACCAAACTTCATAGCGGCTGCCTACCTCGTTAAGTTTTACAAAGAGCATAAGCTTACTCCGCGAAACCCAGAACTGCCCAAAAGTACTGATACCATACATGTAAACAGGATGCTACACTTCCAACAAGTTTCTGACGTACTTGGAATACCGGTAGACGAGCTAAGAAACCTCAATCCTCAATACAAAAAAGATATAATACCAGGCATAGAGAGAGCATATAGCCTTGTACTTCCCTCTGGAGCAGCCCCTGCATTTATTGCAAAAGAGCAAGAGATTTACCTAAGAGACTCGCTGTACTTCATTCAAAATAACTTTCCGAAGCTAATGGCATCTAATGGGAAAGATGCTACAGAAGTTGGATTAGGAACAAAAAAGCTGTACCACAAAGTTCGTAAAGGTGAAACGTTAGCCGCTATTGCCAAAAAGTACGACGTAGATATTGATGCTCTTAAAGAATGGAACAGAAAGCACATCAAAAAGAACAGAGTACAAAAAGGACAAAAGCTAATAGTATACAAGTCGGCACCATTACTTGCCGAAAACAAGAGTAAACCCAAAGTAAAGAGTGATGTAGTAAGTTCGGACAGCATTAAAGTAGAGACTGTTAAGTCTGTTGACGTAAACCCTAACGAAGCAGACATAGAATACCAAACCTCTGCAAAAGCTGAAGAAAACAAGCAAAAGGTCACCCATTATACTGTAAAAAAGGGCGATAATCTTTGGTTGATTGCCCAAAAATTTGAACTAACGCCTAAGAAGATTCAGAAAGATAACAATCTGAAATCAGCTAGAGATCTGCAAGTTGGTCAGAAGCTTAAAATCGTACTAAACTAAGCGGGATTATCCCGCTTTTTCTATCAAAATAGATAGAACGAAGTACTACAAGATAGACACCTAGAGCATTTACGAACGTGGAAAACAGAATCGCCTTCATCATAAATCCTATATCAGGAGCAAAAGATAAGACAAAGCTACCAAAGCTGATAGAACAAATTGCCCAAAAACTTGGCGCAAGCATAGAAATTAGGTACACTGAATGCTCGGGACATGCTGCCGAGCTTACGCGAGAGCTTTGCTCTGAAGGTTTTAACAGAATTGTAGCTGTAGGAGGAGATGGAACGATTAACGAAGTTGCGAAAGTACTAGTAGGAACAAACGTTGAGCTTGGAATTGTACCACAAGGATCAGGAAATGGACTTGCAAGACATCTTCGAATCCCCATGACGCCCAGAAAATCTATTGAAATAGCCATTTCGCACCGATCGGAAGCAATTGACACCGCCTACATTAACCAAACAGCCTTTTTCTGCACTGCAGGTGTGGGATTTGACGCGCTTATTGGAAACCGATTTGCAGAATCGAAATCGAGGGGACTTAAAACATACGCAACAATAGCAACAAAAGAGTTTTTGTCGTACAAGCCTAAAAAGTACAAGCTGGATATTGATGGAGAAAACGTGGAGTGCAAAGCGTTTTTAATCACCATTGCCAACGCCTCGCAATACGGGAATAACGCTTATATAGCACCTCAAGCAGATCTACAAGATGGAATTTTAGATGTCGTAATTGTAAACAAGCTGCCACTGCTACTCGGCCCCCTTTTTGCTATGCGACTATTCCTCAAAAAGATTGAGAGAAGTAGATTCGTAAAATGCTACAGGGGACGAAACATTACCATTGTCCGAGAAGGAAGAGATTACATACACTACGACGGTGAACCAGGCACAATGGATAGCAAGCTGGAGCTTTCTATTACTCCAAGAAGTCTGAGGGTTGTATTTTAACCTATAGCAACACCATGAAAACGAACACCTTAGTGTATATTTCGATTATTGGGGCGGTACTATTTTGGAGCTTATCCTTCATCTGGTATAAAACGGCACTTCTATACTACTCCCCATCAGGAATTATCACGTTTCGTTTAGCCATTTCATCCATCATCCTTTTATTAGCAGGGGTCTTGCTTCGCCAAGTTCAACAGCTTAAGATGAAGGATTTAAAGCTATTCCTCACAATGGCTTTTTTTGAACCATTTATCTATAGCCTATGTGAAGCTAATGGCCTAACAATGGTTTCATCGACTTTAGCCGCTGTAATTGTTGCAACAATCCCTCTATTTACCCCCATTGGAGCATTTCTATTCTTTAAAGAAAAGATTAGCCTCCAAAATGCAATAGGAATAATGCTTTCGGTAGTTGGTGTAACCCTAGTTGCTTACCAAAGCGGTAGCCATGCTAGCGGATCGTTACTAGGCATTATGCTGATGTTCGGAGCGGTTGTAGCAGCAATTGGATATGTGGTGGTACTTAAAAAGCTAACAGCAAGCTACAACTCATTTAGCATCGTTACCTACCAAAACATACTAGGCACAATTTTTATGCTGCCAGTATTTTTGCTGACCGATGAGATTACACCAGCAATGTTTAGCTACGAAGCACTCCTAACCATTGGGAAGCTAACGATTTTTGCATCAACAATCGCATTCTTACTATACGCCTACTCCCTAAAGCATTTCTCTATTGCAAAGATCAATGTATTTTTAAATCTCATTCCTGTATTTACAGCAATAGCGGCATTTTTCTTGCAGGGAGACAGGTTTAGCATAACCAATATAGTAGGAATAGCTATAACTTTAGGAGGGCTTTACGTTTCGCAGCTAACCCTAAAGAAAAAGCAGCGAACAATCACAAAACCAGAAAGAACTTCGATAACCAGCTAGGATATGCCAGTTTATATTCTTAACCAAGAATACCTCAACTTTCCACCCGTAGAAGAGGCCGAAGAAGATGGGATGCTAGCCGTCGGAGGAGATATTTGTCCGGAAAGAATGCTCGTAGCTTACTCTGAAGGCATTTTTCCTTGGTACGACCCTTCAGACCTACCTGTATGGTACTGTCCAAATCCAAGGTTCGTCCTTTACCCCAGCAAGCTGAAGGTATCAAAAAGCATGCGTCAGCTGCTAAAACGCCAAACCTTTAAAGTAACCTTTGACACCTGCTTCGATGAAGTTGTTAGGTCGTGCGGAACAGTAGCCAGAGCAGGACAAGAAGATCCCTATAACACTTGGATCTCGGACGATATGATGCAAACCTGCCACGAACTTCACGGTATGGGTTTTATGCACTCCGTAGAAGTATGGGATGAAACAGGAACGCTAGTGGGAGGACTATACGGAGGAGTGCTTGGTAAATGCTTTTTTGGAGAATCAATGTTTGCCAAAGTAAGCAATGCCTCTAAATTTGGCTTTATAATGCTTGCCAAAAACCTTCAAGAGCACAACTTTGCCCTAGTTGACTGCCAAATATACTCAGATCATCTTCTAAGCCTAGGAGCAGAAGAAATCCCGAGAAAACAGTTTATTAAAGAGCTAAAAGCAGCCATCGCACCATTAGAAAAAAGTGATTGGAACCTGCTTTTCCGCACAGATTTTGAGTTCTAATACAACACGCAAGTACTACAATGGTTGCACTCTACGTCTTAGTAGTAATCTACGCTGGACTCATACTTGCATTTGCGATAGGATACTACCGCACCATAAATATGGGAGCTCCCCAAAAAGCAAGTAAAGGAGTTCAACAGCACATAAGCATAGTAGTTGCAGCAAGAAATGAAGAACAAAGCATTTGTAGATTACTACAAACAATAGCCAAACAAAGCTACCCAAGCAGCCTATTTGAAGTAATTATTGTGGATGACCATTCGTACGACAAAACCCTTCAAGCAGCGGAATCGTGGAAACAGCAACTTCCCAATCTAAGCACATTCAGCCTACCTACAAATCGGGAAGGAAAAAAAGAAGCTCTTAACTTTGGCATTAAAAACGCAAAATGGCCGTTTATCGCAGTAACAGATGCCGACTGCGAAGTTCCAACAGCATGGCTCGAGCAAGTTAACAAGCAGCTGGAAGCAGGAGCAGAGCTCGTATGCGGACCAACAGTGTACAACCATACAACATTTTTCGAAAAACTTTCGTCAGTAGAGTTTGGAAGCCTAGTAGCATCGGGAATTGGAGCTGCTGGATTAGGCTTACCCATTTACTGCAATGCAGCAAACATGTGCTTCACGAAGGAACTTTACCTACACACCCACCAAAACCACCAATTAGTACCAAGTGGCGATGATGTATTCCTACTCCACGAAGCCAAACGAAGGGGTAGCCACATTGCATTCACTACAGGAGTGCTGAATACCGTTAAAACCACCGCCGATAAAACAATATCAGATTTTATAAACAGAAGAATCCGCTGGGGCTCGAAATCGAAACACTACAAAGACATCTCCATAATTGCCACAGCTATAATTGTAGCACT
>Ga0209464_10000672_pt1 | contig 10924 bp, 9 predicted proteins | sample DOMMetBare1Fresh_2_FD_187473 | JGI IMG/M metagenome (GOLD analysis project Ga0209464, IMG submission 187473) | Wetland sediment microbial communities from St. Louis River estuary, USA, under dissolved organic matter induced mercury methylation -... | ecosystem: Environmental > Aquatic >... | reverse complement strand
GATATATTGGGGGTGAGCTCCATGTTGTTAGTCTGTAAAGCGAGGGTCCGCTTGACTTCCTCATCGTAGAATCTGATTCTTCGCTGCTTTTTCAGGAAATTCCTTGTAGGTATGATCCCCATCCTTATGCAACTTACCTGTTAGACCGCACCGAACCATAGCCAGTTTATTTGCTTTATTCAAGTAGATGCACCTATACCTCAGGCGGGACTTGGATCTGATGATGAAATAAATAGAAAAGGACCAAAATCTACTAGATTACAATAATTCTAAAGAAAAGCAGCTGGGGTTATAGTGGACAGTAGTGACTTTTATAATACTAAGCTTTTACAGCATGGCCATTACTTAAGTCACAACTATCGCCCCTTCTGAGCAGCAATACAAAACAACCAGCAGGTTACATCAAATCAGCGCTAAAAATCTTGCTCCTCTGGCTTATTAAGTCCCTTTGTAGAAAGCAGCCCACATGCAGCATAAATATCTTGCCCCCTCGATGCTCTTACCGTTGTAACAATTCCTTTATCGTTTAATGCCTGCTTGAAGCTCTGTACTGCATTCTCATCGGACCCAAGTAGCGGAGTACCCGGAATGGGATGAAAGCGAATAAGGTTAATGCGACATTTCAGACCATTCAAAAGCTTAACCAGCTCTTTAACATGGACTGCCGTATCGTTCAGCTCCTTAAACATGATATACTCAAAGCTAACACGACGCTGCTTCGTAAAGTCCCACCGCTTAAGCTCTTCTACAACATCCTTAATCTTGTAAACGTTTTGAATTGGCATAAGCTTTCGCCTCTCCTCGTCAAATGGGGTATGTAAGCTTACTGCAAGATGGCATTTGCTCTTTGTCAAAAACTCCTTCATTGCAGGGATCACGCCAATAGTCGAAACCGTTATTCGAGAGGGGCTCCAACCGTAGCCATAGTCGGACGTTAGGATATCAAGACTTGCCAAAACATTGGCAAGGTTATCTAGAGGCTCACCCATACCCATATAAACTAGGTTGGTGAGCTTATCGAACTCAGGAATCGCTCTAACTTGGTTAAGAATCTCACCTGCCGAGAGCTGCGACTGAAAGCCTTGCTTCGCGGTCATACAAAACAAGCAGCCCATCTTACAGCCACTCTGCGACGATACACACAGGGTTGCCCGATCTTTATCAGGAATATATGCACTCTCTATAAACTTTCCTCCCACTGTTGGGAAAAGATACTTTTTTGTTCCATCTACCGAAGTTTGCACATTGCTGGATGAAATAAAACCAACCTGATAGTGCTCCTTCAGAGCCTCTCGAGCTTTTACCGATAGGTTGGTAAACTGGTCGATATCCGTTGCATGCTTCTTGTATAGCCAATCTGCCATCTGCTTAGCAGCAAAAGATGGCAACGCCAACGATGCAGCGACCTCTTTAAGCTCGCCGAGCGTTTTACCGTAAAGCCAAGGCTTTATGCTTGGTGTTGTCATTAGAAAAAAATCTCCGAAAGTATATTTTCGAAAGGAACGCCTTTCGAAATAAGCAAATCTCTTACCTCGTTAACCATTAGAGGATTGCCGCAAAGGTAGTATTTTTCATTTAATGGGATGGAGGTGGAACCTGAGAGGTAAGATGTAAGCCGCCCCTCATAGATGCCCGCGGCAGCACCGCTAGACAAGCAACGAACATATTCGAGCCCTTCATAATCGAAAAAATAATCCGAAAAGTAGAAGCCATCCATTGCTCTAGCACCCTGAACTAGCAGCTTGCCAATGCCCAGGCCCGAACGAGCCATTGAAATAAAAGGAGCTACACCAGTACCTGTTGCAACCCAAACAGCCGGCTCGCTGCTTCCTATAAAGGAGCCGTAAGGCGGCGAGACAAATAGCCAATCGCCCTTCTGCAGCTTGGCAAGCTGAGGTGTTAATAAGCCATCGGGCTTAACATCAAATAGAATTGATAAAGCAGGGTCATCTACCCCTGATGCAATGCTGTATAAACGTGGAGGGATTTGCTCATCTAGCGTCAGTGATATAACCTGACCTGCCTCAAATTCAAAAGGACGTTCAAACGAGAGATAGTAGGCAGCAGGTCCAACTACCTGGTTATCTACAACTCTACATTTAAACATCCCCGATACTTCGCTGTGGTTCATGCTTTGCCTTATTTGCCCAAGAAACACCATTCGTAGGCAAATGTTTTATTCAAGCCGAATCTACTTTTTCCACTCAAACCTATCTGAAGATGATAAGGTCTTTAAATATCCTCCATTTTGCAGCCAATCTCCTTGCTTGCGATCACCTTTCAGGTACATATCAAAAAATGCCAGAACGCCTCGCTGCACACTCGTAAGGTGCTGGTCAAGCTTAGGATCAGAGGCCTCGCTCCTTTCGCTTCCCGAGAATGTCATATGGGTAGCTTTATCGAGCACCACCAAATACTGAGGGGCACGATTGATATTTTGGTAAGGGATAGTTCGTGTTTTTGGATCGAAATCACCATCGGAGCTGGTAACCTGATCGTAATCGTCAGTACCGGTGAAGTGCATTAGTGGAATTGTTATTCCATCGTATATTTTTGTATCCCCAACCTTTGTTCCTTTGGGCGGATTTGGACTCAAAGCAACACCTGCTTTGATTCTTGACTCCTTAAAATCAACCCACCCTCTACCAAATTGTTGCCCCGAAGCGGCCAATACGGTATAGGCTCCAAAAGAGTGACCAGCAATCCCTATTTTCCCAAGATCAATATGCCCCTTAAAAATTGGCGAGCTGCTGTTCATATCCTCAACCATATCAACTACAAAAGGGATATCCTTAAACCTATTTACCGCTGTCATGGGTTTAGACACAGCCTTACGGAGCGATGCCATTATAGCCGCCTTGCTTGTCTTCCCTTTCCAAACCTCTTCGTCCGATCCTGCATGCTGAATATGGATGCACAAATAGCCATTTTGGGCCAAAAAGCGACCCAAATACTCGTATCCTTCCTTGCTTCCTCCCAATCCATGAGAAAATATTACGATAGGATACGCACCTTTGAGGTCTTTAGGATAGTAAATTTTATAGGGAACATCTCTACCTCTTTTCGAGTTGGTAAATACACCTGTTTCGCTCGCAGTAGCTACAGCCCCAGCTTTTAGCTGAAGCATAAGTATGCCCAAAAGGATTCCAACAATAAGCTTAGCTGCTCTCATCTGTTTGTAGTTAGTAAAACACCTTAAAAGCCAACAATAGTAGTACACCAGTTGCCAGCTTCACCCTACCAAACCACACAGCTTAAGCAATGTTCACCTTACAAGAGCTTCAAACAGCATCGTTATAAATGCAAAAGAGGGTGTCCAAAAAGCTTCAAGACACCCATACGATACATTACGAAATCCCACCATAGCCAACGGTAATGTGGTCATCTTTTCGTAATACGCAAATCGTGATGCGTGCTACTCTTTTTTGGACACCCTCTCTATATAGCTGAATAGTGAGACTACTTAAGTACTCCCATCTCCTTGCCAACTTTAGTAAACGCCTCAACGCACTTGTCGAGATGAGCAATTTCGTGACCTGCAGAAACCTGAACACGAATACGGGCTTGCCCTTTAGGTACAACCGGATAGTAGAACCCTATTACGTAAATCCCTTCTTCGAGTAGGCGAGCAGCAAAATCTTGCGACAGCTTAGCATCGTAAAGCATCACAGCACAAATAGCAGATTGCGTTGGCTTAATATCGAAACCAGCAGCTACCATTTTAGTGCGGAAGTACTCTACATTACGCGCAAGCTTATCATGATGCTCATCCGATTCGCCTAGCATTTGAAACACCTCAAGGCTTGCACCAACAACTGCTGGTGGAATAGAGTTTGAAAATAGGTATGGACGAGAACGCTGGCGAAGTAGCTCTATAATCTCCTTTTTACCGGTAGTAAAGCCTCCAATAGCTCCTCCAAATGCCTTACCAAGAGTACCCGTAATAATATCAACCTTACCTCTTAAGTTGTAAAGTTCGGTAACACCTCTACCTGTTTTGCCTACCACACCAGCCGAGTGGCATTCGTCAACCATTACAAGAGCATCGTACTTTTCGGCAAGTGCACAAATCTTATCCATTGGTGCTACATTCCCATCCATCGAGAAAACACCATCGGTAACAATAATACGGAAGCGTTGCGCTTGAGCCAGCTTCAGCTGATTCTCAAGATCTTCCATATCCGCATTAGCATAGCGATACCTTACAGCCTTACTCAAACGAACCCCATCAATAATCGAAGCATGGTTTAGGGAATCCGAAATAATTGCATCCTCCTCCCCAAATAGAGGTTCAAAAATACCCCCATTTGCATCAAAGCAAGCTGCATAAAGAATGGTATCCTCGGTTCCAAAGTAATCGGCTATTGCATGCTCGAGCTCTTTATGAATATCCTGCGTTCCACAAATAAAACGTACAGACGACATTCCATAGCCTCTTTTTTCCATTGCCTTCTTTGCTGCCTTTATAACTCTCAGGTTATCAGACAAACCCAAGTAGTTATTAGCGCAAAAGTTCAGCACTTCCTTATCGCCATTTACTGTAATATCGGCTTTTTGGGGACTAGTTATAATGCGTTCCTTCTTGTACAAGCCCGCTTCTTCAATTGCAGCCAACTCGTTCTGAAGGTGTTGTTGTATTTTACCGTACATAGCTAGTATTATTAAAGGGTGACACTATATAAACTTCATCAAAAATAGAAATAAATGCTTACAAGCTGTAAATAAGCCTGCTTAAAATCGTTTCAAATTAGAAGTAAACAGAGGTTTGCAAGCAATACAGCAAACCCTCCTACAACCCTACTAATCTGTCCTTTACACTCATATGCCTACTATAAATTGATAGCAAAAGTAGGGCAACAACAAAAATCGACAGAAAAACGTTAAGATTACTCACTTCAAACGCTGTAACATCGTGGGTTACGGGTGTTTTAAATTCCATTTTATTAATTACAAATACCGAAACTACATACTGAGCATTATTAATAAAATGGGCAAAAATTGGAAGCCACAATGATCCTGTCCAGTAAAACAGGTATCCAAGCAATGCTCCAAGCAGAAAACGTGGAATAAACATTACCCCATCGAAATGAATTGCTGAAAACAGAACAGCTGCAATGAATATTGCTAAATGCGGATCGCGTATCCATTTCATAAGCATGCGCTGCAAGAACCCACGAAAAAAGAACTCTTCGCATACAGCAGGTAGTATTGCTATAACGGTTAAATTAAGAACGAGGTCTGCGTAGGTTTTCCCAGACATCAGCAGTAAGGTCATCTTTTCACTTTCGGCATTATCTTCAATCCACGACTTTGGCCAAGGGAGCAAGCTTCCAAACTTTGCAGTAAGAGCAATAAGCGTTCCTGTAAACAGGATCAAAAAAGCCGCCTCTACAAAATCTCTCCAGCTTAGCTTTCCTCCTAGCATCAGCGTTACACCTTTACGATGGTAGAATATCCAAACTAATGCCAGTGCAGGTAAAAGAAATACCCCGATTGTCTGAATTGCCTGCGAAACCTTAACGCTAAGAATGGCACTGCTATTTGAAGCGCTACCCTTTAAGGCCTGTTGAAGGGTTTGATATGCATTTGGAGCGATAAGCTCTCCTAGTAGAGCCGACAATGCAAGAGCAAAAGCAACAAGAGCAACACTAAGTACAATCTTTCCGACAAAGCTTTTTAGGAACATTCTACGGTTATTATTTAGAGTACAACGAATCAATTAGCCACAAATCTACAAAATTGGCAGCTACAAGTACTCCAATAATTCTTTCTATTTTTGCAGCTTAATATTAGAGGTATGAAGATTGGAAACGTTGAGCTGGGAGACAGGCCGCTATTTCTTGCACCAATGGAGGATGTAACCGATCCTTCGTTTAGGTTCATTTGCAAAGAGTTTGGGGCTGATATGATGTACACCGAATTCATCTCGTCGGATGGGCTGATAAGAGATGGTCGGAAATCTGTTGAGAAGCTTAACATTTACGACTACGAGCGTCCCATTGGTATTCAGATATATGGGCATATTATTGAAAGCATGGTAGAAGCAGCCAAGATTGCCGAAGAAGCAAATCCGGAGCTCATTGATATCAACTTTGGGTGCCCTGTGCGCAAAATTGCTGGTCGCGGTGCTGGGTCTGGAATGATGCGCACACCCGACCTTATGGTAGAAATGACACGGCAGATTGTCAATGCTGTGAAGCTTCCCGTAACCGTAAAAACACGTCTCGGCTACGACGATTCTATGAAAAACATTGTTGAGATAGCAGAGCGTCTTCAGGATGTTGGCATAAAAGCGTTAACCATACATGGTAGAACCCGTGCCCAAATGTACACTGGCGAAGCCGACTGGTCGCTTATCGGAGCGGTGAAGAACAACCCACGAATGCATATTCCGATCATAGGCAACGGAGACATAACCTCTCCCGAAAAAGCAAAGCAGATGTTCGATGAGCATGGCGTTGATGCTATAATGATTGGCAGGGCAACCTACGGAAGACCCTGGATTTTTAAGGAGGTAAAGCATTACTTGGCCACAGGAGAGCTAATGCTCCCTCCTAATGTCATAGAACGCGTTGAGATTGCCAAAAGGCATCTGATTAAATCGGTAGAAATTAAAGGCGAACGAACTGGCATTTTTGAGATGCGCCGTCATTTGAGCTGCTACTTTAAAGGGTTGCCGAATTTCAAAGAAACCAGAATGCAGCTGGTAACTCTAAGTAACGTCGATGAGCTTTTGGCTGTAATTGACACCATTGCCGATCGTTGGGGCGACAACACCGACATTTTACACCAACCATACCAATCTCCATTAAGCGGCAAAGAGTAGCCCATAAAGGTTTGAGACTAACACGGTAGGATATAAAACATAAAGGGGTGGCCATGGCCACCCCTTACTCTATTCTTAAATCCGAACTACTATTCGGCTAGCTTAGCGCAAAGAAACTCGCGGTTTAGACGAGCGATGTGCGAAATAGAGATGCCCTTTGGACATTCTGCCTCACAAGCACCAGTATTGGTACAACCACCAAAACCAAGCTCATCCATCTTAGCAACCATGCTCTTAGCACGACGAGACCCCTCTACCTTTCCTTGAGGAAGTAGAGCTAGCGAAGAAACACGAGCTGCAACGAAAAGCATTGCAGAACCATTCTTACAAGTAGCCACACAAGCACCGCAGCCAATACAGCTAGCAGCGTCCATGCTCTCATCTGCCTTTTCTTTACCAATTGGAATTGCATTACCATCAGGAATACCACCGGTATTAACTGTAACAAATCCACCAGCCTGAAGAATTTTGTCAAATGCTTGACGATCAACAACTAGGTCCTTAATTACAGGAAAGGCAGCCGAACGCCAAGGTTCGATAGTAATGGTATCGCCATCCTTAAACTTACGCATGTGCAGCTGACAGGTTGTAACATCGTCATCCGGACCGTGCGCACGTCCATCAATGTAAAGCGAACACATACCACAAATACCCTCACGACAGTCGTGATCAAAAGCGATAGGCTCTTTACCTTCGTGAATAAGGTTATTGTTAACGATATCCAACATCTCAAGGAATGAGCTGTCAGTAGAAATGTCGCTTACCTTATATGATTCAAATCTTCCTTGGCTTTTAGCATCGGCCTGGCGCCACACCTTAAGCGTGAGATTTAGCTTGTTTTCCATAATTGTTCTCCTCCGATTACTCTTTATAGTTACGTTGCGCCACCTTGATAAATTCGAAGTTCAGCGGCTCCTTATTAAGCTCTGGCTTTTGGCCTTCGCCAGTGTACTCCCAGCATGCTACGTAGGTATAGTTAGCATCATCACGCTGAGCTTCGCCTTCTTCAGTTTGGAACTCTTCGCGGAAGTGACCACCACACGATTCGTTACGGTTGTATGCATCGTATGCCATTACTTCTCCTAGCTCAAGGAAGTCTGCCAAACGTAGAGCCTTCTCAATTTCTGGGTTAAACGAGCTGTTAGTACCAGGTACGTAAACGTTGGTCCAGAACTCATTACGAAGCGCCTTAATACGCTCGATAGCTTGTTCCAAGCCCTTTTCGTTACGAGCCATACCAACAAGATCCCACATAATATGACCTAGCTCTTTGTGAAGCTCATCAACGGTTTTCTTACCCTTGATGCTGAATAGCTTCTCAACCTTAGCCTTAACAGCTTTTTCAGCCTCTTCGAACTCTGCCGTATTGATGTTAACCTTTGGAGAGGTAATCTCTTTTGATAGGTAGTCGCCAATTGTATATGGAAGGATGAAGTAACCATCGGCCAAACCTTGCATAAGAGCAGAAGCTCCAAGGCGGTTTGCACCGTGATCAGAGAAGTTTGCTTCTCCAATAGCGTACAAGCCAGGAATGTTGGTCATCAAGTTGTAATCCACCCAAAGACCACCCATAGTATAGTGAACTGCAGGATAGATCATCATTGGCTCTTCGTAAGGGTTTACGTCAGTAATCTTCTCATACATTTGGAAAAGGTTACCATAGCGAGCCTCGATTGTTTTTTGTCCTAAACGGTTGATTGCTGTAGAGAAGTCGAGGAATACAGCAAGACCTGTTTCGTTAACACCGAAACCTGCATCGCAACGCTCTTTAGCAGCACGCGAAGCAACGTCACGAGGTACAAGGTTACCGAAGGCAGGATAACGACGCTCTAGGTAGTAGTCGCGATCTTCTTCTGCAATTTGAGAAGCCTTGATTTGCTTCTTGCGAAGCTTCTCAACATCTTCCTTCTTCTTTGGAACCCAAATACGACCATCGTTACGAAGCGACTCTGACATAAGCGTTAGCTTAGATTGCTGATCGCCGTGTACTGGAATACAGGTTGGGTGAATTTGAGTAAAGCAAGGATTAGCAAAAAGAGCTCCCTTCTTGTACGCTTGCCAAGCAGCAGAACCATTAGAGTTCATCGCATTGGTTGAAAGGAAGAATACGTTACCGTATCCACCAGTTGCAAGCACAACGGCATGAGCACCATGACGCTCGATTTCGCCAGTTACAAGGTTACGCACAATAATACCACGAGCCTTGCCATCAACGATAACAACATCAAGCATTTCATGACGAACGTACGATTTGATGTTGCCACGAGCAATACCTTTATTAAGCGCAGCATAAGCACCTAGTAGAAGCTGCTGACCAGTTTGTCCTTTAGCGTAGAAGGTACGAGAAACCTGAGCACCACCAAAAGAACGGTTGTCAAGTAGTCCGCCGTAATCGCGAGCAAAAGGTACACCTTGAGCAACGCACTGGTCGATAATCGAACCGCTCACCTCAGCAAGGCGGTAAACATTTGCCTCACGAGCACGGTAGTCGCCACCCTTGATAGTATCGTAGAACAAGCGGTAAACCGAGTCGTTATCATTTTGATAGTTCTTAGCAGCATTGATACCACCCTGAGCAGCAATAGAGTGCGCACGACGTGGGCTATCAGAGATGCAGAAAACTTTTACATTGTATCCTAGGTCGGCAAGAGAGGCAGCAGCAGAAGCACCACCTAAACCAGTACCAACAATAATGATATCTAGCTTTCTTTTGTTTGCAGGGCTAACTACCTTAATGGCAGCTTTATGATTTCTCCATTTGTCCGCTAATGGGCCAGCAGGAATGTTTGAATCTATCTGTTTCATCAGAAAAAATTTTATTTAATGGTCTGACGCAACCCGCAAGAACCAGCGCTTTCGAAAAGGAAGTAGCAGCTACTTGCGCGTTTCATATCGTAAACACTCTTTTTCTAGAACTAGGCATCAAGACCTAGAAGGAAAAATAGAGGGATGATAGCAAAACCTACTGCAACAATAGTAGCATAGATGTAGGCAACAGCTTTCCAACGTTTAATCCAAATTTGGTTGTTTAAACCAATCGATTGGAAGGCACTCCAGAAACCGTGAGTTAGGTGGAACCAAAGTGCAATCACCCAAATTACATAGATAATTGAGTAAACAGGATTGCGGAATAGCTCAACGACAAGTGCGTAAGCATTCTCCATCATCACACCATCAACATCCACTTCGGCAAGTAGAGGCGATCCGGTAAACTTAATCTTAACGAAGAAGTTTGCAAGGTGAATTGCTAGGAATCCAAGAACAATCAGACCAAGAACGAACATATTGCGAGAAGCAAAAGTTGCATTTCCAGATTGGTTGCTAACTGCATACTTCACCGGACGAGCTTGCATATTACGTAGAGTAAGTACAAATGCCCATACAATGTGTAGCAAGAATCCTAACGCAAGTACTGGCTCAAACACCTTGATAATTGGATTAGTTGCCATGAAGTGAGCACCTAGATTGAACAATCTACCTGTGTTATCGAACAACAGAAGAGAGTTAATTCCAAGGTGCACCAACAGAAAGACAATCAGGAACAAACCGGAAAGACTCATAACCAGCTTTTTCCCAATAGAAGAACTAAAAATGTTACTCATGTCGGAATTATTTGTTTTAAAATTTTATGCCGTTTTACACAATTCTAGAGCGTTACATACTTTTATGCTCTTTCTAGAAAGCTATGCAAAATTATTCGCTTGTTTATCAATTAACAAAAGAAATGACCTCAAATTATAGGTTCTTCAACATAAAAGCACCTAATTTAAATCGATTCTAGAATAACACTAAAAGCTATATTATGCACACTTCGCCTACATTCGCTTATATTTGCACAAAAAATTTAGCGAATGGAAAAGTTTGTGATGTTTGGCAACACGCCCATTTTTTATATCGACGAGGGCAGAGGTGAAACCATTGTTCTTCTGCATGGATACCTCGAATCATCGCTGGTATGGGACAACTTTGCTTCGGCTCTAAAACGTAGCTTTCGCGTTATTAGGCTCGACCTTCCTGGGCACGGACTTTCGGGTGTAAATGGCGACATACACACCATGGAATACCTTGCCGATTCGGTTCGTTACATCTTAAACATTG
>Ga0209464_10000671_pt1 | contig 10927 bp, 8 predicted proteins | sample DOMMetBare1Fresh_2_FD_187473 | JGI IMG/M metagenome (GOLD analysis project Ga0209464, IMG submission 187473) | Wetland sediment microbial communities from St. Louis River estuary, USA, under dissolved organic matter induced mercury methylation -... | ecosystem: Environmental > Aquatic >... | reverse complement strand
GACGCAGTGCCGCAGGTTGTCCTGAACAAGCTCTACAAGCTTACGCCAATGCAATCATCGTTTGGCGTGATCAATCTGGCCATCGTAAACGGGCAGCCGCGCGTAATGAACCTCAAGCAAATGCTGGAGTGCTTCATCGACTTCCGCCGCGAGGTTGTTCGCCGCCGCACCGAGTATGAGCTCCGGAAAGCCAGGGCCCGCGCTCACATTCTGGAAGGCTTAACCAAGGCAATTGACGCGCTGGACGCCATCGTTACGTTGATTCGCAATTCGCGATCGGTGGATGAGGCTCGCCTGTGGCTCACCGCGCAAACGAAGACAATGAGCGAGGTGAAAACGTGGAAGGGTATTCCTTCGGACGTTGTGCTCAAGACCCATCTGGGAAAACTGCAAAAGACGATGGAACGCCTGGCGTTTTCCGATATCCAGGCGCAGGCGATTCTCGATTTGCAGTTACGCCGGCTGTCGGCATTGGAGCGCCAGAAGATCGTCGACGAGTATGAAGGCATTATCAAACTCATCGCGGAATTGGAAGAGATTCTGGCCAATGAGAGTTCGCTGCGACGCGTGATCGGTAACGAGCTCGAAGAAGTCAAGAAAGAGTTTGGCGATGCACGCCGGACGGAGATCGTTGATGAAGGCGTCGAATTTTCAATCGAGGACTTGATCGCCGACGAAGATGTGGTATTGACCGTTACCAACAGCGGTTATATCAAGCGCACCCCGATCACGACCTATCAACGCCAGGGGCGCGGCGGCAAGGGCCGGTTTGGAGCCGCGGCCAAAGGGGACGATTACGTCGAGCATCTCTTCATTGCGTCCACGCATGCCTATATCATGATCTTCACGGACGACGGCATGGTTTACAAACTAAAGGTCCATGAGGTGCCCGACGCTGCCGCTTCAGCGCGTGGCAAGGCAGTAGTGAACCTGATCAATCTTCCTTCCGACCGGAAACTCGCAGGCGTCGTAGCGGTGCGCGACTTCGCGGAAGGGCGCTACGTGGTAATGGTTACCCGTAAAGGCGTGATTAAGAAGACGTCGCTTGCCGATTTCCAGAATATTCGTTCAAACGGAATTATCGCCATCAATGTAGACGATGGCGATCAATTGCTGGACGTTGTTTTGACCGACGGCAAGAAGCGAATCTTCATTGCTACTCATGATGGCCTCGCCATTCGCTTTGACGAAAAGAACGTGCGGCCCATGGGCCGGGCGACTCGAGGAGTTCGCGGCATCGACTTGCGCAAGGATGACTACGTCGTTTCAGTTTGCCCCGTTTCCGCCGACGACTCGGAGAAGATGCTTTCAGTTTCCGAGTTGGGTTACGGCAAGCAGACTCCCATCACCACCTACCGGCTGCAATCGCGTGGTGGCAAGGGCGTGATCAATATGAAGACGACCGAGAAGACCGGCAAGGTGGTAGCAGTTTTCCCTGTAGATCAAGACTCGGAAATCATGATCATTACCCAGCAAGCCAAGCTGATCCGGCTCGAGGCAAGCCATATCCGCAAAACCGGCCGCAGCGCGCAGGGTGTCAGATTGATCAAGACGGACGAAGGAGACAGAGTCACAAGCGCATCGCTGGTTGAGGCCTCGGCGGAAGAAGAAACTGAGGAAGCGCCGAGCTAAGAAAACAAGGGGAAAGGGTAAGGGGGAAAGGACAGGACCGGCGAAAGTTGGATACCTCTTACCCCTTCCGCCTTACCCTTTACCCTCCGGTTCGTTTCCCTCGCCTTCGACCCAAACCTCACCGTCTTCGAAGAATTCTTTTTTCCAGATCGGTACCGTGCGCTTTAGTTCTTTGATGGCCCACGCGCACGCTTCAAACGCTGCGCGCCGGTGCGGTGCACTGACCGCAACGACCACGCTGGTTTCGCCAATTTCTAACTTGCCCGTCCGGTGAACAATGCCGATGTGGGCAATCTCGAAACGCTCGTGAGCTTCACGCCCAAGGCGCTGGAGTTCGCGCTGGGCCATAGGCGCATAAGTTTCATAAATCAGGTGCAAGGTTCCCCGGCCGCGAGTCCACTCGCGAGCATAGCCGTCGAGGGTGATCGTTGCACCGCATTCCGGCAAGACGACGCGACGCGCGACCGAGCCTACATCGATTGGATCCGTTGTCAGTTCGAAGAAGTCCGCGGCGTTTTGTGCAATGGCTTCTCCGGGGTTTTCTGGTTCCGCCTGCGCGCCGCCACTGACCGGGGGAAACACGGCCAACTCATCGCCGTCGTGAACCTCGATTTCCGGCCGGGCGTATTCCTGGTTCACGGCAAACAGGAGCGAGCGCCCGAAGCGCTTCAGATTAGGAAATCGATCCAGCACTGCCGCGAACGCGATGGCCGCCGTTGGTTTACCTGCCAAGATCAGATCGACTTCGCCCGCACCGACTGCGTCCCGCGCGGCGCCAAAAAAGAGCACTCGAACGGCAATCTCGTTCTTAATATCACTCGCCAATTTGATCCGCTCTCTTATTCCAGTTCAAGGCGCTTGCCGCTGTGGCCATTGCCTTTCGCGAGTTCATGGACGCGGGCCCGCTCTTCGTACCCGGACACGGCGCGACCGAGCAGGTGCCGCAAACGGCGGAGGCGCTCGGAAGTTGAGCGTAGCTCCAGGAGTTCCTGCTTAACATCCGATTCCACTTCCATTGCAGCGGCGACCAAAAATGAAAGTCGTTCAGGGTCAGTGTCAGCGATGTTTGGCAGGCCGCCGCGCTCGTCGTTGATTATGCGCACCGCGCGGGCAATGCGAGTGAACGTTTCTGCAACCTCGCGCGCGTTCGTTTCCAACGTCTCCTCCTGCTCGATTTCATCTTCAAAATAATTGACCTTCACGACCAGATACGGATCACCATGCTCGACATAGGCTTCAATGCGGTACCTGATCACGCCCACCGTAAGAATGTTTGAACGTCCATCCGGGAAGGACTGCGTGTCAGTGATCTTCGCCACGCAACCAACACTACCGAGCGGCGGTCGTTCTTCTGTTGCGGTTGAGGCGTCGAAGTAGGAAAGCGCAAATAGACTTTCGCCGCCGCGAACATCCTGGAGCATTTGCCGGTAGCGAGGCTCAAAGATGTGTAACGGCAATGGAACGCCGGGAAATAAGACTACGGACAGGGGAAAGAGTGGCAGTTCACTGATGCCACTTACCATATCGCTAGCTTCACTCATCAATCACCAGGTGTGTGCCAATTCGAAAAGCATCAAGCTGCACGGTTCAGATCTGAATTCTTGTGTGTGGATGCATTATGGCAGACGTGCGGGGGGAAAGTCAGTATCGACATGGTCGTGACTGTCCGTTTTGAGACCGGCGTTCAGAGTTCAACCTTTAGGTTTTGCCTGTCCGTCCGCTACTTGAGTTTGACGACGGACTGGGCGATTTCAGACGAGGTCGAGCGAACGAGGCGCCATCCGGCGGACTGTAGCCAGCAGTTTCTCTGTATCAAATGGTTTGTCGAGAAACTCATCAGCGCCAACGGCAGAACAGGCATTGCGAGTCTCCATGCTCGTGGAATCAAACACCAGGACTTTCGATTCCGGGAGGTGGGTTTTTATGTATGCGAGAATTCGCAGTCCAGCTTCTGGCGACTCGATCTCGGGCGGCAGGTGCAGGCCGAGGATCGAAACGGCGGGCTCATAAACGGTGGCCCGGCGCACGGCCGATGGCAGGTCGTTTGCGGTGACAACTTCGTATTCGTCGCTGAGCGTCCAAAAAAGCTGCTGGGTTACAGCTTCGTCGTCATCAACGATCAGAATTCTCGGTTTCATCTCGAGGATCTCCAGCAAGCCAAGTTACCTGGGAATAGCCTTATTTTTTAGCAATGCTCGTACCGTTCCCGGACGACGAGTCTCGCGTCGGATTGCAGAGGAGATGTGCCTCGCTGCAACAAATCTTTCAGCCAATTTTCCTAACCGATCGGATAGAGGGGTGTGTTAAATGTGAGGCTTTACTTCGCGGGCTCAGTCTTGAAGAAGGCTATTCCGGCTGCTTCCTCAGCGACATCGACACTCGCCACAATCCTGAGTGAAGCCAGATCGAGGATTTCAACGGTTCCGGGTTCTGACCCGACTCCTTCAACAGAAATGAAAGCAAAGCGATCGTCAGGAGAGATAACAACTCCGTGGAGTACCCGGCGTCGTGTGGGAACGCGAGCAAGCTCTCGTCCGGTCTTTATGTCAATCACCGACACTGACTGATCGCGCTTGTTGGTAGCCAGCAATCGCCTACCGTCTTTAGTAACCGCCAGATTGTAAACCCCGGGACGCGCCGGGATGCGTCTCTTAAGATTCCACTGAGCCGCATCGACTTCAACAATCTCATCAGATTTGTTACAGGCGACGAAGATCGAAGCGCCACTTGCCGAAGGCTGCGCCCACGTGGGCGAACAGGAAATGTCTCCCGGCTTGGGCGGCTCCATTCCATGCCCACCCATGTCCCTGTGCTTCGCACTCGTTGTCGCCTCCGAGTCTTTCATGCTGCCCATCGCTTTTGGCGCCGGGGGGCCGTTGTTGCCCTGCTCGTTGCCCTTTGTCAACAGGAAGTGTCGGGAAACTTTTAAGGTTGCAGTATCGATTTCAACCAGCATGTCGTCCATCATGCAGGCTGAATAATGTTTCGTGCCCTGCGGATTCAAACGCGAGCCATGAGGCATGGCGCAGGTTTGAATGCGCGCCACTTCCAGCATTGGTTCGGTAGCGACTACGGAAACTGAAGAAGGAACCATGTCACCGTGCAAGTTGAAATTCACGACGAAGAGCAGGGAGCCGTCAGCATTGAGGTCCATTGTAGCTGGGAATAAACCCAGGGTGGTCCGCCCTAAAACGCGATCGTCCTGGGTCGAGTATTTCCAAACGGAACCAAAGGGCCTGCCGTGAGCGAGCGAAACATAATAAGACTTCTGGTCGCTGGAGATCGCGATTCCGTGAGGCCCGTCGATGTCGATTGGCATATCGCCAATAGCCAGTTCTTTGTCGAGGCGCGCTCCGCGTGGACCAAAGCGAATCAAGGAAATCTTATCGGCAGCCTCCGACAATACGTAGACGAGATAATCTTTGTCAGGCTTGGACTGAGCCCGGGCTACCGGAGATGCTGCCGCAAGAGAAATTGCCAGGAAAACTAAAGCAGCCCAATCCCGTAAGGACAAAATGTTTATGGTTCGTCCATGAAAGGAGATTTCGGAAGCTCCGTAAAAGCCGTTAAGCGATAGCCGCTCGGATCCCGGTTCGCAACATTTCGCTCCTCTGGGCATTGGTTTGGCTCCCATGGCTATCGATATCGTGCTAACGGAGTGCAAAAACCGAGCGGCCCAGGCCAGTTATGGCTTTTCGGGTTTTTCCGGCGGGAAATCTTTTTCGTCAATCTCATCGATCACTTTCAATTCCGCGCCAAACTTCTGGTAGCCACGGAAGCGAATCTCGTTGCGACTCTGCTGGGATCGGTTTCCTCTTACATCGGTCAGCCGGATTTCGGCATGAGTCGGCAGCAAATACTTTTGTTCGTTGATTGTCACCCAATCGTAGTCGATAACGCTGCTGGCAGCGGTAATCGGAAAGTCGCCGGGTATCTCGGTGGCAATCTGTTCAAAACGCAGCACGCGATTGGTTTCGCGATCGATCCAGACGCGCCCGCGCGAGCCTACAGTTGCGGTCGCCGACACGCCGTCTGCGGCGCCGCCGGCAGCGGTCAAGTTCAGCCGCGAAAATTCCTTTTCGATTTGATACTCAAAAACCAACGTGCGGCGCCCTTGTACCAGGTCGGTGTCGGCCAGCTTGAATTCAGTTTTTGACTCGGGTCTGAAAACATCCGCGACTGCGGAAATGTATTCAACGCCGGTGGAGGTCGTTCCCCGCGGGACGTCTTTGCTGTAGTCGCTGCTTTGTTTTGCTTCCTGGCTCAGCGGGATGCCATTTACGGCAAGGACCTTGTATTCCTCGCCGGCATTGGCGCGATAGCCGACCGCTATGGTGAGGTTGTCTTGCGGGAGCCAATTGTTAGTCGTGCCGTAGGCGTAGGAGCGTTTGATTAATTGTTTAACCAGAAAGTCGGGCATCGCTGCGGCGGCGGCAAGCGTCGCGCTCCGCGTGCGCTCGAGCAGTTCCTGAGCTTCCGCATCGGGTGGTCGAGCTGAAGCAAGTGGGTTGACCCTTCTCCGTTCGGCTTCCTCGAGCGTGCGACGTAGCAGGGCGTCACTGCCGCTCTTGGTTGCAACCAGGGAACGCATACCGTCAGTCAATGGAAATCCAATGCCGCGCTTGCGAATCTCTGCGACTACCTCGTCACGCAGCTCGGGATGTTTTGGCAACTGGTAGACGAGCGCTACCAGTTCGCGGCTGGTGAGTGGAGTCGGCGGCGCTTGGGCTCTGCTGACTAAGGGGCAGAGAACCACTAAAAACAATGAGAGCTTTATTAACTTTCGATTCATATTAATTTTGGATTGGAAGCCTGCGAATTATTTGTTCATTTATGATAGTAGTGCCGCTCGGAGTGTCAATCAAGGAGGGCTCCCCCATAAAAAGGCCGATGACTTCCGTGTTGCCGTCCAACAACAGGATCATATCGAGGTTGATGAGTTTGTTTCTTTCGATGGCGAAGTTGCGAAGCACGAAGTCCTTAAAACCTAACGCTTTGATGTTGAGCGAATACTTCCCCAGTTCCAGACCCGCGAATACAAACTCACCCTCGTCGTTCGTGAAGGTCGTTTGGATATTTATGGGTTCGCTAATTATTGTCACCCGTGCCCCCGGCACGACCGCGCCGTATGGGTCGAGGACAGTTCCGGTAAGGACACTCGCCGCTTTATCAGAGCTTACATCCTTGCGTGTGATCCGGATCTGCGGAGTACACAGTTCCTTGCCTTTCTTAGCAGGAGAGTGCTGACCAAAAACAACGGCTGTCAGGCTCACCATTCCCGCGAATATCGCGGCAGTTCTTTTCGCGACCCGCCGCCTCAGCGCCCGCAATCCAACCGGGCAGTCTTTCGTCAAAATAGTTCCGTCAGCCCGTCGAAACAATCTCGCGCAGAGTCGGCCTTCGCTTGCAGCAATCAGCGCTTCAGCTTCAATTCTGGTTAGTTCGGAGATGTTGTAAACATTCAAATGGCATTGATCGCAGAAGCGCACGCGATCATCGCCAGTCATTTGCGCCCAGCTCATGGGACAGGGCGTGGCGATGCTCAGGCGCTCGATCTTCGAGGGTTTTGCAGTCATTTGGGGTTTCCTGTCGTGGTCGACAAAAGAAGTTACAAGCTTTCGATGAATTTCAGGAGGGATAGTTGCCCAAGGGGAATTCAGCTCAGCTTTGGACGCAAAGCCGGTGGATTGCCTGGTGCAGGATCTCAACGCAGGTTTCCAGTTCCGCAAGTGGTACGAACTCGCCGGTGCGATGAGCCTCGCGAATATTTCCCGGCCCCAACACCACAGCTTCGGCGCCGAGTTCGGTCATCTGCGCCGCCTCCGTCCCAAAGGCAACGGTGCCAGGCTCGTTTCCGGTCAGCGATGTCAGCAGCGTGACGAGTTTTGAATCGCTTGAGGTTTCAAAACCCGCATCGGCGCGCGCAGCGTCTACCTCGCAGACCAAGTCTCGATCGCGCGCTTGCTCTACCGCGATCGCGGCCGTCAGCAAATCAAGTAAACGTGCAGGATCTTGTCCGGGTATTGGCCGCCACTCCAGTGTGAAGTGACACTCGCCAGGAATAACATTCTTCGCAGTGCCGCCCCGAACAATACCAACATTCAAAGTTGTGAAGGCCGGGTCAAACGCCGGATGCTGGTCGGCCTGCAGTGTTCCCGCAATCGTTTCGAGTGCCGCGAGCAAACGCGCGGCGCCAAAAATTGCCGACGATCCGAGATGCGGATAAGCACTGTGGGCTTCGCGGCCGTTGACAGTAACTTCAGCGAGACAGTAGCCCTTGCCGGCGCGCATCGGTTGTAGCGACGTGGGCTCGCCCACAATCGCATACCGCGAACGGATGGCACGCGTATCTGCCAATCTTTTGGCTCCGATGAGGCCAACCTCTTCGTCAGCAGTAAAGATGAGAGCCAGCGGCCGGCGCAAGTTTTCAAGCTCGAAGCTTTCGCAGGCGGCGAGACTCGCGGCGATGAAGGCCTTCGTGTCACAGGCGCCGCGCCCAAACAGCTTTCCCTCTCGTTCAGTGAGTTGTAGCGCCTCGCTCCAGTTTGGATCGTAAGGAACAGTGTCCGTGTGGCCAACCAACGCTAGTTCCACTGTCGTGTTCTCGGCAAACTCCGCTCCGGCAAGCGCGATGAGGTTTATTTTCTCAATGCCGCTTGCGTCGGTGTAGGGAAGTCGCTTTGTCTTAAAACCAAGCTTCTCGCAATACCGCTCAAGGTAAATAACCATTCCGCCATTTGAACGTGACGAAACTGAATCGATAGCGACTAGTTCGGCGAGTGTTTTCTGAACCGTCATACTTCAATAAGTCCAAAGGCAAAAGCGCGCGGTCAAGCCACCCTTCCCAACTCTGAGCATTTAACTCGAGTGCTGAATCCTGATTCAAGGCCTTTCAAGTTCGATTTACCGAGCAGCAGACAACCTCTCAGGTTAGGAAGGTGTATAGACCGGAGACATCCTAAACACCCGTTCGGAGACATGGTAAACACATTCTAAGGAGGCATAGAGTTCCTGCAAACAGGAGGAACATCAATGCCTTGGAAAGAGGTTACCATCATGTCTCAGCGCCTTGAGTTCGTCACTTTGGCGACTGCTGAAAACGCCAACATCCGTCATTTGTGCCGCTGCTTTGGCATTAGCTCCGCCACTGCCTACAAGTGGCTGGAGCGGTTTCAGTCTGCTGGTGCGAAGGGTCTGGAGGACCATTCGCGCCGACCGCACCATTCACCGTCACGTACCGCGGCAGAGATGGAAGAGATGGTCACTAAGCTGCGCTGCAAGCATCCGGCCTGGGGAGGCCGAAAGCTGGAAAAACGACTGCTCGACCTCGGCCAGGCGGGGGTTCCCAGTCCCAGCACTATCACCGCCATTCTGCAACGCCATCAACTACTCGACCCCAAAGAGTCTGCCAAGCATCAAGCCTTTCTGCGCTTCGAGCGCGCCGCGCCTAATGAACTCTGGCAGATGGACTTCAAAGGCGAGTTCAAACTTCGTCAGGGACGTTGTTACCCACTGACCATCCTGGACGACCATTCTCGCTTTGCCGTCGCGCTGCAGGCCTGCGCCAGAAACAACAAAGACATTACCCAAACAGCTATGATCCAGGTCTTTCGCCGCTACGGCTTGCCCGAGCGGATCACCTGTGACAACGGTTCTCCCTGGGGTTCCGGAGGCCGCAGCTATTACACCGCCCTGGGCGTTTGGCTGTTGCGTCTCGGTATTGGTATTTCACATTCACGACCACATCATCCCCAGACTCAAGGTAAAGACGAACGCTTTCATCGCACTCTGGAAGCGGAAGTTTTGCGCTACCAGCGCTGCGACAGTTTGCTGCAGTGGCAACGCCAGTTTGACCAGTGGCGGGTCGTCTACAACACTGAGCGTCCCCATGAAGCGCTCGCCATGGCCGTGCCGGCCTCGCGCTATCAACCCAGTCGTCGGCGCTATCCGGAACAGTTACCGGCAATCGAATATGGCTCGGATGACATTGTTCGCAAAGTCCGCCACTATGGGCACATCAAATATGAAGGTCGCGAGTACCATGTCGGCAGCGCCTTCTATGGTCTTCAGGTCGCTTTACGGCAAACCATCTCAGACGGCTTGTTCGCTGTCTTTTTTTGTAACCATCAGATTGGCAAGCTTGATCTTCGTGACAACAAATTGAGCTAGAATGTGTTTACCATGTCTGCGAACACCTGTTTACCATGTGTCCGGTCTATACAGAAGGGCGGCTTGCCCCCGTGCTTCAAATCAGCCCCACAACTTTTTCTGAAGCGCCGCGAATCTTTCAACAATCTCTTCCTGCTGTGCGTGTTTGCCGTCCGCAACAATCCGCTTCCCGCCAACTACCACATCCTTGATTGCAGTTCTCGATAGAGAGAACACGATGGCTGAAAGCAACGTGTCTCCGGAAGCACCGGCGATTGATGGATCGTTCAGGTCTACCGTGAAAAAGTCTGCGGGTCGTCCGTCTTCAAGACTGCCTCCCGGAGCGTCGATGCTCCGGGCACCGTTGGTAGTCGCGCAATCAAATAAACGCGTCGCCAGCGCTGACTTATCTTCAGCCACGGCCAGGACAACGCGTTCCAACTTCTGCAGCCTCAGGTGATACTCAAGTTCGCGCGCATCTTCCAGCAAATCGATCTGCACATGGCTGTCGCTCCCTAAAGAAATCGGAACGCCCTGTTGAAAGTAGCTGTCGACAGGAATAACGCCATCGCCGAGATTTCGCTCAGTCGTCGGGCAAGCGCAGATCATTGCGTCCGCTTCTGAGAGCAGGTGAACTGCTTTTGGCGTAACGTGAATTACATGCACTCCGGTGAACCGTTTGCTCAACAGTCCTTCGGTTGCGAGGAGCGCGACCGGCGAGCGGCCATACTCTTTGATACAAGCGCCAACTTCGGCCGGCTGCTCGGCGACATGCATGTGTACGGGAAGCTGTCGGCGATTGGCTGCCGCGACAATTTCTTTCAAGTAATCCAGAGGCACCGCTCGCACGCTGTGGGGGGCCACGCCAATCCAGGCCATCTTCCTGCCTTCATCAAGATCGCTCAAGTCCTGGGCGAGCCGGTCGAGGTTGTTTAAGTATAGCGCTGGATCTTTTTCAATGAAGCGCAGTTGCTGCGGGTTCGGCTCTGTTTCGTGACCGGAGCGGGCGTAGGCGACTCGCAACAAGCAGATGCGCAGCCCGACATCGTTTGCCGCGCGCACCACTTCCTTCGCCAGCAAATTCGGATCGTCGTAGGCGTTGCCGTCCGGCGCGTGGTGCAGGTAATGAAACTCACTGACAGCGGTG
>Ga0209464_10000666_pt1 | contig 10977 bp, 7 predicted proteins | sample DOMMetBare1Fresh_2_FD_187473 | JGI IMG/M metagenome (GOLD analysis project Ga0209464, IMG submission 187473) | Wetland sediment microbial communities from St. Louis River estuary, USA, under dissolved organic matter induced mercury methylation -... | ecosystem: Environmental > Aquatic >... | reverse complement strand
ATAAACTTTTTCTGCTCGATTCCGCAGGACGCGATTTCGATGAGACTGTTAGCCGTCATCCCTGGTCTGGGCCTCATACTGATCATTCTCTGGGACGCGTTTGAAACGATCATTCTGCCACGACGGGTCACGCGACGCTTTCGCTTGACCAGTGTCTTTTATCGCTCGCTGTGGTTGGTGTTTTCGAGTTTGGTGCGGGCCATGCGCAATCAGAAGCGCCGGGAGAAGTATCTCGGGATATTTGGTCCGCTTTCGCTGCTTATGCTCCTCGCGCTCTGGGCCGTGGGGCTGATCGTTGGTTACGCCCTATTGCATTGGGGACTGGAAACAAGACTCAGCCCGCCCGACGAGACCGGAAACTTCGCTGCCTATCTTTACATCAGTGGCGAGACCTTTTTCACGCTTGGCTATGGCGATATCGTAGCGCAGTTTGCGCTGGGCCGGGCGATCGCCGTGATCGAAGCCGCCAACGGTTTTGGCCTCCTGGCGATCGTGATTGGGTATCTGCCTGTTCTTTATCAGGCGTTTTCGCGGCGCGAAGTTAACATTGCGCTGCTCGACGCGCGCGCGGGCTCGCCTTCAAGCGCGGCGGAAATGCTGCGCCGGCACGGCGAAAGTGAAACGACTACTGATCTGAACGTCGTGCTGCATGAATGGGAACACTGGTCAGCAGAGTTGCTGGAAAGTCATTTGTCCTATCCGGTACTATGCTACTTCCGTTCGCAACACGACAATCAGTCATGGTTGGGTTCTCTGACGACGGTTCTCGACACCTGCGCCCTGGTGCTCGTTGGCGTACGCAACACGCAAACCTGGCAGGCGCGGTTAACTTTTGCAATGGCGCGGCATGCCGTCGTTGATATCGCGCAGATCTTCAGAGCTGACCCGGCGAAAGCAAAACGCGGACCCGAACGCCTCTTACCGGGTGACCTTGAGCGCATCCGGGAAATTCTCGGTAGGCACGATATGCATCTGAATGACGGCGAAGAGGCAGAGGCAAAACTGGCCGCTTTGCGATTGATGTACGAACCTTACGTCAGTGCGCTTTCGGAAATGTTGTTGATGCCGCTTCCTTCCTGGATTGTGAGCGAGCGGGCGATCGACAACTGGAAGACCAGCGCCTGGGGAAGAATTCAATAACCACCATGGACAAAGAATCAACCGCATCCAGACCTGACAGCAGAGACCTGAGCGCGACCGGTCGTAAGAGCTGGCTCTCGAAACTCGGTTTTTGGGGATTGGTTTTCTTCGTCCTGAAGGGATTGCTATGGCTCGCGATCCCGATGCTGGTTGCCCTTTTCGCCTCGGAGTAAGCGCCCAAAATCCGACTACAAAGTCACTCCCAATCCACGAACTAAGCTAGCGAACGCATCCGGCGTAGCACCAGTTTCAAGACTCTCAACGGCTCCTGGTTCCATTCTTGTGTGGAGCAGTTTGTTCTTTCCATGGCTGACCAGTTTCGAATATTCCCAGGACCAACCAGGATTTCCGCTTAGTCATTTTTCCAAAGTTGCAAGGCGAAGACGCGACGCTGGCACCGACCGGAACCTGGCCCAGTCGCTAATCTGTGGACATTCTATGTTGAAGTTTGATGTTGTGTTGACACGACAATCTTGCCTGCATAGAATCCCAGCACCCCCAGTAGTAGACCAATCAAGGAGGAGAGTCAGAGTGAAAACAACTATACGTGTGAACCGCAAGCGTCCGGAGTCAATGACGAAACAGATTACGGACCAGCTTACCAGCCTGATTGAATCGGGGGCCATGGCCGTCGGCAGCTATCTGCCGAGTGAACGCGAACTGGCGAATTCGCTAAAAGTAGCGCGTAATGTCGTGCGCGGAAGTTATGAAAATCTGGTGAAGGCGGGACACATCCAGAGCGAAGGTCGTAAGGGTCGAACTGTCAGGTCGGCGAGCAGCAAAAAACGCGGCGGCGCGAAGAGCGCGAAGGGCGCCACTGCTAAAGCCCGCAAGAAATAGTAAAACCAAACTCCCCCTTTTTTCCCTTACGAGGCGCAGGAAGAATCACGGGCTGAGATTCGCGGTCTCCTTTCCGAGAGCGAGTATTTCACTGCGAATCGCTTTGCGCTCGGCCAGCAAACGTACAAAGAACCTCCGCCTCACCAGGAAGAAAGCCAGCGCCCGCAGGCCGCCGAGAAACTTATCAAACGCCTCAAAAAATCGAATGGCGAGGTAGCCGAGGGCCGGGATCAGTAAAATCGCCAGGGCTGCGAGCAGCCAACCTCCCAGTTTGAAGCCTGCAATGGCCAGCAGCAGCCACGACACTGGAAACAGGAGCATGGCGGACAGGATCTTGACGGTGGAAATCACGTCGTCGTCATCCCGCGAAAATCTGGTGGCGATGTAACCGCCGAGCCGGTAGGCTGGGTAATGGACGAGAAAACCCAAGGTGGCCGGTCCAATGAGCGCCAGGAAAATCAGCCCTCGACTTAGCAAATGCCCAAACACATTGAGCGTAGACTTTGGTGGGGAAAGATCGTCCGGATCGACGCCGGCCTGACTGAGTTCCTCTTCGAAGCGGCTCATGCGCACTTCGAGCCGGCGTAAGCGCTCCGGCGCAAACTCGCGCAAGACTTGATAAGCCTTCACAAAACGCTGCTGTAACTGCAACTCTTCCGCCAGGCTCTCGCTTCCTTCTGCGTCTTGCCCCGAAGAAAAAATTCTTTCGGCTTGCCGGATGGTGTGCAGCGCATCCTCATGTTCAGCATCAAGCATCACTTCCCGCAGCGCACACTCGATGCGATTAGAAAGCTCCTTGACTGCAGCGCGCGGTGGATCGCCGTCCGCTTCCATTTCCACCGGCGTCACGTCAATCGGTTTTCCGAAGTAGAGCAACACCGCGCTGCGGAATTTGGTTTTTGAAGTGTAGTAAAGACCTGCCGGGACAATCTTCAAGTCGGTTACTTCCCCAGTGGAAACAGCGCCCAGCGCGATGCGCGCGGTGCCGGTCTTGATTGGTCGCAGACGGGGCTCATCATGGGAAACGCCTTCCGGACAGATGCCAATCGTTCCGCCCCGCGCCAGAAGGTCACGCGCAGCCATGAACATCTCCCGGTTCCTGGAAACGTCTTCGCCTTCGTCCTGCCGGCGATAAACCGGAATGCATTCCATCGCGCGCACGAAGAACCCGAGCACCGGCATGCGAAAAAGTGGCGATTTGGCTAGAAACGAAACGCGCCGCGGCGCGAGGTAAAGCAGAAACGCCGGGTCGACCAGCGCGTTCGGATGGTTGAGAACGAATATAACCGGACGGTTGAGCGGCACATGCTCGATGCCGACGACTTCGACACGCCGAAAGTAGACGCGCATTGCGAACCGGAGAATGGTAACAATGATTCGACGGGTCATTGACGATGTGTCGAGAGCGGGAGGGATTGTACCTCAAAACATTTTGGAGTGCTGTGACCTGTCACCGCTTGGAGTAACCGGCGACCTGTCGCAGACGGAGGCGGAATGGCATTTAACTTAAGGACGGCGGCGACAGGTCGCCGGGTACTCCAAGCGGTGACAGGTCAGCGCACTCCAAAGGGGACTTCGATCAGGATGCGCAAGAGCATTGTTTAGTGCAATAATAGCGCCGCTTTCCCTTCAACAAATTATTTGCCACTCGAGAGGATTCTTATGAAGCGCTCCATCATCTTGCTTTCCGTTCTTCTGTTTGCGCTGGCGTCATTTGCGGCAATTGCTACCGCTCAAGAGCGTCATCGATTCACCGTTGAGGATCTGTTGAAGGTGCGCCGGGTCGGCGACCCGCAAGTGTCGCCCGATGGCCGGCGCGTCGCGTTTACGATTGGCGACGTTAGTTGGGACGCCAACAAAGTCGTTACGCAAATCTACGTAATGGCGATTGACGGCAGCCGCATGAAGCAGCTGACGAATGGATCCAGTTCAGCCAGTGCCCCGCGCTGGTCACCAGATGGCAAGCGGATCGCCTACGTCACCGGCGGGCAGGTTTGGACGATGGAAGACGATGGCGACAACAAAGACCAGGTAACGAAAATCTCCACCGAGGCGGCCGCACCCGTCTGGTCACCCGACGGAAATTGGATCGCGTTTACATCTGACGTCCATCCCGATTGCAACGATGACAATTGCAACAAGAAGAAAGATGAGGACGCCGAGAACAGCAAGGTCAAAGCCCATATCACATCTCGCCTCCTTTTTCGCCATTGGAACGAGTGGCGCGACGTTAAACGAACTCACGTTCTCGTGGTAGGCAGCAAAGGCGGCGTGGCCCGAGACCTGACCCCCGGCGATTTTGATTCCCCGCCCTACGCCGCCGCTACCGGCGTTGACTATGCATTCTCCCCTGACAGCAAAGAACTGGCGTACGTGCGAAACCCCGATAAAGTCGAAGCAATCTCCACAAACAGCGACATCTATGTGCTGCCACTATCAGGTGGCGCCGCAAAAAACATCACGGTCACGAATCATGGTTACGATGTTGGTCCGATCTACACCCGCGATGGGCGCTACATAATCTATCGTTCGGAGGCGACTGCTGGCTTCGAGGCCGACCGCTGGCGACTCATGTCTTACAACCGCGCCACTGGGAAGAGCATGGAACTAACCAGAAACTTCGATCTACAGGTTGAAGAGGTAGCTCTATCACCCGATGGCAACTACGCCTACTTTATCGCCGGCGAGCGGGGGCGTCTGCCCATTTTTCGCGTTCCACTAGGGGGCGCCGAGGCGCAGAAGGTGGTTCCCAATGTTTCGGCGGCGGGTTTGCAAATAACCGCGGACGGAAAATCGCTTGTCTTTGCGAACAGCTCAATCGCGGCCCCAGCGGAGATTTACCGCGCTAACATCGATGAAGGCACGGTTACGCCAATAACGGAAGTTAACAAAAACCAGTTGGCAGGCTTCGGCTTGAAAAAGGCGGAAGATGTGGAATGGACCGGCGCGCTTGGCACCAAGATTCATGGCTTCATCATTAAGCCCGCGGATTTCGATTCGCAGAAGAAGTATCCACTGGCGGTGATTATTCACGGCGGCCCGCAAAGCGCTTTCAACGACAGTTGGGGCTATCGCTGGAACCCGCAAGTTTGGGCAAACAACGGCTACGTTGTTTTTATGCCCAACCCGCGCGGCTCGACCGGCTACGGACAGAAATTTGTGAACGACATCAGCAACGACTGGGGCGGCAAAGTCTACACCGACATTATGAATGGCGTGGCCGATGTTTTGCGCCGTAATTCCTTCCTCGACAGGAACCGCGTGGGCGCAGCCGGCGCGAGTTATGGCGGCTATATGATCAACTGGATCGAGGGACACAACAACGATCCGCGTTTCAACTTCAAAGTGCTTGTTTCACATGACGGCGTCTACAATATTGAGAGCATGTATGGCGCAACCGAAGAGCTTTGGTTTCCCGAGTGGGAATTTAAAGGAACTCCCTGGAGCAATCCGTTGGGATATGCGCGCTGGTCGCCAAACAAGTTTGTGAAAAACTTCAAGACGCCCATTCTTGTGATTCACGGGGAACTTGACTATCGCGTGCCGTTTGGCGAAGGGCTGCAGTTGTTTACGGCGGTTCAGCGAATGGGGATCGACTCAAAGATGCTCATCTTTCCCGACGAAGGGCATTGGGTTTTAAAGCCACAGAATTCGCAGCTCTGGTATCACACCGTGCTTGATTGGATGGACAAGTATTTGAAGTAAACCGCCGCGCGAAATCGGGGAGACGAGATGCCGGGTTGGGCCAAAGCCTTGATTATCATTGTCGTCCTGGGGCTGATACTCGTTGTAGGTGTCGTTGGCGCTGGCGTCTATTGGTTCTCGCGGAACAAAGATGCGCTGCTGGCGCGCGGCAAGGAAGTCGTGGCAGAAGGCGAGGAGGCGGGACGCCACACCGACAATCAGGGCTGCGTCGACAAGTCGATCACGCGCTACAAAGCGGAGCCGGGCTTCACCAACGGGATATCGACCAGCGTCTTCATGCAGAGTTGTCTTCAGAGGAGCCGGCCCACGCCCGGCTTTTGTGATGATGTTCCCAAAGAGACTGAGTTCATTAAGAGTGGCCAGTGGCAACTGGCGCAATGCCAGAACGTCGGCCTTGGCTCGGATCAATATTGCCGGCAGCTTTTTCAATCGGTAGAGCGCTTTTGTGAGAGACGAGGGGGACCCTGAATCCCTGAACTCGTCACCGGCTTCGTCATTATGAAGTGGCAATATTAATGGATACCAGGCCCGCTCTTTACTGGGACCGCGCGCGTCTCGCCCGCCTCAAGCAACAAGTTCACTCAAGTTGCAGTCAAATTTCTCGATGCAAGGCGATGTGGCATTCAACGAAGCGGGCGAGACGCCCGCGGTCCAAGTAAAGATTGGGCCAGGAAAAATGAACGCAGATGGAATCACAGTCACCGATCGCGTTGAGATGCGGGAACGGCCGACCGGCTGGCCCATCATGCATCAAAACTGGGGCAAGCTGCTCTTCATGCATTGGCGCATCGACGAGGATCTCCTGCGCCCCTTGATTCCCGCTGAGCTTGAGATTGACACCTTCGCTGGTGCGGCATATATCGGCGTAGTGCCGTTCACTATGTGGGGCATCCGGGCTTCGTTTCTCCCGGCAATTCCCGGTGCCAGTGCCTTTCACGAACTCAACGTGCGCACTTACGTCCATCATCAGGGGGTTCCCAGTGTTTGGTTTCTATCGCTTGATGCCGCACACAGACTTGCCGTTTGGGGCGCGCGCAAGTTTTATTACCTGCCTTACTTCAACGCGCAAATGTCGCTGCAGCAGACTGGAAATACGATTAACTACTCGTCGTTGCGGCAGGACAATCGCGGAGCGCCGGCGGAATTTCAGGGCACCTGGACAATCGGCGAACCGTTACCCCGAAGCGCACCGGGCTCGCTTGAGTTCTTCCTGACAGAACGCTATTGCCTCGACGCCGTGCACAACGGCAAACTCTATCGCTCTCGCATTCATCACCCACCCTGGCCACTGCGCCAGGCAGGACTCGTTTCGCTCTACTCAAGCATGATCGCCTCTCACGGCCTGCCGCCGCCGCAAGGCGATCCAGTGTTGCATTACTGCGAAGAGATTGGTGTCGACATCTGGCCGCTGCAGAGAGTGTGATACTTGGGTGAGTTTGGGGTTGAGAACGAGCGGTGGCAAGCCCACCTTCCCAACCTGAGAGCTTACTCGACTAGAGTGTTTGACTCCCCAGAAAAAGGCATTCAATCACGAATTAGGAACTCAAGCTGATTAAGCTCTCAGGTTGGGAAGGTGGGCTTGCCCCGCTCTTACTGAACCAAACGCTCCAACGAAAGTTTACTCGGCTTTCTCCAACGGTGGGACCACAGCTACGAAATCATCTACGAAGCGGCCGGCATACTGCGTTAACAATTCTTCAACGCGCTCCAAGTGTTTAGAACGGACAATCAGACCGGCGTGATGCCGCTTCTTCACTCGGTAAACGATCTCCGGATCCTCGTAACTCGAAGTGTCGGGACTCTCCTGTTTAGAGAGAGACAAAACAATGCCGGCGTATTCATTGCGCAGCGGTTTCACCTTGATACTGCGCCCTTCCGCGTCTTTGATCTTCTCGCCTGCTCCTGCCTCCAGCCTCCTGCCGTCTGCCACTTCCATCTTCGCCCATTCGCGCCAAAGGTTGAGTCCAGACGCGGCCTCTAATACGTCAGCAATGTAGGCGCCGCCAACGCGCGCGGCGATCTCGAGAAAATAGAAACGCCCGTCCGTGTCGCTTTTGATAAACTCCGCGTGCGCCGCACCCCGCTCATGCTTCAACGCCTTGACTAAGTGGCGATTGATTGCAAACAACTGCTTCTCGTCATCCGAGCGATGCGCAACCGTGCGCGAGACGTAAGCGCCACCGCCATGCGCGACTTCCAGCGGTGGGCGGCCATACCGGTTCGCACCGGCGAATAAAACACGGCCGTTGCCAACGAGCGAATCAACGTGAAAAACCTCGCCCGCAACAAACTGTGCCAGCAAATAGTAGGAAGACCGTTCGCGGAGGTTTTCGCGTTCATTCATCTCGCCCATGATCTTCCAAACTTCCTCGACTTCGCTCACTTTGCGTATGCCGATTGCCGAAACGTCCGATCGCGGCTTGATAATCCATGGCGGCGGCACGCGTTCCATAAATTCGCGCACCTCATCCGCATTAATCAGCGGCACAAAATCAGGGAGCAGAATTCCTGCCGCTCGCGCCGCTTCCGCCATGCGGTATTTGTCGCGGAAGGTTTTTGCTGTCGAGCTGCTCATGCCGGGTAAACAAAAATGTTCGCGAATCAACGCGGCAGTCATAACGTCAAACTCTTCCAAGGCCACGACCCGATCGACTTTCGAATTGCGCGAGATGAAAGCTGTGAGATCAATCATCAGCGGCGGGCCAGCATCGTTGGGAACGGCAATCAGATCATCCAGGCAATCTCGCGGCCAGTCTTCCTGCAGCATCTTCTCTTTAGTGACGAGTATGACGTGACAGCCGAGGCGCTTGCATTCGCGAAGGAAGTCGCCGCCTTTGAAGTAAGTGGCCAGGCAAACGATTGTGAGTGGACGGGAGATGGATTCGGGCATGTTGGTAAACAGACTCTTAGTTTGCAACGATTCCTTTTGCTTAAGCCAGCCACTTGCATATCAATCCGCAAACTAACAGTTTGCGTTACGACCGCGAAGCTGGAGTGAAGGGCTTAATATAATCCTTTTCCGGAAGCAGGGTCACCTGTTAAGGTACTGCAACATTTTGAAGCCTGCAGTTCAGAGTTCGGCCTTTAGACTGCCGGAAACAGGGACAAACTATAGTTTGAACTCTGAACTCCTTTATCGATTGCAACCGAAAGCCATGATCTTTCGCGGACCTTTCCCCCAAATTACGATACCTGAAATTCCGGTAACCAGTTTCGTGCTCCAGCATGCGTCTGAGCGGGGCGACAAAGCGGCGCTAATCGATGGCCCCAGTGGACGCACCATCCGGTATTCGGAACTCTCCGATCGGATCTCGCGCGTTGCTGCCAGCCTCGCGAAACGCGGATTCAAGAAAGGCGACGTGTTTGGCATTCTCAGTCCGAATCTGCCGGAGTATGCCCTCGCCTTTCATGCGGTAGCTTCGCTGGGCGGCATCACCAGTCCAGTTAATCCTCTGTACACCGAGCATGAAATTGCCCATCAACTGAAAGATGCGGGCGCACGGTTTCTGGTGACGGTGCCACAATTTCTCGAGAAGGCCGCCGCCGCGGCAGGCGCAGCCCAGATCGAGGAACTGTTCCTCTTTGATGAGCCGGGTGTTGAGGTGAAAGGCGGTACCGCTTTCTCCGCTCTGTTGAACAGCGATGGAAAGTTTCCGCCTGTGGTCATTGATCCACGCAAGGATCTGGTGGCGCTTCCCTATTCAAGCGGCACAACTGGACTTCCCAAGGGCGTAATGCTGACCCACTACAACCTCGTGGCAAACATGTGCCAGATGCAGGGCCTTGATTACTTCACCGCTGACGACACCTTGATCTGCGTGTTACCGCTCTTTCACATCTATGGTCTCGTGGTGGTATTAAACATGGGCCTTAACCAGGGCTCTACCATCGTTACTGTACCTCGTTTTGAACTCGAGCTTTTCCTTGGGTTGCTGGAAAAGCACGGCGTGACGATGGCGCACCTCGTGCCTCCGATCGTCCTCGCTCTAAGCAAGAACCCCCTCGTTGATAAATACGATCTGTCGAAACTGCAAACGATCTTTTGTGGCGCCGCACCGCTCGATGAACACTTGCCGCGCGCCTGCATGCAGCGCCTCAAGTGCGATGTGCGACAGGGATATGGAATGACCGAAACGAGTCCGGTGACTCATTCTTCACCTGCTGACCCGAGCCAGGTCAAATTTGGCTCCGTCGGCGTCCCCGCACCCAACACTGAGTGCAAGGTCATCGACCTGGAAACGGGCGAGGGGCTGGGGCCCAATAAGGAAGGTGAGGTTTGCGTTCGTGGTCCACAAATCATGATGGGTTATTTGAATCGTCCCGAGGCTACGGCAGCAACTGTCGATGCGGAAGGGTGGCTACACACCGGCGACATTGGCTATGCCGACGATGATGGCCACTTCTTCATCGTGGACCGGGCCAAAGAGCTGATTAAGTACAAGGGCTTTCAGGTGCCACCGGCGGAACTCGAAGCCTTGTTATTAACTCATCCCCAGGTTGCCGATGCGGCGGTGATTCCCGTCCCGGATGATGAGGCGGGAGAGATACCAAAGGCTTTCGTAGTGTTAAGGGGCGAAGTTACTGCAAGGGAACTGATGGATTTCGTCGCGACCCGGGTGGCGCCGCACAAAAAAATCCGGTTGCTGGAGTTTATCGACAAGATCCCCAAGTCAGCATCAGGGAAAATACTGCGCCGCGTTTTGATTCAGCAGGAGCGAGATCGAAAACAGAGTTGACGTCCGGGCTTCGTTCAACTTCACCGCGGCTGCATCTTTTGGTACGATTCACTTCAAGCTTGAGTCAGGCGCCAGTTTTGCTGAAGCTTGCGGCTGTTTGAAGTTCAGTCGCCTGGCACAATCCCACCCGAGCCTCTGATTAATGAACCGCAAGAGAGCATTAAGGAGTATCGCGTCATGCATCCATCTCATTGCAAACGACAACTTCTCGTCCTCTTATTGGCGCTAACAACCGGCTTTTCAGCGTTGGCACAATCCACCGCCTCTCCTCGTGATTGGGAAACGCTCCGTCCTGAGGGCGAAGAGTTCTCTGTGCTCATGCCCAAAGGTTCGACTTTTGAAACCAGCAAAGAGCCTTACCACAAGATGGAGTTGAATACGCGCACCTATCTATCTAACACCAAACCTGGCCCGGTGTTCGCCGTAGTGTCGTTGAGCGGAATCAAATCCAACCCCGCGCTGTATACCGAGATGCAGCGCATGAATTCTTACGTCGACGCCTTCAAGACCTTGTTTGCGCCGAAGATTCGCAAGGATGCGATCGCGAAGCTTACGC
>Ga0209464_10000665_pt1 | contig 10979 bp, 7 predicted proteins | sample DOMMetBare1Fresh_2_FD_187473 | JGI IMG/M metagenome (GOLD analysis project Ga0209464, IMG submission 187473) | Wetland sediment microbial communities from St. Louis River estuary, USA, under dissolved organic matter induced mercury methylation -... | ecosystem: Environmental > Aquatic >... | reverse complement strand
CGGCCAGGCCCCCCATCGAGGAGAGCCCCTCCCAGAAGCGGACCACGCGCCACGGGTCGGAGAGCTCCTCCGGGTGATAGGCGACGAGGTGGACGACGTGGCCGCCGAGGACGCCGGCCACCAGGGCGACCACCGAGAAGTCGACCAGGGCCTTCGAGTCGAGCCCGTCGCGCTCGGCGGCGCGCGCCGCCAGGCGCACGCCGAGGAGGATGCCGAGCGCGGTGAGGACGCCGAAGGAGCGGATGGTGACGGGCCCGAGCGGCAGGTCGGGTAGCTCGAAGTAGGGAATGAGGGCGAGCGGGTGCACGCCGCTCGTTTAGCGCAATCCCGGCGCGGGCGCGACCGGCCGCTCGGAACCCGAAGACCGCCACGTCGAGGGAAGCGCCGCCTCCCCACCTTTCCGATGGCCGCCCGCGGCGCCCCCGGCTACGTCCCCCTCGTGCCGGCCCGCATCCTCCTCTTCTCCCTCGACGCCTTGCGCCGGCGCCACGGCCACCTGGTGCCGCCGGGCGCCGATCCGCGCCTGGACACCACGCCCTTCCGCGCCTTCCGGACCGCCCTGCTGGCGGCCGTGCAGCAGGGCGCGGCGGAGCCCTGCGACCTCGCCTGCTGGTGGGAAGGGACCTTCAACGGCTACGCACTCGCGGTGAGCATCCGGCCGCCCGACGCCCTGCCGCAGCTCGACCTCGCGGCGGTCTGCCCGCTGGAGGACGAGCGGGTGGCCCCGCCGCCGCCGGAGCGGTTCTGCCTGGCCCGCGTCGAGGCGGGGCGCGTCGAGCTGCTGCGCAACGAGGACGCCACGCTCAACGAGGCCCCCTTCGGCGCGCCCACCGGCCACTTCGGCGCACCGGGCATTCGCCGCGTCCGCTGAGGCCGGCGGCCCTTCGCCCAGTCCACCAACCCAACCCAGGAGCGACCCCCCGATGTCCCATGTCACGCTGTTCTCCCCCGCCACCCTCGGCCACCGTCCGCTGCGCAACCGGCTCGTCATGTCTCCCATGACGCGCAGCCGCGCCACCCCCGCCAACGTGCCCACGCCGCTCATGGCCGAGTACTACGCGCAGCGGGCCTCGGCCGGGCTCATCGTCACCGAGGGGACCTCGCCGTCGCCCAACGGCGTGGGCTACCCGCGCATCCCCGGCCTCTGGTCGAAGGAGCAGGTGGCCGGCTGGAAGGTGGTCACCGACGCCGTGCACGCCGCCGGCGGCACCATCTTCGTGCAGCTCATGCACACCGGCCGCGTCGGCCACCCGGCCAACCTGCCGGCCGGCGCCGAGGTGCTGGCGCCGAGCGCGGTGGCCGCGAGCGGCGAGATGTACACCGACGCCAAGGGCCCGCAGCCCCACCCGGTGCCGCGCGCCATGACCGAGGCCGAGGTGCGCGCCGCCATCGAGGAGCACGTCGCCGCCGCCCGCAACGCCCTCGCCGCCGGCTTCGACGGCGTGGAGCTGCACGGCGCCAACGGCTACCTCCTGGAGCAGTTCCTCAGCCCGGACACCAACCGGCGCGCCGACGGCTGGGGCGGCTCCCTGCCCAACCGGCTCCGCTTCCCCGTCGAGGTGGTGCGCGCCGTGACCGGCGCCATCGGCGGCGAGCGCGTCGGCCTGCGCCTCTCGCCCTACGGCGTCAACGCCGGCATGGTGGCCTACCCGGGCATCGAGGAGACCTACCGCGCGCTGGTGGCCGAGCTCCCCGCCACCGGCCTGCAGTACCTGCACCTCGTCGACCACTCCGCCATGGGGGCCCCGGCCGTCCCGGAGGCGCTGAAGCGCGAGCTCAAGGCCGCCTGGCCGCGCACCTTCGTCCTGGCGGGCGGCTTCGACCGCGCCCGCGCCGACGCGGCGCTGCGCGAGGGGCGCGCCGACCTCATCGCCTTCGGCCGACCCTTCCTGGCCAACCCGGACCTGCCGGCGCGGCTGGAGCGCGGCCTGCCGCTCAACGCCCCGGACTTCGCCACCTTCTACACGCCGGGGGCGAAGGGCTACACCGACTACGCGAAGGCGTCGTAGCCGGTGGCCTGCGGTCCGCCGGGTCTCGGACCCGGCGCACGGCCCCTCACGCCCGGTCGCGCCGCCGCGGCCGGCCCGCTATCCTGTCGCGCACGCCCCTGCGGCGGGCTCCGTGGCCGGCCGCAGGGGCGACACCCTGGAGCGAGGAGGCGTCCATGAAGGCGGTCCGGTTCACCGGCAAGGGCGGGCCCGAGGTGGTGGAGCTGGCGGAGGTGGAGCGGCCCACCCCCTCGCGCGGCGAGGTGCTGGTGAAGGTGCGGGGCGCCGCCATGAACCGCGCCGACCTCCTGCAGCGGCGCGGCCTCTACCCGCCGCCGCCCGGCTTCCGCGAGGACCTCCCCGGGCTGGAGCTCTCCGGCGAGGTGGCCGCGCTCGGCGCCGACGTGACCGGCTGGAAGGTGGGCGACCGGGTCATGGCCATCGCCGCCGGCGAGGCCCAGGCCGAGTACGCCCTGGTGCACGAGCGGATGCTGCTGCGCGTGCCCGAGGGGATGTCGCTGGAGGACGCCGGCGCCATCCCCGAGGCCGGCCTGACGGCCCACGACGCCCTGTTCACCATCGGTGGGCTGCGACCGGGCGGCGCGGTGCTGATCCACGCCGTCGGCTCCGGCGTGGCCACCGCCGCCCTGCAGATCGCCAGGGCGGCCGGCGCGCTCACCATCGGCACCAGCCGCACCGCCGACAAGCTGGAGAAGGCCAGGGCGCTCGGGCTCGACCACGCCATCCTGGTGGGGAAGGAGGAGCCGAAGTTCGCCGACGAGGTGAAGAAGGCCACCGGCCGGCGCGGCGCCCCCGTCATCCTCGACTTCGTCGGCGCCCCCTACATGGCGGAGAACCTGGCCTGCCTCGCGCCGGGCGGGCGCCTCGTCATGATCGGCACCCTGGGCGGCCCCAAGGCCGCCGTGGACCTCGGGCTCCTCATGCGGGCGCGCGGCGCCATCGTGGGCACGGTGCTGCGGCCGCGGCCGCTGGAGGAGAAGATCGCGGCGACGCAGGCCTTCGCGCGCGACGTCCTGCCGCTGGTGGCGGCCGGGCGGGTGAAGCCGGTGGTGGACGCGCTCCTGCCGGCCATGCGCGCCCGGGAGGCGCACGAGCGGATGGAGAGGAACGACTCCTTCGGGAAGATCGTGCTCACCTTCTGAGTCCCCGGAGGGCCCTGGCGAGGGCGCCCGCCGCGGCGGCGCTCAGCGGGCGCGGAGGTTGGCGCTGAAGGCCGAGGTGCTGAAGTACCAGGTCGGATCGTCGTACGGATCCGGCGGGTAGATCGGCACGTAGGCGCTGCGGAGCGCGGTGACCCACTGGCCCGCCGCGAGCCCGGCGGCGCTCACGTCCACCACCACGGTGGGGCCGGACGCCCAGGCGCTGCCCGCCAGGACGCGCCCCTCGCCGTACTCGGAGCCGCTGCCGTCGTAGTCGGAGCGGTAGACCTCCACCAGGTCGCCGGCGGCGACGCCGGTCACCGTCACCGAGGCCGCGGTGGCGTCCAGGATGGCCGGGCGGGTGATCCCGCCGTTGGCGGACCCCACCAGCCGGATGGCGTCGTCGCTCCCCGGCGCGCTCGCGCCGTTTCCCTCGAAGGCGTTGCCGGTGATCGACGCCAGCGTGACGCCGTCCCCCACCAGCACGCCGGCGTCGGACTGGAAGGCGATGACGTTCCCGGCCCAGCCTCCCCCGTCCCCGCCCACCACCGGCATGCGCAGGCTCGCCCCCGCCAGCCGGACCCCGACGCCACCGGTGAAGCGCTGCGTGCGCGCCGGGTTGGTCCCGATGTAGTTGCCCGCCACGATGGGCTGCGAGCCGTCGTCCTGGATGGCGCTCACGCCCGTGCCGCCGGCCGCCGCCGAGGCGATGACGTTGCTGTCCCGCAGGTCGGCGTCGCTCGCGGCGGGGTCCCAGCCCCCCACCACGTTCACGCCGCCGCCGGCGAGCGCGATGGCCGTCTGCGGCGCGGTCCGCTGGGCCCAGGCGCTCCCGTCGAAGTAGAGGCCGAGGAGGTTCCCGGTGGCGCGGCCGCCGGCGCCGGCCATGCGGAAGCCGGTGCCCGCGCCCGACACCTGGTTGCGCGAAAGGACGCTCAGCAGGCCGGTGTCGTGGACCGCCGCCTGGTCGCCGTTGGCGAGGGGCGCGCCGCCCGGCACCAGGCCGAAGAGGTTGTTGACGACGGCGTGCTCCTGCCCGAAGAGCCGGACGCCGCTGCTCAGCCAGGTGGCGTCCCCCGAGCACCCCGCCACGTGGTTCCGCTCCGCGGGCGCGGCCCCGCCGAAGCGCAGGCGGCTCACCGCCACGGAGCCGGAGGTCTCGGCCACCGCGGCCAGGGCGCTGGGGGCCGCGGTGTACGGCGTCGCGGCGCCGGACCGGAAGCAGAAGTGGTTCCCCTGCACCGTGGTGGAGTCGGCGCTGGTGTGGACCGCGTGGTGGAAGCCCGTCAGCTGGAAGCCCCGGATGGTCGCCGCCGGGCCCGTGACGTGGAACGCCACGCCGTTGACCCGGTCGACGGTGCTCCAGCCGTGCAGGCGCACCTCGGGGCCGCGGGGGTTGGTGTCGCCCTGCAGGCCGGTCTGCGAGGCGGCGTCGACGACCATGCCGGGCGCGCCGAGGGTGAGCTTGGAGAGGAGGTTCACCACCGCCACCCCGTCGGTGAGCGCCGCCGCCGGGACGTCGAACCAGACCGCGTCGTTGCCGCCGGCCGCGGCGAGACTCGCCAGCGCCTGGCGCAGGCTGCCGGCGCCCGAGTCGGCGGTGGTGGTCACGAGGTACGGCGGGGTGACGGCGAAGTCGGCCCCCGACGCCTGCCAGGAGCGGTTCCCCGCCCGGTCGGTCACGGTGAGCCGGACCCGGGCGCGGTAGGTGAGCGGCGAGGGGAGCGCCCACGCCCAGCTCCCGTCGTTCGCCTCGCCGGCCGCGAGCGGCGTCGACCAGGTCGCGCCCGAGTCGGTCGAGAGGTCGAGGGAGATGGGCGCCGGCGGGAGGTTGGCGTCCGCGACCTGGGCGGCGAGCCAGGTGACGTCGTGCGGCGCGCCCCGGGGCCAGCGCTCGCCGCCCCGCGGGGCGGTGAGCGTGCCCGGCGCCAGGGCGGGGGGGACGGTGTCCAGCGTGACGGAGGCCACCGCCGTGGCCGAGGCGCCGGAGGCGTTGCGGAGCCGCAGGTAGAGGGCCCGGGTCCCGTCGCCGATCGAGAGCTGGTAGCTCGCCGCGGGGGCGAAGGGGCGCCAGCCGGTGGCGTTGAGGGTGAACCCGGCGTCCTCCGCCAGCTCCATCTCCGCCGGCACGCCGGAGGCGGCCACGGCGATGGCCACCGTCCGCGAGTTGGTGAAGCCGGCCTCCGCCGGCGCCGGGTCGAGCGGGTCGGCGTCGCGCGCGGCGAAGGCGTCGACGATCGGCACGGCCCGCACGACGGCGAAGTTCCCGTCGGACGCGTCGTGGCCCTGGTTCCCGGCCCGGTCGGTGGCCGTCACCCGGACGCGGGCGGTGGCGCTCTCCACGGTCGGGACGGTCCAGGCGAGCTGGCCGTCGTCGGGCTCGGCCGAGGCGATCGCCAGCGGATAGGTGGCGCCGCCGTCGAGCGAGAGGGCGAGGGAGATCGGGCTGGGGCGCAGGTTCGGGTCGCTGGCCGGCCCCCAGCGGATGGTCCGGACCGAGCCCTGCCCCCAGGCCTCGCCGCCGTTCGGCGCCGCGAGGCCGCCCCCCGCGAAGGTCGGCGGGACGGTGTCGAGGACGATGGACGCCGAGGCCGGCGCCGAGACCCCGGAGGCCGTGCGGAGCTGCACGAAGATGGTCCTCGTCCCGTCGCCCGGCGTCAGCGTGAAGCTGGAGCCCGCGGAGAAGGGGCGCCAGCCGGTCGGGTTCTCCTGGAAGGCCGCGTCCTGCGCCAGGTTCATCTCGGCGGGGAACCCGGTGGCGGCGAGCGTCACCGTGACCGTGGCGCCGTTGGTGAAGCCGCCGTCGGCTGGACCGGGGTCGCCCGCGCCGGCGTCGGCCAGCGCCACGCTGGTGACCGCGGGGACGACCGACTGGTACCAGCGCTCCCCGCCGCCGTGGCAGGCGAACCCGCAGACCTTCCGCTGCGGGTCGTTCAGCCACGCCGTGCTGCCGAGGCGCCCGAAGGTGCCGGTCGCGTCCGCTCCGTGGGAGACCGCCAGGGCGGCGTGGGTCATGGCCTGCGTGGCGGCGCCGCCGCCTCCACGCCCACCGTGCGGGTCATGGCAGGTCGGGCAGCTCGTGGCGGAGAGGCCGGTGCCCGTCCCCGGGCCGTCCGAGGTCCAGGGCCCGCCCACCAGGCTCGCGTCGACGAGGTGATCGGCGTGCAGGTTGGCGGGCAGGCCGGCCGGATCGCCGCCGGAGTAGGGGTCCGCCAGGCTCACGTTGCGGAACGCGGTGACGAGGCTGGCCGCGCTCCGATACGGGTTGGAGGTGCAGCCGAACCGCCCCTGGGCCCGGACGTCGGAGAGCAGGGCCCCCGCGTCGTGGCAGGAGAGGCAGAGCGCGAAGTCCTCCGGCGCGAAGGTGTCGCAGCCGTTCGCCTCCCGCGGGACGTTGAGCGCGGCCACCGGCCCCAGCCCCGGGCCGGCGTCGATGCGGCGCAGGCGGTACCCCTGGCCGTAGTTGTCGAGCGCGCCCGCGTAGGTGCGCCGCCCGTCGAAGCCGTGGCTCGAGGCCTCGTCGTGGCAGGCGGCGCACTCGGTGCCGTGCCGTCCGTGGCCGTCGAGGTAGTAGCCGAAGGAGACCCCATCGCCGGCGACGTCCGGCGCCGGGCGGCCCCCCACCGCCGGGATGGGCGAGGCCCCGGCGTCGTGGCAGCCGAGGCACCAGCGCTCCTTGCCCGGCGCGAGCGTCGCCCCGGCGTAGGCCCCGGTGCGCCAGCTCGCCCTGGCGCCGACGACCGGATCGTCCACGCCGTTCACCGGCCCGCCCGGGCTGTGGCAGCCGTCGCAGACGTCGGTCTCCGCCAGCGTGATGCGGCCGTCCCCGTCGGCGTCGACGCCGGAGGCGAAGAGCGGGAACCGCGTCACGTCGTGGCAGGTCCCGCAGGCCACGTTCGGGCCGCGCAGATCGTCGGCGTCGCCCTCGGTGTGGGTGGAGTGGCTCGCGGAGGTGCCCGCCCCCTGCTCGGCGCTGCCTCCCCACCCGGCGTCGTGTCCGTGGCACCGCTCGCACCCGGCGCCACGGCTGCCCGCGTGCGAGAAGCCGCCGGTGTGGGTGTGACAGGGAGTGCACTGGGCCGGCCCCTTCGGACCTCCTGCCTGGTAGTGGGCCGGGTCCGCGTTGCCGGTGCTGCGCCACCTCGGCTCCCCCCCCGGCCCCTGCGTCTGCGTGTGGCAGACCTGGCAGACGCCGGCCGTCGATGCGCCCGCCGCGGAGTCGACCGGGCCGTTGGGCCCGTCGCCGGCCTTGGCGTAGAGCCTCACCGGCCGGCGGACCCCGTCCGGCGCCTGGATGGTCTCCCTCACCAGGCTCAGGTTCCGGGTGTCGTGCGGGGTGTGGCAGTCGAGGCAGACGGCCTGCCAGTTGCCATGGCGCCCGCCGCTCGCCTGGCTGGAGTGGCTGCTGAGGGCGTGGCAGTCCATGCAGAGCTGGCTCGCCGAATCCCTCACGAGGAGCGTCCCGGTGCCGGTCCCCGGCGGAAGGACCCGGACGTGGACCCAGCGCGCCTCGCCCTGCCGGCGGTCGCTCGAGCGGCCCATCCCATCGAGGGCGGAGGTGGCCTCGGCCACCAGCCGGTAGTCGCCCGGCGCGAGGGCCGTGAGGACCGCGTCGTGGACGGCGCACCCGACGCCGCAGGCGTAGGCCGCGTTCGGCGTCGCGGCGACCGGCCCGCTCCAGCTCGCCGCGAGGTCGGGGTCGGCGGAGGCCCGGCACCAGCGAAGCTGGACGGCGCCCACGTCGGCCACGTCGTTCCAGACCTGCACCTGGACCTTGAAGGCGTTGGTGCCTCGCCCGGGGCTGACGGGCGCGGGCGCCAGGGCGCTGCCCGGGCCCGGGTTGACGATGCTCACCGTCGGTGGAGGGGCAGCCGACCGGGCGCGCGCGCCGGCGAGCAGCCCGCCGAGGGCGAGCATGAGTGCGACCGCAGAGCGTGCGTTCCGCCGTCCCGTCATCCGCAGGTGCCCGCAGGCTCGATGCCGTGAACGCGATGGCTTCGGTGAGTCGGAGCGAAACCTGTAGCACGTCCGATGTAGTCCGGAAGGGCCGCGGGCCGCGACCCGCTGCCGCAGGGGCCTCGCTCGCGTGGCGGGCGCGGGCTCGACCGGCCTGGACGCAGGGCCCCGGCCGATGGGAAGCTCGGCGCTCCCATGCCGGGCCCGACCCCCGCGATCGCGCTGCGAGAGACCGTCCTCTCCCCGCGCTGCGTCGTGCTCACCCTGGGCGGCGACACGCCCCTCACCTCCTGGGGCGCCAACTGCACCGCGGTGGCGGGGCGCGACGGCACGCTCGTCGTCGACCCGCTCATCGCGCCGGCGCACGCCCGGCTCGTCGAGGCGGCGCTGGCGGCGCGCGGCTTCCCGCCGGTCACCCACGCCGTGCTGACGCATCACCACACCGACCACGCCCTCGGCGCCGGCTGGTTCGCCGCACGCGGCGCGGCCTGCGCCTGCCACCGGGCCTGCGCCGCCGCCATGGCGGCCCAGCACCCGGCCGCGGTGGCGGCGCGACGGCGCGATCCCGGGTTGGCGCGGCTCTTCGCCGACGCGGAGCCGCACGCGCCCGCCCTCGTCTTCGACGCGGGCTGGTCGGTCGACCTCGGCGGCGGCGTGACGGTGGAGGCGCGCCACCTGGGGCACGGTCACACGCCGGGCGACGCGGTGGTCTTCGTCCCGTCGGAGGGCGTGGCGGCCTCGGGGGACCTCCTCTTCCACGGCTTCCACTTCAATTACGAGGAGGCGGCGCTCGACGGGCTCTCCGGCGCCCTCGACCGCCTCGCCGCCCTCGGCGCCACGCGCCTCGTGCCGGGCCACGGCGAGGTGGGCGGGCCCGAGCTCATCGACGGGCAGCGCCGCTACCACCACGAGGTGGCGCGGCTGGTCAGGGCCGCGCCCACGGCCGAGGCGGCGCGCGCCGCCGTGCTGGCCGCCTTCCCGGGGCAGCGGCTCGAGGAGGCGGTGGAGAGCGCGGTGGAGCGGTGGCGGGGCTGACGGTCACGCGACGGGGCCGGTGAGGCCAGCGGCATCAGTGCACCGGCAGTGCCGGGGAGCCTGGGTTGCCTTCCCCAGCCGCGGCCGCCATGATCCCCGCCCCACCCCACCCGCCGCTCGCCGGAGGCCGCCATGGACGCCGCCACCCTCGCGAAGCACCTCGAGACCCACCTGCGCGTCGCCACCTTCCCGGTCGGCATCCGCGCCCTGGCCCCCGGCGAGCCCATCCCGCCCAAGGCGAAGCGGCCGAAGCAGGACCTCCACGTCCAGGTGGCCATCTGCCAGGCCATCAGCTTCGCGCGCCGCTACGGCTGGACGCTGGCCTTCTCCGGCGAGGACCTCTCCTGCCCCATCGCCAAGGCGGCCTTCGGCTTCGAGGACCGCATCGACTACTACGCCAAGGGCTCGCTGGCCGAGGGCATGTACGCCTCCTGCGCCGAGGCCGGGAGGGCCTTCGAGGAGGCGCTGCCGCGCCTCCGGCGCGACGAGGTGTCGGCGGTGGTGGCCGGGCCGCTCGCCCGCATCGCCTACCAGCCGGAGACGGTGCTGGTCTACGGCAACTCGGCCCAGGTGCTGCGGCTCGTCAACGCCGCCCTCTACGAGAAGGGGGGCGCCTTCAAGACCGAGTTCACCGGGCGCGGCGACTGCGCCGACATCGTCATCCGCACGCGCCAGTCGAAGGAGCCGCAGCTCATCCTGCCCTGCTACGGCGACCGGATCTTCGGGCTGGCGGCCGACGACGAGATGGCCTTCACCTTCCCCTTCGCCCAGGCGGAGAAGATGGTGAAGGGGCTGGAGGGGACGCACGCCGGCGGCATCCGCTATCCCATCCCGCTCTACCAGCGCTTCACCGCCGAGTTCCCGGCCACCTACCAGGAGCTGGAGAAGCGCTGGCGCCAGGGCGGTGGGGAGTAGGGGGCGCGAGGGGGCCCGGCGCGACCGGGTGCCCCTGTCACATGCGTCGGTGACTCCGGTCTCGGGTGGTGAGCCGGCCGGGCGCGTGCCCGGCACGACTGCCCGAGGTCCACCATGTCGATGCCACGGCCCGACCCCTTCGCCTCGCTGGAGCGCGCCCCCTGGTACGAGGCGGCCCTCGACGTCGCCGTCCCGACGGTCGCCGCCCTCCTCACCGTGCTGGCGTTCGTCCTCGCCATCCGCTGAGCCGTCGCGCGGTCCCGGATCGGGGTGGCCCCCCGGAGTCTCCTGCCGTGGAGGCCTCGGCGCGGCAGGATGAGGGGTCTCCCGGACCCCCGCGCCGTGGCCGCGCCACCCACCGGAGCTCGCATGCCCGCCCCGCTCGCCGCCCTGCTCCGCACCGCCCTCCCCATCATCCAGGCCCCCATGGCCGGCGTGCAGGGGAGCGCCCTCGCCATCGCCGTGAGCGAGGCCGGCGGCCTCGGCTCGCTGCCGGCCGCCATGCTCTCGCCCGACGCCTTGCGCGGCGAGCTCACCGCGCTCGGCGCCGGCACGGCGCGCCCCTGGAACGTGAACTTCTTCTGCCACGCGCCGCCGACCCCCGACCCGGCGCGCGAGGCGGCCTGGCGGCGCATCCTCGCCCCCTACTTCGCCGAGCTGGGGCTCGACCCGGCGGCGGTCGCGGCCGGTGCGTCGCGCCGCCCCTTCGACGTCGCGGCGGCGGAGCTCATCGAGCCCTTCCGCCCGCCGGTGGTGAGCTTCCACTTCGGCCTGCCCCCGCCCGGGCTCCTGGCGCGGGTGAAGCGCTGGGGCGCGGTGGTCCTCTCCTCGGCCACCACCGTGGAGGAGGCCCGCTGGCTCGAGGCCCACGGCGCCGACGCCATCGTGGCGCAGGGGGCCGAGGCGGGCGGCCACCGCGGCATGT
>Ga0209464_10000663_pt1 | contig 10981 bp, 11 predicted proteins | sample DOMMetBare1Fresh_2_FD_187473 | JGI IMG/M metagenome (GOLD analysis project Ga0209464, IMG submission 187473) | Wetland sediment microbial communities from St. Louis River estuary, USA, under dissolved organic matter induced mercury methylation -... | ecosystem: Environmental > Aquatic >... | reverse complement strand
GGTGGTGGACGGCCTCTTCGGCGAGCGGGAGGTGGCGGTCAAGGCGCCCGGCGCGTTCCTCAAGGGCATGCGCTTCGTCACCGGCGCGGCGGCGCTGGAGGACGGCCGGGTGGCGCTGCTCCTCTCCACCCCCGACATCGTGGCGGCGGCCCGCCGCATGGCCGCGCCGCTGCTCTCGCGCGGCCGCGACCGCCGCCGCCTGCGCCTCCTGCTGGTGGACGACTCGGCCATCGCCCGCGAGGCCGAGGCCGCCCTGCTGCGCTCGCTGGGGCACGAGGTGGAGGAGGCGGTCGACGGCGAGGACGGCTGGGAGAAGCTGCTCTCCGGCAACTACCACCTGCTCGTCACCGACGTGCAGATGCCGGTGCTCGACGGCATCGACCTGACCCGGCGCGTCAAGGCCACGCCGCGCTTCCTGAAGCTGCCCATCCTCATCCTCTCCTCCCTCTCCGCCCCGGAGGAGCGCCGCCGCGGCGTGGACGCCGGCGCCGACGCCTACATGGTGAAGGGCGAGCTGGACGCCGAGACCCTCTCGGCGGCGCTGGACCGGCTCTGCGGGGTGGCCAGGTGAGCGTGACCGATCGGCCCATCCGCGTCCTCGTGGCCGACGACTCGGAGCTCTTCCGCACCCTGCTCTCCGGCGTCATCGCGGCCGACCCGGCCTTCGAGGTGGTGGCCGCCGCGGCCGACGGCAACGCCGCGGCCCAGCTGGCGCGCCGGCTCCAGCCCGACGTCATCACCATGGACCTCAACATGCCCGACGCCGACGGCTTCTCGGGCATCGCGCGGATCATGGCGGAGACCCCCACGCCCATCCTGGTGCTCACCGCCAACCGGGCCGAGACGGTCGGCTTCCGGGCCCTCTCGCTGGGGGCGCTCGACATCCTGGAGAAGCCCGGGGCCACCGTCGACCTCGGCGAGTACGGCGCCCAGATCCGCACGCGGCTGCGGCTGCTGGCCGGCGTCCGGGTCATCCGCCACCTGCGCGGCCTGCGCGGCCAGAAGCTCGCCTCGCGGGTGCGCACCCGGCGCGCCGAGGTGGTGGTCATCGGCGCCTCGCTGGGCGGCCCGCGCGCCCTGGCCACGCTGCTGCGGGCCCTGCCGGCCGAGTTCCCCGCTCCCATCGCGGTGGTGCAGCACATCGCCGACGGCTTCACCGAGGGGCTGGCCGGCTGGCTGCAGCAGGAGTCGCACCTCGGCGTGCGCGAGGCGCGTGACGGCATGCCGCTGGCGCGCGGCCAGGTGCTGCTCGCTCCCACCGGCCACCACCTGGTGCTGGAGGAGGGGGTGGCGCGCCTCTCCGACGAGCCGCCCGTCGACACCTTCAAGCCCTCGGTGACGCCGCTCTTCCTCTCGGCGGCCCGCGCCTACGGCGCCCGCTGCTGCGCCGTGCTGCTCACCGGCATGGGGCGCGACGGCGCCGAGGGGATGAAGGCGGTGAAGCTGGCGGGCGGGCTCACGGTGGCCCAGGACGAGGCCTCCAGCGCCGTCTTCGGCATGCCCAAGGCGGCCATCGACCTGGGCGTGGTCGACCGCGTGCTGGCGCTCGACGACATCGGGCGGGCGCTCGAGGAGGCGGTGCGGTGAACCCGGTCCCGCACGAGCTCCTCTCGGCGCTGGCCGGCCTGCTCAAGGAGCGGGTCGGCCTGCACATCCGCCCCGACAGCTACTCGGCGCTGGCGCTGGCGGTGGGGGCCCGGCTCGAGGCCCTGGGGCCGGCCATGGCCGCGCCGGGCGAGTACCTCGCCACCCTCGCCTCCGACCAGGGGGACGAGGAGCTGCGGCGCCTCCTGCCCCTCGTCACCGTCGGCAAGACCAGCTTCTTCCGCGACGAGCGGCAGTTCCAGGCGCTGCGGGCCCTCCTGCCGGGGCTGCTGCAGCGCGCCCGCGGCGGCGGCGGGCCGCTGCGCGTCTGGTCGGCCGGCTGCGCCACCGGCGAGGAGCCCTGGTCCATCGCCATGGCCTGCGCCCAGGCCGGCTTCGAGCCGGCCGACGTGGAGCTGCTCGCCACCGACGTCAACCCCGAGGCGGTGGCCGCCGCGGCGCGCGGGCTCTACGAGGCCCGCCGCGTCCGGGAGGTGCCGCAGCCGCTCCTCCAGGCCCACTTCGACCGCGAGGGAGACGCCTGGCGCGTGCGCACCTCGCTGCGCCGCTACCTGGCCGCCATCCGGCCGCACAACCTGGTGGCGGCCTCCTTCCCCTCGCCGCGCTTCGGCCACTGGGACGTCGTCTTCTGCCGCAACGTCATCATCTACTTCGACACGCCCACCACGCAGCGCGTGCTGGAGCAGATCCACCTGTCGCTGGCGCCGGGCGGCTACCTCTTCCTCGGCTACTCGGAGTCGCTCTTCCGCCTCTTCGAGGGCTTCGAGCTGACCGAGGTGGCCGGGGCCTTCCTCTACCGCAAGCCCGAGGCCGGCGCCGCCGACCTGCCGCCCCTGCCGCGGAGGCCGGGCCGCGGCGCGCCCTCGCCGCCCGCGGTGCGCCACCTGGCGCTGCCGGTGCCGCCCTCGCCGCCCTCGCCGGCCAGGCCGGGCCAGGCGCCCGGGGCGCCACCCATCGCGGCGGCCGACCCCGCCGCGGCGCCCCCCTCCCCGCCGCTCGCCCCGGAGGAGTTCCTCGACGGCGCGGTGTCCCTCTTCGCCGAGGGGCGCTTCGGCGCCGCCCGGGAGCTGCTGGAGCGCCACCTGGAGCGCGGGGGCGAGGTCCTCTCGGTGCGCCTCACCCTGGCCAACCTCTACGGCGTGCTGCGCCAGCCGGACCGGGCGCGCGAGTGCTACCAGGCGGCGCTGGCCATCGAGCCGCTCAGCGCCGAGGGGCACCTCTTCTACGGCATCCACCTGCTCTCGACCGGGCAGGCCGACGCGGCGGCGCAGGAGCTGTCGCGCGCCCTCTTCCTCGACCCGGACCTGGCGCTGGCCCACTACTGGCTGGGGCGGTGCCGCGAGGCCCAGCGCGACCCGCAGCGCGCCCGGCTCGCCTACACCAACGCCATCGAGGCGCACCGGCGGCGGCCCGAGGGCAAGCGGCAGGCCTTCCTGGGGTACTATCCGGACATCCCCGAGGACGGCGCCGCCTTCGCCCGGGCCGCCGAGTACGCCCTGGCCGCGCTCTAGGGGAGGCCATCGACCTCATGCCCAAGAAGAAGATCCTCCTCCTCGACGACTCCACCATCACGCTCGAGATGGAGAAGGCCGTGCTCGAGGAGCGGGGCTACGAGGTGGCGGTGGCCTCCAACCTGCTCGAGTTCCAGGGGCAGCTGGACCGCTTCCAGCCCGAGATCATCCTCACCGACCTCATGATGCCGGACATCTCCGGCAAGGACATCGTCCGCGTCCTCAAGCAGGACTTCCACACCGAGCGCATCCCCATCGTCCTCTTCAGCTCCAAGCCCGACGAGGAGCTGCAGGAGATCGCCGAGCAGGCGGGGGCCGACGGGTACCTCTCCAAGTCGCACGGCATCGAGCAGCTGGGCGACATGGTGGACGAGCTGGTGGACTCCATCATCTGGTAGGGGCCGTCCCCGTGCGCGCCTACGAGCTCATCCACCGCAAGCGCGACGGCGGCCGCCTCGAGGACGGCGAGCTGGCCGACCTCATCGCCGGCTACGTCTCGGGCCGAATCCCCGACTACCAGCTGGCCGCCTTCTGCATGGCGGTCTTCTTCCGCGGCATGGACGACGCCGAGGTGCGCGCCCTCACCGACGCCATGCTCCACTCCGGCGACGTGCTCGACCTCTCGGCCATCCCGGGCGTCAAGGTGGACAAGCACTCCACCGGCGGCGTGGGCGACAAGGTCTCCCTGCCGCTGGCCCCGCTGGCGGCCGCCTGCGGCGTGAAGGTCCCCATGGTCTCGGGGCGCGGCCTGGGGCACACCGGCGGCACCCTCGACAAGCTGGAGGCCATCCCCGGCTTCCGCGTCGACCTGCCGGTGGAGCGCTTCGTCGAGCTGGTGCGGGAGCACGGCCTCGGCCTCATCGGCCAGACGGCCCGCATCGCCCCGGCCGACCGGATGCTCTACGCGCTGCGCGACGTCACCGCCACGGTCGAGTCCATCCCGCTCATCGCCAGCTCCATCATGTCGAAGAAGCTGGCCGAGGGGATCGACGCCCTGGTGCTCGACGTGAAGGTGGCGCGGCGCCTTCATGAAGACGCCCCAGGACGCCCGGCGCCTGGCCGAGACGCTGGTGGCCATCGGCCGCGGCATGGGCAAGCGCGTCACCGCCCTCCTCACCGCCATGGACCAGCCGCTCGGCCTGGCGGTGGGCAACGCCCTCGAGGTGGTCGAGTCGGTGGAGCTCCTGCGCGGCGGCGGGCCGGCCGACCTGCGCGAGCTGACGGTGGCCCTCACCGCCGAGATGGTGCTGCTGGCCCGCCTGGCCCCCGATCTCGCCGCGGCGCGGCGCGCCGTCGAGGCGGCCATCGCCGACGGCCGGGGCCTGGCCCGCCTGCGCGACGTCGTGGCGGCGCAGGGGGGCGATCCGGCCACCATCGACGACCCGGGCCGGCTCCCGCGCGCCGCCCACGTCCTGCCCGTGCCCGCCCCCGCCGGCGGCCTAGTCGAGGCCATCGACGCCGAGGCCATCGGCCTGGCCGCCATGGCCCTCGGAGCGGGGCGCGCCCGCGTCGAGGACCGCGTCGACCCGGCGGTGGGGATCGTCCTCTGCCGCAAGGTGGGCCAGCGGGTCGAGGCCGGCGAGCCCCTCTGCCTGGTCCACCGAAACGATGGGGGCGAGCCCCAGCCCGCCGTGGCCGCGCGCATCGTGAAGGCGTACCGTATCGGGTCCGGGCCCGCCGCCGCCCCGCGGCTGGTGCTGGAGAGGATCGCCGAGCCATGAGCAAGCACGCCGAGCTGGCCACTCGCCTCGACTACGCGACCGCCTGGGTGCGCGGCAAGACCGACGACCGGCCCGCCGTGGGGGTCATCCTCGGGTCCGGCCTGGGCGGCTTCGCCGAGCTGCTGGAGCGCGCCGTGGCCATCCCCTATGCCGAGATCCCGGGCTTCCCGCAGGTCAAGGTGGCGGGCCACGCCGGGCGGCTCGTGGTGGGCGACCTGCCGGTGGAGGGGGCGACCGTGACGGTGGCCGCCATGCAGGGGCGCGTCCACGCCTACGAGGGCTGGCCGGCCGCCGAGGTGGCCTTCCCGGCCCGCGTGCTCTGCGGCCTGGGGGTGAAGTCGCTGCTCGTCACCAACGCCGCCGGCGGCGTCGACCCCTCCTTGCGCGCCGGCGACCTGGTGCGCCTCACCGATCACCTCAACCTCACGGGCCTGAACCCGCTCCTCGGCCCCAACGAGGACCGGCTCGGCCCGCGCTTCCCCGACCTCTCCGAGGCCTACGACGCCAGGCTGGGCGGCCTGCTCGAGGCGGCGGCGCGCCAGTCCGGCGTGACGCTGCGCACCGGCGTCTACGCCGGCGTGCTCGGCCCCTCCTACGAGACCCCCGCCGAGATCCGCATGCTCCGCGCCCTGGGGGCCGACCTGGTGGGCATGTCGACGGTCCACGAGGTCATCGCCGCCCGCCACCAGGGGGTGCCGGTGGCCGGCCTCTCGCTCGTCACCAACCCGGCGGCCGGCCTGGGGACGGCCCGGCTGACCCACGAGGAGGTCCAGGCCGAGGGGGCCCGGGCCTCGGCGCGCCTGGAATCGCTCCTCCTCGCCTACCTGCCGCTCGCCGCGCGTTGAACCGCCGCCCCGGCGTTGCTAGCGTGGGAGTGGGAGGGCCTTCATGGCCGTGACGACCGACGAGCGACGCGACAGCGACCGGGTGCCGTTCACCTTCCTGGTCCGGGAGGCCGCCCAGGGCGGCTCCTTCGAGGAGCGGAAGGGCAACCTGGCGCTGGGCGGCGTCTTCTTCGCCGGCCTCCACCCGCCCACCGGCACCGTGGTGGAGCTGCGCTTCCACGTGCCCGGCCACGTGCCGGAGATCGTGGCGCGCGGCGAGGTCATCCGCGTGTCGCGGGACGGAGAGCAGTTCGGCTCCCACATCCGCTTCACCGCGATCCCGCTCGACGCGGAGCTGGCGCTGGCGCGCTTCTTCCAGGGGCGCGCCGCCAGGGTGCCGTGAGGCGCCGCCGGCCCGCCGCCGCACCGGCGAGGGCCGCGCCCGCCGCCGGGACCGCCGGGACCGCCAGGCCCGACGGCCTGGTGGCCGCCGCCCGCGCCGCCCGCCGCCGCGCCTACGCCCCCTACTCGCGCTTCCAGGTGGGGGCCGCCCTGCTGGCCGGCGGCCGGGTCTTCCAGGGCTGCAACGTGGAGAACGCCAGCTACGGCCTCACCGTCTGCGCCGAGCGCGGCGCCGTGGCGGCCATGGTGGCGGGCGGGGCCCGGCGCATCGAGGCGGTGGCGGTGGCGAGCGCCACGGTGCCGCCGACGCCCCCTTGTGGCATGTGCCTGCAGACGCTGGCCGAGTTCGCGGGGCCGGAGCTGCTGGTGGTGCTGGCGGGCGGGCGCGGCGCGCGCCTCGAGACGACGCTCGGGGCCCTGCTGCCGCAGGCGTTCACGAGGCGGTACCTGTGACGCGGAGCTGCGCCCCGCCCCGTCCGGCGATGGCGGATCGGACATGCCCGAGGGCGTCGCCTTCGAGGCCCTGCTCGGCGAACGGATGGTCCCCCCGACCTGCCTGAGGGTTCCTCCGAGTCCAAAAGTTATCAAATGTGATAACAACGCCGAGCGAGGGACATGCCGGCCCCGCGCCGCTCCCGCGAGGGGCCGGCCGGGCCCGAGAGCAGGGCCTTCTGGCCCACGACATGGTGGCGGTGGCGACCGACGGACCTGAGCCCCGCTGCGCTGGGTCCCGAACCGCTCTCGCGCCTCGTGCTCGGCGGTTCACCCAGAGGAGAGGGACTTCGTCCCTCCCCAGCCTGACGGCTGGGACCGCTCCCGTCCGCGCCGGCGCCGGCTACGCGCTCGGCGCGTCGGCCGCCGGAGCCGCGGCGGGGGCCGGGGCGGCGGCGGGCGCCTCGACCGGCTTGCCGGCCTGCTCGGCCAGCTTCCGCTCCTCGCGGGCCGCCTGGCGCACCGCCTCGATGAGCTCGTCGTGCTCCTTGCGGAGCGCGTCGTGGCGGCGCTTCAGCTCGGCGTAGCGGTCGTGGGCCAGGTCGACCTCGCTCTTGGCGACCATGTAGACCCGCTTCTCGGTCTCCAGCCGGCCGCGGGCCGCCTTCGACTCCTTCTCGGCGTCGGCCAGCTTCTTCTTCAGCTCGGTGATCTTGGCCTCGGCCTGCTCGGCCCGGCCCTCGGCGGCGGCGGCCTTGGCCTGCGCCTCGGTCACGTCGGGCGGGATGGGCGCGGGCGGGGCCACCGGCGGCGGCTTGGCCAGCTCGCGGTCGAGCGCCGCCTTGAACCGCTCGGCGTCGGCCACGGCCTTGACCTTGGCCGCCTCGGCGCTCTTGGCCACCTCGGCCTGGTGGGTCGCCTCGTTGCGCGCCTCGGCGAGGCGGGAGGCGAGCTTGTCCAGCTCCTCGCGCAGCGCCTGGGCGCCGCCGGCCCGCTTCGCCGCCTCGGCCTGCTCGAAGGCCTTCTTCTTGGCCTCCTCCAGCTTCTGGCGCAGCGCCCCGGCCTCGTCACGCCGCTCCTTCAGCTCGGCGCGCTGGTCGGCCAGCGCCTTCTGGGCCTCGGCGGCGGCCTTCTGGGCCCCTCCCACCTCGGCGGCGCGGGCGGCGGCCTCGGCGCGGGCGGTGCGCGACTGCATGAAGAAAGCGACGGCGGCCAGGACGGCGGCCAGCGCGACGACCAGCAGGACGGGGTGCATTGGGGTGCTCCGGGGACGGTGCGGCGGGTGGGTGGATGGTGCCGAGGCTCGGACCACATTAGGTATCCCAGGATCCGCCGGCATGGGAAGCGGTAGGATGCCCCCTCTTCGAGCCCCCAATGCACCGCGTCGCAACCAGGATCTTCGCCACCTTCGCCGTGGCGCTCGCCGCCTTCGGCCTGGTGGCCGCCCTGGCGGTGGCCCGATTGCAGGACCTCGGCCGGGACCTGCGGCTGCTCTCGGTCGGGTACTTCCCGCTGGGGCGTATCGCCGCGCAGCTCGAGGTGAAGGACTGGATGGCCTCCCGGGCCCTGGAGGTCCGGGAGCTCGACCCGGCGGCCCGCCGGGCCTACCTGCCGGCCGCCCGGGCCCACTTCCCCGCCCTGGTGAAGGAGAAGATCGAGGAGGGTCGCCAGGTGGCCCGCGCCGCCGCCGCCCTGGGGGGCGAGGAGGACGCCAGGGTCCTCGCCGAGGTGGCGAGCCGGCTCGACACCCTGGACCGGCGCTGGACCGACTACGACGGCGCCGCCCGCGCCCTGCTCGACGCCCTGGAGCGCGGCGGCGAGCCGGCCGCCTCGCTGGACGGCCAGGCCCAGGAGGTGCGGCAGCTCGAGAAGGCGCTCTCGGTCGACGTGAAGCTGCTGCAGGCGCTCCTGGAGAGCCGCCTGGCCGACCGGGTCCACGCCGCCGAGCGGACCGAGTCGCGCACCGTGGCCCTCATCGTCATCTACTCGCTCATCGCGCTGCTGGTGGGCGCCGCCTCGGCCCTCATCGCGCGCCGGCTCCTCGCCCCCATCGAGCGGCTCACCGAGGGGGTCAAGGCGGTGGCCGCGGGCGACCTGTCGCGCCAGGTGGAGGTGGGGAGCCGCGACGAGATCGGCCTGCTGGCGCGCGAGTTCAACGCCATGGCCGCCTCGCTCGACTCGCAGCAGCGGGAGCTGCGCCGGGCCGAGCGGCTGGCGGCGGTGGGGCGCATCTCGGCGCAGATCACCCACGAGGTGCGCAACCCGCTCAACGCCATCGGCCTCAACGCGGAGCTCCTGGCCGAGGAGCTGGAGGCGCGCCCCGACCTCTCGCCCGAGGCGCGCGCCCTGTGCGCCGCCATCTCGCGCGAGGTGGACCGGCTCAACGCCGTCACCGAGGAGTACCTGCGCTTCGCCCGCCCGCCGCGCCAGGTATCGGGCCGGGTGGAGCTGGTCGAGGTGGTGGGGGCGCTGCTCGACTTCCTGGCCCCCGAGCTCTCGGCGGCGCGCGTCGAGGTGGTGCGCGAGCTGCCGGCCGGCCTGCCGCCGGTGCGCGGCGAGGAGGGGCAGCTCCGCGCCGTGGTGCTCAACCTGGTCCGCAACTCGAGCGAGGCCATGGTGGGGGGCGGCACGCTCACCCTCTCGGCGCGACGCGCCGACGGCGCGGTGGAGCTCCAGGTGAGCGACAGCGGCGGCGGCATCCCGCCCGAGGCCCTGCCGCGCATCTTCGACCCCTTCTACTCGACCAAGGAGCGGGGCACCGGCCTCGGCCTCGCCTTCGTGCAGCAGGTGGTCCAGGAGCTCGGCGGCACGGTGCGCTGCGACAGCCAGCCCGGGCGCGGCACCACCTTCGCGCTCCGCTTCCCGGCCGTCCCGGAGGACCGGACCGGCGAGCCGGCGCCGGCCGCGGTGGCCAGCGCATGAGCCCGACCCGCCGCACGGCGCGCCGCCCGCGATCCCTCCGGCGCGCCGCCAAGCGCGGTCGCACCAGCCGGGCCCCGTCGCCGGTGCAGCCCCGCCGCGCGCGGAGCTCCCTGCGCCCCGAGCGCGACGGCTGGGGCGCCTCCCGCCGCGACGTGCTGCCGAACGGCCTGCGCGTCCTCACCGCCCACACCCCCGGCCTCCACTCGGCCATGGTGGGGCTCTACGTGCGGGCCGGCTCGCGCCACGAGACCCCGGCGCGCAACGGCGTCTCCCACTTCCTGGAGCACCTCTTCTTCCGGGGCTCGGTCGGCTTCCCCGACTCGGTGGCCATGAACGCCGCGGTGGAGGCGGTGGGCGGCAACCTGAACGGCGTCACCGCCCGCGACCACGGCTGCTACTACACGCCGCTCCACCCCGACGCGCTCGGCACCGGCCTCACCATCCTCGGCGACCTCATCTCCCGCCCGCTCCTCAAGGAGATCGAGGTGGAGCGCGAGGTCATCCTGGAGGAGATCCTCGACGAGGTGGACGCGGGCGGGCGCGACATCGACCCGGACAACCTGGTGAAGCGGCTGGTCTTCCCGGGCCACGCGCTGGGGCAGAAGATCGGCGGCACCCGCGACACGGTGCGGGCCATGTCGCGCCGCCACCTGCTCGACCACCTGGAGCGCTACTACGCCGGCGAGAACCTGGTGCTGGCGGTGGCCGGCCCGGTGCGCCACGCCGAGGTGCTGGAGCTGGCCGAGGCGCACCTGGGCGCCCTGCCGCGCGGCCTGCGCTCGGTCGACCGCCCCCCGCCCCCCTGGCCGGAGGGGCCGCTCGTCGAGCTGCGCGACCACGACGACGCCCAGGCCGAGCTGACGCTGGCCTTCCCCTGCCCGCCCGAGCACCACCCGGACTTCCCCGCCTTCCTCTGCCTGCGCCGCATCCTCGACGACGGCCTCTCCTCGCGCCTGCCCTTCGAGGTGGTGGAGAAGCGCGGCCTGGCCTACTCGCTCCACTGCGGCCTCGACACCTTCGCGGACGCCGGCATGCTGGTGGTGGACGGGGCCTGCGCCCCCCGCAAGCTGCCGCGGGTGGTGGCCGAGGTGCTGCGGGTGCTGGCCGAGCTCGGCACCGGCGAGGTGCCCGCCGCCGAGCTGACCCGGGTGCAGCAGCGCCACCGCATGACGCTGGCCTTCTCGCTCGACAGCCCGGCCGACCTGGTGGGCTGGTACGGCGCCGGCGAGATCGCCTCCTCGCCCGAGGGGTTCGAGGCGCGCTGCCGCCGCGTCGAGACGGTGACGCCGGCCGCGGTGCGGCGCGTCGCCGCGGCCGCCTTCCGGCGCGCCAACCTGGCGCTGGTGGTGGTGGGGCGGGTGGGGCCGCGGCTGCGGAGCGCCGTGGAGCGGCTCACCGGGCCCGGCGGGCCGCTGCCGGCCTGACCGGGCGCACATCGCGGCCGGGCCGGGCCACGTGCTAGCCTTCCTCCCATCGATGGCCGACTTCGTGACCCAGGCGGTCCGCCGGCTCCGCGAGGACCCGGGCTTCAGCCGCAATCGCTTCTTCGCCGCGCTGTCGTCGC
>Ga0209464_10000660_pt1 | contig 11003 bp, 7 predicted proteins | sample DOMMetBare1Fresh_2_FD_187473 | JGI IMG/M metagenome (GOLD analysis project Ga0209464, IMG submission 187473) | Wetland sediment microbial communities from St. Louis River estuary, USA, under dissolved organic matter induced mercury methylation -... | ecosystem: Environmental > Aquatic >... | reverse complement strand
GGCGCCAAGTACGACATGCCCGGCCAGTACCTCAGCGACCAGGGCGACGACTGGTCGCGCCGCGTGCTGGCCTACCTCGGGTACGACCGCGCGCGCGCGGGCGAGGGCACGGCCGCCTCGACGCCCAGCGCGGCCGACCCGTGCCTGGTGCCGGCCTGGAGGCGCCTGCGCCTGGCGGCCCTGCTGGCCGGGAGCCAGGTGACGGCGGCGGGGCTGGAGGCGGCGCTCGGCGACGTGCTGGCCGACGACCTGGGCGACGCGGCCGTGCGGGTGGAGCAGTTCGTCGGCACCTGGGTCGCGCTCGGGGCCGCCGATCGCACCCGCCTCGGCCGGGCCGCCTCGGAGCTGGGGCGCTCGACCATCCTCGGCGAGCGGCTCTTCGATCGGGCCGGGAAGATCCGGGTGGTGGTCGGTCCGCTCGACGGCGCGGGCTATCGGCGCTTCGTGGGCGCGGGCCCGGTCAGCGCCATCCGCGAGCTGGTGTCGGCCTTGGCCGGTGACGGGCTGGAGCACGAGGTGGTGCTGCGGCTCGCACCGGACGCGGTGCCGCCGCTGCGGCTCGACGCCACGGGCGAGGGAGGCCGGCTGGGCCGGGACTCCTGGCTGGGGCGGCAGGGGCGCGAGGCGCGGGTGGTGGTGGGCGCGGCATGAGGCCCGGCGCGACGAGCCAGGGCGGACCTGCGCCGGGCCCACCCATCGGCGACGCCGTCCTCTCGGCCATGGGCATGGTGACGCCGGTGGGGGCCGATCTCGACCAGAGCCTGACCTCGGTCCGGGCCGGGCTGCGGCGGGTGGTCGAGCAGCCCGAGCTCTACACCTGCCTGCCCGAGGACGCGCGCTTCGACCCGCCCACGCCGCTCCTGGCCTCGGCGGTGTACCACCTCGACGCCGCCCCGCGCCGGGGCGGCCGGGTCGCCGAGTGGCTCGGGCTCCTGGCCGGCCACGCCTTCGCCGACCTGGCCCGCCGGGCCCGCCTCGGCCCGCCGGAGCTGTCGCGGCTCGGCCTCTTCCTCGCGCTCCCGGCCCGGGACGGCCTCGGCCCGGCCCAGCGCGACGAGCTCGTCTATCACTTCCACAACCACGCCGAGCGCGACCTGCTGCCGTCGGTCCACCTGGCCTTCGGCGGCCACGCCACCGGCCTGGCGCTCCTTGAGGCGGCCGCGGCGGCGCTGCGCGAGGGACGCCTCGGGCGGGCCGCGGTGGGCGCCGCCGACTCCTGGCTCTTCCGGGCCTGGCTGGAGCGGCTCGATCTCGACTGGCGCCTCCTCTCGGACCGCAACGGCGACGGCTTCCAGCCGGGCGAGGCGGCCGCCTTCGTCCTGCTGGAGAGCCGCGCCGAGGCCGTGCGCCGCGGCCTCCGGCCGCTGGCGCGGCTGCTGGGGCACACCGCGGCGCGCCTGGCGGTGGCGCCGGGCGGGCAGGCCCACGGCGCCGAGCTGGCCGCCGTGGTGGGGCCGCTGGTCGGCGCGGACGAGGCGCCGCTCCTGGTCTGCGACCTCAACGGCGAGTCGGCCCGGACCAGCACGTGGGCCTTCGCCGTGGCGCGGCTGGGAGGGCGGCTCGGGAAGGGCTACGCTCTGGAGCATCCGGCCTCCGCGCTGGGTGACGTGGGGGCGGCCTCGTCGCTGGTGGACGTGGCCGTGGCCGCCGCCGGGCTGCACGGGCGTCACGCCGAGCGGACGGGCGCGGTGGTCTGGGCGGCCGGCGAGGACGGCGAGCGGCGCGCCGTGCGCCTCGAGCGGTGCTGAGGGAGGCAACATGGGCTCGACGGTCGGGGTCAACAAGCGGACGGTGGTCCACAAGGACAGCGGCGGCACGGTGATGTTCATGCCGGACGTCTGCAAGACGCCGCAGCCCTCCGGGCCGCCGGTCCCCATCCCGTACCCCAACACCGCCATGTCGAGCGACGCCGACAAGGGCTCCAAGACCGTCACCGTCGAGGGCCATCCGCTCCTGGTGCAGGGCTCGGTCTTCTCGCAGAGCACCGGCGACGAGGCCGGCAGCGCCGGCGGCGTGGTGAGCGGCAAGACCAAGGGGGCCGCCGAGTTCGTGGCCGGCTCGTTCGACGTCCAGGCCGACGGGAAGGGCGTGGTGCGCTTCGGCGACCTGATGCTGGGGAACAAGGGCGGGGCGGTCAACACGCCGCCGTCGCCCGAGCAGCAGGCGCCCATGCCGATGGCCAAGCAGGTGGCGCCGGGCGAGCTCAAGCCCGACAAGCTCACGGTCCTGGTCACCGATCCGGAGGGCCAGCCCCTGGTCGACCTCCGCTACGTGCTCGTGACCCCCGACGGCCAGCGCCAGGAGGGGACCACCGACGCCTCCGGCAAGATCGTGGTGGACGAGACCATCACCGGCATCGGGCGCATCGCCTTCCCGGATCGCCCCGACCTCCTCATCGACGTGGTCGAGTGAGCCGGTGGCCCGTCCGCCCCCACCTGCTGCTCCGGCCGGGCCGCGCCGGCGCGCGCTGCGGCGGTGGCTGGCCGCCCCGCTCCTCGCACTCATCGCCTGCTCGCCGGCCCGGGTCGGCTGCCATCCTGGAGGCCCCATGAAGGACGTCACGGTGAAGCGGCTCGGTGAGGTCAGGTCCGGTCCGTCCGGCACGCAGGTGAGGACCACCCACGTCGATCCCAATCCCATCGTCCTCTGGTCCGGATCGCGGCCGGTGGCGGCCCTCTACCACCAGGTCAAGGTCGACTCCGCCGCCGGCGCCGTGGAGGACTCGATCGAGCGGGCGTCCATCGGGTCGGGCGGCCGCGGCGGGCCGTTTCCCCTCACCATCCACGGCACCTACTCCGGCAACCCGAAGGACGCGGACGCCCTCGACCGCTTCGCCGTGCCGTGGGTCGTGGCCGCCGACCTCGACGGCGACGGGACCGACGAGCTGGTGGCGCCGCACCAGGCCGGGAGCGTCGAGGTGCTCTCGCTGACGGGCCAGCCGGTGCGCTTCCACGGCGCGAGCGCCCGGCCCCAGGCGGCCGCCTACTGGCCGGCCGGCCTGCAGGTGGCGCGGCTGGGGCGGCGGGCGGTGGTGCACCTGCTGCAGCGCCGCAAGGCGTTCGGGGGCGTCGACGAGACCACGCTGGAGGAGATCGGCGCGGGCGCCCGGTACGTCCTGCTGCGCATCGACGCCAAGGCCGTGACGCGCATCGTGCTCGGCGACCTCGGGTGGCCGGTGGAGCAGGTGCTGGCCGTGGGCGCCCTCAACCGGCCCGGGTCGTCGGAGGTCGACGAGCTCCTGGTGGTGGCGACCCGCCAGGGCGGGCAGGAGGCCTTCCTCTCGCGCCACCGGCCCGACGGCGCGCTGCTGGCACCGGCGCGGGCCCTGTACCTCCCCTTCGCGGCCGGGCGCCCCTGGGCCTTCGAGTTCCTCCCCCAGAGCCGGTCGGCGCTGCTCACCAGCCCGGGCTCGGGGACCAGCTACTTCATCGAGCCGGAGAAGCCGGCCAACTGGCTCCACCTCGTCGACCTCGAGAAGGTGGCCGGCGGCACGTCCGGGTTCGACCTGCTCGGCGTGGTCGACGCGGCCGCGAAGCCCAAGGCGCTGTTCCTCCACGGCGAGGTGGTCTGGGCCTTCGACGCCGACGGCGTCTTCTACACGGTGGCGGGCGGCGCCTTCGCCCCGGTGCAGGCCCCGGCCCCGGCCTGGCGCATCGGGCGGCCCGACGGGGGGCTCGGGACCATCGGCGTCTTCCGCTCGCCGCTCCGGGGCGACGAGGTGCTGGTGGCGGCCAGCCGGCCCGCCGGGGCGCGCGACCTGCCGCCCGAGGAGCTCCGCGCCGCGGCGGCGCGCTTCCTCGATTCCGGCTGGCTGGAGCGGGAGCGGGCGATCCGGGCCCCCTCCCTCACCGAGTACGATCCCAGGCGGGACGCCGCCATGGAGGCGGAGCGCCGGCGCCGCCACCTCGAGCAGGCCATCCCCACGATCGAGGACTGGAAGCGCCTGCTCCCCGACAGCTACCGGGAGATGGAGCAGGAGGCCGAGGCCGCGCTCCTCATCGCCATGAAGGTCGCGCTCACCTCCCCGCTCGAGGATCCGGCGCTCCTGAAGGACGGCGACTACCGGGACGTCGAGGCCTTCCGCCACTGGCTGGCCGACCAGAAGGTGTCGGCCGAGACCCGCTTCCAGGTGGTGCGGCGGGGGGCGGTGGTCCGCACCGTCACGGTCCCAGGTGAGCTCGGCCCCTACGCGGCGACGGATCGGGGCGGGCCGGCCCTCGACTGGCGGAACGACGAGGCCGGCTTCGCCGTCGCCACCACCATCACCAGCCCCGAGGGGCACGGGGCGCCGCAGCCCGGGCTCTACCTCGTCGAGGCCGCGGGACAGGTGCGCTGATGCCCAACTTCCACACCCACTGGCTGGTGGCGTGGCAGGCCCTCGACGGCCTGCCGGGGACGCCGGCGCGGCTCGGCCGGGACACCTACATCAAGGCGGCCCGCAACATGGCGCGCGGCCTCGAGGCCGACGTGGATCGCGTCGGGACCCTGGACGCACGCGCCGACTTCACCAGGGCCGTGAACAAGCGGCGCTCCGAGTTCGACCTGGCGGTCCAGGCGAACGGCGCGGTGGCCAACCAGGTGGCCTGCTTCGGGGCCTTCATGCTCGGGGCGTGCGGGCCCGACTTCTGGACGCTGCCGACCGGCATCGGCATCCCCTGGACGGCCGGAGAGCACTTCAACCTGGGCCACTACAACCGGACCCACCAGCAGTTCGTGGTCTCGGTCTCGAAGATCGGCAAGACCCCGGGCGTCCAGGCCGACATGGAGCGGTCCTACTTCATGGGCATGGCCACGCACATCGCGGCCGACCTGGTGATCCACCAGCTCGTCAACGTCTACGCCGGTGCCTACAACCTCCTCAAGGAGGAGGTCTGGTCGAACCAGGAGGGGTGGCTGGGGGCCAAGCTCTGGAACACGCACAACAAGCTCGAGCACTTCTGGGACACGTACATCCGCTTCCGGCACTTCGGCGACCTGGCGCTGCACGGGTCGGTCTTCGAGGATGCCACGCCACCCTCGGTGCTCCCGGTGATCGGCTTCCCGCTGGTCGACTCGCTCCGGCTGGTGGCGGCCAAGCGGAACTTCCTGGCGCGCGACGGGATCGGGGCCGCGCTCAACGACGAGGCCACCCGCGTCAAGATCGAGGGACCGCTGGTCTTCCCGATGCTCGGGTGCGACCGGATCCTGGGCCGCTGGCCCAGCGCCGACAAGGTGAAGAAGGAGGCGGGCACCGTCGACCCCTTCATCTACCGGCGGGTCGTCGACAAGCAGGATGGCGCCTACCCGGGGGCCGACCTCTACCCCGACGCCCAGGCCGAGGCCGACCACGCCCAGATGACCTGGAACAAGGGCCGGAACGAGGGGCGCAAGCTCGAGTACTTCTGCCGCCAGCTCAACTCCACCGCGGTGGGGGATCCCGGCCTGTCGGAGCAGAGCCAGAACTACTTCACCTACTACGTGGCCCCCTCGCTCGCGACCATGCGCAAGTCGAAGAAGGAGCTGGTCTGGGGCCGGGACGGGTTCTACGACCTGCCGGCGCTCGACAAGTTCCTCCTGGGTGGCATCGCGCGGGCCAAGTCCTTCGCCAAGCTGCTGCAGGGCGCCTACGACTCCGCCAAGACCGACCAGCTCGGCGGGCTCGCCAGCTTCTGGAACCTCGACACCGGCCTCGGCCTGGAGGTCCAGCACGTCCGCTCGCACGCCTCCTGCGAGGTCATCACCCGGCTCGACTTCCTCCACGTCCTCGACGAGCGCTTCGGGGTCCTGGCGCTCGACTACACGCGCCCGGCCGAGCCGGCCACCGGCGCGGGCGCGCCCTTCAGGTACCTGAAGGACAAGCCGGCCAACACCACCGACTTCTCCAAGGTGAGCACCCCGGCCTTCCCGGTCCGCGATGCCCCGCCTCCCTTCGCCGACCTCGCCCTGGTGCGCGAGGAGGACGACGGCCGGTACCTCGACCGGATCCGGCTCAAGGGCCCGGCGCGGGAGCGGCTGCTCGCCGAGAAGGTCGACGAGTTCTTCGATCCGAAGAAGCCCCCACCGGTGCTGAAGTTCGACGTGGCGAGCCAGTGGACCAAGGAGCAGAACACGCTCTCGGGGGCCCACCGGGCCCGCCGGCTGACGCTGGAGCTGCGGGTCCCCATCGCCACCCTGGGCGCCGGCACCGACGAGCCGGCCGCCTTCCTCTACTGCGACGACCGGCTCAAGCTCGACCAGGCCGCCGGCATGGGGGCCGCGGCGGCGCCGCCCAAGGCCAGCAAGGAGCAGAAGGCCCAGGCCAAGGCGGCCGGCGACCGGGCGGCCGCCGCCAAGTCGACGCACCACTGGATGAAGGACCAGGTGCAGCGCCCCATCTTCTTCACCAAGACCGGGCAGGACCGGGGCCCGCTCCGCAGCTTCACGGCGCGGCTCCTGGTCAACCTGGAGGTCGACGAGAAGGACGCGGTGGCCCGCATCGTCAAGGCGCCCAACTGGAACGACGTGGTGCCATACGAGGAGTCCAAGAAGTTCTACGGCCGCAACTTCGCCATCTCCACCGGCCGGCGCTTCGTCCTCGATCCGACCGGCAAGGGCAACTTCGACCCGACCACCGACTTCGCCTACTTCGCCAACGCCTCGCCCACCGAGCAGGTCTTCCTCACCATCTACCCGCTGGTGAAGACCGCCTCGGGCGACGTCTACGACGCCTTCTCCCGCGAGAAGGTGACGAAGGACGTCTTCCAGAAGACGCTGCGCCCCATCTCCGGCCTCGGCTGGGTCAAGATCGTGCTCCTTTACTACGCCGGGCCGGGGGGCGCGCTCCAGCTCGATCAGTGCTTCGTCGACGCGCTCCCGGTCAAGATCGGGGCGGTGGAAGACTAGGCGCCGCGCTCCCGCTCCCCATGCACCAGCTCCTCAACGTCACGCCCTTCGCCGCCGCGCTGGCCCCCAGCCAGGACGTGGAGGGACGCGACGTGGCGGTGGCGGTGGTGAAGGCCACCTTCCGCTTCACCGCCCGCGGCGAGGTGGCGCCGGCGCCGCCCGAGGCGCAGGTGCCGGTCTTCCTGGCCGACGTGCCGCACGGCGACCCGGCCACCACCAGCCTGCGCTCCGCCTGCGACGTCGTGCCGGCGCGCGCCGGCACCGACGTGGCGGTGGTGGGGCACGCCTATGGCCGGGGGCGCAAGGAGCTGGAGGTCGGCTTCCGGGTCGGCGCGCTGGAGAAGTGGCTGGTGGTGAGCGGGCCGCGCGTCTGGGTGGGCGGCTTCCCGGTCACCGTGGCCGGCCCGGTGCCGTTCGACAAGCTGCCGCTCCGCTACGAGCAGGCCTTCGGCGGCGCCTACCAGGATCCGGAGCGCGGCCGGCTCGCCTGGCCCGACAACCCGGTGGGCGCCGGCTTCCTGCCCGCGGTGGTCGATCGCGCGCCGTGGCCCGCCATCGAGTACCGGAACGGGCGCTACAAGGGCGCGCGCGACCGCCCGCCCGCCGCCGGGCTCGGCTTCATCCCGGCCGGCTGGCGCCAGCGCGCGGCCTTCGGCGGCACCTACGACGCCGCCTGGGAGAAGACGCGCCGGCCGCTCCTGCCCGCCGACCTCGACGAGCGGTTCTGGAACGCCGTGCCGCAGGATCAGGTCCTCCGGCCCAGGCTGGCGGGCGGCGAGCGGCTGCTGCTGCGCGGGCTCCACCCCGAGGCCCCGGAGGTCCAGCTGGTGCTGCCGCGGCAGGCCTTCTCGGCGCGCTTCACGGTGCGGGACGTCGAGACCACCATCCCCATGGTGGCCGACTCGCTCCTCCTGGAGCCGGACGAGGGGCGCCTCTCCATCGCCTACCGGGCCACCATGGCGGTGGGCGGGGACCTGCTGCGGCTGGTGCGGGTGGTGCTGCGCGGCGGCTGAGGCGGGCGCGCCCGGTCAGGGGCGCAGCAGGCGCGACAGCGGATGGCCGAAGTCGGCCCGCGCCACGAGGCGGAGCTCGCGGGCGCGCCGAAGCTGCTCCCGCGCCAGGCCGGCCAGGTCGACGCGGTACTCCCCGCGGCTCCGCAGCAGGAGCTCGCGCGCCAGGGGGGGGCGGCGCCGGGTCGGGCCGAGCGCGAAGGCGCGCAGCAGGGCGTCCGGACCGAAGGGCTGACCCTCGAGCCAGCGCGCCCCCTCCGCCAGGCCGGACCTGGCCCTGGCCCACCAGTGTTGCACCAGCTCCGGGTCGGGCCACGGGAGCGCCCGGTCCACGCCGGCGACGGGGCCGTCCAGGACCGCCTCCGGGTCCTCCTCCGGCTCCGCCGGCGGCGGCGCGCGGTAGGGCCCCTCGATGGCCAGGCCGGCAACGGCCCGCAGCCCCTCGGCCGCCACCGGGGCCACGAGGGCGTCGTCGAGGAAGCGGGCGCACAGGTCGGCGGCCACCACCCGCCCGGAGTGGCCGGCGGCGAAGAGGGCGGCAGCGCGCTGCGCCGGGACGCGGGCCGCCGCCTCGAGGCGGGCCAGGTCATCGGGGGTGCCGCTCATGGCGAGGACCTGGAGGTCGAGCGGCCCCGCCCGGCCGGCGTCGGCGGCCCGCTGGCAGGCCTGCCAGGCGGCCAGCAGCCGCAGCTCCAGGCCGGCTTCGATCGCGGCGCCCCGCATCCCCGGGTCGGGCGACGCCAGCGCGGCCTCGACGTCGGGCCGGGCCGCGTCGCCGAGCACGGCGGCCGCGCGCAGGCCGGCGAGCCGCACGGCCAGGTCGGAGGCGCGGAGCGCCCGGCGGACTTCCGCTGGCGGCGCCGCGCCGCGCGCCGCGAGCACGCCGAGCGCCACCCCCGCCGCGGCCGGCTGGCCGCCATCGAGCCAGGGCAGGAGCCGGGCCTCCTCCTGGCGCGGGAGGAAGGCCGCCAGGGCGAGCGCGATGGCCGGGCGGTTGGCCTCGGCGGCGGGCAGGGCGGCGGCGAGCGGCTCGATACGACCGGCCAGCGCCAGCGCGGCGGCCGCGGCCGCGGCCCGGTCGGTCTCGGGACCCACCAGCGCCGGCACGAGCAGCTCCGCCTCGGCGGCGGCGCCACCCACCCGCAGCCCATCCAGGTGCGCCAGCAGCCGCTCCTCGGGCCCCTCGGCCACCTCGTCGACGGTGGAGGCGGCCGAGTCGACCGCCGCCAGCCGCTGCGTCCAGAGGAAGGCCGCCTCGTCGAGGTGCTCCTCGACGATGTCCCGGATCGGCGGCGGGGCGGCCCGGGCCATCAGTTGATCTTCACGGTGCCGCCCTTGATCCGGTTGGTGCCGGCGGCGTGGGTCTCGACGTGCAGGCCGCGGATGACGACCTTGCCGTCCCTGCGCAGCGTGATGCTGGACGCTCCGCAGCGCAGCACGATCTCGTCCCGTCCGTCGATGGCCACCCGCCGCCCGTCGACCTCGGCGACCTCGGGTCGCCCGGCCAGGGTGGCCTCCAGCGCGGCGTCGAGCGCGGGGGTGGCGTCCGGCTCGGCCAGGAAGCCCGCCACGATGGGGCGCAGCGGGTCGCCGTCCTCGAGGAGGAGCACCACCTCGCGGCGCGCCGCCACCGCCTGGCGCACCGCGGCCCCGTCGAGCGCCACCAGGCTTCGCGCCGGGTACGGACCGCCTGGACTGCCCGGGACCTCGACGCGGAGGACGCCCCCCACGGCGTCCACCACCCGGCCCACGCGGACGGCGGTGCCCGGCAGGGAGGACGTCGCGGCGGCGGAGGGGAGGAGTCGGTGCGGCACGAAAGGCGATTCTCCACCATCGATCCGGCCCGGTCCAGGGAGGGCCGCACGGTGGGCCCGGGCAGGTGTTCAGGTGTGGGTGGCCGCCCGGACGGCGGGTGATGTGCGTCACGCCAGGGCGCGCTCGCCCATGGTTCAATCCGGGCTCGGACATCCATCGGCGGCCTCTCGAGGTGCATCATGGCGACGGCATTGGCGACACCGGCCGCAGCGTCCGCGGAGCTGGAGCTGGAGGCGGGGCCCCACCCGGCCGGCGAGTTGAACGTGCTGGCCTTCGAGGTCGAGGAGCGGCTCTCCAGCCCCTACGAGGTGACGGTCACGGTGGCGCCTCGCCGCGGGCTGGAGGTGGACGCGGCCGGCCTGGTGGGCGAGCCGGCCCACCTGCGCGCCTCGCGCGGCGGCAGCTCGGCCCGCAGCTTCCACGGCATGGTGGCCAAGGTCCACGCCTGGGAGGAGGGGACGGGAGAGGACCGGGGACGCCTGCGCCTCACCATCGTGCCGCGGCTGTGGCGCCTGGGGAAGATCTCCCGCAGCCGCATCTTCCAGGACCTCACCACCCCCGAGATCGTGAAGCAGGTGCTCGGTGACGGTGGGGTCGAGCACGAGCTCAGGCTGTCGGCCACCTACCCGACGCGCGGCTACTGCGTGCAGTACGCCGAGAGCGACCTGGCCTTCGTGTCGCGGCTCCTCGAGGAGGAGGGGATCTTCTACTTCTTCGAGCACGCGCCCGGTGGGCACACCCTGGTGCTGGGCGACGCGCCGACCACCTGCCCGGAGCTGCCGGAGGGAGCCACCCTGCCGTTCCGCGAGCCCGGCGGCCTCTCCGCGGACGTCGACCACCTCGACGCCTTCGGCCAGTCCCGCGAGATCCGGTCCGGCAAGTTCACGGTTCGTGACTATGACTTCGCGCGGCCGGAGCTGGACCTGACGGCCTCGGCAGCCATCGACGGCCCCGAGGGCGGCTTGGAGGTCTACGAGTACCCGGCGCGCCACGGCGAGCCGTCCGAGGGCGCGGCGCGGTCCCGGGCCTGGCTGGAGGCGGAGCGGGCCCAGGCCTCGGTGCACCACGGTGGCGGCTGCTGCCGGCGGCTCGCGCCGGGCTGCTGGTTCGAGCTCACCGAGCACCCGGTGGCCGAGCTGAACGGCCGGTACCTGGTGGTGGCGGTGGAGCACCACGGGAGCCAGCGCGGGCACCTGCACGTGGTGAGCGGTGACGTGGTGAGCGGCGCGCCGGCCACCGAGGCGGTCACCTACCGGAACACGCTGCGCTGCCAGAAGAGGGACGTCCCGTTCCGGCCCGAGCGGCGCACGCCGCGGC
>Ga0209464_10000659_pt1 | contig 11016 bp, 8 predicted proteins | sample DOMMetBare1Fresh_2_FD_187473 | JGI IMG/M metagenome (GOLD analysis project Ga0209464, IMG submission 187473) | Wetland sediment microbial communities from St. Louis River estuary, USA, under dissolved organic matter induced mercury methylation -... | ecosystem: Environmental > Aquatic >... | reverse complement strand
TATCAGGATGAAAGCTCCTCGCCAAGTTTCGAAGCTAGAGAAGATACTTTTCCCAATTGTAGGTCTTTTACTAACATGCTTTATTGTTCCTACCGGTTTACCTCTTTTAGGAATGCTCTTCTTTGGCAACCTGCTTAAGGAAAGTACCGTAACAAAGCGTCTTGCCGATACTGCTAAGGGCCCCATGATTGATATCGTAACCATACTTATTGGGTTAACTGTTGGCGCTTCTACTCAGGCTACAACCTTCCTAACCACTAAGTCTGTTGGTATCTTTGCTCTTGGTGCTTGCTCCTTTATTATTGCAACTTTCGGAGGTGTAATGTTTGTAAAGGTCATCAACTTGTTCCTAAAAGAAGGCAACAAGATCAACCCTCTCATCGGAAATGCTGGTGTATCTGCGGTTCCTGATAGTGCGAGGGTATCGCAAGTTGTAGGCTTGGAATACGATAAGACCAACCACCTTTTGATGCATGCAATGGGACCAAATGTTGCTGGTGTTATTGGCAGTGCTGTTGCGGCTGGTATTATGCTCAGCTTCCTCAGCTAGCTATCATAAGAATCCATACAAAAAAAGGATGAGGTTTTACTCCTCATCCTTTTCTTTTTCAGTTCATATCTGCCGTATGCTAAGCAAGCTTTACATTTACAGCATTTATACCTTTTTTTCCGTCTGCTAGATCAAAGGTTACCTCATCGTTCTCCTTAATCTTGTCAACTAATCCTGACACATGTACAAAATACTCTTTTGACGTTGCAGAATCTTTAATGAATCCAAAACCTTTAGCTTCATTAAAAAACTTCACAATTCCTTTATTCATTTTTGTAGGTTTTAAAGTACGCAATGTACGTATTATATTTAACTATTATACTATAACAATACAATGATTTTCAACTATTTCTATAATTCTTCGTTTTTCTACCGCTAGATGCCTCTATTGGGGGTTTCCTCTTCTATTCCCAGTAGATCCATTAAGCCATTTATGAATGTAAGGGGATGTGCAGGATTGCCTGGAATGTAGAGATCTACATGGTGGCTATCAATAAACGATCGGTCAAGCGCAGGGCTGCCTTGAAACAAGCCTCCAGATATAGCATCTGAGCCAACTAATACTACGATTTTAGGCTCAGGAACCGCTTCGTAGCAAAGCTCTAATGCTCTAGCCATATTCTTAGCTATTGGCCCTGTTATAACAATACCATCTGCATGTCTCGGCGATGCAACAAACTCAATTCCAAACCTCCCCATATCAAAGTTTACGTTCCCAGCTGCATTCAGCTCCATCTCGCAAGAAGCGTCTCCACCTGCAGATACTTGTCGTAGCTTCAGCGATCGTTTTAATACCGACCGCACTTCTGCCCGAATATTTTCTGCATTCAAGCGAATACCCGCTTCGTCTCCTGCTTTAACAACTAGGTCTTCTCGCTTGTTGGCTGCCAAACGATAGTCATTTGTAAACTGAACAATTTGTGGGTAATGCTGCTCACACGCTCTACAAAAAACGCACTTTCCTAAATCAATGGCTAATGGACCTCCTGTAATTGCACTAGTTGGACAAAGTGTGGTAAGTCTAGCTACATCTTCTTCAGAATAGGTGGTAGAAATAGTTGGGCGACCTCTAAAAAGAGGAGAAAGCCGTGCGTTTCGTAAGTCTTTAACATACTGAACGCCATGCGCATGTAGTATTTTTAGTTCTTCTAGCATTTCGGTCCTTTTCCTTTATTTTGATTAGTACCCTTGCAAATAACCAGCTTCACGTCTATATTACAAGTCGTTACCGCAGTACGATAGGTTGAAGCTCTTATTGCAAATTGGAAAATCAGATATCTCCTGGTTACGAACTGCTAATGCCAGCACAAACCAGTTATGAAACGATGGATCTTTTACCTTATAGCGAGCGATGCCCCCTGTTTCGTCGGTTATAGCACAGTGACAAATTTCACCTCGCCAACCTTCTACTAACGAAATCCCTAGCATCTGCCCTTTTGCTCTTAAATCGTATCGTGGTGATGATGCTATCGCCGAATGATCGAATTCTGCAAGAAACGCCAGAATGTGATCTATAGATTGCACTACCTCATCAGCCCTAAGCTGTAACCTAGCCATTACATCCCCCCCGTCAAGAAGTATTGGTTCATGAACGTACGATTTGTACCCCATGTAAGGATTGGTTGTTCGAACATCACGTAAGATATTAGTCATGCGTGCAGCCATCCCTACTGCTCCTACTCCATACGCTTGGTTGGTTGTAACTACACCGACTCCTTCAAATCGTGCTAGGACTGACGGAAGCGTAAGTAGCCTACTGATTAGCTGGTTGTACTCTTTTCGCACTTTTCTAAGGTTAGCAACAACCTCCTGCTTAATGCTTTCCTGTAACGGGTACGACGTCCCTGCGATCCTTACAATACCTTTACCAAAACGATTTCCACACCAAAGCTGTGTTGTATTGATTGTAATTGTTCGAAGCGCTTCGCAAACAACCATTCCAAGCTGGTAGGCAACATCGCCACATAGCGCTGCTGTATCACCAATATGCATTGCAATGCGTTCGAGCTCCTGAGCTATAACGCGTTCTACCTCAAGCCTTGGACTAACCTCAACTCCCGATAACTTTTCTGACAACATTGCAAATGCAAGTCCATGAGATACTGCACTATCGCCGGCAACATTCTCCGAAAGAAGCATCTTATACAGCCAACTTCTATCTCCTGCCATTATCTCTTCTACTCCCCTATGCTGATACCCTAGCTGAATCTCTAAATGCAGCACTCGTTCTCCATTACAAATAAACCGAAAGTGACCAGGTTCGATAACTCCTGCATGTATTGGTCCTACACCAACTTCATGTAGTTCACTTCCTTCGATCTTGTAAAAAGGGTAATCGTCCATAGCCAAGTGATTCACACTCGAGCAGGGATAGCGTAGCGGTTTCATCCAAGGATGCCCCCTAAATGTAATCTTGTAACACTCTGCAATCTCTCGCTCATATACGTGCAATGCAGGAATGTGCAAAACAAGCGACTCCACTTCGTCCCCCTCCAAGCACGAAGTGCTGTAAATCATCACTTCGCTCTTAGAATCGGAAATGCACATGTACAAATCAATTCTACTCTTAACCTGCCTTGCAAAGTAGGCTATGCATCTACAGTCTTTGTTCTGAAGTATATGAACTGTCTGATCCTTAAACAAGCTATATTCAAGCGATGGAATATCATCCAGCCTTACTGCCAAAGGATTCTCTTTAATTCGTACATACTGATGAAACCTATTCATAACCTACTTTATTGCATCGTTAATGAGACTTAGTACCAAGCCATCCCTCGCAAAGAATACTACAAAAGAAAAACCAACCAGCAGTAGCTGGATAATGGAAAGATATACAGATGGTCTGACCCCCGTAACAGCAACGGTTTCCTTTGCATAAAGAATTAATAGGAGCTTTTGTACTATTGCATAGATACAAAACAGCAGCACAAGTACTGTAACCACAAATATCGTCCAACGCTGTTCCAATAAAAGCGACTTAAAGATCAGCAGCTCCGAAACAAACAATCCGGATGGAGGAAATGCAGCAATACCTATTGCTCCAAGCAGCACTACCATTGCTCCTGCCGAATATGTACGTAGGTAACCACCCATCTTTGCTAGATCGTATGTTCCAAATGTGGTGTGTACCTGTCTAACCTGAAAAAATAGCGCCGATTTAAGAAATGTGTGTGCGATTATATGAACAAAGGCAGCATAACGTGCCACTCCTCCTATTCCTAAAGCAATAGCAACTAAGCCCATATTCTCGAGCGTAGAGTAGGCCAACATACGCTTTAGGTTATTAGATTTTAATAGGTAGGTTGCAGCAATTAGCACAGAAAGGATGCCCGAAAATATAAGAACATTCGAAGCCCACTGCCCTACAACAGTTCCATCTACGATATCTAGCAAACGGTAAATTGCCACAAAACCACTATTTACCATTAATGTCGATATTACGGCCGATATTGGAGGAGGTGCAATTGTATTTGCATCAATTCCTACTGTATGCATGGGAAAGAGCTCCATCTTGGTGCTAAATCCCACTAGTGCAAAAAGAAATGCTATTCGAAGGTAAGCAGGATTAGCGTTTGCTGCTAATGCTTCAAGACTACTAAACGATAGCGTTATATCATCCGATGGCGATACAATTGCGCCTAAGAAAAGAATTCCCATATAGGCAAGTGCAATACCTATTGAGCTTACAAAAACATACTTCCATGTAGCCTCAAGTGCGTGGGTGCTTCTGTGATGATAAATTAGTACTGATACGGTTAACGTTGTTGCCTCTAAAAAAACCCATAAAACAATGAGGTTGTTGGATAGGTAAACCCCAACTAAGGAGGTAAGCAATCCGGTTAATCCTGCTATATAAAGAGGAATCCCCCTGTCCGATTCGTGAGTAAGGTAGTAGTAGCTATGGACATAAGCTGCGGCTGCAACAACAAGCATTAAGCCAAGCATAATCACCCCCACCCCATCGAATGTAAAGTAAACCAGCTCTGTTGCCCCTTTTTTACAGAAGGCATGCACCACCAAAAATGACAGATTCGCTACAAATAACAACGACAACACCTTGCTAAACAAAGCATTTCGTGTAAATGCCATTACTACAATTAATACTGTTGATATAATAAAAAAGTATAGCATCCCTTAATCCTTTAATGTTGATAGCTCTTCGACGTTGGGGTCGTTTAACCTTTTACCTATACGTGAGGCAAAAAGGCCTAGAATCAAAACACTTGCAAATAGATCGAGTAGTATTCCTGAGTTTACCAAAAAGGGCATCTCTGATCCAACTGCTAATGAAAACATGAACACTCCATTTTCCAACACCAAAAAACCAACTAGGTGCGGAAAAATCTTCTTATGCGCAATTACCAGTATCAATCCTGTAAAAACAGTAAATAGAGCAGCAATCATAAACGTTTTTTCAATCCGTCCAATCTTTAGCATATCGGCAAGCACAACGCTCACTCCCATTGCAAATAGAACTAGCAGCAAGGAGTAAAATGCGGGTAGTGCCTTGGTGTGTACCTTTGCGACTCTCATTTTTTTTATGATAGATCGCAGTAGCAATGGAACTGCTATTGCTTTAAAAACAAGCGTTTCAGTTACCACAAATACTAGCGAAGCCATATCTTTTGAACCTGATAGCTCTGAGAATGCTAAAAAAAACAGCAGTATCCCCTGAATTGCAACCAGCTTAACATACGTATCAAATCGTTCTGCAACGGACACATACATTAACGTCACTCCAAAAAGAACAATTATTACTATATTCATAAGCTATGCTATTTTTTGGATGATTAAAAGTGCAACAATAAGTCCAAGTAACCCCAAAGCTGTCAGCGTTAAAAGGTACGGTGGATTTTTTCCCATCTTATTCCTTGCTCTAAATGATTCCAGCAGACCTACTAAAACAGAAAAAACAGCAACAACTGCAGTAAAGCATACTACCTGATAACCTATTGCCCAGGTTGGGGGAACCAACAGGTTGGTAAGAATCATTGAGTACAATCCAAACTTAAGAAAGGTGGTGAGATGAATTAACCCGAGATCGAAACCCGAGTTGTCTAAAATCATAACTTCATGAACCATTGTAAGTTCAAGGTGTGTTTTAGGATCATCAACAGGCAATCTCGAGTTCTCCACCATTGCAATAAGAATCACCAAATAGGAAAAGAGTAATCCTAGTAGCAACGAATAGTCACCTATTGTATTAAATGCTTTAAATATTTCTGTAAAAGATGTCAGCCCGGTAATCATAGCCAAAACGCCCATCATTACAAAAAATGCAGGTTCCACTAGCAACCCATAAAGCGTTTCTCTATTCGCTCCCATTCCTTCGAAGCTGCTTCCAGTATCTAGTGCTGCTATAATCATTGTAAAACGACCTAACGCAAGCATGTAGGCAAAAAACACAAAATCGCCACTAAAAGAAAAAACCGCATTACCGCCAGCAAATGGCACTACTAGCATAGATGTAAGAACAGCCACTATGGCTACCGTTGGCGCAACCCGAAAAAGGAGGCTTGAGGTTTCGCTGTAAACAGCTCCTTTTTTGAAAAGCTTCAATACATCTCTAAAAGGTTGTAAAACAGAAGAGCCCTTCCTTCCCGAAGCGATGCTCTTGATCCGGTTTACAATACCTAAAAAAAAGATTGAAGATATAAGCATTAGGAGATATCCGACCATCATTAAAGAAGCTTGAAGTAAGTTAGTACTAGTATCGAAAGTATAAACAGCAGAGCATAAAGCACATAGTGCTGTACATATCCTGTTTGTAGAATTGCAGCCCTTTTAATAAGCTTCGCTAATCTATTGGTTGGATGTACTGTTACCATATCTTCAAAAAGGTCGTTGCTACCTGTTTTAAAGCTTCCCTGCTGTGGAAAAAAGTCACACTCCTCAAGTGGCTCAAACTCTTTCGAAACCTTAACAATTGGCTTTGCAAGCGATACAAAGCTATCGGAATACGATGTTGAAGTGTACTGCTGCTCGGATCCTACTGCGGTATATCCACACCCCCAAGTGGGGCCTTGGCTAATAACAACATCTTGCTGGGCCTTACTCCTAATAAAAAGGACTACCGCAATGCCTAAAAAGAAGGTTAGGGAAATCCACGAAACTTCTCCAAGCGATGCAAGCATCGGCTCTACCGCAACTTGTCCATTACCAACTAGTGGAAACATATCTATAGCTGGTGCTATAGCGTTTAAAAACAACTTAGGGAATATTCCTATTAGCACTATCAGCAGAACCAACACAAGCTGAGGCATTAGCATCCAGGGGCCTGCTTCTTTTACATTGTCTAACGGTTTACGTGGTGCACCCAAAAATGCAATGCCAACTGCCTTAGAAAAAGCAAATATAGCCAAGCCTCCAACCAAGGCAAGAAGCATCGACGACGATATTAGCATTATAATTTCGCGAAGCGATTGACCTGCCAAATTCTGAAACATTCCGAGATAGATTACCAGCTCCGAAATAAAACCGTTAAATGGGGGTAATCCGCAAATAGATATCGACCCTATAATAAAAAGTGTTGTTGTGTATGGCATTTTATGAGATAGACCTCCTAGCTCGTTCATATTTCGCGTGTGCGTTGCCGCATATACCGAACCAGCCCCCATAAATAGCAAAGGTTTAAAAATCGCATGGTTTAGAATATGGAGTATGGCTCCGGCAAATCCACAGTAAGATAGCGACGAAAAACCTGTATGTATCCCTAAAAATCCTAAGCCCAGCCCAATCCCAACGATTCCTATGTTTTCTATACTACTGTAAGCCAATACCTTTTTTAAATCTTTTTGTACGATTGCACTAACTACTCCCCAGATACTTGTAAGCAATGATACGCTCAAAAGAATGATTCCTATCTCAAAAAAGCTGGATTGTATTGAGCATAGCACCCTGACTAAACCGTAAAGCCCCATTTTAATCATAACCCCCGACATGACCGCCGATACATGCGAGGGTGCTGCAGGGTGCGCATTGGGAAGCCATGTGTGTAATGGAACAAAACCTGCCTTAAGCCCAAATCCTACAAAGAAAATGAGAAAGAGCGGAACGTTGGAATTAAGCGCAAAATACTCTGTGAGTGCTTCAAAACCAAAAACTTTAGTCTTGCCGTAGGCCATTACAAACCCTGCTAGTATGAAGAAAAAGCCAACGTGCATTTGCATTAGGTAGGAGATTCCAACCTTAAAAGTCTCTCTTTTATTAGCCTCAAACATTACCAAAATAAACGATGATATTGTCATCGCTTCCCACGAAGCCAAAAAGCCAAAACCATCCTTTAAGGTAACTACCAAAATCATAGATACCTGCAACCACACGAGCGAAAGCGCATGCAATGCCATTTCTGTTTTTCCTTTGGTACTAAAGTAAGGAGCTAAATATCCCTGCGAGTATGCAGTTGTCAGCAAACATACCAAGTTGATTATCAATATAAAAAAACCAGAAATAGCATCTGGAACAATATTTAAATCTCCTCCAATTCCAAAATGAGAATCGAACAAGCTTACTCCACTATATGCAGTAAAAACCCCTGCAATGGAGATAAATGCCACTAGTAGCTGAGTTGTAATCGTTATTGCAAAATGTCGTCCTTTTGGAAGGATAAAGCTGAATAGTGGCAGAAAAGCGGCTGATAGCAGAAAAGAAATATTCATCAGTTGTTTTCTGTCGAAGTAATAGCGCAAAGTTAGATAAAATGGCTTTTGTTATGGATATTATTTAACAGGTTTTACTTCCTACATATTATTTATTAGCTCTACAATGCTTAACAAGCTTAAAAAAAGGGTCAATTCCTTTTAAACACTCAAAATTTAAGCTGTAAAACATAAATACAAGCCTCAAAAAAGCGCAGATTTTTATTGAAAAAAAATATCATCCTTATACTTTTGATCTTGCGTAGAAGTTAATCTACGGAAAAAGAACTATGAAAAAATTAACGATTATTTGCACAGCAGCCTTGCTCCCAATCCTAACTAGGGCTAGCGAGGCCGATCTTAAGATTCCAGACCTCTCAAAAGATCAAAACACACTACTAACATGGGGCTTTATTGTTTGCCTAATTGGTTTAGCGTTTGGACTATACCAATTTTTAAAGGTTAAGAGAGCAAAATCACACCAGTCGATGCTTGATGTTTCCAACGTCATCTTCGAGACGTGTAAAACGTACTTAATCCAGCAAGGCAAGTTCCTTTTCTGGTTATTTCTAATCATCGCCTCATGTGTTACTTTTTACTTCGGATACCTTCAAGAAAAGAGCTTTGCTGATGTTCTTCTCATTCTTGCCTGGACGGTAATCGGCATACTTGGATCGTATGGCGTTGCTTGGTTTGGTATTCGAATGAACACGCTTGCTAACAGCAGAATGGCTTTTGCTTCTCTTGAACGTAAGCCTTTAAAGCTACTGAACATTCCTCTTAACGCAGGAATGAGCATTGGCGTAGTACTTATATGTATCGAGCTGATTATGATGCTTATAATACTGATGCTAATGCCTCGCGAACTTGCAGGTGCTTGCTTTATTGGCTTTGCAATCGGCGAGTCGCTTGGTGCTTCTGCCCTTCGTATTGCTGGTGGTATATTTACTAAAATTGCAGATATTGGATCAGACCTAATGAAGGTTGTTTTCAAAATCGGGGAGGATGATCCAAGAAACCCTGGCGTTATTGCCGACTGTACTGGCGATAATGCTGGCGATAGCGTTGGTCCAACTGCCGACGGCTTTGAAACTTACGGGGTAACAGGTGTTGCGCTTATATCTTTTATTGTCCTTGCTGTAGGCTTTGTTCCTGGAATCGACGAAGGAACCAAACTGTCGCTTCAAGCAACGCTTCTAACCTGGATTTTTGCTATGCGTATCCTTATGATCATTACCTCTATTGCTGCTTTCGGACTTAATAACCTTGTAAGTAAGGCTCTATATGGTGGTAAGGATGATATCGATTTCGAAAAACCTCTTACAAATTTGGTTTGGATTACCTCCATCCTTTCGATTATTGCAACTTTTGCTGCAAGCTATCTTCTTATTGGTCCTAGCACCGTAGTTGGAGGAATGAACCCAAATATCTGGATTGTTCTTTCGATAATTATAAGCTGTGGTACGCTAGGTGGTGCAGTTATCCCTGAGTTTACCAAAATTTTCACTAGTCCCAAATCTGCACACGTTCAGGAGGTTGTTAAAGCTGGTAAAGAAGGTGGAGCTTCGCTTGTTATCCTTTCTGGCTTCGTTGCGGGTAACTTCTCTGCCTTCTGGAAAGGTATGGTTTTTGTTGCCCTCATGTTCATTGCCTTCTATGCTAGCACATTTGGTCTAGATCAGTTTATGACCTACTCTTCGATTTTTGCATTTGGACTTGTTGCATTTGGACTTCTTGGTATGGGACCTGTTACAATTGCGGTTGACAGCTATGGACCTGTAACTGATAATGCTCAGTCGGTTTACGAACTTTCACTAATCGAAAGCCATCCTAACATCGATAAAGAGATTGAAAAAGATTTTGGCTTTAAGCCTGATTTCGAGAAAGCGAAGTACTACCTAGAGGCTAACGACGGAGCTGGAAATACGTTCAAGGCTACTGCTAAACCAGTTCTTATTGGAACTGCGGTTGTTGGTGCTACTACCATGATCTTCTCTATTATTCTGGTAATTAAGAACGTGCTTGGAGTAGAACCCGATGCCATTCTTAACCTGCTTAACCCTTGGACAATACTTGGACTGCTTGCTGGAGGGGCTGTAATTTACTGGTTTACTGGCGCTTCTACTCAAGCGGTTACAACTGGAGCTTATAGAGCTGTAGAGTATATCAAACGCCACATCAACCTCGATCCAAATGCAGAGAAGAAAGCTTCTATCGAGACTTCGAAGGAGGTTGTGAAAATATGTACCCAATATGCCCAAACGGGAATGTGGAACATCTTCCCTGCTGTATTCCTTTTTGCTCTTGCATTTGCTTTTATTTCTGGTAGAGAGGTGGTTGGAGCAGATCCAAAGATTGCATTTGCGGCTGCTTCATTCTTTGTAAGCTACTTGATCGGTATTGCCATCTTTGGTCTTTACCAAGCTATCTTTATGGCAAATGCGGGTGGTAGCTGGGATAATGCTAAAAAAGTTGTTGAGGTTGATCTTAAGCAAAAGGGAACTCCCCTACATGATGCAACTGTTGTTGGAGACACTGTTGGTGATCCTTTTAAAGATACCTCTTCTGTTGCCATCAATCCGATCATTAAGTTTACTACCCTTTTTGGACTACTCGCGATGGAAATTGCGATTAGTGCCGAATTCAGAGGGATTGCTCCCTATGTTGGTGTAGTACTGCTTATCGGGGCTCTCTACTTTGTTTGGAGATCATTCTATAAGATGAGAATAGATCCTAATATGTAGCCTACTATACTCGCTAAAAAAGAAGAGCAGCTCTTATCGGCTGCTCTTTCTTTTTTTTATCTACTTACTTTGCTTTTGCTCTCGT
>Ga0209464_10000658_pt1 | contig 11017 bp, 13 predicted proteins | sample DOMMetBare1Fresh_2_FD_187473 | JGI IMG/M metagenome (GOLD analysis project Ga0209464, IMG submission 187473) | Wetland sediment microbial communities from St. Louis River estuary, USA, under dissolved organic matter induced mercury methylation -... | ecosystem: Environmental > Aquatic >... | reverse complement strand
TCACGGCGACCCGGAAAGCAGGTGACAGATGAAGGTGAAAGCAAAACGGGTATTCACGGCTCTCGACGAGCATGTAGACCTGCAGGAAGGCGATGTGCTCGAATGCACGCCGGAACGGGCCGAGTACCTTATCGGCATCGGATTCGTCGAAAAGGTAGAACCGACATCGAGGAAAGCCGACAAGGATGCAGAGCAGTAGCATCAAATGCTCTCCGACTGAACTTGCCGGTGCGGTAAAGAAGATGCTCGACGAGCATATCGTGCTCGTAACAGATGAGATGTTCGCCGATGTCATCGATGTCGGAAACGAAACAGTCGAAGAACTGAAGAAGACATCGCCGTACGAGCGCCACACGAAGGGGACGCGGGGAAGGCATTACCGGAATGGATGGAAGGCAAAAGCCGATATAAGCGACGGAATGCACCTCGTCTATACGGTCTACAACTCCGCCAAGCCGGGATTGACCCACCTGCTCGAGCACGGTCACGGCGGGAAGCACCCGGCTAGGGCGTACCCGCATATCGGTCCGGCGTTCAACCGGGCCAAGGCGAAGCTGGAGGCGAGGATGCGATGACGCAGAAGCAAGTGTTCGATGCGCTGTCTGCAAGCGGAATCGTTCCGTCTTATGGATTGCATGTCGGTGAGTTCGCGTCGCTCCCGCTGCTGGAATACCAGTTCGCCTACGGCGACAGGTTCGGCGCCGACGATATCGCATGGTCGCGCTCGTCGACATGGTTCGCACGGCTCTACACGTCGAAGAAGGACCCAGCAACCGAAGCGGACGTCGAAGCGGCGATATCCGCGATCGCCCAATGGGACAAGACGGAAAGCTACCTTTCCGACGAAGACGTATTCGAGATCGTATACACCTTCGAAACACTCGACTAACCAAAACACAACAACCGAATAGGAGAAAAAATGGCTGATACAGTCGTTACGCCGAAGGGATACTTCGGCCTTTCCAACGTGCATATTGCATGGCTCACCGACGAAACAACGCCTACGTGGGCAACCCCGGTGGCACTTCCTGGTGCGGTAGAACTCAAATTGAAGGCAACATCGTCTTCAACCGATTTCTATGCGGACGACAGCGTTTGGTACACGGGGTACTCCAACCAAGGATTCGACGGAGATGCTGTTTTCTTCAACCTTCCGCTTGCAATATTGGCGCAGATGCTCGGAGGAGAAGTCGATACGAACGGAGGCCTTGTCGGTCTAACCGATGGCATTCCTGCTCCGTTCGCGCTCATGGCCGAGCAGAAATCTTCCGATGGAAACCCGAAGAGCACGGTCTACTACAAATGCACTGCATCGCGTCCCGACGACGACAAGACCACCAAGGAAGACAAGGTGGACCTGACGAAAACTTCACTTTCCATCAAAGCCGTTCCAATGGTCATCGGTGGAAAGAAGATGGACCACTACACCCTTCCGAAGACCACGGCAAACGCCGCCGTCTACGCGACGTTCATGACCGCCGTCTGCACCCCGAACAAGACGGTGGCATAGGCAATGGTCGAGACCGACATTTGGGGCCTGCATGTTCGCATGCAAGGCTCCATAGTCGCCTTGATGGCTTACGCAGACGAATTCGGGTCCGACTTCAATCAGGACTTCAGATCGGCTTATCTGCATAGCGGCTCCCCGTCTGTCAGCTTCCTTCTCAAAGCGGCATGGGCGATGGCGAAAGGCGCGGATGCGTCTACGCCATCGTTCGCCCAATGGACGTCCTACATGGGCGACCGAATCGATGAGAACGGTGATTTCGTCAAAGGCGGTTTCACGCTCGCAGAGATCGGAAATTGGGACGGCTGGCCCCATGATGTCGATTCCGCCATCGCTGCGGAGATGTTTCGCGGGGGATTGCCCTCGTAAGGGATCAGCCGGAAACCCTGACGAATGGACGGCCTATCGCAACGTGGCGGTGGGCCGTCAGAACGGATGGACGCTGGACGAGATGCGGACGATGACCGTCCATCAGTTCATGGCGGTGAACGACCTAATGGGCGACGAACCAAGCACAAATGAATACGAATACGAAGACGGCGGCGAGAGCCGCTTTTTCAGTTGATTTACAGGAGGGCTTTCCATGGCCGATGCTTATCGTGGTTTGACTATAGAGTTCAACGGCGATGCCACACGTCTGTCTAAAGCCCTCACGCAAGTCAACACGGAGATGAGGACAACCGGCGCGTACGCGGCGCAGGTAGACAAGGCCCTCAAATTCAACCCGACAAACACGACCCTTATGGCGCAGAACCAGAAGCTTCTTTCGCGCGAGATAGAACTGTCAACGCAGAAGCTGACCATGCTCCAGGAGGCTGACAAGCAAGCGGCTGCGAAATCGTCCGTTCTCACGGCGGAAGAGCGCGACGGATGGATGAAGGTCCAGCGCGAGATAGTCACCACATCGTCGCAGATACAGCACTACAAGCAGCAGCTTACCGAGTCGATCGCGACGATGAACGCGCACAATTCTGCCCTGTTCCAGGCAGGACAGAACCTGCAGGCGTTCTCCACGCGTTATGAGTCTGCGGGAGCCGTGCTGCAGAGCGCGGGCAGAACACTCACCATGACGCTTACGCCCGCAGTCGTCGCATTGGCCGGGGCGTCGGTGAAGACGGCTATGGATTTCGAAACTTCCATGAGCCAGCTTGCCGGCGCACTCGACATGCCCGTCTCCGACATAAGCAAACTGAGAGAACTTGCCATACAGACCGGCAAGGACACCATCTACAGCGCAACCGAGTCTGGCAACGCCATGGTGGAACTGGCGAAAGGCGGTCTGACCGAAGCCCAGATCGAGGGCGGAGGGCTTGCCGCGACGATGAACCTCGCTGCAGCAGGCAACATGGAACTAGCCGTTTCCGCTGACACCGTCGTGCAGGCAATGGGCGCATTCCACCTGAATGCATCTCAGGCGAACGAAGCCGTGAATGCGCTAGCTGGTGCTGCGAATGCGTCATCTTCAGATGTGTCCGACCTCTCCCAAGGTCTTTCGCAGTGTTCTGCGCGGGCGAATTCTGCAGGATGGAGCATCCAAGACACCACGGCGGTCCTTGCCGAATTCGCCGATTCAGGCGTTAAGGGAAGCGATGCCGGCACGTCACTCAAGACGATGCTGCAGCGCCTAGCGGCTCCGACCGACGATGCTGCCAAGGCCGTGTCCTCGCTCGGTATAGAAGTCCGCGACAGCAACGGGAACATGAAAGATGCATCGGGAGTAGCGCAGGAGCTGAAAGACAAGATAGGCGGCCTTTCCTCCGTTCAAAGGGATGCTGCGCTCAATACCATCTTCGGATCAGACGCATCGCGTGCGGCTTTGATCCTCATGGACGGCGGCACGGATACACTCGCCAAGTACACAGAGGCAACCAACGACCAGAGCTCTGCGCAGAGGATGGCCGATGCCCAGATGGGCGATGGTCAGCGGGCTTTAGAGAACATGAAGGGCAGCGTCGAGACGGCGGCAATACAGCTCGGTACCGTTCTCGCTCCTACTGTTACAGATGTGGCGAACAAGGTAGGAGATGCGGCAGATGCCTTCTCCGCGCTCGACGAGAATCAGCAGAAGACGGTTATCGGAGCAGCTGGAATCGCCGCCGCTACAGGCCCTGTCCTATCAGCAGGCGGAAAGATAATCGACAAGGCGAAAGACATCGGAGCCGGCGTCGAGAACATGTCGAAGGCATGGCAGATGTTCAAAGCGGAATCCGAGGTTGCAAACAACTCGGCGGTATCCAGTGCAGAAAAGGCGACGTCATCGATCAAGCTCGAAGAGGGCGCTGCAAAGGCTATGAGCGCCACTATGGGGCTTGCGAAGCTCGCTGTCGCTGGACTCGCGATAGCCGGTGTTGCGGTACTTGTCAACGAAGTAGTGAAGGCAAAGCAACGCCAAGACGACTTTGCTAAATCGACGACTGGCCTCGAAGCAGCGGTTAGCAACGCCGGAAACGCGACGGCTCTTCAAGCAGGGAATACCGACCTCTTAGGTAACAAGACAAAGGACGCGACGCTTGACTTAGACGCTTTTCTTCAGAAGCAAGCGCAATATACCGATACCATCAACCAGAACAATTCTGCAGCTCAGTCAAACATAACAATGCTGCAGAGCGCAAAGGACGTCATCGACCAATACGCAGGAAAGACCGATCTGTCGACGGAAGCACAGGGCAAGCTTTCAGCCGCTATACAGGTCGTCAACGACCAGTGCGGAACGCAGTACAAGGTAACCGATGCCGCTAACGGGGTGATATCCGACGAGAAAGGTGTTGTAGACAACGCCCGCGATGCTATCGACAAGTACATCGATTCGAAGATGCAGCAGATACGAGTCGATGCGCTAACGCAAGATTTGCAAACGGCATACCAAGCGCAAAAAGGTGATATAGATGCTGTTACGCAAGCGCAACAGGACTACAACAAGGCTCTTGCAGACAAGCAAGATGCAGAAGCTAAAGCAGGAGATAGCCTCGATAAGCTGAATGGGAAATATTCCACAAATAGCAGCGAGGTCGAACAAGCAAGATCGAAGTACGAAACAGCCTTGGCTGCCTTAAATAAGGCGAAGGGAATTCAGGACTCCGATTCTAAATCTCTGCAAAATCTTGAAGATCAGCTTGGACTCGCTTCGAAGTCGGCAGACGGAGCTGCTACAAGCTATCAGACCTTTATAAGCCAGAACTACGCTTTGCAGTCTGCTATATCAGCTTCTGGCGGCAGCTTGCAGGATTTCCAGGGCGATCTTGCCACTACTGGCATATCAACTGAGCAGCTGAACAGCCTTTCGCAAGACCAGCTGCGCGAATTGGGACTTTCCTATGACGGAACGGTAAGCAGTATAACCGCAAAGCTATGGGAGTTTGCAGGAGCGACCGAAGGCCCCGGAGCAGATGCCGCGCAGAAGTGGAAAAGCGGATTCGATGCGAACACGCAGGGCATGATAGATGCCGCTGTGTCTGCCTCTGGAATGACGTTGGGGCAGTTCGAACTGCTGGCAAGCGAAGCCGGTGTATCAGGTCAAGACGCCATCGCATCCTTGGCAACGTCGCTAAGCGACCCTAACGGAGATGCAACCGGGGCAACCCAGAAGCTCATGGATGCAGTCGCTCTCAAGATGACGGGCGGAAACGTCGAGGAAGCCAGCAAGATCGTCGGCCATGACGTGAGCCAAGGACTTGCAAACGGCATCGACCAGAACGCGCCCGATGCCCAGCAGAAATCTCTCGATATGGCAAACGGCGTAATCGATACGGTTCGCACGGCATTCGACGTGCACAGCCCTTCGGTCGTGTTCCACGATATCGGCGTGAACCTCGGCGAAGGGCTCGCCAACGGAATAAACGAAGGAGCGGATGAGGCGGCATCTGCAGCCGACAACCTGAGCAAGCTTTCATCTGACCATATGAGCTCTGCATCTGTCGATGCCTGGTATGCAGGCAACAACATGGCAGGCGATAGCTTTCCTAGCGGGATATCAAACGGCGCGGGCTCTGCGGCAGGTGCGTCTGACTATATAAGCAAGCTTGCAGCAGACCATATGAGCTCGGCTAATGGCGATGCATGGTGGGCCGGATACAACATGGCGCAAGGAATGGCAGACGGGATAAGCAACAACTCTATCTCGGTTGTCAGTGCATCTGAGGTTATGGCGTCTGATGCAGTGAAAGCCGCAAGGGAGAAGCTCGACGAGCATTCGCCATCGAAGGTAATGAAGCAGGTAGGCGGGTTCTTCTCTCAGGGCATGGCAATCGGGATAGAAGGCGATGGGCACCTTGCCGTCGAGTCGGCGCGCAAGGTCGCTCTAGCAAGCGCGAGGGCCGCGCAAGACGTATCGGTGCCAACTGTACGGGCGGCATCCGGCGCAACGGTTAGGGTCGGCAACTCGACGCTATCGGTAAGCAATTCGACCGATTCTTCGGTCGTGAACCAGCTATCGACGCTCAATAAACGCATAGCGAGCATAGAGATAGGGATGGCGGCATTGCCAGACACCATAGCGACGAATGCCCCGGTGGTCGTCCAGACCCAACGGCAAGCCCAGATAGCGGCAAAGGAGGCGCTCAGAGGATGGTAAGCTATAAATCGCGAAGGACAGGGGAGACTGTGGAATTCGGCGGTTCCGTATCATCGGCATCGTCTACCGCTTCCCGTTCGTGGAAATATGATTCTACATCGCTGAATGGTCATTCGAGGTATTCGAGGAATGCCCGCGAGTTCGAAGTCGATGCTGCGTTTTTCAACGCATCGTACGATGCTGCTGCGTATTTCATGGCGCTCATCGATGAAGATACCCATCAGGGAATCGCCGGGATCCTCTCATTCAACGGATGGTCTATATACGGTAATTTTGCTTCTGGTGATACCGATTTTATCGGAGCGGGGTGCATGAGCACGAAGCTCACCTTCCACGCAGATTGGCCTATATGGTTTCAATCTGTCGGCACATGGTCGTTCCCGCCATCGTCGGCTTCCCAATCAGGAGGGATCGACTTCCCGCACGATTACCCATTCGATTTCTGCCCGCCTTTGAGTGGGCAGAAGACTATCACGGTGGACAGCTTGTTGCCGTGCGAATTCGAGCTTGTCGTTTATGGACCGGCGGTAAATCCGGCTGTGACTATCAACGGGGTAAGGCACGAAGTCGATTGCACCGTGCCTGCCGGGTCGCTGCTATTCATCGATTCAATGAACGCGAAACTCGGAACTGACGGGTACGGATCGGTTATCTTCCTGCGCGGTTCAGCAGGGAACAAGACGAACGCGTACGGCAAGCAATCGCGCACGGATGACGTACTCGCACGTGTGAATCCGGGCAGCAACGTCATCGCATGGGATGGGACGTTCGGATTCGATCTGACGCTTTTCGAGACTAGGGGGATAAGGCCTTGGATGTAATCGAGACCGTTTACACAGACGCGCAGTTCCACGACCTCGGAACTATATCGAATTCCGGCATGAACGTTGCATACGGAAGCGATGACAACGACTGGGAGATGACAGTTCCGGCAGACGTGGACATACCGTACGGCGGACTGGTATACGTCCGTATCCGTCGCGACGGAAAGATCGTAGGCACCGAGTACGGCGGCATGTACACGAAACCGAACCCGCACGCCGACAACGACGGAAATATAGTCAATACCTGCGGAGGATCATCATGGCATGGGATCCTCAACAACCATCTGGTGCATCCTCCGAACGGAAGCGCCTACCTCCATGTAAGCGGTGAGGCGAACGCAGCAATAGGCACGGTGATCTCTGCATTGGGGTTGGCAAACCTTTTCGCGGCATCGGATGCGCCAAGCGGTATAACGGTAAGCCATGACTTCCGCTATACCGCTGGATACGATGGGATAACCGCGATGCTCGCCGAGAAGGGCGCTAAGCTCAAGATGGCATTCGACGGTTCGCACGTGGTTTTGAGCGCGGTTCCGATCCATGACTACTCTGAAGATGCTTCATTCGACCAGTCGCAGGTGCATCTGTCGATGAAGATCGACCGCAACGCCGTCAATCATCTCACGTGTCTCGGAACAGGCGACGGGGCAGACCGACTTAAAGTGGAACTGTTCGCAGATTCAAACGGAGTCGTCTCAACAACCCAGACGCAATTCGGACTCGCCGAGCATGAGGAAGAATACGACTACACGTCAGCCGACCTAGACACTTTAAAGACTGATGGTACGAAGAAACTTAAAGACTACCAGGATGCGGCAACCGCAATCGAAGTTACCGTAGAGCCATCCATGACCGAATTCGACGTAGGCGACATCATCGGGGCGATCGCGCGGTCGGGAAACACCATCGACACTGCATCGGCCTACGTCACCTACAAGAGCGCGACGGTCAACGGCGAGTACCTCGACGTGAGCTATAAGGCCGGGACGGTGCTCAAGACGGCCGAGGAACTTGCAGCGCAGACGCAGACGGCGCAATCGATAGCGGCGCTTAACGAGGCGCTTGCCGCCCATGGTACTGCCGATGCGGCGAACACGACAGCAGGTGCCGCCATAGCTGATTCCGCCACAAGGATGCGCCATATCGTATCGACCGTCGAGCCGAACATATCTCTTCTCAACGTAGGCGATCTTTGGACTAATCCCGATACCGGAATCACGCAGGAGGTGACAGAGCAATGAGCCATGTCTGGAAGCAAGAAGATGGTCAAAAGGCATTGAGCCTCGCAACGCTATTGAAGAATTTCTTCTTCCACGACGATGCCGGAGCTCACGTGACCGAGATACCGGGCGATGCATCGACGGGACATAACCTGCTGCTTACGTCGGTCGGAATCGCCTTAAGGGACGGGCTTAACGACCTTTCGCGCTTCCTATCGAATAAGCTGCAGCTGGGAATAACCGGCGGTGTCGAAAGCGGTCAGTACTCGTCGCAAGTCGAGATATGCATATTCGAAGATGGGACGAACTCTACCCCCGCCATCGTCCTGAAAGGGTTCTGCACAAGCGACGGAGACTGGAACCACAACACCATGTCTGGCTCTATGGAGGTGCCGTCGTTCTTCGGGATAAATAGCTCTTCGGGCGGCGGAATAAGGTTCGGTGGTCCTGCTGGGAGCATCCAGCATGCCGGCACGACGATTTTAAGCGACGACGGCAATTTCTCATTCGTCGATAGCGACAACGACGACGGCTCAATGGCTCCATTGCCTATCAGCAGCGGTGGGACAGGAGCGACGAACCTTGCAGATGCCCAAAGCAACCTCGGCATAACCCCTACTGTGACAGACGGCTCGTTTATATATCCGGCATCATGGACCAAAAAACGATTCAAGCTGACGAAAACCGGCAAGCGCGTCGCTTGCGAAATGGACCTGCTGTATGGCGGCGCAGCGCAGTCGCTGAACCTAGATCTATTTACGATTCCATCTGGTTTCAGACCAGCAGGAGATCCCGCAGGGTCGGGTTATGGCGCTGCTGCAGATGGCGTTTGGGCATTGGATCAACTATATCCCGCCCTTATAACTTTCTACCCCAATGGGACAGTTCACGTTTTGTCCAATGGCGCCGGTCAGAGATTGACATGCACCACGTCATGGACTACTAGCTAGGAGGCCTGATGAATACCGATTTTGTAACAGGGTCGCGCAACGGTACGCTTCACGTTCGCAGCGACCAGGCGCGGAGCGTGCTCGCTCGGACGATAGGACCGGGGGCGTACATACTCGCCGGATGCGCCGCCACCATGACATCTGCAAACGTGCTCCACATCGCAGACGGGTACGTCATGGCGCATGGCGCGGTCGTGCAGGTTGCGGCGGGAGACATCTCCATCGCGAACGGCACGCAGGGTATGAAGAGGCGCGACCTTATCTGCCTTTCGTACGCGCTGGCAAACAGCGTCGAAACCATCCCGCTCGCCGTCGTGCAGGGCACTCCGTCGACTACTCCGGCAGACCCCGCCGTGAGCGGTTCAATACTCGCAGGTGATTTGTCTGCGCAGATACCTATCTGGCGCGTTTCGCTGGATGGGATAACCCCGACAGTGGAGCAGATAGCCGCAACTGCGAACCCGCTTTATGGTGACACGGCATCGGGGTCGGCTATTTTTGCAAACGACTGGACGGTGAACGACTTCTCACTGGAAAAAGTCGGTAGCCGGGTAAAGGTTCACCTCGATGCAACCTATGAAAGCCATACGATGCTCGACGGTTCGACGGCGATATTCACCGTTCCTGCTGGTTTCAGGCCGAGCAAGCCATGGTCCACCCAAGCCGTATGGGCGGCTACAACTGTCGATTCCGCCTTGCTAACTGTCGGCACAGACGGAAACGTGAAGGTTCTCGCCCCGACATTGCAGCAGCGGATCATCTGCGATGGGGAATGGAGGTTGTGATGGACGTAAACGATTTCCTGCCGCAGATCATCGCATGGATAGTCACCGGATTCCTGGGATTTGTCATCGGGCGGTTCTGTGGAGCGTTCAAGGCGCTCAAGGCAATGTTAAGCGGCATGCGCTCTCTGCTTCGGAACGCCCTCATGGAAACACACCGAAGATGCGTTATCCAGCAGAAGTACTGCGAGGTCGTCGATAAAGAGGTCACGGAGCGCAACTACGTCGCATACCACGACCTCGGCGGAAACGGAACAGGGACGCGTCTCTACGAAGAGATCATGGCCTTGCCAATAAAAGAAGACTAGCAAAGGAGATTTACCATGGAAGTAATCATCAACCAGGTTGCAGCACTCGTCATCGCAGTAGTGTTGCCGTTCGTCATCGCGCTCCTGCAGGGCGAGACGTGGAGTGCCAACGTCAAGAATTGGATCGCTATCGTCATATGCTCATTGACCGGAGCGGCTTACATGGTCACATCCGGCATCGCAATCACGCCGGAGAACATCACGGCAGTAGTGATGGTGTTTGTGGGCGGTACACAGATTGCCTATCGTGCATTTAAAGGCATCGGCATTACTTCGAAGCTGATGGACGCGCTTACTGCCGTCAAAGTAGTCGTCGACAAGCCTGCCGAAGACAAAACCGACCAGGCGGCGCAGTAATGGGCCATTTCAGGCGCTGCAAATGGCGCTACCTAATCGGAGCATTTCTTGCGGGCGTCCTTGGGGCGCTTTTTTTTATGCCTTTGTGGATGTGGGCGCAGCCTGTCAACATGCTGACCCACCGCGACGACAGCGTGAGCATGGCGCAGGACGCGGCTACCATGTCGCAAGCGGGAACCGACCAATCGGGAACGCTGGCGCAGAAGGTTGTACCTACTGCGAGTGCTGATGGTGTCAGCAAAACCGTCATTGACGTAGGCTATTCTCAGGGGTATTTCGACTGGGACAGCGCAGCAGGCCAGATAGACGGCGCCATACTCGAATGCGGCTACGGCAACAACGACAGCGCGCAAGACGATTGGACGTTTGCCTACAACGTAGCCCAGTGCGAGCGTTTGGGGATCCCTTACGGGATATACCTCTATAGTTACGCAAGCAACGACGATATGGCAAATTCGGAGGCCGACCACCTCTTGCGGCAGGCTTCAACTTGCAATCC
>Ga0209464_10000655_pt1 | contig 11071 bp, 12 predicted proteins | sample DOMMetBare1Fresh_2_FD_187473 | JGI IMG/M metagenome (GOLD analysis project Ga0209464, IMG submission 187473) | Wetland sediment microbial communities from St. Louis River estuary, USA, under dissolved organic matter induced mercury methylation -... | ecosystem: Environmental > Aquatic >... | reverse complement strand
CCGGCGCCAGGGCGAGGCGGCCGCGCCGGTGGGGGCCGCCGCCAGCTCGCCCAGGTTGGAGAGGTTGGAGAGGGTGTGCTCGCCGTCGATCATGACGTCCTCCTCGCGGCCGGAGCGGCGCGCCTGGCGGGGTGTGGATGGTAAGGGACGCCCTTCAGCCAGAGGCGCAGCGCCTGCCAGTAGATGGCGGCGTGGACCTTCCAGCTCATGAGCGGCTGGAGCAGCGCGGCGCGCCACAGCGCGGCGGCGCCGAAGGGCTCGCGCCGCAGCGCCAGGCGGGCGCGGAAGACCTCGCGCCCGGCCTCCTCGTTGCGCATCTCGACCACCAGCCGCTCACCCGGCACGTCGAGCCGCCAGCGGTAGCGCTGCGCCATGCCGAAGAAGGGCGAGACGTGGAAGGCCTTGTCGAGCTCGGCCTCGACGCCCTCCAGGCCCGCCCTGGCGGCGTAGACGTGGCGCTCGCCCCAGGGGGTGTTGCCCACCTCGGCCACCACCGCCTGGAGCGTCCGGCCGTCGGCGGCGAAGCAGTAGAAGAAGCTGACCGGGTTGAAGACGTAGCCGAGGGCGCGCACGCTGGTGAGGAGCCGCACCGGCCCGGCCGGGCGGACGCCCAGGATGGCCTCGGCCCGGTCCCGCGCCGCCTCGGCGAGGTCGCCCGCGCCGCCCAGGTAGTCGGCGCGGCGGAAGGAGAGGAGCCCGAAGGCCCCCTGGCGCAGCGGCCCCGGGGCGGCCAGCAGCGCCGGCAGCTCGTCGAGGTCGAGGTAGAGCAGGTAGAGGCCGTAGGAGAAGGCGTGGGGCCGCTCGCCGAGGCGGGCGTGCGAGAGCGTGCCGCGGTAGACGGCGCTCTCGAGCGGGCGGGCCGCCGGGGCGCTGGAGGAGGGCGCGCTCACAGGCTGGCCCCCAGCGGCCGGCAGGCGGCGAGCGCGCTCACCACGCCGTCCTCGTGGAAGCCGTTGCGCCAGTAGGCGCCGCAGTAGCTGGTGCGCCGGGCGCCGAGCAGCTCGCCGTGGCGCGCCTGCGCCGCCACCCCGGCCGCCGAGAAGACGGGGTGCTGGTAGGCGAGCCGGCGCAGCACCGCCGGCGGGGCCACCGCGCCGGCGCGGTTCAAGGTGACGAAGAGGGGCGGCGCCCGGTCGAGCCGCTGCAGCCCGTTCATCCAGTAGGTGACGCTGGCGCCGGCCTCCCCCTCGTCGTCGAGGTGGTAGTTCCAGGAGGACCAGGCGGCCCGCTGCCGCGGCATGACCCCCTCGTCCTGGTGGAGCAGCACGTCGTTGCTGCGGTAGGGGAACGCCGACAGGGTGGTCTGCTCCAGCGGCGAGGGGTCCTCGAGGAGGCGCAGCGCCTGGTCGGCGTGGCAGGCCAGGATGGCGTGGTCGAACCGCTCCGGCCGTCCCTCGGCGGGGCGCACCACCACCCCCGCCTCCTCGCGCCGGATCCCGGCCACCGGGCAGCCGCTGCGCAGCTCGCCGGCGAAGCCGTCGAGGATGGCCTTCACGTAGGTGCGCGAGCCGCCGCGGACGGTGCGCCAGGTCGGGCGGTCGCCGAGCTGCAGGAGGCCGTGGTTGTCCATGAAGCGGGCCAGGAAGCGGGCCGGGAAGTCGCGCGCGCCGGCCCGGCTGGAGGACCAGACGGCCCCGACCATCGGCAGCAGGTGGTCCTCCACGAAGGCCCGGGAGTAGCCGCGCGCCTCGAGCCAGGCGAGCAGCTCCACCTCGGGGCCGGCGTCGAGGAGGGCCCGCGCCTCCCGGTAGAAGCGGAGCACGTCGAGCACCATGCGCAGGAAGCGGGGCGAGACCAGGTTGCGCCGCTGGGCGAAGAGGGCCGAGAGGCTGCCGCCGCCGTACTCCAGGTCGCGCCGGTCGCTGCGCACGCTGAAGCTCATGTCGCTCTCCTGGGAGGCGACGCCGAGCCGGTCGAGCAGCCGGATGAAGCTCGGGTAGGTCCGGTCATTGAAGACGATGAACCCGGTGTCGACGGCCACCTCGCCGCCCTGGACCGGCACGTCCACGGTGTGCACGTGGCCGCCCACGCGCCGCTCGGCCTCGAAGAGCACCACGTCGTGGCGCGGCGAGAGCAGGTGCGCGCACACCAGGCCGGAGACGCCGGAGCCGACGACGGCGATCCTCACGCGCGGCCCCCGCCCCGGGCCGGCCGCAGCCGGCAGTGCGACACCACCCACTCGTCCCCGCCGGCGAAGCCGAAGAGCTCGGCACAGGCCAGGAAGAAGATGCGCCAGCGGCCCGCCTGGCGCGCCGCCTCGGGCGGCGGCAGGACGGTGGCGAGCGCCGCCTCGGCCCGGGCCCGGTTGGCGTCGAGCCGGGCCAGCCAGGCCTCGGCGGTGCGGGCGTAGTGGTGGCCCGGCACCAGCCAGCGCTGCTCCACCTCGAGCGGGCCCGGCACGCGGCCGAGCAGCTCGTGGGCCGGCATGATGCCGCCGGTGAAGAAGTGGCGCGCCATCCAGTCGCCGTCGCCGTCCACCTCGAAGCGGTAGGCGAGGCGGCGGTGGGCGAAGACGTGCACGAAGAGCCGGCCGTCCGGTTCGAGCCAGCCGCCGATGCGGCGCAGCAGCTCCGGCCAGTTGCGCATGTGCTCGAACATCTCCACCGACACCACGCGGTCGAAGCGGCCGGACGGGGCGAAGCCGTTCATGTCGGCGGTGATCACCTCGAGGTTGGCGAGCCCGCGGGCGGCGGCGCGGGCGCGGATGAAGGCGCCCTGCGAGGCGGAGTTGGAGACGGCGGTGACCCGGGCGCGCGGGTGGCGCTCCGCCACCCACAGGCAGAGGCTGCCCCAGCCGCAGCCCAGCTCCAGGATGCGCTGGCCGTCGCGCAGGTCGGCCCGCCGGCAGGTGAGGTCGAGCATGGCCGCCTCCGCCTCGTCGAGCGACGAGGTGCCGGGCTCCCAGAGGCCGCTGCTGTACTTGAGGTGGCGACCGAGCACGGCCTCGAAGAAGGGCGCGGGGACCTCGTAGTGCTGCTGGTTGGCGCGCTGCGGCACCGGGGCCAGCTCGGCCTCCTCCTCCATGGAGCGCGCGAAGCGCGAGAGCGCCGCCTCGGCGTCGGGGGCGCGGCGCGCCTCGTCGGCGAGCCGCCGCCGGACGAGCCGGCGGATGCCGAAGCGGATGAGGGGATCGGGCAGGAGGCCGCGCTCGGCGAGGTCGATGGCGTTCACGCTGGATCACTGGGGCGATTAGGACGAATTATCGAGTACCAGTTGGGTCGCCCTGTGTTGCCGGGTGAAGCCTCGTTGCCCAACCTGCTTATACTTTCGGGACGTCAGGCTGTTCGGCCGCAGGAACCGGTGAACGATATGGACGAATTGATGAGCTCGCGGGACGTGGCGCGCCTCGCCGGCGTGGGGCCCACCGCGGTGAAGCGCTGGGCCGATCGCGGCGATCTCCGCTGCGCCCGCACCGCCGGCGGCCACCGCCGCTTCGCGCGGGCCGAGGTGGAGCGCTTCCTGCGCCACCACTCGGCGGGCGCCGCCGGCGCGCCGGCGGACGCCTGGATGGACGGCCTGCTCGACGCGGGAGACGCGCTGGCGCTCGAGGGGCTGCTCCTCGCCGAGCGGGCGCGGCTGGGCGCCTGGTGGCGCGTCGCCGAGGCGGCCGGTGGCGCGCTGGTCCGGCTGGGCGAGCGCTGGCGCGCCGGCGAGGTGAGCATCGTGGAGGAGCACCTCGCCTCGGAGCGGCTGGCGCGGGCGCTGGCGCGCGTGGGCGAGGCCATCCCGCGCTCGGGAGCCGCGCCGGTGGCGCTCCTCGCCTGCGCCGAGGGGGACGACCATGCGCTCGGGCTGGCGCTGGCGGAGCTGACGCTGCGCGAGGCGGGCTGGGCCACGCTCTGGGCCGGGCGGCGCACGCCCGCGGCGGAGCTCGCCGCAGCGGCGGCGCGCGGCGGCGTGCGGCTCCTGGCCGTGTCGGCCTCGGCGGCGTCGTCGGATGCGGTGGGGTTGCGCCGCCAGGCCGAGCTGCTCGGCCGGGCGTGCCGGGTGGCCGGCGCGGCGCTGGTGCTCGGCGGCGGCGGCGCCTGGCCGGAGCGGCCCCGCCACGGCGTGCGGCTGCAGGGGCTCGAGCCGCTCCACCGGCTGGCGGTGGAGGAGCGCGAGCGGCTGACCGGTCCGTCGCCGGCCTGAGCCGCGGCGGGCTCGCGGCGGAGTTGCCCGCGCGGGGCGTGCCGGTCGGGGCCATGCCGGGTCGTGTCCACGGGGCTATGGTCGCGGGGTGCGCGTCCCGGCCCGGCAGCTCGCCCTCCTCCTCGCCTGCCTCGGCGCCCTGGCCACGCCGGCCGCCGCGCGCGCCGACGACGACGACCTGTTCGAGGGCGGCGAGCGCGACGAGCGCAAGCGGCTCTCCCTCACGGCGTGGGGTGGCGAGCTCTCGGCCCTCTCCGGCAGCGGGCGCCAGAGCGCCGGCCATGTGGGTGGCGAGGTGGCGTGGCGCTTCGACGCCGTCGAGCTAGGGCTGCTGGGTCAGGCGGTGCGGCTGCGCACCGGCGCCTCGGACTGGTCGCCGGTGGTGCTGGCCCGCATCACCGAGCGCTTCGAGACCCGCCGCGGGGTGGAGGCCTCCTTCACCTTCGGCCTCGGCGCGGCGCGCGAGGCGCAGTGGAAGGCCTGGTTCCAGGTGGCGCTCGGCGCGCGGCTCGATCTGGGGCCCATCTACGTGGGGGGCGAGCTCGGCTTCGAGCAGAACGACTTCGTGCGGCTGGCGGGGTGCGTGGGGACGCGCTTCTGAGCGGCCGGCCGGGTCGACCCACCGGGGTCTCCACGGAGCGCTTGATCCGGGTACGCTCCGCGTTACATCGACGCGCATCGATATGTCGATGGCCACGGGCGACCTGCACCTCGATGCGACCGCGCTCAACGCCGTGCGCGTGGCGCGGGCGCTGGGCGACCCGGCGCGGTTCCGCCTCCTGAGGGAGATCGCCTCGCGCCAGGAGATCTCCTGCGCCGAGCTGACGAGCTGGATCCGGCTGGCCCAGGCCACCGTCTCGCACCACCTGCGCGTGCTGGCCGACGCCGGGCTGATCACGGTCCGCAAGAGCGGGCCGTTCCACTTCTACCTGGCCGCGCCGGAGGCCATCGCCGGCCACGCCGCGGCCCTCTCGACGGCCTTCGATCCCCCCGCCGCTTCCCCCCGGCGGCCTCACCGCCGCCCCACCTCGCAGCGCCGCAGTCAACCCGACCCGAAGCACCACGCAGCCACCTTCGAAAGGAGCAACAGATGAAGCGCATCGCCCTCGCCATCCTGGCCCTCACCGCGGTCCCGGCCCTGGCCGACAGCAGCACCTGGAAGATCGACCCGGCCCACTCCCACGCCGCCTTCACCGTCCGCCACCTGGTCATCAGCAACGTGCGCGGCGAGTTCGGCAAGAGCGAGGGGGCGCTCACCCTCGACGAGGGGGACGTCACCAAGTCGAAGGTGGAGGCCACCATCGACATGGCCAGCATCGACACGCGCGAGGCCAAGCGCGACGAGCACCTCAAGAGCCCCGACTTCTTCGACGTCGCCAAGTTCCCCAAGATGACCTTCAAGTCCACCAAGGTGGAGAAGGCCGGCGAGGGCAAGCTCAAGGTGACCGGCGACCTGACGCTCAAGGGCGTGACCAAGAGTGTGGTCCTCGACGTGACCGGCCCGACCAAGGAGATCAAGGACCCCTGGGGCAACGTGAAGCGCGGCGTCTCCGCCTCCGGCAAGATCAACCGCCAGGACTTCGGCGTGAGCTGGGGCAAGGTCATCGAGGCCGGCCCGGTGGTGGGTGACGAGGTGACCATCGAGATCGAGGCCGAGCTCACCAAGGACGTGCCGAAGAAGTAGCGCCTCCCCGCAGCCCCTGGCGCCCCCGGCGCCCCCGCGGCCCGGCCGCCGGCTCCCCCCGGCGTGCCGGGCCGTTCGGCGCTATGCTGCCGGCCGGGGGTCGGTCATGCAGCGGGTCCGCGTGGTGGAGCACCAGGGGAAGCGCCTCGTGGTGGTGGACGGCACCGACGTGACGGCCGAGGAGTACGCCGACGTCCTGCGCCGCGGGGCGGAGCTGGTCATGAAGCTGCCCCTCGGCTCGGTGCGGCTCGTCACCATCGTCACCCGGGCGCGCTTCGGCCCGGGCGCCGGCGACCGGATCAAGGCCTACTCGACCGCCATCAAGCCGCACGTGCTGGGGAGCGCGGTGGTCGGGCTCTCCACCCTGCAGCGCGTCCTCTTCCTGTCGCTGCGCCCCTTCATGCACCGGTCGGTGCGCGACTTCCCGACCTTCGAGGCGGCGCGCGACTGGCTGGTGTCGCTGCCGGACCCGAAGGCCTGACGGCCTACTGCTTCTCGTAGCGCTCCACGCAGTCCTCGGCGCCCCGCTCGGCGGCGAGGCGGTCGCGGCCGCGCCCGTCGAGCCGGTGGACCCAGGGGGCGTCGCGTTCGGCGGGCGGGAGCGACCAGAGGCCGACCCGCGCCTCGCGGGCGGCGTACTCCAGCCGGCAGAACCGCTCGTCGCCCGGCCGCCGGCCCAGGTAGCGCCGGAAGGCCCAGGCGTGGCCCCCCTCCACCAGCGCCGCCGAGACGTCTCGGCCATCCACCGTGACCATGGCCACCTGCCGGCCGAAGTGATCGGTGGTGACGCGCACCAGCTCCACGTCCTTGGCGAGCACCAGCGCCGAGAGCGCCTGCTTCGCCTCGCGCCCCCACGGCTGCGCCTTCTCCGGCGCGTCGACGCCGTAGAGCCGCACCGGCGCGGGCCTGCGCTGGCCCGCCGCCGCGCCGGCCCCTGCCGGGCGCACGTGGAGGGTGTCACCGTCCACCACCTCGACCACGCGGGCGCGCTCCGGCGGCGCCAGCGGGGAGCCGGGCGGCGTGGCGCGCGGGGACCGGCTAGGCTGGGCCGCCTGGACGAGGCCGGCGGAGACAGCCAGGGTGAGGGCGAGGGCGAGGCGGACGACCAGCATGGTCACCTGGGTGGGCCGACTCGGGCGCGGCGCGGGGCGGCGGTGGGCGACCACTCTAGCCGACCTCCCGACAGCGCACCGGCGGCCGGACGCCGCGCGGACGCCGGTCCGCCGCCTGGCCCGCGCAGCCCACCCGGGCGAGGGCGCGCGTGCCGGACGGCGCTGGGACGCCGCTCCGGCACGCCCGTTGCTCAGTGCGTGTGCATGGAACCGATCGCCACGCCCGCCAACGACCGGCCGCGCGAGCGGCTCCTCGCCGACGGGCCGCGCGTCCTCTCCGACGCCGACCTGCTGGCCCTGGTGCTCGGCACCGGCGCCGCCGGCCGCTCGGCGCGGGCCACCGCGCTCGCCGTCCTGGAGGGGGTGCCGCTCGGCGAGCTGGCCTGGGCGCCGGCCGACGCCATCGCGGCCTGGCCCGGCATCGGCGAGGCGCGGGCGGCGGCGGTGGCGGCCGCCTTCGAGCTGGGGCGGCGCGGCGCCTGGTCGCCGCCGCGGCGCGGCGAGCGCTGCCTCGACCCGGGGCGGGTGCACGAGCTGCTGCGCCACGCCGCCCACGCCGAGCGCGAGGGGTTCCACGTGGTGCTGCTCGACGTGCGCGGCCGGCTGCTGCGCACCGTGCAGGTGGCCGAGGGCTCGCTCGCGCAGTGCCCGGTCAGCCCGCGCGACGCCCTGCGGCCGGCGGTGCGCGAGGGGGCCCACTCGGTGGTCTTTGCGCACAACCACCCGAGCGGCGACCCCGCCCCGAGCGCCGAGGACGTCGACCTCACCGAGCGGCTGCGCGCCGCGGCGGAGCTGGTCGGCGTGCTTGCGCGCGACCACGTCATCGTGGCGGTGGGCGGGTACTACTCGTTCGTGGAGGCGGGGCGGTGGCGGCGGTAGGGCGTCGCCGTCAGGGCGAGCAGGCCAGCGAGCCCGGGTGGGCGGCCACGCGCTGCGACGTCCCCGCCGGCAGCGCAGCGCGCCTGGACCGGAGCGTCGCCTCGACGAGCGCGCGGTTCGTCTCCTCGCGGTAGGGGACGAAGGCCGAGGTCACGTCGCCGGCGCGGTCCGAGGCGACGTCGAGCATCATGGCCGGGTCGCCGCAGGCGGGAGGGAACGCGCCGAGCGCGACGGTCTTGACGCTGGGATGACGGAGGCTCCGGAAGTGGACCCGCCGCGCCCCGAGCTCGTAGACGATCTGCCACTGGGTGGAGTCCTGGAAGCGGACCGACTCGAGGACCGCGAACGCGGCGGCGACCGCGTCGCCTTCCGGGGCGTCGCGGACACGTCCGGCCAGCCGGGCGAAGCGCGCCAGGGAGCCCGACGCCGTCCTCGGGCGCGCCAGCGCCTGGACCGACGCGGCGTAGGGGCTGTTGGTCATGGCGCGCACCGGCATGGCCGCGCCGCTCGAGACCACCAGCTTCCGGCCCAGGAGCTCCAGCGCGCCGCAGGAGGCCGCCGCATCGCAGACGAAGTAGTGGATCCGGGCGTGGACCGCATCGACCCGGACCTTCTGCGCCAGCCCGATGGCCTCGGCCGTGGTCGCGGCCTGGTCGAGCAGGTACTGCACCAGGCCGAGCTCGGTCACCGCCGGCCGTGCGTCCGCCTTCTCGTACGCGGTCTCGGGGAGGATCAGGACCTCCACCGTGAGGCCCGCCTCGTTGATGCCGCCGTTGGGCAGCTCGCGGCCGTACTGGTTGAACGTCAGGGAGGCGAGCCGGCTGCGCCAGGCCGCGGGCGCCTGGCCCGGCGAGAGCACCAGCGCGCGCTTGTCCACCCCGCGCTTGTTGACGAGGACCAGGCCGCGCTCGTCGTCCCAGTCGTAGCTCTTGCCCAGGACCGGGCCGGCCGGCCCCTCGCGCAGGAAGGCGCTGCAGGCATGCGCAGGACGGGCGCTGAGCAGGACGAGCACGGCGGCGAGGAGGGCGCGCATGGGTGGAGCGTAGCAGGAGCGGTCCGCCCAGCGGCGACTGCTCCCCCGTCGCCGCGGAGCGGTGAACGCCGAAGGTGCCTGCGCCGTCGGCGTGATGTAACCTGACCGCTCCGATCCAGGGGCCACGAGGGCCCGGCGGTCGATCAACCACGACGACAGGAGGCGGGGATGAACGGCTTCAAGCGGATGGCGGCGGTGGGCGCGGCGATGGCGGTGATCTCGGCGTGCGGCGGGTCGAGCGACGATGGGCCGAAGGGCGATCCGGTCGCGTTCCAGGCCTCGATCCAGGGCACCTGGGCGGCGTGCCAGTCCAACGGGTCGCTCTCCACCAGCTCGACGATGGTGGTCTCGGGCCTCGCCGTGTCGGGCGCGCTCCGCGTCTACGCCAACGGCACGTGCACCGGGACGCCCGCGGCCGAGGAGACCTTCGCGGGCACCCTCCATATCGGCGCGGCGGTCTTCAAGGCGCTCGGGTCGGCGACCGTCATCGCCTACCAGGTCGACCTCACCGACAGCGTCGGCACCTCCTACGACCTCGGCTACGTGGACACCGTCGCCGTTCCGAACCGGCTCTACATGGGCGACTCGAGCGGCGCCAACGACGGCTCCACCCCGGCGCTGCGTCCCACGGCGCTCGACGAGACCCTCGTCCACGCCAAGCAGTAGGGGCGCCGGCGGCGCCCGCGGCTCAGCGCACCCGCTTGGTCGAGACCGACGGCGCCGTCTTGCGCGCGGCGGCCGCCGGGGCGGGTGCCGGGGCCGGCGGCGGCGCCTTGGCGGCGGAGGCCACGGCGGCCTTGGCCTTCGCCTTCGACGGTGCGGCGGGGGCGGGCGGCGCCGGTGGCGCGGCGGCCACGCGCGCCTTGGGCGGCGCCTTGGCCTGCGCGAGCAGCCTCTGCGCCAGCGGGTCGGCCCGGTCGAGCGAGAGGGCGGTCTCGAGCGGCCCGATGGCCTCGCCGGCCCGCCCGGCGGCGAGGAGCACGCTGCCGAGGCAGAGGTGCCCCTCGGGCGCGCCGGTCTCGCGGCGGATGGCGCGGGCGCAGGTGGTCTCGGCCTCGTCGCCGCGGCCGGCGGCCAGCTCGGCGCGGCCGAGCGCGGCCAGGGCCTGGGCGGTGGCGTTGGGTGCGGCGGTCAGCTTTTCGAGCAGCGTGAGCGCCCGCTCGGCGCGACCGTCCGCCACGTCGCAGAGCGCGTACCAGACGGCCGCCTCGGCCGGCATCTTGCCGTCGCGCATGGTCTTCTCGAGCGCGGCGCGGGCGCGGTCCTGCTGGCCGAGCGCGTGGTGGGCGATGCCGCGCTGCAGCCAGGCGGCGCGCGAGTCGAGCCCCTCCAGCGCCTGCAGGGCCGCGGCGGAGCGGCGCTCGCCGAGGCGGGCGCGGGCCAGCAGGAGCTTGTGCTCGGCCACCCTGGGCTCGAGCCGGACCGCCTTGGCGGCCGCCTCGGCGGCCGGCTCCCAGAGGCGGGCGCCGAGGAGCAGCGAGGCCCGCGCCGAGTGGATGTCCGCCGAGTCGCCCAGCGCGCCGGCCGCCATGGTGAGGCGGCGCGAGGCGGCCAGGGCGCCGCCGGTGGCGGCGAGGACCCGGGCGTAGGCCAGCTCGAAGCGCAGCCGGGCGGCGCGCGGCGGGGCGCTGCCCGGGTCGGCCTCCACCGCCGCGAGCTGCTCGCGCGAGGTGTCGAGGGCGCGGCCCAGCGCCAGGCGCGCCTCGGCGGCGCCGATGACGGAGCGCGGGTGGGTGGCCTGGGCGCCCAGGGCCGCCTCGTAGAAGGGGAGCGCGCCCTCGGCGTCGCCGGCCTGGAGCCGGCTGTCGCCCAGGTCGGCCAGGGCGCCGAGGAGCGGCGGCGTGGCGTGCGCCGCGGCGTCGAGCCGGCCGCGCCCGTTCTCCACCTCGCCGCGGGCGAGGAGGATCCGGCCGGCCAGCCGGTGCAGGAGCGGCGCGGCGCCGGCCTGGGTGCGCAGCAGCTCGGCCTCGGCGGCGGCGCGCTCGCCGGGCTGCGCGGCCGTGAGGTAGCGGGCCGCCAGGGCGCCGTCCCCCGCCGCGGCGCTCCCGGCCAGGGAGCGGGCCAGCGCGGCCGCGCCCTCGTCGCCGTGGTCGGACGCGAGGAGTGCGGCCACCTGGGCCGAGAGGGAGAGGACCTCGGCGTGTCCGGGCGCGAGCTCGCGCGCGCTGGCCAGCACCTCGGCCGCCTTGGCGAGCGAGGCGTTGGTGTCGCGGGCCAGGCCGGCGCGGGCCG
>Ga0209464_10000654_pt1 | contig 11081 bp, 13 predicted proteins | sample DOMMetBare1Fresh_2_FD_187473 | JGI IMG/M metagenome (GOLD analysis project Ga0209464, IMG submission 187473) | Wetland sediment microbial communities from St. Louis River estuary, USA, under dissolved organic matter induced mercury methylation -... | ecosystem: Environmental > Aquatic >... | reverse complement strand
TGACGTCTCTCGACCGACCATGCGTGTTCGGTTTGAGCCCACCGCGCAGCCAGCCTGACGCCGCGTAACCCAGCGTTCTTCGATCTGAAAAGTGGAAAGGGCCACCGACCTCTGATCTCGTTCTCGTTGCGAGACGTGAACGTTCACCGGAGGAAGAATGGCCCGCCCCAGAGCAAGCCACATTCCACGCGACTTGAGAAGCCTCTTCCCCACCCGGTGGCTCAACGTCACGGCCCGAGAGGTCGGCCTCCTCGAGCGCCGCCGCAAGGTGGCTCCAGCCGCCTTCTTCTGGGCCCTGGTGTTCGGCTTCGCGGTCCGCCACCGGCGCAGCATTGCCTCGCTCCGCCGCTTCTACTGGGCGACGACCGGCACCTCTCTCGTGCCGTCCTCCTTCTACGACTGGTTCAACGCGGCCACGGTCCGCTTCCTCAAGCGGGCGCTGGCCAGGGCCACCGACCGACCGGCCGAGCCCTCCGGTCAGCTTCGTGAGCACCTGGCGCGCTTCAAGGATCTCTGCGTCGCCGACGCCACCGTGATCCGGCTCCGCGATGCGCTCGCCGGCGCCTACGCCGGATGCCGCACCAACCACACCCGCGCCGCGATGAAGCTCCACCTGGTGATGAGCGTTTTCGGTGCCGGAGCGCGCAAGGTCACCGTCACCGGCGTGTTGATGCTCACCACGATCAGCGGGTTTCTGGACGCCTTGCCGGGGGGGTAGTCGTCCGCCAGGAACTGGCCGGGGTGGCCGTTCACGGGTAGTCAGCGGTCGGCGGGCGAAGGAGTGAAAGCCCGGAGTTGGAGCTCCGAGCCTTCGGCCGAATCGAGCAGGGCGCTTGCGATCCAGCGACACGGTGATCGCACGCTCGGGCCCATCGGTCCACTTCCACGCGCTCTCGCCGAGGGCGCTTGGAATCTCTGCGGTTCGTGGCCTGCGCGCGGCCGGCGTGCGGCCAGGTCTTCTTCCTCTGCTTCCGCTGCGACCGGGGCCACCGCTACTGCGGGGCGGCCTGCGCTGGCGAGGCTCGTCGCGCCAGCCTCCGCGCCGCCGGGCAGCGGTACCAGGGGAGCTTCGATGGGCGGGTCACTCACGCGGCGCGCCAGCGGCGATACCGCGAGCGCCTCGGCGCGAGAGTGATGCATCACGGTCGCGGGGAGGAGCCCTCCCCTCCGATGGTGCCCACCTCGCCGGTCGCGGGCGCCACGGCGGCGCCAGCGGCGATGGAGGTCTCTGCGCATGTCCCCGCCCACGCTCGGCCCCGGCCGCGGCGCGCGTGGGGTGGCGACGCCCCGGCGGGGACTTGCGGGCCAGGTCACCGCATTACATGATGAACATACTTCTATGCGCTACCCAGCCGGTCACAAGGAAGCGGTCCGTGAGAACGTCGTGAAGGCGGCCTCCAAGGCGCTGCGCCGCGACGGGCTCGAGGGCGTGAGCATTCCCGCGCTCATGAAGAAGGCCGGTCTGACCCACGGGGCCTTCTACGTCCACTTCGACAACCGCGACGAGCTCGTGGCGGAGGCGGTCCGCGCCGCGGCCCAGGAGACCGCCTCCCGCGTCCTGAGCGGAGACCGGGGTGGGCTCCAGGCCATGCTGGAGGCCTACCTCTCCCCGGAGCACGTCGAGCGCCCGGCCGACGGGTGCGTCCTCGCCGCCCTCGGCACCGAGGCACGCCAGCAACGCGCACCCGTTCGTCGGGCCTTCGCCGAGACGGCTCGCGGCTTCCTCGGCCACCTCCAGGGGACCCTGCATCCGGCCGGTGATTCCCGGCACCTGAGCGAGGACACCCTGGCGCTCGCCGCCCGCATGGTAGGCGCCGTGGTGCTGGCGCGGCTGGTGGACGACCAGCCGCTCGCCAACCAGATCCTGAGGGCGTCCAGGAGAGCCTAGGCGGCCAGCTCGGGCGGCGTCCACGCAGCGTGGCGCCGCCCTTCTCGTGTCACATGGAATGATGGCGATCATGCAACCAATCCGCCGCACCCCTCGTGGCTCCACGCTCCTGCTGACGCTCGCCGCCTGCGCAACGGTGTCCGAGCCCAGGTCGGCAGCTCCTGCTCCCATGACCATGGCGAACGCCTACCCAGCACCGGAGGACTCGGGACAGCGGGCACCGGCGAGGTACTTCCTCCGCAGGGCCTGGGTGCAGCTCACCCGAGATGTCGCGCGCACCCGGCTCCCCGAGACCGTCGGGCTCGACCTCCGCGAGATGGAGCAGCGGCCCTTCGCCGTCGCCTGGCTGGGTCACGCGACGACCCTGGTGCGGGCCGGGACCAGGTGGATCCTGCTGGACCCGGCGCTGTTCACCTACGTCGGCCCGGTCCGGGGATTCGGCCCCAAGCGGCTGACGCCGCTGCCGCTCCTCCCGGAGGCGTTCCCTCGCATCGACGCGGTGCTGATCTCGCATGACCACTTCGACCACCTCGACCTCGCCAGCGTCCGGCACCTCGCGGCGCAGCCCGGCGGGCCGCCGCGCTTCCTGGTGGGGCGCGGCCTCGGCCAGTGGTTCGCCGAGAACGTCGGCGTCGAGGCTGAGGAGCTCGACTGGTGGGATCGCCTGCCCCTCGGCGACATCGACCTGACCTTCGTCCCGGCCCAGCACTCGAGCGGGAGGACCCCGTGGGGCAAGAACGAGACGCGCTGGGGCGGCTGGGTGGTGGGGCTCGGGGCGCAGCGGTTCTACTTCCCAGGCGACACCTCCTACGTCGCCGAGCTCTTCCGGGACATCCGCTCCAGGGTGGGCGAGATCCAGCTCGCCGCCCTGCCCATCGGGGCGTACACGCCGCGCGAGTGGATGCGCTTCGAGCACCTCGACCCCGAGGAGGCCGTCCTCGCCCACGTTGACCTGGGCGCCGTCAGATCGATCGGCGTTCACTGGGCCACCTTCCAGCTTGGCGACGAGGAACCGTACCAGCCCGCCCTCGACCTCGACCGGTCCGTCCAGGCCCACGCGGTCCAAGGCTTCGACGTCGTGCCCATCGGGCAGGTCGTGGACGTCCCTGAGCCCACGCCCTCCGCCGTCGATCAGCGCCCTTCCCCACCAGTAGCCACCACCAACCCGGAGGAACGACATGTCCCAGCAGGTCGTCGAGACGCAGCCAACTGAGACCTCCCGGCTGCTCGCGCGTTACGGGCCCTGGGCCGTCGTGACGGGGGCATCGGAGGGCATCGGACGGGAGCTGGCGCGGCAGTTGGCGGCGGCTGGTCTCAACCTGGTGGTCGTGGCCCGGCGATCGGAGCCCCTCGAGCAGCTGGCGGAGGAGGCGCGACGCGTTCACGGGGTCGAGGTCCGGGTCGTCCCTGCCGATCTGTCCAAACCGGCAGGGACGGCCGAGGTGGTAGCCATGGCCGGCGACCTCTCGGTCGGGCTGCTCGTCGCGGCCGCGGGCTTCGGGACCGCCGGGTCCTTCGTGAACGGTGAGCTCCAGCAGGAGCTGGAGCTCATCGACGTCAACTGCCGGGCCGTCGCGGCGCTGGCCCACCACTTCGGAGGCCGCTTCGCGCAGCAGGAACGTGGCGGCCTGGTGCTCTTCAGCTCGTTGGTCGCGTTCCAGGGCGTGCCCCGATCGGCGAACTATGCGGCCAGCAAGGCCTATGTGCAGTCGTTCGCCGAGGCGCTGCGGGTCGAGCTCGCGCCGCACGGCGTGGACGTGGTCGCCTCCGCCCCCGGGCCGGTCGCCTCCGGCTTCGCCCGGAGGGCCCGAATGCGGCTCGGCATGACCGCTTCCCCCGAGGAGGTGGCCCGCGGGACCCTCGCGGCGCTGGGCCGGCATGGCACGGTGAGGCCGGGATTGCTCTCGAAGGTCCTTGGTTGGTCCCTGGCCCTGCTGCCGAGGTGGGGCAGGGTCCGGACGATGGGGCTCATCATGCGCGGGATGACGAGCCATCTGGCCAGCGAGCTTCCAGCCTCGGCGACCGCGAACCGCCTGGCTGGACCCCGCCCCACCAAGTGAGCAGCCTGGAACCGTCGGGGAGATCGAGGCTTGGCTCCTACACCCGGCGGGCCGTGGCCTCGGCGGGCGGCCGGGCCACTGCTGTGGTGCCCGTGTATGAGCTTGATCCGGCTCGGCAGGTCGTTTCGGATGGCCTGGCGGCGCCCCGCGCTTCGACACGGTACGGCGCGTCTGCGCCGCGCTCGGCGTCCGCCTGGTCGTGCAGCCCGTCCACCCCTGACGTCCCCGCGCACCTATCAGGTGCCGCTCGCCCTGTTCCAGGAAGGGCAAGGCCGGCGTGCACACGACGGCCGAGCGGGGGGAGCTGGCCGGTCTGCGCAAGGAGGTCCGGACGCAACGCTCCCCAAGGGGCGCCCAGCGCTCGTCGACCAGCGCGGTGGCCTGCCGTCCTCTAGATCAGGGAGGGATGTCCACTCGCCTGCTCTTCTCCGCCGTCCTCTGCGGTCTCCTTTCCGCAAGCCCAACCGCCATGGCCCTCGAGAAGCCCAGCTACCGTGTCGTCGAGCACCGGGAGGTCTTCGAGGTCCGCGAGTACGCCCCGTACCTGGTCGCCGAGACCGTGGTGGGCGGTCGCCGCGAGGAGGCGGGCAATGCCGGCTTCCGGATCCTGGCCGCCTACATCTTCGGCAAGAACCGGGGGGAGAAGAAGATCGCCATGACCGCTCCCGTCACCCAGGCCGAGCCGGCCAAGATCGCCATGACGGCGCCGGTAGCGCAGGCGGGCCAGGAGGGGCGCTGGACCATCCAGTTCATGATGCCCTCGGCCTACACGCTGGAGAGCCTGCCCGAGCCGCTCGACCCGGCCGTCTCCTTCCGCACCGTGCCGGCCCGGCGCGTCGCCGCGCACACCTATTCCGGCACCTGGTCCGTCAGCCGGTACGAGGAGCACCTCGCCACGCTGCGCGCGGCGCTGGCCTCGGCCGGCCTCACCGCGGTGGGCGAACCGATCTGGGCCCGCTACGACCCGCCATTCATGCCCTGGTTCCTGCGCACCAACGAGGTCCTGGTGGAGCTGGCGCCCGACGGGCCGTGAGCGAAGGCGTCCTCACTCCGCGCCGAGCATGCTCGCCGGCGGCGGGCCCTGCTGAGAGGACGTGCGACCATCGACCACGGTAGGCACACCATCCGCTTCGAGCGCGCGCTCACGGCGGCGCGCGAGCAGGTCTTCGAGGCCTGGACCAGGGCGGAGGGCGTGACGCGGCGGGCTGCGTCAGCCCGTCCGAGTTCGAGATGGCGGCGGGGCCCTGCTTCGTCTCGGGGTGCCGCCCTCGACCTCCTGGCGCCCTGACCCGTTCCTGCGCGCGGCGGTGGTTCGCCGCGCGGCGGGCGCTGGCGCGCATCCTGCAGTTGCATCTGGATGCGATCGCGGTCCGGGCGCCTACCGCGTCGTCGCGGAGTACTCCACCCCTGGCGAGCCGGAAGACGGAGAGAGCCATGGGCAGGATATCGGGCCGATCGACGCTGGGCCTCCTTGGCAGCATCGCGGTCGCGGCCGTGCTCGGGTGCGGCGTCACCGCCGACACGGGCGGCGGCAACGCCGATGGGACGATCACCATCCAGAACAGCTCCACCCACGTGCTCACCGGGGTCTTCGTCGCGCCGGTGGACCAGATCACCTGGGGACCGAACCTGCTCCCCGACGTGCTCTTCGCCAGCGAGCAGATCACCGTCCAGGTGAGCTGCAGCACCTACGACGTGATGGTCACCGACGATCGGCAGCGCGACTGCGTGGTGGGCAACCTCGACCTCTGCTTCTCCGACCAGCTCTGGGTGATCGACAACTTCACGCTGCGGAACTGCGGCTTCTGACCGCGGCCCGGCCGAGCGGACGTTCGGGAACGTCCTCTACCGCCTCCCCGAGCGCTCCACCTCCTGGAGCCGCCCGCGCAGGTAGGCCCGCACGGCCTCGTCGGTGCTGAGCCCCAGGGCGACGGTCAGCGCCTCGGCGGCCGCGACGCCGTCACCGGCGCGGGCCAGCAGGTGCCCCCTGGCCGCCCAGTAGGGCTGGTAGGAGCGCATGCGCTCGTCGGTCGCGAGCGGTTCCAGCTCGGCGAGCGCGGCCTGCGGGCCATCCACCTCGGCGCGGGCGACGGCGCGGTTGATGGCGGCCACGGGCGATCCTGTGAGCGCGACGAGGTGGTCGTAGAGCGCCACCACGGCCGGCCAGATGGGCTGGCCGGTCAGGCGGCGGGCGACGTGTGCCGACTGGATCGCCGCCTCGAGCTGGTAGCGGCCGCTCGGGCCGGCCGCGCTGGCCCGGCGCAGGAGCGCCTCGGCGCGCGCGATCCGGCCCGCGTCCCAGCGGCATGTCTCCTGCCGCTCGAGCGGCACGTAGGCACCGGCCGCGTCGCGCCGGGCCGCCTGGCGGGCGCTGGTGTAGAGCATCAGCGCCAGCATCCCCATCGGCTCCGGCTCGTCGCCGAGCAGGGAGACGAGCACCTCGCCGAGCCAGGTCGCCTCCTCGGCGAGCCCGGCGCCGGCGCCGCCGGCCCCGTCGGACCCGTCGTCCCAGCCGGAGGTGTAGGCGGCGTAGATGGCGTCGAGCACCGCGGCGAGCCGCTCGGGCAGCTCCTCGCGCCCCGGCACGCGAAAGGGGATCCCGGCGTCCCGGAGGCGGAGCTTGGCCCGGGAGAGCCGCTGCCCCATCGTCTTGGGAGGGAGCAGGAAGGCCGCGGCGATCTCCTCGGCGGTGAGCCCGAGGACGGCCTGGAGGATGAGCGCGGTGCGCACCCCCCGCTCGATGGCCGGGTGGGCGCAGGCGAACATCAGGGCGAGCCGCCGGTCGGGGATGACCTCTCGCGCGCCGGCCATGGCTGCCACCTCCTCGTCGAGGAGCTGCACGTGCTCCTGGCCGGCCTCGCGGACCTGGGCCCGCCGGCCCGCGTCGGCCTGGCGCCGGCGCGCCACGGTCAGGAGCCAAGCGTCCGGGTTGGCGGGCACGCCGTCGACGGGCCAGGCGCGCAGCGCCGCCGCGAAGGCGTCGCCGAGGGCGTCCTCGGCGCCCGCCAGGTCCCGGGTCCGGGAGGCGAGCAGCGCGACCAGGCGGCCGTAGCTCTCGCGCACGGCGCGCTCGGCAGCGCCCCTCACCGCGTCCACGCCCATCAGCGCGCACGCCGGGCGGCGAGACCGTCCGCCGGCTTCCAGGCCGCCTGGGCGTCGACCACGGGCCGGATCTCGATGGCGCCATGCTTGCTCGAGGGGCAGCGCGTGGCCCAGGCGATGGCCTCGTCGAGGCTCGGGGCCTCGACGAAGAAGTAGCCGGCGAGCTGCTCCTTGGTGTCGGCGTACGGTCCATCGAGCACGTCGGCCTTCCCGTCCCGCTGGCGCACCACGGTGGCCGTGTCGCCCGACCGCAGCCGCTCGCCCGCGGCGCAGCCGGCGGCCTTGGCGAGGGCCTGGTTGAAGGCGGCGTACTCGCTCCAGAGCTCCTGCTGCGGGGCCGCGGCGAGGGCGGCGTCATCGTGGTGGATGATCATCATGAAGCGCATGGCGTTCGCTCCTGGTGGTGGTGCTTACCGCGCCGGAGGCTCGGCCGCAGGGACGCCAGCGGGCTGGGCGCGGCGCCAGAGCAGGTACGACAGCCCCCAGAGCGCGCCGGTGGCCGCCGCCCAGCCCCAGGCCTCCGGGCCGTCGCCCGCGACGAGGTGCGCGATGACGGCCGAGCCGAGGTCGATGGCGAAGCCGGCGTAGGCCCACTCCTTGAGCCGGCCCGGCACCGGCAGGAGCAGGAGCGCCACGCCGATGAGCTTGGCCCACGAAAGCTCCACCCGGAACCAGGCAGGGAAGCCGAGGTGGGCGAAGGCCGCGGCCACCTGGGGCAGGGACAGACCGGCGTAGGCGGTGAAGCCCATCTGGAGGCAGAGGAGCGCCGTCGCGATCCAGGAGGCGACGACGATCCCGCGTGATCGGGACAGGCCTCGGCCCGTCGCCAGGGCGGCCGGCGTCCGGTCGGCCGGGGCCATGAGTGTGGCAGCGCTGCGCTCCATGTTGGTCATCGCGTGCATGTCGCTCTCCCATGCGGATCCTCGCGACCCGCTGCTCCCATGACGGGCGAGCCGTCGCGACTTCTACGGGGCCGCACGGAGCACCCCTTCGTGACGGCGACGTGCCTCGGCCGGTCCAACTATCCTCACGACGTGCTCCCCACGCTCCAGGGGCTCCCCGAGCTCTGGCAGACCCTCTACCGCGGCCGCGGCTTCACGCTCCGCGCCGTGGCACGCGAGCCGCGAGAGGCCGCCACGGCCCGCGCCGAGGGGGCGGTGCAGGCCCGGCGCGGCGACATCCTGGACTTCAAGATGTTCAGCAACCTCGCCCTCAACCTCCTCGTCGAGCTCGAGGCGGCCGAGGTGGTGGGGCTCGCCGACGAGCTCGCAGGGCTCGGCTGGCCCGTCGACCTCGAGCCGCCGCGCCAGGCGCTGCTGGCCCGCGCCGGCCAGCGGCTCGAGGGGACGGTGCTGCTCGACTTCCCGGAAGCGGACGGCGAGCTGGTGATCCCGCTGCCGAAGGTCCCTGGGTAGGGACCTCGCCGCGTCCCAGTTGCTCGCTCGCGCCCTCCACACCGTGCCGACCCGGCACGCGCCCCGCGCAGTGAGGCCTCGTGTTCCCGCGAGGTTCCGCGGGGCACGCTGCCTGCAGCCACCTCTGGTGAAGGTCGCGCGCCACGCGGCGCGCTCCGGGGGGTACCCTCATGCCATGGCGCGCGCTCGCCGTGCTTCTTCTCGCCTGCACCTCCACCGGCTGCTGGGTCGACGCCTGCACCTACGACACGCCCAACGCTCCCGGTGAATGTACCGACGCGTTGGTCGGCCTCCTCGCCCCGACCGGTGTCGATGACTTCTCCGAGTGGTGCGGCGGAGAGGTCCACGCCTTCGAGAGCTGCAGCAGCCTCGGCTACACCCTGCAGTGCGGCGACTGGTACTACGTGCCGGGCAGCCAGGCAGCGGCGGACTGCCTGGCGCAGTATTGACCGTGCTGGCGGCGAGCGGAGCCGCGCGCCACCGAAGCACTCCGCGGCACGGCCGTGACGGGCTGCGTGAGCCTCAGGCGTGCGATTGGGCCGAGGCCTGCCGATCTCCGAGCGCCTCCGACGAGGCCGCGGTGCTCAGCGTGGGACGCTCATCAAGTCCAAGGCTTGCTCGGGCCCGGCCCGACGGGGACGGAGCTCCAGCACGCGCCCCGTCGTCAGCGGGCGCGCACGGCCACCGCTACTCGGCGAACGCCAGCGAGGCCACGACGATGGCGCCGTCCTTCAGCTCGCCGGAGACGTTGACCCGCAGGTGATCGGCCTTCTTGGTGGCCTTGAGGAGCGCCAGCGCCTTGTCGCTGCCCGCCTTGTCGAAGGGCACGTAGGTCCCGTCGGCGGTGAGGACGCCGTAGCCGCTGGCGGCGCACTTGATGGCGCAGGAGGTGGTGTGGGCGTCCGGCGCGCCCTTCATCTTGCCGGAGCAGTTCTTGTCCATCAGGGTGACGCCGTTCCAGTCGGTGGCCGCGGCGGCCACGGGCAGGCCCAACGTCACGATCAACAGCGCTGCGGTCAGGATCCTCATGTCACGCTCCTTGTCCCGGGCGGTTCCCAGGGCGAAGCCTGGGAGATACGGGCGGGCCCAGCTGCGTCACCGTGCCCGATGGGGCGCCCCTTCCGCTCGGGGCCCCTGGAAGATCGCCGACCTCCGCGGGCGTGCGAGGTCAGCCCGCCCCATGTGCGACCGCCCGGTCACTTGAACGCGCGGGGCCCTCGTGCGACGAGCCAGGCGATACCCGCGCCGAAAGGAACTGCACCCATGTCGAAGCTTCGAGTCAACGCGTTCGGGATCTCCCTGGATGGCTTCGGCGCCGGTCCCGACCAGGCCCTGGAGAACCCGATGGGCACCGGGGGCATGGCGCTGCACCAGTGGGTCATCGGCACGAAGACGTTCCAGAAGATCCATGCCGACTTCGCCGGGCCGCTCGTCGGCGACACGCCCGGCAGGACCGGCGTCGACGACGACTTCGCCGCGCGCGGCTTCGAGAACGTGGGCGCCTGGATCCTCGGCCGCAACATGTTCGGGCCGATGCGGGGACCCTGGTCCGACGACGGCTGGAAGGGCTGGTGGGGCAAGAACCCGCCCTATCACGTGCCCGTCTTCGTGCTCACGCACCATGCTCGTACGCCCATCGCGATGGAGGGCGGGACGATCTTCCACTTCGTGACGGATGGCATCCATGCGGCCCTGAAGCGCGCGCGGGAGGCGGCTCGGTCCAAGGACGTCCGGCTCGGCGGTGGGGCCGCCACCATCCGCCAGTACCTCACCGCGGGGCTGATCGACGAGCTCCACCTCGCCATCGCGCCCGTGCTCCTCGGCCGGGGCGAGCCCCTCCTCGCCGGCATCGATCTGGTGCGCCTCGGCTACAAGTGCACCGAGCACGCCTCCTCCGACCACGCGACCCATGTGGTCCTGACGAGGTGACCCCTCACCGGGAGGGAGGGGCTCCACGCGCCGCAGCTCCTCGAATGCGACACCCACGACCGCCTGACGCCACCACCACCTGCGGTGACGGCAGGCCCCGCGTGGGCCCTACCGATGCAGCGCCTGGTCGTTCACCTTGAAACCATGGGCTCTCGACCGACCGGCGCCGTGTCGCCCCCATCCCGGCGCGAAGCTCCGGGTGAGCCGGGCGAGCGAGCAGGGGTCGTGACCCGGCACGCCCGGGGCCTCGCCGGGCCCGCGGAGGAATCGGCGCATGGCCGCTGAGGGGGTCGGCGCCTTCTCCATCCTGGCGCTGACCGTCAGCCTGTCGCTCTCCAGGCCGCGCGTACGTGGCGTGCGCGTCGAGCACGCAGCCGCCGCAGGCCTGGGCGCGATCTTGAGCCTCGCCACGGGAGTCGTGTCCCTGGACGTGGTCGTGCTTGCCGGTCGGCTCCTCTTCTTCCCCATCCTGACCGTCGTGAGCCTCATGGTCACCACGCTCATCGCCGAGCGGGCCGGGCTCTTCGCGCTGCTCTCCGGATGGATCGCCACGGCGGCCGGGGGGAGCGGCCGCCGGCTCTTCGGGCTGGTCTTCTTCTGCGGCGCGCTCACCGGCATGGTCTTCACCAACGACGCGGCCGTCCTGATCTTCACCCCGCTGGTCTTCCAGCTCGTGGAGCGGGTCCA
>Ga0209464_10000653_pt1 | contig 11083 bp, 7 predicted proteins | sample DOMMetBare1Fresh_2_FD_187473 | JGI IMG/M metagenome (GOLD analysis project Ga0209464, IMG submission 187473) | Wetland sediment microbial communities from St. Louis River estuary, USA, under dissolved organic matter induced mercury methylation -... | ecosystem: Environmental > Aquatic >... | reverse complement strand
ACCCTTCCCGGCCCGCGCCACCGTGGGCGGCCTGCTCTGCGGCAACGGCTACGGCCCGCTGCGGGCCAGCCGCGGCTCGACGCGCGACCTCGTCATCGGCGCCACCCTGGTGCGGGCCGACGGCGTGCTGGCGCGCGGCGGCGGCAAGGTGGTGAAGAACGTGGCCGGCTTCGACCTGCCGCGCCTCCTGGTCGGCTCGCTCGGCACGCTCGGCCTGGTCACCACCGTCAACTTCCGGCTCCACCCGCTGCCGGAGGCCCGCTCCACGCTGCGCTTCGCCGCGCTCGACGCCGCCGCGGTGCGGCGGGTGGTGCAGGCCGTCCGGGCCGCCCAGGTGGAGCCGGCGGCGCTGGCGGCGCTGGCCACGGCCCGGCCGGGCGGCGCGACCGGCGGCGCCTTCGACCTGGCGCTGCGCTTCGAGGGGTTCGGCCCGGGCGTGGCGGGGCAGGTCGAGAAGCTGGCGCGGCTCACCGGCCAGCAGGGACTGACCGGCGAGCCGCTCGGGGAGACCGAGGCGGCCGCATTCTGGGCCCGCCATGACGCCGCCCGCGAGCTCGGGCCGTTCCGGGCGCGCCTCGCCGCGCCGCCCGCCGCGGCCGAGGCCATGGCGGGCGCGCTCTCGGCGCTGCTCGGGGCGCTGCCGGGCGGGGCGGCCGGCTTCTACCCGACGCTCGGGCTCGGCTTCGCCGGCGGCGCGCCGGCCTCGCCCGAAGCGCTCGCTGCGGCGGTGTCAGCGGCCCGCGGCCTGCTGGCGCCGCTCGGCGGCGGCGTGGTGCCTTCGGAGCTGACCGCGCCGGTCCGGGCCCTCGTCGACCCGTTTGGCGCCCCGCCCGCCGCCCCGGTGCGGGAGCTGATGCGGCGACTCAAGGCCGAGCTCGATCCGGAGGGGCGGCTCGCCCCCGGCCGGATGGTGGGGGGGATCTAGGCCATGCCCGACCGCCGTCCCGTCGACGACTGCGTCCACTGCGGCTTCTGCCTGCCGGTCTGCCCCACCTACGACGCCTGGTCGTCGGAGCTCGACTCGCCGCGCGGCCGCATCGACCTCATCCGCGCCGTGCTCGACGGGAAGCAGCCGCTCGGACCCTCCACGGTCTCACATCTCGACCGCTGCCTCGGCTGCATGGCCTGCCGCCCCGCCTGCCCGTCGGGCGTGCGCTACGACGCCATCATCGAGGAGGGGCGGTCGCTCGCCGAGGCGGCCGACGTCCGCGGCCCGGGCGCGCGGCTCCACCGCGCCTTCCTCTTCTGGCTCTTCCCCCACCCGTCCCGGCTGCGCGCCGCCGCCCTCCTGCTCTGGCTCTACCGGTGGAGCGGCCTGCAGTGGCTGCTGCGGTCGACCGGCCTGCTCCAGCGCCTGTCGCGCCGCCTGGCCCAGCTCGACGCGCTGGCGCCGCCCGTCACCTGGCGCAACGTGACGGCCGGCCTCCCCGCGCCCGCCCCGGCGCGCGGGCCGCGGCGGGCCCGGGTGGGCCTCCTGGGCGGCTGCGTGCAGCGGGTCTTCTTCCCCGAGGTGAACGACGCCACGGTGCGCGTGCTCGCCGCCGAGGGGTGCGACGTGGAGGTGCCGGCGGGCCAGGGCTGCTGCGGCGCCCTCTCGGCCCACGCCGGGCGCCACGACGAGTCGGCCCGGCTGGCGCGGGCGCTGGTGGAGGTCTTCGAGGCGGCCGGGCTCGACACCGTGGTGGTCAACGCGGCCGGCTGCGGCTCGCACCTCAAGGACCTCGCGCCCATGTTCGCCGACGACCCGGCCTTCGCCGCCCGCGCCGCAGCCTTCTCGAGGAAGGTGAAGGACGTGAACGAGTTCCTGGCGGCGCTCCCGCCGGTGGCGCCGCGCGGCCCCTACCCGGCCACCGTCGCCTACCACGCCAGCTGCCACCTGGCGCACGCCCAGGGCATCCACGCGCCGCCGCGCGACCTCTTGCGCGCCGTGCCCGGCCTCACGCTCGTCGAGATCGCCCAGGGCGAGACCTGCTGCGGCTCGGCCGGCATCTACAACCTGGTGGAGCCCGAGGCGGCCGACGAGCTGGGGCGCAAGAAGGCCGAGAACGTGCTCGCCACTGGCGCCAGCGTGGTGGCGGCGGCCAACCCAGGATGCTCGCTCCACATCCAGAAGATGCTGCGCGAGCGGGGTGCCTCGGTCATCGCCGCCCACCCGGTGGAGATCCTGGACGCGTCGATCCGAGCGGGGGAGCGGAAGGGGTAGCGGCGGCCCGACCTCGGCACCTCCCGTGGCGTCCGCCAGGGCGCTGCGCGTCGGCGTCGGCCCGGTCCCGGCCGCGTCACCTCACGCCGGCATCCCGGCGAGCTGCGCCGATCTCTCCCAGAGCGCCCTGGCCGCCACCTCGTCGAGCGCCGCCTTCGAGGGCGCGGCCTCGCGCGCGTCCTTGAAGTAGCGCCCGGTGACGCCCGCCACCGCCGGGTCGCTCGCCAGGTAGATCGACGTGCGCGCCCCCTTCTGCGGCGTCACCAGGAAGGGCCGGATGAAGGTGAAGAGCAGCCGGTTCCAGCCGCCGTCGTTGCGGCCGAAGCCGGTGGCCACCACCCCGGGGTGGAGGCTGTTGGAGGTGACGCCGGTGCCCGCCACCCGCCGCGCCAGCTCGGCGGCGAAGAGGATGTTGCAGAGCTTGGAGCGGCCGTAGGCGGTCCAGGGGGCGTAGGCGCGCTCGGACTGCAGGTCGTCGAGGTCGAGCGGGGCCATGCGGTGGGCCTCCGAGGACACCGTAACGACGCGGGCCTTGGCCTCCACCAGCCGGGGCAGGAGCAGGCGCGTCATGAGCCAGGGGGCCAGGTGGTTGGCGGCGAAGGTCAGCTCCAGGCCGTCGGGGGTGACCTTGCGGGTGGCGTGCATGGCCCCGGCGTTGTGGAGCAGCACGTCGACGCGAGGGAGGCCGGCCGCCAGGTCCGCCGAGAGCCGGCGAACCTCGGCCATGGAGGAGAGGTCCCCCAGGAAGAGGACCGCCCGCCCCCCGGCCGGAGCCCCGGCCGCCTCCACCTCCCGACGCGCCGCCTCCCCGCGCGCCGAATCGCGGGCCGTGAGGGCCACCGTGGCGCCCAGGCGGGCCAGGCCGACGGCCGTGGCCAGCCCGATGCCGCCCGAGGCGCCCGTCACCACCGCGGTCCTGCCCGCCATGATCCCCGCGCCGCCAGCCGCCATGAGCGCCTCCTCGGGGCGCCGCCCACCCTTCGGCCCGCCCCGGCCGGGAGCGTAGACCGCGCGCCGGGTCGGCCGCCCGCTTACAATGGGGCGTCATGGCCGAACGGACCCGCCCCGGCGACGGCACCCAGGTGACGGTGCCCAAGACCAAGGCCGAGAAGAAGATCGAGCGGCCGCCGCTCTACAAGGTGCTGCTGCACAACGACGACTTCACCACCCAGGAGTTCGTCGACTGGGTGCTCATGACCGTCTTCCGGCTCGACCCGGAGACGGCCCACCGCATCATGCTGAACGTTCACATGCACGGGGTGGGCGTGGCCGGTATCTATCCCTACGAGATCGCGGAGTCGAAGGCGCAGAAGACGATGTCGCTGGCCAGGGAAGCGGAGTTCCCGCTCCTCTGCACGATCGAGCCGGAGTAGCGGGGAGTACCAGATGGTGACGGTGTCCAAAGAGCTGCAGCAGACCCTTCAAGGGGCGGTGGCGGAGGCGCGCAACCGGCGGCACGAGTACGTGACGCTGGAGCACCTGCTCCACGCCATGGTGAAGGACAAGGTCGCCATGGAGGTGCTGCTGGCCTGCGGGGCCGACCTGGCGCTGCTCAGGAAGGAGCTGGAGGAGTACCTCGATCGGACGCTCGAGTCGCTCGAGGCCCAGCAGGAGCCGGAGCAGACGGCCGCCTTCCAGCGCGTGCTGCAGCGGGCCGCCTGGCACGTCCAGGGGACCGGGCGCACCGAGCTCAACGCCGGCGACGTGCTGGTGGCCATCACCCGCGAGCGCGGCTCGCACGCCGTCTACCTGCTGGAGAAGCAGGGCGTCCGGCGGCTCGACATCCTCCAGTACATCTCGCACGGCATCTCCAAGGACGGCGGCGGCGCGGGCGGCCTGCCCGGCGGCGAAGGCCCGGAGGGCCAGGAGGAGGAGGGGCCGCCCAGCACCGTCAAGGATCCCTTCAAGACCTTCACCGTCAACCTGGTGGAGCGGGCCGCCCAGGGGCTCATCGATCCGCTCATCGGCCGCGACGCCGAGATCGAGCGGACCATCCAGGTGCTGTGCCGCCGCCGCAAGAACAACCCGGTCTTCGTGGGCGACCCGGGCGTGGGCAAGACCGCCATCGTCGAGGGGCTGGCCCTGCGCATCCACGAGAAGAAGGTCCCGGCCGTGCTGGCCGAGGCGGCCATCTACTCGCTCGACATGGGCTCGCTGCTGGCCGGCACCAAGTTCCGCGGCGAGTTCGAGCAGCGGCTCAAGGGGGTCATCGCCGGCGCCAAGAAGACCCCCAACGCCATCCTCTTCATCGACGAGATCCACACCATCGTGGGGGCCGGGGCCACCAGCGGGTCGTCGCTCGACGCCTCCAACCTGCTCAAGCCGGGGCTGGCCTCGGGCGAGCTGCGCTGCATCGGCTCCACCACCTACCAGGACTACAAGGCCACCTTCGAGCGCGACCACGCGCTGGCGCGCCGCTTCCAGAAGATCGAGGTGGGCGAGCCGTCGGTGGAGGACACCATCAAGATCCTCAAGGGCCTGAAGCGCGTCTACGAGGACCACCACGGGGTGGAGTACACGCCGCGCGCCCTGCGGGCCGCCGCCGAGCTGTCTGCCAAGCACATCAACGACCGCAAGCTGCCCGACAAGGCCATCGACGTGCTCGACGAGGCCGGGGCCCGCGACCGCATGCGCGCCGAGGAGAAGCGCCACCGCCGCATCACCGCCCGCGACGTGGAGCGGGTGGTGGCCCGCATCGCCAAGATCCCGGAGCGGACCGTCTCCACCGACGACCGGAGCGCGCTGCAGGCCCTGGAGCCCGAGCTGCGCAAGGTCATCTTCGGGCAGGACGCCGCCATCGAGGCCATCGCCGCCGCCATCAAGCTGGGGCGCTCCGGGCTGGGCAGCCCGGAGAAGCCCACCGGCTGCTTCCTCTTCTCCGGCCCCACCGGCGTGGGCAAGACCGAGCTGGCCAAGCAGCTGGCGCGCATCCTGGGCGTGGAGTTCCTGCGCTTCGACATGACCGAGTACCAGGAGAAGCACACCGTCTCCCGGCTCATCGGCGCGCCCCCCGGCTACGTCGGCTTCGACCAGGGGGGGCTGCTCACCGACGCCATCCGCAAGACCCCCTACACGGTGCTCCTGCTCGACGAGATCGAGAAGGCCCACCCGGACATCTACAACCTGCTGCTCCAGGTGATGGACCACGCCACCCTCACCGACAACAACGGCCGCAAGGCCGACTTCCGCAACGTGGTGCTCATCATGACCACCAACGCCGGCGCCCAGGAGCTGTCGGCGCGGCGGCTCGGCTTCGGCGCCGAGGCCCAGGGGCCGGGCAACGCCCGCGCCGCCATCGAGCGGACCTTCAGCCCGGAGTTCCGCAACCGGCTCGACGCCTGGGTCTCCTTCGACAGCCTGCCGGCCGAGGTGGTGGTCCGCATCGTCGACAAGTTCGTGGGCGAGCTGGCGGCGCAGCTGCTCGAGAAGAAGGTGTCGCTGGAGCTCACCCCGGCTGGCCGCGCCTGGCTGGCCGACCACGGCTTCGATCCGAGGATGGGGGCCCGGCCCATGGCCCGGCTCGTCCAGAACCAGCTCAAGAAGCCGCTGGCCGAGAAGATCCTCTTCGGCGAGCTGCAGGAGGGCGGCACCGTGCGCGTCGAGGTGGACGAGGAGAAGGACGCGCTCCGCCTGGTGGTGGTGCCGGCCGTGGCGCCGGTTCCGGCCTGAGCCGCAGCGCCTCGGGCCGGTCCGCCTGACACCTACATCGTCCCCGGCCGCGTCCCAGCGTCCGGGCACAGCCGCCGGCTACGCGTCCCATCCAGGGCGGCGTATGCTTCGGCGTTCGGCCTCGTGTCGGCCCGCGCACACCCATGAACCTCGGCCACCGCATCCGCCTCGCGCTCGGCGTCGCCGCGCTGGTCCCCGTCCTGGTGCTCGGCTGGCAGGCCGTGCGGACGGCCCGCGAGGAGCTGACGGCCTCGGTGGGAGGAGCGCTGGGACGGCAGGCCGGCGAGCTGGCGCGCGGCTGCGAGCGGCTGGCGCTCGACCGGCTGCGCGGGCTGCGCCAGACGGCCAGCTACATCCCCTTCGCCGGGCTCTCCCGCCAGGAGATCTCGGCGGCGCTGGCCATCCCCTACCGCCAGTCCCCCGACCTCAACGTCCTCGCCGTCATCGACCGCGAGGGGCGCGCCGCCGCCGACGTGGTGTCGGAGCGCCGGCCGGACCTCGACCCCGGGCTGCTCGGCCACGAGCCGGTCGACGAGGCCGGCCTCGCCGCCTTCGGTCGGGCCGTGCCGCTCGAGGCGGCGCTCCAGGCGGGACTGGCGGTCGGGCCGCCCTACCTCGCGCCCGGCAGCGGCATCCCGCGGGTGGCCCTGGCCGTGCGCCTCGAGCCGGACGGCCGGCGCATCCTGGCAGCCGAGCTGTCGCTGGGCGAGCTGGCCGGGCCGCTGCGCGACGCCGCCGGGGACGGCGTGGCCTACCTGGTGGATGGTGAGGGACGGCTGCTCCTCCAGACGGCCGCTGGCCAGCTCTCCGGCGACGAGCGAGCGCTGGTCGCCGAGGGGGCGGGCGCGCCTGGGCCGCTCACCCGGGTGGTGGCACGCGCCGACGGGAAGCCCTGGCTGGCCGCCTTCGCCCCGGTGGGCCAGCTCGGCTGGTCGGTGGTCATCGCCCAGCCGGCGGCGCTCGCCTTCCGCGCGGCCGAGCGGGTGCAGCGGCAGACGGCCCTCTGGGCCCTCCTCGCGCTGGTGCTGGCGGCGGGGCTGGGGCTGGGGCTGTCGCGCGCCTTCACCCGCCCGGTGCGCCAGCTCGGCGCGGCGGCCGAGGCGCTGCGCCAGGGTCGCTTCGACGTGCTGCTGCCCACCGACGGCACGGACGAGCTGGGGAACCTGGCCCGGACCTTCGCCCACATGACGGCCGAGGTGCGGCGGCGCGACGAGGCCATCCGGGCCTTCAACGCCGAGCTGCAGGAGCGCGTCGAGGCCCGCACCCGCGACCTCCGGGCGGCCGAGGCGCAGATCGGCCGGACCCGCCGGCTCACCGCCCTCGGCTCGCTCAGCGCCGGCGTGGCCCACGGCCTCAACAACCCGATGACCTCGGTGGTGGGGCTGGTCACCATGGTGCGGGCCCAGGTGGGCCCCGACACCGAGGCCGGGCGGATGCTCGGCACGGCGCTCTCCGAGGCCCGCCGCGTCACCACCGTGGTGCACGACCTGCGGCGGCTGGCCTCGCCGGGGCTGATGGAGGGGCTGCGCCGCTTCCAGCTGGAGCGGGCCGCCCGCGCCGCCGCCGACCGGCTGCGCCCCGCCGCCGAGCAGGCCGGCCTGGCGCTGGCGGTGGCGGCCGCTCCGGACCTGCCGGCCATGGAGGGCGACCCGGAGCAGGTGGAGTCGCTGGTGACGCGGCTGCTCGAGAACGCCGTGGCCGCCACACCCGCGGGCGGCCGCGTCGACGTGGCCATCTCGGCGGTGGACGGCGCTGCCCTGCGCCTCTCGGTGGCCGACACCGGACGTGGCATCCCCGCCGAGCTGCGCGATCGGGTCTTCGATCCCTTCTTCTCCACCAGCCAGGCGGCGGGCGCCGGACTGGGGCTCTCCCTGGCCCACGGCATCGTCGAGGCCCACCACGGCCGCATCGAGGTGACGAGCGAGCCGGGCCAGGGCACCACCTTCACCGTCCACTTCCCGGCGGCGCCGGCGGCGGCCCACCTGGCCTGATGGCATGAGCTGGCCCGCGCCCGACCGGAGGAAGATCCTCGCCCTGACCGTGGCCGGAGCCCTGGGGCTCTGCCTCCTCGCGGCCGTCGCCTCGTGGGGCTGGCGGCGCGGCGCGCCTCCGGCTCCGGCCCAGGCGCCCCTCGCGCCGCAGGTCGCCGCCGCGCCCGCCCCGGCCTCGCCGCCTCCGGCACCCCCCGAGCTGCTGGTCGAGCAGGTCCTCGGCGCGGTGGACACCGGCGGCGCCCTCGGTCCCTGGCGGCCGGTGGCGCCCGGCGACCACCTGCGGGCCGACGACCAGCTCCGCACCGGGCCGGGCGCCAGCGCCGAGCTGTCGGCCGGCCCTGCGAGCCGGCTCGTCGTGGGGGAGCGCACCCAGCTCGGCGTGCGCGAGCTCGGCGCCGCCGTCCACCGCTTCCGGCTGACGCGCGGCCTCGTCAAGGTGGACTACCAGCCGGACGGCGACCGGCTGGTGCGCATCGAGGCGGCCTCCGGCGCCGCCGTGGCCGAGGCGCGCGCCGCCCGCTTCCACGTGGCGGCCAACGGCCTGGCCTTCGCGGTGGCCTCGCAGACCGGCGCGGTCACCCTCTCCTCCTCCGGCAGCTCGGTGACCCTGGCGCAGGGGGAGCAGGCGCTCGCCGAGCCGGGCCGGCCGCCCTCCGCGCCCCGGCCCATCCCCACCGACATCCTGCTCAAGGTGGCGGCGGCGAGCCGGCTCGGCACGGCCGGCGGCTGCCTCGACACCACCGGCCAGGCGGAGCCGGGCGCGCTGGTCACCGTCGACGGCGAGCCGGTGGAGGTGGGCCAGGCGGGCCGCTTCCCGGTCCGCGTGGCGCGGCGCAGCGCCGCCGGGGCCACCGTACAGGTCACGTCGCCCGACGGGCGGGTCGCCACGAGGACGGTGGCCTGCACCGCGCTGCCCGACGCCCAGATCCGCGAGCTCAAGGTGAGGTGGAAGCGTGGCCAGCCCTGAGCGCCGCCGCCTGGGTGCCGCGCTGGTGGCCGCGCTGGCCGCCGCCGCCCTCCAGCCCGCCCCCGCCGCCGCCGCCCCGTGCACACTCTCGGTCACCGCCCTTCCACCCCGGCTCCACGCCGGGGATGACCGGACGGTGCGCCTCCACGTGTCCGGGCCGGGCGCCGAGGCCAGGGCCAGCGCGGCCACCGCCACCCCGCCCCGCCTCGCCGCGAGCGTGGGGCGCGTCGAGGCGGCCCGGCCCGACGGCGACGGCTGGAGCGCCGACTGGCTGGCGCCCGAGGCGGGCGTGCCGGGCGTGGCGGTGCTGGCCGCGCTCGGGTCCGCCGCCACCGGCGCCGAGCTCCCCTGCGGCTACGCCGCGCTGGGGCTCGACGGCGTGGGCGACGCCGAGGTGAAGACGCGCCCGGGCGCGGTGGTGGAGGTGCGCATCGCCGACCGGACCTTCGGCCCGGTCCGCGCCAACGCCCTGGGCGTGGCACTCGTGCCGGTGGAGGTCCCGCCCGGCGTGGACGCCGTCCACCACGGCGACCGGCGCATCCCGCTGCCCCTGCCGCCGGTGGCCCACGCGGCGCTCTTCCTCGCCGTGCCCTCGGCCCCGGCCGACCGCGAGGTCGAGGTGCCGGCGCTCCTGGTGGCCGTGACCGCCGACGGCCAGCCGGCCGACGGTCCGGCGCCCGTCCTCTCCTCCTCGAGCGGCACCCTCGCGCCGCCCGAGCCGGCCGGCCGCGGCGCCTGGCGCGTCACCTGGAGCCTGCCGCCCGGGCCGGCCGCCGAGGCGAGCCTCTCGGCGGCGCTGCCGGGCGAGCCGGCGGTGAGGGTGGCCCTGGCGCGGACCGCCGGGGCGCCGACCACCGCCCACCTCACGCTCGACCGGCCCCAGGCCCTGGCCGGCCAGTCCGCGCCGGTGACGGCCGAAGTGGTGCTCACCGACGCCGCCGGGAACCCGGCCGAGGGAGCGCCCGCCGCCGAGGTCGACGCGGGATCGGTGACCGCGCCGGAGCGGACCGGCCCCGGGAGGTGGCGGCTGCGCTGGAGGGTCCCGGCCCGCCTGGAGGGGAGGCGCAGCGCCACCCTGGCGGTGCGGGCGGAGGCGGCGACGGCCACGGCCGGCCTGGCCCTCCTGCCTGGCGGGCCGGCGAGCCTCACGCTGGCGCCCGAGGACTCGCATGTCACCACGGACGGGCTGGGGTCGGTGAACGTCGTCGCCACGGTGGCCGACGCGCACGGCAACCCGGTGGACGAGCCGCCGACCCGCCGCGAGGCCCAGGCCGGCCAGCTCGACGCGCCGCGGCCTGCGGGGCCGGGCCGCTTCACCATGGCCTACCGCCCCGGACCGGTGGCCGCGCCGGGCGACGCCGAGCTGGTGGTGGAGCTCCCGCCGCTCACCGCGCGCACCCGGCTGCGGCTGCGGCCGCCGCTGCGCCCGGTCAGCCTGGCGGCCAGCCTGGGCGCCCTGGTGGCGGGCGGCGGCGGGCTCGGGCTGTCGGCGGCGGCCGAGGCGGGCGCCTGGCGCTGGCTCGGGTCGCACGAGGTGGGGCTCTCGCTCGCGGCGGCCTTCACGCGCCGGCGCGACGAGCGGACCGTGCCGGTGCCGGGCGGGAGCACCGGCTTCGAGGGGGAGGTCCGGACGCTCTCGCTGCTCGCCCAGGCCGGCTGGCGGCGGACCGCCGGCGCGCGGATCGCGCTGCGGCTCTCGGCCGGGGCCGGCGCGGGGCGCGTCGAGAGCCTGGTCTCGGCCGGCGGCGGACCGACCCTGCCCGAGGCGCGCTGGGTGCCGGCCCTGGCCGGCGCGGCCGCGGCCGGGCTCCGGCTGGGTCCGGGGCGCGCCTTCGTGGAGGCGCGTGCCACCTGGCTCGCCGAGGCCGCGCTCGACACGCTGCAGGGGACCCCGGTCCCGCTCACCCTGGCCCTCGGGTACGAGCTCGATGCGCTCTAGCCCACCCCGCCCGGCGGGCGCCCCGCGCCTCGCGCTGGCCCTCGGCCTCGCCGCGAGCGCCGCGGTCGGGCTCCAGGGCTGCAACGGCCAGCCCGACCGCTCGCCGCACATCACCAGCCTCTCGCCGGCGAGCGGCTCGAGCGCGGCGCCCGTGGCGGTGACGATCCGCGGCGCCGGCTTCCACCCCCGCGCCGTCCAGTCGGCCTCGGGCGGCGCGCCCGGGCTCGACACCACCCACCAGGCCTGGCTCGACCGCAGCGAGACCGACCCGGGCGTCAGGCTCGACGTGACCTGGAGGAGCACCAGCGAGC
>Ga0209464_10000651_pt1 | contig 11093 bp, 12 predicted proteins | sample DOMMetBare1Fresh_2_FD_187473 | JGI IMG/M metagenome (GOLD analysis project Ga0209464, IMG submission 187473) | Wetland sediment microbial communities from St. Louis River estuary, USA, under dissolved organic matter induced mercury methylation -... | ecosystem: Environmental > Aquatic >... | reverse complement strand
CTGATCGAGGCGGCCACACGCTCCCCCACCTCGTGAACGCCCTCGAGATCGTCGACCGTGGCGGCCATCAGATCGTCGATCGATCCGAAGGCCTCGGCGAGGAGCTCCGCGGTGCGCTCGCCGACGAAGCGGACGCCGCGCCGAGTGAACACGTCCGCCCACGTCACGAGGCGCGGACCCAGAGCGAGAGCCGCTACAGCCGTCGCCATCGCCGCGGCGCGCAGCGGAGGATGGGACAAGCAACCAGCGAAGCGTCCCCGAATCTGCATTACGGAAACACCCCGGAGACCAAATTCAGGAGCAGCACGCGCTCCGCAGACGGCGGCGGGATCTCCTCGCCGCCCGCCCCTTCGAGCAGCTGGACCTCCTCGACCGGCTGATCTGCCAGGAGGAACCGAGTCGAGTCGCCGAAGAAGGGGTCGGCGTTGGCGGCGAGGCGCTGGATGCGCGCGGCGAGGGGAGCGAGGGCACGGAGGAGAGCCAAGGCCAGGGTGCGGTCGCTCCGGGTCATTCCGTTCGTATTACTCAGAGGCGGGGTGGGGCACAAGCGGGGCGTGGGCGAGGCGATGGGGCGCTCGCGACCGTATTCCCTCCGGCTGCTGCGCGCTGCAGAACGCGCCTCGTGATCTTCCCGGGATCGCCGTCCTTCGGGAGGGTTCCTGTCCTTGGGCTGCGAATGTGGGCTGAACCGAAGGCCCAGCGGGGCGCGGTGTCAGCCCGCAGAGGGGCTCAGTGCATCTCGCCGTCGCGCCCGCGGGCGCCGCTCACGCCTTCGTCCTCGAGCCGGCGCCGCGCCGCCTCGAGGTCGTCCGCGTCCGCGTACCCCTTCTCGAGGAGCACGCTCTCCGCCACCTCGGCGTGGGCGCTGACGGCGACCGCGTCGTGCTCGACGACGTCCACGCGCAGCGTGAGCTCGCGCAGCCGCTCCTCGAGCGCCGCGATCGTCGCGGCGGCGGCCTGCCGCTCCCGCTCGAACCGGGCCCAGAGCGCGACGAAGGCGGCGACGGCGGCGAGCGAGGCGAGGAGGATCATGCGAGGGCATCGTAGCGGCGCCGCTCTCGCAGCCACAAGCGCCCGTTGGAGGGAAAGGCGAAGGAATCACGCGCCCCTCCCGATGGCGGCGGGTGTCGTACAATCCTTCGGGCGATGCGCTCGCGACCGAACATCACACTCGCCGTGAAACGGCTCATCCGCGACGCCGCGATCCGGGTCCCGGAGCTGGCCCACGTGCGGGCGTCCCGCGTCCTGGTGGTGGCGGGGGAGGCGCGCCGGAGCTCGAGGGCGACCATCCAGCCGGCGCACGGGTCGAGCCGGACGAAGGGGAGCGGACGGACGCGCCCCGCCATCAACGTGAAGGGGCGGGAGATCCTCTACGTCATCACGCTCCGGCCGCTCTGGTTCCGCGAGTCCACGCCGGAGGACCGCGTCCGGACCGTCCTGCACGAGCTCTACCACGCGTCCACCCGCTTCGACGGCACGCTCCACTACGGCCGCCGCCACGCGCGGCTGCCCCAGCCGGCCTACGCCGACCGGATCGACGAGCTCGCCGCCCGCTACCTCGACGAAGCGCCGGAGGAGATCCTGGCTCCCTTCGCGCGGCGCGGGCTGGTCCGCGCGCGGATGTGGCTCGAGCGCCCGTCCGCGCACCGGGGCGAGCGCCAGGCCAACCGTCGCACCTACACCGAGCGCCAGCTCTACTACGGCCTCGTCCGGATGATCAGGCGGGGCCCGGCCCGCCGAGGGGAACAGCCGGCATGACGCGAGAGGTCCGCCTTCCACTCACCGCCACCGGCCGGCTCGACCGCGCCCTCGCCGACGCCCTCGGGCTCGGGCGCGCCGTCGTGAAGCGCGCCTTCCAGCTCGGCGAGGTCCGAATCAAGGGTCGGCGAGTCCGCGCCAGCGATCCGGTCCCGCCGGGCGCGCTGGTCGAGATCGGCGTCGACGCGCCGGCCGGGCCACCCGAGCCCGAGCTCGCAATGCCCCTCACCGTCCTCTGGGAGGGGGAGCGCTGCGTCGTCGTGGACAAGCCGGCCGGCGTCGCCGTCCACGCGCTCCTGCCGGGCGAGGGGGGGACCCTCGCGAACGCGGTGGCCGGGCGGTTCCCCGAGTGCGCGGAGGCCGCTCCGGAGCCTCGCGAGGGAGGGGCCGTCCACCGGCTCGACACCGAGACGAGCGGCTGCGTCCTCTTCGCGCGGGACGCCGGAGCCTGGGATCTGCTCCGCGCGCAGTTTCGCGACCAGACGGTCGAGAAGATCTACCTCGCGCTCGTCGCGGGCCGGGTCAGCGCCGGGGGCGTCACCACGGTGCCGCTCGCGCAGCGGGGGGGGCGCGTCGTCGCGGTCCCCGACGCGGCGGAGGAGCGGCACCGCAAGAAGGGCACCTCACGTGCCCGCCCGGCCGAGACGCACTGGGAGGTGGAGAAGGCGTTCGAGCGCCACACCTTGCTCCGCGTCCGGATCGTGACGGGGGTGATGCACCAGATCCGGGCCCACCTGGCCCACCTCGGTCACCCGGTGGTCGGGGACCTGCTCTATGGGGGCGAGGCGGCGCTCGCCGCAGGGCTCGAGCGCCACTTCCTGCACGCGTGGCGGCTCAGCTTCGACCCGCCGGGCGGCGGGGCGCGGGTGGAGGTGGTGAGCCCGCTGCCGCGCGCGCTCGCGGGCTTCCTCGCCGGGCTCGGCTAACGCGCCGGCGCAGCTGGCGGCAGTGCCGGCTTGATCCGGAGCTTCACCGACAGGGTCCCGCCTACCGGCGCCGGCTCCTGCGTCACCTCCGACGACTCCACCGAGAAGGCGCCCCCCTTGCATTTCCGGCACTCCGCCTCTGCCGTCGCCTTGGCAGCGGCGTCGGCCGCCTCCGGAGGGATGGCGGCCGGCCCAGGGGACAGGAGCGACCCGTCGGCAGGGACGATGAAGGTGACCGGCTTCTCCGTGCGGACGACGGGCAGGTCCACGCGGCTCTCGCGCCCACCCTGCGCCGCCTTGAAGACGTAGGTCGTCCGGGTGCTGCCGGGCGGCACCTCGAACCGGTACTCCCGCTCGCAGCGGGCCGCCGTGGGGCCGACCGCGGTGACGGTGGTCCCGGTGCAGACCACCTTTCCGCCCCCTTCGTAGCGCGCCGGGAGCCCCGAGAGGTCGAACTCGACGATGGAGCCGGCGCGGAGCACGGTCCCCTCGCCGGCGGCGGCGCCGAGCGGTGACGCCGAGACGAGGATCGAGGCCAGGGTCACTGCCGTTCGAGCGAACACGCGGGCTCCCTCGGCCCCGCGGAAGGGGGGTGCGGAGCCTCGGCGATGGTCCCAGACGCGCGCCGCCCCGGCAAGCGCCGGGCGCGCTCGGCGCCGTTGACGACCGCGCTTCACACCCGGTACCCATGTGGCCATACGCAGCGGATGGGAGCCCACATGAACGGTTCGACGTTGCAGGGCGAGCGAGGCGGGAGTCCGGCGCTGGCGGTGGACGCGGCGACGCTCTACCCCGAGGACGATGGCTTCTTCGGGAAGCGCGCGAAGGCGGCGCGGGCCAGGCTGCTGGCGGGGATCGACGGCGCGCTGCGGTCGGCACTCGCCCCCGGCGAGGTCGTGCGGTACGCGGCGCGCGCGTGCAGGTACTGGTTCGCCGAGTACCTCTTCTCGGGCCAGGCCGCTCGCCACCACAACATGGTCGCGCTCGTCGCCACGGACCGGCGGCTGCTGCTGATCCAGCTCACCTCGCGCGGCAAGGCCGGCGACATGAAGAACCAGATCCCGCTCGCGGAGATCCGGCGGGCCGGATCCGGGAAGCTCTCCGGCTGGGCGGTAGAGCTCGCGGATGGGACGAAGGAGGCCTTCATCACCATCGCGAAGAAGGACCGGAAGCGGCTGGAGCCGCTCCTCGCCCCCGCCTCCGCGGGCGCTGCACTGCCGGCGCTCCACTCCGGCCAGCCGTCGCTCCAGCACCTCTGTCCGGCCTGTCTCCAGCCGGTCCCGGGCAAGGTCGGCGCGACGCTCGTCTGTCCCAGCCCGGTCTGCCGGATCCCGTTCCGCGATCCGGCGCGGGCGGCGCGGCTCTCCGCCGTCGTCCCCGGACTCGGCGATCTCTACCTTCGCCACCACCTCTTCGGGTCGATCGAGTTCCTCGGGTCGATGCTGCTGCTCGGGCTGGGGGCGGTCTTCGTCGTGGACGCCGTGGCCGACGCACGGCCGTCGAAGCTCATCCCGGCCGCCATCCTGCTCGGGTTCTTCATCGTCATCCCGCGGGTCGTGGACTACTTCGTCACGCTGCACATGGGGCGCAAGGGGCTCGTGCCGCTCGCCCTCGCGCCGGCGCCGGGGGCGCAGGCGCGCAACCTGCCCTCGTTCCCTCGCTGGAGCCCGCTCCTCTTCGTCGCTGGGGTCGCCGTCGCCGCGCTCATCGGGGTCTCGGCCGGCGACGACCTTCGCCACGACGGGGCCGTTCGCGAGGCCGGCGAGCTCGCCGCCGCCGGGAAGTTCGACGAGGCGCAGGCGCGTTACAAGGCGCTGGCCCTGGCCGGCGGCGTGTCGGAGGAGCGGAAGGTCCGCTTCGCGCTGGCGCTGCTCGAGGCGGGTGACCTCGACGGCATGGACGCCATCCGCATGTCCTTCGGCGACAAGCCGGTCGAGAAGCGGCTCGCCGACCGGTGGAACGCCGCGATCGCGGAGGAGCAGGAGGCGCTCACCGGCTACGAGGAGGGGGTGAAGGCGCTGGTCGAGGGGTCGGAGGCCGGCATCGCCAGGCTCGATCGCGCGCTCGCCTACCTCGCGAAGGTGAAGCGGCCCCACATGCCGGCGAGCCGCGCGGAGGTCTACGCCCACCTCACCGCGCAGCTCCTCGCGCCGCCGGTCGCGCCGCGGGACCTCGCGAACGCGTCGCGCTGGATCGCGTCGGCCGCGGGCGCTCCGGCCGCGGAGCTCGCCGTGGTGAGGGCGGCCCACCTCGCGGCGACGGGCGAGGCCGGCGCGGCGCGCCCGCTGCTCGGCGGCGCCGACGTCTCCGCGCTCCCGGCCGTCTTCGGGCTCCTCGCGCTCGAGACCCGGCTCGCGCTGTCGGTGGGCGACGACGCCCAGCTCGCGAACGTACGGAAGGCGGCGGCGGCGTTCCCGCGCGATGGGCTCGACGACGAGGACGTGGCAAGGCTGGAGGCGATCACCGAGGGCACGAAGTGAACGCAAGGGAGGGACAGATGACTCGACTCGTCATGGCGGTGGCGCTCTGGGTCGTCGCGGTCGCGCCGGCGGCAGCCGCCGACAAGATCCGGCTCGGAAACCTGAAGTTCGCCCACTACGGCGCGGTCTCCTACATGAAGGAGCACTGCGCGAAGTTCGGGCTCGAGGTGGAGGAGATCGTCTTCCCCAAGGGGATCGACATCTTCCCCGCCATCGTCCGGGGCGAGGTGGACCTCGCCGCCAGCGCGGCGGACGCGGCGATCGCCAACCGCGCGGGCGGCGGGCAGGTCTACGTCGTCGCCGGCTTCGCGAAGGGGGGCGCGCGGCTGGTCAGCCGCTCCGACCTGGAGCTGAAGTCGGTCGCCGAGCTCAAGGGGAAGCGGGTCGGCGTGACCCGCGGCGGCGCCCAGGAGCTGCTCCTCCTCGCCGAGCTGGCCAAGGCCGGCCTCACCTGGGGGGACGCGCCGGGCAAGGACGTGCAGGTCGTCTACCTCCCGTTCGCCGACCTGAACCAGGCGCTGCTCCAGAAGCAGATCGACGCCATGTGCCAGTCCGAGCCGCAGTCCTCCCAGGCCATCAACAAGGGGTACGGCCGGGAGGTGCTGAAGCCCTACGACACGCCGATCGGGGAGCCGGTCCGCGTCCTCGTGATGACCGAGAAGCTCTACGAGGAGAGGCCGGAGCTCGCGCTCCGCGTCATGAAGTGCTTCGTCGACTCGACGCGGACCTTCCTCCAGGACCCCGCGCTCGCCCGGAAGTACGTCGTCGGCCAGATGTTCAAGGGGCAGATCACGGCCGAGGACTACGACGACGCCCTCTCCAACGCCTCCTTCACGTACGACGTCACGGTCGAGCACATCCAGGTCACCACCGACCTCATGGTGAAGTACGGCGTCGGCAAGATGGTGTCGCCGCCGAAGGCCCTCGACTGGGTGAAGGTGGACCTGCTGGCGAAGGCCAAGGCAGAGCTGGGGATCAGGTAGGGTCCCCCGGCATGGACCGCGCCGCGAGGATCGCGAGAGCGCTCGTCGTCCCTGCGATCTTCCTCGCGGCGTGGGAGGGGATCTCCCGCGCCGCGTGGGTGTCGCCGATCATCCTCCCGGCGCCGTCGCAGGTCCTCGTCCGCTGGCTCGCCTACGCGCGCCCGTACCGGCCCTGGGATCCCGCCACGGAGCGCTGGCTCGCCTGGGCGCTCTCGGGCGAGCTGCTCGGCGACGCGGCGACGAGCCTGATGCGGGTCGGGGTGGGCTTCTTCATCGGCGCCGGGCTGGCGCTCCCCGCCGGGCTGCTGATGGGGGCGAAGCCGCGGCTCTACGAGCTCTTCAACCCGATGGTGCAGCTCTTCCGCCCCATCCCGCCGATCGCCTTCATCCCGCTCGCCATCCTCTGGTTCGGCCTTGGCAACCCGCCGGCCTTCTTCCTCATCTCGCTCGGCGCCTTCTTCCCGGTCCTCATGAACACCATCGCCGGGGTCCGGAACGTGGACCAGCTCTACCTGCGCGCTGCGCGCAACCTCGGGGCGGGGGACTGGACCCTCTTCCGGCGCGTGATGATCCCGGCGGCGATGCCCTACATCCTGGCCGGCATCCGGATCGGGATCGGCGTCGCGTTCATCGTCGTCATCGTGGCCGAGATGATCGCGGTGAACGCCGGGCTCGGCTACAGGATCCTCGAGGCGCGGGAGTACTTCTGGTCGGACAAGGTGATCGCCGGGATGATCTCGATCGGCTTCGCCGGCCTCGGGATCGACGTCCTCATGAGCCGGCTCAACGCCTGGCTCCTCCGCTGGCACCGGGGGGTGGAGGGGTGACGGCGATCCGGATCGCGGGGGTGCGGAAGGTCTTCCGCCAGGGGGCGGAGGAGATCGTCGCGCTCGACGGCATCGACCTGGAGATCGCCCGCGGCGAGCTGGTCTGCCTGCTCGGGCCTTCGGGCTGCGGGAAGTCGACGCTGCTCAACGCCATCGCCGGGTTCGCGCCGCCGACCTCGGGGAGCGTGGTGGCGGACGGGAGGCCGGTGACGGCGCCCGGCCCGGACCGGGCGATGGTGTTCCAGGAGTACGCGCTCTTCCCCTGGATGACCGTGGAGCGGAACGTCGCGTTCGGGCTCGAGATGAAGGGAGAGCGGCGGGAGGTGGTCCGTGAGCGGGTGGAGGCGCTGCTCCGGAAGCTCCACCTCCACGACTTCCGCGATCGCTTCCCGAAGGACCTCTCCGGCGGGATGCGCCAGCGGGTCGCCATCGCGCGGGTCCTGGCGATCGACTCGCCGACGCTGCTGATGGACGAGCCCTTCGGCGCGCTCGACGCGCTGACCCGGCGCAACCTGCAGGACGAGCTGCTCCGCATCTGGGCGGAGCTGAAGCGGACGATCGTCTTCGTGACCCACGGGATCGAGGAGTCGATCTACCTCGCCGACCGGGTGGTGGTGATGACCTACCGCCCCGGGACGGTGAAGCGGATCGTCCCGATCACCCTCCCGCGCCCGCGCGACCCGTCTAGCGTCGAGTTCAACGGGCTGAAGCGGGTGATCGAGGGGCTCGTCATGGAGGAGCAGGCGCGCCACGTGGAGGCGGAGGCGCGGCGGGGGACGGCCGGCTGACGCCGCGCCCTCCGGAGACGGACGACCCCGGCCCGCGGGAGCGGGGCCGGGGTCCATGACGGCGGAGGCGTGCAGCGAGGCTACTTCGCGAGGCCGGCGGCCGCGGCCACCTCGGCCGCGAAGTCGCCCGACTTCTTCTCGAGCCCCTCGCCGAGGACGAACCGGGCGAAGCGGCGGACCTGGATGTTCTCGCCGATCTTGGCGACCGCCTCGGTGATGACGTCCTGGATCTTCTTCTTGTCGTCCTTCACGAACGGCTGCTCGAGGAGGCAGACCTCCGTGTAGTACTTCTCGATCTTGCCGGTGGCGATCTTCTCGATGATCGCCTCGGGCTTCTTCTGCTCGCGGGCCTGGCCGCGGTCGATCTCCATCTCGCGGGCGACGAGGTCCGCGGGGACCTCCTCGCGCCTCACGCAGATGGGCGCGGACGCCGCGATGTGCATCGCGATGTCCTTCACGAGCCCCTGGAACGCCTCGCCGCGGGCGACGAAGTCGGTCTCGCAGTTGATCTCGACGAGGACGCCGATCTTGCCGCCCATGTGGATGTAGCTCGCGACGGCCCCCTCGGTGGCGGCGCGCGACGACTTCTTGGCGGCGGCGGAGAGCCCCTTCTTCCGGAGGAACTCCTCGGCCTTGCCGAAGTCGCCGCCGACCTCGGTGAGCGCCTTCTTGCAGTCCATCATGCCGGCCCCGGTCTTCTCCCGGAGGTCCTGCACCATCTTCGCGGTGATCTCGGCCACGATCTCTCCCTTCGACGTCTCGAATTGTGGGGTGACTGGAAAAAGTCCGGGGGCGGACTTGGAAGTCCGCCCCCCGGAAACGTGGGTCGCCGGCGCGTGGCCTAGCTCTTCGCCTCGCCCTCGGCGGGCGCGGCGGTGACCTCGCCCTTGCGGACGACCTCGACGTTCGCGCTGGCGGCGCCGCGATCCTCGCGGGGCGGGCCGCTGCGCGGGCCGCGGCGGTCGCGGCGGTCACGGCGATCCTTCATGCCGCGCTCGCTGGCGGCGTCGCGATCCTCTTCGCCCGGGCGCTGCTCCTGGGCGCCGTGCTCGGCGGCCCACGCGGAGTAGCGGGCCTTCCCCTCGATGCAGGCCTCGGCGATCTTGCCGGTGAAGAGCCGGATCGAGCGGATGGCGTCGTCGTTGCCCGGGATGACGTAGTCGATCCCCTCGGGGTCGCAGTTGGTGTCGACGACGGCGACGACCGGGATGCCGAGCCGGTTGGCCTCGTGGACGGCGATGTGCTCCTTCTTCGTGTCGATCACGAAGAGGGCGGTCGGGAGCCGGGTGAGCTCCTTGATGCCGCCGAGGTTCTTCTCCAGCTTCTCGCGCTCGCGCTCGAGCTGGGCGACCTCCTTCTTCGGGAGCCGGTCGTAGGTGCCGTCGGCGGCCATCTTCTCGATGGTCTTGAGCCGGTCGATCCCCTGCTTCACCGTCTTGAAGTTGGTGAGCGTGCCGCCGAGCCACCGGTTGGTGACCGAGTACTGCCCGGCGCGGACCGACTCCTCCTTGATGGCGTCCTGCGCCTGCTTCTTGGTGCCGACGAAGAGGACCGAGCCGCCCTTGCCGACCGACTCGGAGACGAAGCGGAGGGCGTTGCGGGCGAGGACGACCGTCTTCTGCAGGTCGATGATGTAGATGCCGTTGCGGGCGCCGAAGATGTACGGCTTCATCTTCGGGTTCCAGCGCTTGGTCTGGTGCCCGAAGTGGACGCCCGCCTCGAGGAGGTGCTTCATCGAGATGGCGGTGCCGGTCGACGCGACCGCGGCGGCCATCGTCGGCTCGGCGGCAGGGGCTTCGGCGGGAGGAGCGGCGACGTTCTCCGTCGCGGGGATCTGCGTGGTTTCCATTTTGTTCTCCGGTTGATCCGCCACGCTTCCGTGAAACGCTCGACGCTGGCTCTCGATCCGAGAGCACCGGGGCGCCGATGAGGAGCGTGTGTGAATTTGAGTCGTGGGCGCCGGAAGTCGGCGCTCACCCCGCTTCGAGCGTTGGGCGCGCGAAAGGGGATGGTCATCTAGCATGGCGGGGGTGCCGCCGCAAGCGTCCGGAGGGTGCCTCGCCCCGCGCGGGCGGGCGATCCAAGTCCCCGACGTCAGGAGCCTTTTGGGAGCGGCCGCAGCCACCAACGGAGCTCCACGAGCGTGCCGTCGTAGCCCCGCCAGGCGACCGGGCGCGGGTCCATCTCCGGGCAGCCGTGGCTCGCGAGCCGTTCGCCGAACCGGAGCGTGGTGCCGGCACACTCGGGGCAGCGGAACCGCTTCGAGAGGGCGTCGCGATCGGCGGGGGTGAGGATCTGCGAGGCCGCCCCGCCCGGCGTGAACTTCCCCTCTCCCCCCCCGGGGGAGACGGCAGGGTGAGGGGGCAGTCCAAGGAAGAACCCTCTCGCCCTATACGCCTCGAGCTCAGCCACCTCCGCCGCCTCGCCCCCCTTCTCCCGGTCGACGTCGGCCCGGGCGGCGGCCTCGCAGGCGGCGCAGCGCGAGAAGCCGAGGCAGCGGTCGGGGACGAGCTCGATCGCGCCCCCGACGAGCTCCTCCCAGTCTTCGCGCGCGTCGAGCTCCGCCGCGGGCACGCCGAGCGCGGCGAGGGCCGCCTCCTTCTTCTCGTCCACGGCGTGCGTGACGAGCACCTCCAGCGCGAGCACGGGGCGGCCGGCCCGCGTCACGAGGACGTCGGGCCGAAGCGCGCCGAGCCGCTCCTCGTCCCGCGCCGCGTCGCCGACGGCGGCGAGGTCGAGCGGCATCGGGCGTCTGCAGCCCGGGCAGCGGGCGCGGAGGATCACCCGTCCACGCCCGGAGAAGGCCTCCTCGCAGAGGAAGAGGAGCCGCTCCTTTGCGTTCAGGTGGAGCGCCGTCTCCGGCGCGGTGAGCGGGCACCTGGAGCCCGGCTCGTGGGCGAAGTGGCGGGCGCGGACGCGGCCGAGGTGCGGGACGAGCGGGTCGCCGCAGCCGGGGCACCGGAAGGGGGCGCGCTCGCGCCGGCTCCGCTCGTCGAGCCGCCCGGCGGCGACCTTCCTGCCGTCCCGATCGAGCGCCCAGGTGAGCTGGACGCCGGAGGCGCCGGGCTTCTTGCTCGAACGCTCCGTCTCGGCGGCTGGAGCGGCATGTTTGACCGGCGGGCGGCGAGCCACGCGCGCAGCATAGGCGATTCGGTCGCCTACCGCGTGAGGGTCGGCTCCGCCGCGACCCGCTCCACGAAGCCGCGCGCCGCCTCCAGCTCCTCGCGCGCACCGGCCTCGTCGACCACGAACGCCTCGGCGTAATCCGCCTCCTCCCGGAACTTCTGGAGGCGCGCGAGCAGCCGGGACGCGGACGGATCGAATCCTCCGC
>Ga0209464_10000648_pt1 | contig 11124 bp, 8 predicted proteins | sample DOMMetBare1Fresh_2_FD_187473 | JGI IMG/M metagenome (GOLD analysis project Ga0209464, IMG submission 187473) | Wetland sediment microbial communities from St. Louis River estuary, USA, under dissolved organic matter induced mercury methylation -... | ecosystem: Environmental > Aquatic >... | reverse complement strand
TCGATTACAGGATGGAAATGCAGTATACCTCAAGTCTTGGCGTAGCTCCAATAAGCAGCAAAGGGGGAGAGGCGGTATCAGGTCCCGGAGGAAAATTTGAGCTCGGTTGCTACGGAGAATACAAGGGATTCGGTATATACCCTTCGTTCCAGCTCTTCTATACCCACAACAGGGCTTCACAGGCTCTGCTCATAAAGACTTTCAATATTTCGGCAGGTTACACCTTTTAAAAGAAGAGCCCCGCGGTGAAGCGGGGCTCTTCCTGAATGGATTGTAATCTATTTATATCCTATTACCGGATCCCAGCCGTGGATTGCCAGGAGGACAAAAAAGCCGATGACATATGCCAGAGCCACAGTCCATCCGTATTTAAGCCAGCGGCCAACAGAACGGGCTTCTGGAAACTTATTTGTGATTGCCACACCCGCTGATGATCCGAACCATATCATCGAACCACCGAATCCGACTGCATATGCAAGCATACCCCAGTCGTATCCTCCCTGTTGAAGAGCCAGTTTGGTCAGTGGTATATTATCAAATACAGAGGAGACAAATCCGAGGACGAAGCTGGTCTGCCAGGAGGCAGGTGGAAGCTTTTCCACAGGCATCATCGAGGCTGTGAAAACCAGGGCCATAAGAAATATAGTTCCCTTGATCGAATTTTTAAGTTCGAACCAGGGTGTAGATGTCATCAGAGCACCCAGTAAAATCCCTATCCATACACCTGCTGCCGGGAAGTCAAGGAGGATGTTTGTCAGGATAGCTCCCACAAGAATCATCAGGACAACCAACAGTTTTTTGTAATCAACTTTTACATCCGTTGCTGCATCACTTTGAATTGGCTGGTATTTGGTCTGCATTATAGAGGTGGGAATCCCAAAAATCAACAGTGCCGGCAGAACAGCCAGATAGGCATGTAATACATTGAGGGCCGGAACCCCGTCAATCCACATCAGGGTGGTTGTCGTATCTCCGATAACACTGCCTGCACCACCTGCATTACTGGCAGCTACGATTGCGGCAATGTAACCGATGTGTACTTTACCTTTGAAAACCACAAGGGCAATTGTGCCTCCGATGAGAGCCGCAGCAATATTGTCAAGGAATGAAGAAAGCACGCAGATCATTACAAGCAGCATGAATGCTCCTAACCAGCCGTCTTTCAGGTATCTGGGAAGCAGATCAGGAACGTGAGAATCTTCAAACTGCCTTGAAAGAATTGCGAAGCCCAGAAGAAGGCCCATAAGATTAATTAATACCCTCGCCTCTTCGGTGAGGTGGTGGAAAAGCATAAACGGGTCATTCGGATCATTGAAGACCAGCTTATAGATGATAACCAGGGTCATCCCTGTCAGCGCAACCCACATTGTGTGTTTGTGTAGTAGGGCAACGCCTACGAGTGTAAGTGCAAAGAGCACAAATTCGAAATTCTGGAGAAGGAACATAGGGTTAGAGTTGATTTTCCTTAGTGTTATTCAAATAACACGCTAAATAAAGTTATTGTTTACAGCACTATGATGATAATTATCAGTCCCGGCAGCAATTATTTAGTAGAAATGCCAGGGTTAAGGTTTTCAGTTACCGGCATTAAAGAACTACACTGTCCGCCTGAGCCGGAATACTTATGTTTCTGAACCCCCGTGACTCCAGATACTTCTGATAGGTTAGCTGGGTTTCATATTCGCCGTGTACAAGAAATACATTCCTGAGCTGCGCCGGATCCTGGCATGAAATATAATCTCCCATCTCCTTATAGTCACCATGACCGGAGTATGATTCAATCCTTTTTATATCAGCGTTGACAGGGTACTTTGTGCCAAAGATTGACACAATCTTGTCCCCCCTGAGAATTCTTGCACCAAGTGTTGAAGGGGAGCAATAGCCCACCGCCAGGACTGTATTTGCAGGATTGCTGATATTGTTTGCGAGGTGATGCTTGATGCGCCCAGCCTCCATCATCCCTGATGACGAAATGATTATCATTGGCTGTTTCATTTCATTCAGCCTCATAGAGTCCTCCTTGGACGTTATGTAAAAGAGTGAATTGAATCCGAAGGGATCGGGATCAGTTAGCATAACTTTTGCCACGTCTTCATTGAAGCATTCGGTATGCATGCGGAAGATATCCGTCGCATTTACAGAAAGAGGGCTGTCAACATAAATATCCACCTTCGGAAGCCGGTTGTCATTGTAAAGGTTATTTAGGGAGTAGACTATCTCCTGTGTACGGCCGACACTGAATGCCGGGATGATTAGTTTGCCCTGCTTTACCACGCATGTCTCGTGTACTATTTTCCACAGGTCTTCTTCAGACTCCTCAAGAGTTGCATGCAGGCGGTCGCCATAAGTAGATTCGGTGATCAGGAAGTCAGCCTGAGGAAAAGGCTGCGGATGTTTCAGTATCCTGTTTCCAGGTCTTCCTATGTCTCCGGTATAGGCAAGCCGTTTTATGCCGTCCTTTTCCTTCAGTTCGAGTGTCACCACACCTCCGCCCAGCATGTGGCCCGTATTTGTGAACCTCACAGTGGTATATTCGTCAATCCGGAACTTGCGGTCATATCCTACAGTAATGAAGAGCTTCATACAGGCGATCGCGTCTGCCTGTGTGAACAGAGGTTCAACGGTTGGCAGCCCCTTCTTCAACCTTCTCTTATTGAAATTTTGAGTATCAAGTTCCTGGATCTTTCCCGAGTCCGCAAGCATTATGGAGCACAGGTCCCGGGTGGCGGTTGTTGTGACAACTGACCCGGTAAATCCGTTACGGTATACAAACGGAATCAGACCCGAGTGATCAATGTGGGCATGTGAAAGTATAATATGGTCTATTGATGCCGGTGGAAATACAAGGGCTTCGTTCATTTGCTGGGTCTCAAGACCCTTGCCCTGGAACTGGCCGCAGTCGAGAAGAATGTTCTTTCCGTGCTCTGTCTCAATCAGCACCTTGCTGCCGGTCACCTCGCGGGCTGCACCGTAAAATGTTAATTTCATAATTGTCGGAACTTTTACTAAGTCTGCAAAGATACCTAAAGTTGAGACAGAATAGGATGAAATAGTAATTAACAAATAGTGAACAATATGATATAACCTCTTTTACGGCTTCGGTTAATAGTATACTTTTGCAACATTGAAAAAACTGCGGTTTAAAACAGATTTGTTTATGAAACTTGACAAAATATTTTCATTTCTCACCCCAAAGGAGGGTAAGTTCTATCCCCTTTTCAAAGATGCTTCGGCAAACCTTATTATAGCTTCGGAGCTCCTTGTTGAGCTGATGAGCGAAACCTCATCCGAAAAACGGGTGGTGCTCGGACAGAAAATCAAGGAGTCTGAGCTTGTCGGTGACCAGATAGCCAAGAACCTGTACATGGCACTGAACAGTACCTTTATTACTCCTTTTGACCGCGAAGACATATTTGACCTGATACATGCCACTGACTCGGTTGTGGATCTGATTTTCGGCGCAGCCAAGAAAATCCATCTCTACAATGTAAAGGAGATTCCCCAGGAATTCAAAGACATGGCAGACACAATACTGAGGGCTTCAATTGAGATCAACACCACTTTCAACGGACTCAGGGATGTGCTTCATCTCACAAAATACAAGGATAACTGTCACAAGATCAGTGAACTTGAGGAGTATGCCGATGATATTAACCACCGTTACCTGGCAAAACTATTCCAGGAAGAACGTGACGCCATTGAACTTATAAAGAAGAAAGACGTACTGCAGGCCCTTGAAAAAGCAGTTGACCGTTGTGACGATGTGGCGGATATTATCTCCTCGGTAATTGTCAAAATTGCATAATAATATATCCTGATGGATTTCACCCTGCTTATTATAATTGTAGTACTTGCATTTGCCTTTGACCTTATCAACGGTTTTCACGATGCCGCAAACTCAATTGCCACTGTAGTATCCACCAAGGTTCTCACCCCGTTTCAGGCAGTTGTATGGGCTGCATTCTTTAATTTTCTGGCTTACCTTGTCTTCCAGCTGAATATTGCTGACACAATTGCCAAAATCGTTGACACATCAGCTATCACCCTTCTTGTTATTCTTTCCGGGATAATTGCTGCAATCATGTGGAACCTGCTTACATGGTACCTGGGTATACCCTCAAGTTCGTCGCATACCCTGGTAGGAGGGTTCGCAGGAGCTGCAATAGCTTTCTCGGGATGGGAAGTTGTGCACACGGGCAAAATCATTAAAATCGGTGTCTTTATTTTTCTCGCTCCGTTACTCGGTATGCTGATATCATACCTTCTGTCGACCCTGCTGCTGTGGGTGAGCCGGAGGGGCAATCCTTTCAGACTTGACAAGAGGTTCAAGCACCTTCAGCTCCTTTCTTCAGCTCTGTTCAGCCTCGGACACGGCGGAAACGATGCTCAGAAAGTAATGGGTATCATAGCTGCAGCCTTGCTGGTTTTCTTCAACGGTGTTGATCCGTCAGCCATTCCGCACTGGGCGCATATTGGCATGTTGAACGGAAAAATTCACACAATTCCGCACTGGATTGTGCTGGGCTGCTATACTGCGATAAGTGCCGGAACCCTGATGGGAGGGTGGAGGATAGTCAAGACAATGGGATCGAAAATTACAAAACTTACGCCTTTCGAGGGTGTGGCAGCTGAAGGAGCTGGGGCTATTCTTCTCTTCGCCACCGAGGCTTTTGGAATTCCGGTGAGTACTACCCACACAATTACAGGTGCAATCATGGGTACCGGACTTACAAAGCGCGTTACCGCGGTGAGATGGGGGGTAACAATTAACCTGCTTTATGCTTGGTTAATTACCATCCCGATTTCAATGCTGCTTGCCGCAGGTATTTATAAACTTCTTTCACTGATAACAGGCCTGCACTGACAGGGCCCTTTCACTGATTCATTGTCTCAAATCCCCGTACCGTTCCGGATTCACACTTGTGAAGATCGAATATCACTATTTCATTCTCACCTTTTTGAAGCCATGAGGCAGGACAGTAAAGCCTGTGCTGTGGTCCAATCTCCCAATACCGCCCCAGATTACGTCCGTTGACCCAGACCGTACCCTTGATGAAATTGGTCATGTCAATGAATGTATCAGCGGTCTTGTCCAGGGTGAATCTTCCCTTGAAGAATACCCCGGGTTTTGAAAGCTCGGTTCCGGGTTTAAGTGTCCTGATGTACTCCTCATTCATAGGGAGGCCGTAAACATCCCAGTTCATCAGTGTCATACCGTTAAGGATGACACGGTCAGTGATGCCTTTCCTGTCGATAATGGCGTGAGCGAAATTGATCCGTCCCATACCCTCTGTGAAGATTTCAAGTAAAGGATCTTTGACCTCGCTGCGCGGAAGCTCTATGGAGTTGATGCCAAGCCTGCGGTCCAGCGTTCCGATGTATTTACCGTTGAGAAATACAGTGGCATAGTCGTGAATATCGATCACTGTAAGTTTACCGCTTTTGTGTCCTATCAGTTTAGTCGAATAGAGCATGAACCCATAATCCTGCCCGAACTCTTCAAATGATTCTGGTTGAACTGATCTGACAGCCGCTGGCAGATTATCCCAGACGGACGTGAAGGGCACTGCCTCAATTGCAGGCAGAGTCATTACAGGAACGGGATCAGGGATGGGCGGAAGCTTCTGTTTTTTTGGCAGGTATGAAGCAATGAGTTTTCTCAGAGCAAAATATTTGGGTGTTGCCCTTCCCTGCTCATCAATAGGAGCATCATAGTCGTAGCTTGTAATGTCAGGCTCATAGCCCTTGCCTCCCGAGTTTGCTCCGGCAGTGAATCCGAAATTGGTGCCTCCGTGTATGACGTAGAAATTAAATGATTTGCCGGAATCCAACAGGAATCTGACTTCGTTAAGCAGAGCTGCGGTGTCTGGCCTGGCCCAGTCCTCACCCCAGTGGGTCAGCCATCCGGGGTAAGTCTCACTTGAGAATACAGGAACACCGGGGTTCATCTTCCTGGCAAGGATGAAATCTTCTTCACTGCTGCCGGAATCGAGTCCTACCGCACACCCTGGCAGTGTACCTGCTTCCAGCATGTATGTCGTCGGACCGTCGCCCGTAAAGAGAGGCACATCAATACCGTTTTTATGCCAGATGTCTTTCAGGGCTGCCAGGTAGTTCCGGTCATTTCCGTAGCTGCCATATTCGTTCTCAACCTGAAGCATCAGCACCGGTCCGCCGTTGGTTACCAGGTAAGGACGCAGAACATCGGCCAGTCGCGACATATACCTCTCAGCGGCTTTCATGTAGACAGGATCAAGACACCGTACCCTTATGCCGGGGGTGCGAAGAAGGTATGGAGGCAGTCCCCCGAACTCCCATTCGGCGCACACATACGGACCGGGTCTTATAATTACCCACATTCCCTCTTCGGCGGCAATTGAAATAAACTTTGATATGTCACGGTTTCCGGTATGAAAGTCATAGATGCCCTCCTTTTCCTCATGATAGTTCCAGAACAGGTAGGCTGACACAGTGTTGCAGCCCATTGCTTTTGTCATGCGGATCCTGTGACGCCAGTATTCTTCCGGGATACGTGCAGGGTGCATTTCGCCGCTTATAATCCGGAAAGGAGTGCCGTCAAGAAGGAAATCACTGTTGCCATACGTAAAAGTATGCTGGCCTGTCTGTGCCAGGACGCCGGGAAGGCTAACCGTTACCAGGAGTACACCGATGAAGGTTGCCAGTATTAGTATTCTCTTTTTTTTCATCGGATGTCCCGGGTAATTTCTTTGAGTGACACTTAAACTGCCGGTTTAGCCCATTGGGGAAGAACAGTTGTCTTAAACTCTTCCTTTTCCCTGATCAGCTTTTCCATATCAAGGCCTATTGTTTTCTGAGCTGCTGATTTCGAGGATATGTCAGGTATGGTGACTTTAGAAGCGCCCAGCCCGATGAGAGTTCCGGTAAGTTCGATCCGGGCATCCATCGCTCTCAGGATGCCGTTGCTGATTATCGAAGCAACTTCAAGAGGAGCGTGAAATGATGCACCGTGAGATGCACCCGTGAAGTCCCATCTCCACTGTGCCTGCCTGATGAGGGCCAGTGCAGGTTTCATCGTTTCTTCGCTGGCTCCGGCATCCCATGCAGCTTTTGCTTCATAATGGGCGGTGACAAGAATCAGCTCCAGCTGGTTACGCATGGCGGCAATCTTATCCTGGCGTTCATAAACATTGTTCCTGAGTTCTTCTTCACTCTGACGGTGGCAGACAGCACAGGTGTTTGCAATTGCATTAAGCGGACTCTGGACATGATGACTTGTGAACTTAACCCCGCCCTCGCTTATATAGGGCATATGGCAGTCAGCGCAGGCCACTCCCCGCTGGGCGTGGATTCCCATCTTAAATAATTCATAGTCAGGATGCTGCGCCTTTAGCATGGGAGCCTTGCTGATTGCGTGTGTCCAGTCTGAGAAGCCGTAACTGTCATAATAACTTTCAATATCGTTAACGGTCATTCCTTTGTCCCAGGGGAAGGTCAGATATTTTCCCTCACCTTTAAAGTAGTATTCGACGTGGCACTGTGCGCAGACAAGGCTTCTCATCTCCTGGTGACCTGCTGTGGAAATATCTTTGCCCTGCCGCTCGAAAGCCTCTTTCAATGCGGGCCTGGTAATTGTGAGAACCATGCTTTCAGGGTCATGGCAGTCGGCGCATCCGATCGGGTTTGTAATTTCAGGACCTAAAGCGGCCCAGGTCGATTTGTAGAAGCTTTCGGGGCCCATCTTGCTCATCATGCGGGGTACATCGGGACTTTTGCAGGCCCAGCAGGTTCCCGGCTGGGGACCTGCGTCAGGTGTCATAGGCGCTCCGGTGCGCAGGGTGTTCCTGATATCATCGATTGCGTAGAAATGCCCCCTTGCCTGGTAATAATCCTTTGAAAACGCGTATCCTGCCCACAATACAACCATCTCCGGATCGGTCTGAAGCACGTCGATGGGCTTGTTGCCGGCGTACCTGCTTTTGAACGTAGTATCTGCAGTTTTCAGGAATGTCTGGTATTCACGGGGATAGAACTTTCCCCATACGCTGTTGTCAGATTCGAACTGCTGTATTCCTGTCGGAGGACGGTACGCATACCGGGCCTCGCTGCGCCTTTCGACAATCGATGAGGCAAGCAGCCCCAGCAGGAATACGATAACGACTGTGCCGAAGAACAGGAGCCACCCGAACCACGGTTTTTCAGATACAATTTCCCTGACAGTTTTCATATTATTTTATTTGGGTTTTTACAGGTTGTCTTTGAGTCCCGGCGTTATGGCTCCGGGGGTTGAGGAAATGCTGTTTACACGGTCATGAGGCGTGTTGCGGTGACAGTCAAGGCATTCTCTTTCCCTCATTTCTGCCATGGCCGTCTCAGGCCTGCCAGGCCCGTCGCTGAAGAGGGAGGAGTGGCATCTCAGGCAGTTTCCATGCACAACACGCTTGCCTGCCTCCCTTATATAAATTGCCTGGGGTTCATTGCGCAGGGTGAAGACTGTTGAGTGCCTCAGCCCGTCGCTGGCCTTGAACATATACTTGCTGACAAAGTTGTTGTGAGGGACATGACAGGCATTGCAGTCAGTTATGCTTCTGTGGGAACTGTGAGCCCAGGTCGAGAACTGCGGAGTCATTATGTGACAGTTGATGCAGACCCGGGGGTCATCCGAAAGGTAAGAGGTCGCTTCGGAAGTCTTCAGGAGGAACAGCAACATGCCGGTAAAAATGCCGAGAATGATAACCACTGGCCTCCTCCACCCTTCAGGAGGGAGGAAGAGATGCAGGAATTTGCCGGGTTTATTCATAGCTACCTATTTATTATCGTCCGGAACAAAAATACCCGGACAGATGCTGCCCGGTAGGGAGAATGCACCTATTGCTAAGTGTAATTCAGAATGCAGAGAGCCACCAGGGCGGTACCGTACCGCTTGTCAACGGTCAGGGATTCAGTACTGACAATAGGTTCGCCGAGATAGTACTTCGCAAAAGTCCGTTCATGCAGGTCCTTCAGAACGGTATACAGCCTTTCTTCCAGTGCTTCCATATCAAAGTAACCTGACAGTTCGCACACCAGTCCTCCAACTTTCTCCTCGCATGTGTCATCGGTATACATCCATGCATAAATAATCCCGGCGGAGATATGTTCGCCATAGTACCCGTTGGCCACTGCCATAATTGTGCAGAGTTCAGAACCGTAAGGTGGCATATCGACTTCGTCAAGAGTAACCAGTTTTGCCGAGGAAGGCAGAACCGAGGAGTAGTTCATGATGTTGAATTCGGATATTCCGGCATCATTCAAAGCCATGTGATACGATCCGGGATGAATCGCATATTCACTGCAGCCTGAACCTTTGGTTGCGAAGAATTCATGTGGGATTCTGTTCTGGGTGATTTTGACCATTTCTTTTCAGTGATAGTTATGTTAAACCTGAGCCTATAGCAGGCGTGCAAAGATATTTAAAGTTAAGCAAAAATGAGATAATTTTGGCCTGAAATACAGGCTATGGCTTAAGGATAACTTTTTTTTATAGCTTTACTAAAAATCACTGTAAAAATAAATTCCATGAAACAATCATTTGCCATCCTGCTGGTGTCACTTTCCCTTACAGGTACTTCGTGTAAAACCGGAGAGACAGTTCAGACTGACACAGGTTCAAGGGCCGAAAAAATGCTGGCGCAAATGACCCTCGATGAAAAGATAGGGCAGATGTCACAGCTTGACGTTGGATATTTCCGTGATCCAGAACAGCTTAAGCAGGCTGTAAGGGATGGTCGCTGCGGTTCACTGCTGAACTTTTTCGGAGCGGAACAGGTTAACGGTATACAGAAAATAGCAGTTGAAGAAAGCAGGCTGGGCATCCCGTTGATTATCGGCAGGGATGTCATTCACGGTTACCGGACTATTTTCCCTATTCCGCTGGGTATGGCAGCTTCCTGGAACCCGGAAGCTGTACAGAAAGCGTTTCGTATTGCAGCAACGGAGGCTTCGACACAGGGTATTAAATGGACTTTTGCTCCTATGATTGACATTACCTGGGATCCGCGCTGGGGAAGGATAGCAGAGGGTTGCGGCGAAGATCCTTATCTGGCTTCGGCAATGGCTTCAGCAATGGTCAAGGGTATTCAGGGCGACAGCCTGACCGATCCCACATCGGTTGCAGCATGTGCCAAGCATTATGTCGGATATGGTTTTACCGAAGGTGGTCGTGATTATAATACGACATACATCACTGAACCGGTGTTGAGAAACGTGGTGCTTAAGCCTTTCAAAGCCGCAAAGGATGCAGGCGCACTCACTTTCATGTCGGCCTTCAATGACCTCAACGGAGTGCCTACATCTGCCAATGAGTTTACGTTAAAGCAGGTGCTGCGCAATGAATGGAAATTCGACGGATTTGTTGTGAGTGACTGGGGTTCCGTGATTGAACTGGTATCCCACGGTTACGCCGTGGATGAACGAGATGCTGCTGCAAAGGCTATAAATGCAGGGGTGGATATGGAGATGGCAACAACCAGTTATTTTGACAATATCAAGATACTTCTTGAAGAGAATAAGATTACCCAGGCGCAGATTGATGAGGCTGTTCTGAACATCCTGACAGTGAAATACAAGCTTGGCCTGTTTGACAACCCCTATGTTGAAGCTGAAGCTGGAAACATATTACTTGACCCGGCATTTCTTGAGCATTCCCGTACTGTGGCCAGGGAAAGCGCAGTACTTCTCAAGAATGAGAACAATACCCTGCCGCTGAATACTGATATCTCATCAGTGGCGGTAATCGGACCTCTTGCTGACTCACCACGCGACCAGCTTGGCACCTGGTGTTTTGACGGCAACCCTGAAAACTCCGTGACACCCCTGAAAGCAATCAGGGAGTTGCTGGGTGATAAGAAAGTCAACTATATAAGCGGCCTCAAATACAGCAGAGACAAGAGCACTGCCCAGTTCAGTGCAGCAATTGCTGCGGCGAGAAAGTCTGATGCTATCATCTTTTTTGCCGGGGAAGAGTGGATACTTTCAGGCGAAGGTCAGTCGCGCGCAGAGATTGACCTCCCGGGTGTGCAGAGTGAACTCCTGGCTGAACTCTCAAAAACGGGGAAACCTCTGATTATGGTGGTAATGGCGGGTCGTCCACTTGCAATAGGTGAG
>Ga0209464_10000646_pt1 | contig 11134 bp, 8 predicted proteins | sample DOMMetBare1Fresh_2_FD_187473 | JGI IMG/M metagenome (GOLD analysis project Ga0209464, IMG submission 187473) | Wetland sediment microbial communities from St. Louis River estuary, USA, under dissolved organic matter induced mercury methylation -... | ecosystem: Environmental > Aquatic >... | reverse complement strand
GCCGCCCCCGCCGCCCCCGCCGCCCCCGCCGCCCCCGCCGCCCCCGCCGCCGCCGGCTCAAGCCTGCGCCTCGGGGACGGAGCCGGTCTTCCAGCTTCATCCTCGCTGGCGTCTCCAGTGCTTCTCGGATCCGGTCCGGGGCAGCTTCTACTGCAAGCCGCGGGAGATCGAGGCGGAGTTCGTCGAGCAGGGCGCGTGCGAGTCGGCGTGCCGGGGCGGCGAAGCAGCCTGTCCGGCCGGCGGGGCGGCGGGAGAGGGATGCAGGCGGTGCGTCGAGGGCTGCGGAAAGCCCCGTCCGGTCGCGTGCTCGCCTGCGAACCATGCGACCCTCGATGGAGAGGCGTGCCGGATCGAAGCCGGCGCCTGGGGGCTGACGGACTCGCGTAGGGTACCCGCCGTCTGCACGACCCGAACTGGAAGTGAGCCGCGATCGCGACCGCTCCGATGACCCCATCCGGCGGTCGCCGCCAGGTCGAAGATGGCGACGGGCGCGTCGCGCGGGTCGGGATAGACCCGGCGAGCCTCATTTGGCGTGCTATACTCCGCCGGCAGCAGTCGGGGGTGTCACGTTCGGGTAGTGCGTTTCCCGAGGGTTCATCCGCATGACGCTCGACGCAAGCATCGCCTTGCTCTCGGCTGGCATCGCACTCTACGTCGCGATCCTGGGCCGGCAGTTCTCGCGGGCGCCCGGCTGGCAGGACCAGCGGTACTTCGCGCTGGCAGCGGTCGCCGTCTCCGGATACGCGCTGCTCAACATCCCGACGACGGCACTGGTCTTCTCGAACGCGGTGGTCATCAGCTGCTCGCGCATCCAGTTCGCACTGGCAGCGCTCCATACCTGGGCCTGGCTTCGCTACTCGACCGCCCTCGTCGGACGCACTGGATCGCGGACGGACCGGCTGCTTCTCCCCGTCCTGACGGGGCTCGCGGCGGTTGGCGCCCTCTCCCCGGCGTTCGTGACGGATGTCGTGCACACGCACGCGTTCAATGCTCTCGGGCTCGTCTACCGCAGCCCCGGAACGACACTCGCGGGCGACCTCGCCTATGTCCTCGTCCTCGGGATGCTCATCGTCCCCATCTCCCGGTTCCTCCGCGCGTGGCGCCAGGGGGTCTCGAACACGGGGGTCCAGTTCGTCGCGCTCGTCTTCCTCCTGTTGACGAGCATGAACGACATCCTCGTCCTGAGCGGCGTCCACTCCGGTCCATACCTCGTCGACGTGGCCTTCCTCCTGCCGATCGCCGCGGTCGGCTACGCCCTCACCTCGCGCTTCGTCACCGACGCCCGCGCCCACCAGGCGCTCAGGAGCGACCTCGAGCGGCAGGTGGCGGACCGGACGGCCGAGCTCGGGCGCGCCCAGGAGGCGCTCCATCGCGCCGAGAAGCTGGCGGCGCTCGGTCAGTTCGCGGCGGGAGTCGCTCACGAGGTGAACAACCCCGCCGCGGTCCTGAGCGCCAACCTCCACTACCTCGCGCAGAACGAGGCGGCGGATCTCACCGGGAACGGTCGCAGCGCCGTCGAGGAGTCGATCCTGGCCGTCCAGCGGATCGCCGTCATCGTGCGCCAGCTCCTCGACGCGGGGAGGCTCGCGGCGGCGCCTGAGCCGCGAGGCAGCGTGGCGCTGCGACCGCTCGCGGATGGGGCGCTCTCGGTCGCCCGCGCCCGGTTCGGGCGGCGCGTCCGCCTCACCAACCTCGCGCCGGAGGGGCTCCACGTCTCCGCGCAGGAGGGGGTGCTCACGCAGGTGCTCGTCAACCTCGTGGTGAACGCGGTCCAGGCCATTCCCGACGGCTCCATGGACGGCGAGGTCGTCGTCAGCGCGGAGCGGTCGGGCGAACGTGTCCGGATCCTGGTCGACGACAACGGCGCCGGGATGGAGCCCGAGGTCCTCCGCCGCGCCTTCGAGCCGTTCTTCACCACGAAGTCCTTCGGGAGCGGGACCGGGCTCGGCCTCGCGGTCTCCCGGGGGCTCGTCGTCGGCCTCGGCGGAGAGCTGCGGCTCGAGAGCGGGCCGGGGAAGGGCACCCGGGCGATCGTCGAGCTGATGCGGGCTGACCCTCCCGCCGCCCAGGTCATCGCGCCGGCAGCGGAGGCGGCCGACACGCCGCGCCGCCGGATGCTGATCGTGGACGACGAGGCCGGCGTCCTCAGGTCGCTCCAGCGGCTCCTGGAGAGCCGCTACGTCGTCGAGGTCGCCTCGGGGGTGGAGGACGGGCTCGCGCGCGCGCAGGCCGAGCCCTTCGATCTCCTGCTCTGCGACGTGATGATGCCCGCGGGGGGGGGCGAGCGGCTCTACCAGACGCTCCTCGCCCGGACCCCCTCCCTCGCGAGGCGAATCGTCTTCTTCACCGGCGGGGCCGTCACCGACGCCGCCCGCAGCTTCCTGCTGAGCCAGCCCCAGCCGGTCCTGCTCAAGCCGCTCGATCTGGAGCAGCTCTCGCGGCTGGCTGAGCGCCTGAGCACCCCGACGTCGCCCGGCGCCGCGGCGCTTCACTGAGCGCCCGGCTCCGCCCAACACCGCGAGTTCATTCGGGTCCCACTGAAAGTGTCAGAGGTCCTCCCTACGGTCGATCCACGCCGTCGGCGCCCCTCGTTCATGTCGAACGCGTCGGCCCCCCCTCCCGGCGGCGAGGAGGCCAGATGGACCTGTTCGAGAAGTGCTTTCAGCCGCTGGTCGCGCTCCAGATGAAGGACGCCGGCTTCGACGCCTACTATCGCGTGCTCCAGTCGGCCTGCGATTCGGAGGTGGTCATCAGTGGGCGCCGCATGATGATGCTCGGATCCAACAACTACCTGGGGCTCGCGAACGATCCGCGGGTGAAGCGCGCGGCGGCCGAGGCAGTTGAGCGCTGGGGCGCAGGGATGGGCGGCTCCCGCTGCCTCAATGGAACGACGGAGCTGCATGCCGAGCTCGAGAAGCGGCTCGCGCGTTTCCTCAGGCGGCAGGATGCCGTCTTCTACACGTCGGGGTACCTGGCGAACCTGGGGACCATCTCCTCGCTCGTCCAGCGCGGTGAGTTCGTGCTCGTGGACCGGCGCGCACACGCGTCCATCCAGGACGGCGCCCAGCTCTCGCACGGCGAGGTGAAGCGGTTCCGGCACAACGACATGGCTCACCTCGAGCGGCTCCTCGACGGCTGCGGCGAGGCTGGGAAGCTCGTCGCGGTCGATGGCGTCTACTCGATGGAGGGGGAGATCGCACCGCTGCCCCGCATCGTCGAGCTCTGTCGAAGGTACGACGCGCGGCTCCTCGTCGACGACGCGCATGCGCTCGGCGTCCTCGGCAGGGATGGGCGGGGGACGGGGGAGCACTTCGGCCTCGAGGGCGAGATCGACATCGTCATTGGAACCGCGAGCAAGGCGCTGCCAGGCATCGGGGGCTTCGCCGCCGCCGACCAGGCCATCGTCGAGTACCTGCGGTATGGGCAGGTGAACCGGCCCTTCCTGCTCGCGACGGCGCCGCCGGCGAGCGCGCTGGCCGGCGTGAAGGCCGGGCTCGACATCATGGAGCAGGAACCCGCGCTTCGCCGGACGCTCTGGGATACCACGCGACGCGTACTCCACGCGCTGCGGGGGATGGGCTTCGACACCGGGAACTCCCAGACCCCCATCATCCCCATCTCGACGGGCAGCATCGAGCGCACCTTCGCGATGTGGAAGATGCTGACGGAGGACGGCTTCTTCGTGAACGTGGTGATCCCGCCGGCGGTCCCCTCGGGGGGCTGTCTCATCCGGCTGACGTTCACCGCCGCGCACACGAAGGAGCAGGTCGACGCCCTGCTCGCGGCGGTCGAGAGGGCAGGGGCGAAGCTCGGGATCATCCCGGCACCTCCCGGGTTCGTCGCGGAGGAGCTGAAGGTGGCCGGGTAGAGGGGCGCCATCCCCGCGCCCCGGGCCGTCTTCCCTTTCGGGTACGGGTGAGGGGTCGCCATCCGCTCGCGCAGGTGCGAGCATGGGGCCCCCATTCACCCGGAGCAGCGCATGGTGGCCAAGCGGACGGCGGCGAAGCGGAAGGCTGGAGCGGCGAAGGCGAAGCGTAAGCCGGCGCGGAATCGAGCGCGCGCCCCGAAGCGCGCCGCTCCCGCGGGGTCGAAGCGGGTCTCCGCGCCCGCGCGCTCCCCGGAGCGACCGGCGGCGCCGGGGCTGCCGATGAACGAGGTGCTCATCGCGGCGAAGCGGGAGGCGGACGTCGTGGAGGTGCCGGCGCGGAAGGCCATCGGGATCGGTGGGAGGGGGGGGCCCGAGGGCGAGCCGTTCAAGCGCTCCATCGGCGCCCTCTACGGCATCGCGTATCCGCTCAAGTTCTCGCGCAAGCCGCGCGGGAAGGACTTCAGGATCGGCCCGCTCGAGGGGCGCTGGTGGGCGGAGGGGGCGCCCGCCGGGAGCCAGCTGGTGGTGGCGCCGCGGGACACCTGGCGTTGGCGCCTCCGGATCGCCGTCCCCGACGACGTGACGGAGGACGAGGTGGCGGCGGTGATCGACGCCGCGACCTCGAAGAAGGGGGGAAAGCTGGAGGGGAGCGCGGACGCGGGGCGGGTCTCGCTGGAGCAGATCCCCGCCGCGCGAATGGGGCGGATCCTGCACGTCGGCCCGTACGGCGACGAGCCGGCCTCCTTCCAGAAGGTCCGGGCGGCGCTGGACGCGGCGGGGCTGCGGGGTGGCGACGCCCACCTGGAGGTCTACCTGTCCGACCCCATGCGCACGGTGCCGGCGAAGCTCAAGACCACGCTGCTGCTGGAGCTCGCTCGGTAGGAGCGCGAGGAGCCGGCTCCTCTCCGACGCCGGAGGGAGGGGGGAGGGGGCCGCGCCGGAAGGCGCTGCAGGGAGGGGGGACGGCGCCGCAGAGGCCGTCGCACCCGGATCGCGATAGACTCGCCGGGTGACCTTCCGCCAGCGGCTGGCCGCCGCGCCCGCCGCCGTGCTCCTCCTCCTGCTGCTCGGGGGCGCGGCCGCGCCAGCCACCGGGCTCGGGATCAACGTCCACCCACGCCACAAGCCGGTCACGGCGGTGCCCGCGATCGCGCACCGCGACCTGCGGCTCTACGGCGACGGCGTCGCGCTCGTGGGCTGGCACTTCCCGGCCCAGGGGAAGCCGCTCGGGTTCACCGTCGTCTTCCTCCACGGCGCGGGGGACAACCGGGGCTCCAGCGTCGAGCTGGCGGCGCGGCTGGTCCCGATGGGCTTCGACGTCGTCGCCTACGACTCGCGCGCCCACGGCGACTCCTCCGGCGACGCCTGCACCTACGGCTTCCGCGAGAAGCGCGATCTCTCCCAGGTGCTCGACCAGCTCGGGGTCCAGCGGGCGATCCTCGTGGGCTGCTCGCTCGGGGCCGAGGTGGCGCTCCAGGCCGCGCCGGACGAGCCGCGCGTGGTCGGCGTGCTCGCCGCCGCCTCCTTCGCCTCCCTGCGCGCGATCGTCCACGAGCGGGCCCCCCGCGCCGCCACCTCCGCGGCGGTCGAGGCGGCGCTCGCCGCGTCGGAGCGGGAGGGGGGCTTCGACGCGGCGCGGGTGAGCCCCGTCGTCGCGGCCGAGCGGATCCGCGTCCCCGTGCTGCTCGTGCACGGAGAGCGGGACCCCTTCACGCGGGCCGAGAACGCGGAGCGGATCCTGGCCGCGCTCGACGGCCCCAAGCGGCTCCGCATCGTCGAGGGGGCGGGGCACGACGTGGCGCTGACGCAGGTCTGGGAGGACGTCGAGGCCTGGCTCGCCGAGGTGACGGGCACCGCCCCTGCCGTGCCGGCGGCGATCGCCGAGCCGTTCGGCTCGGGGGGGTAGGCGCGCCGCGGCGGGCGTCGCCCTTACGACAGCCGCTTGCGGAAGAAGGCGTGCAGCCGGTGCGGGAGGCCGGCGTCGGGCAGCGCCATGAAGGGGCAGAGGTCGCGAACGACCTCCAGCCCGTGCGCCTCGCAGAACGCGACGGCGCGGTCGTCCCCCGAGCCCTTCCCCGCCCCGCGATGGAGCCAGACCCGCCTCACGCCCGCCTCGACGCAGTCGGCGAGGACGCGGTCTGTCTGCAGCGGGTGGGTCATGACGAGCGCAGCGCCGACGGCGGGCTTCACCTCCTGGAGCCGCGCGTAGCAGCCGCGCCCCTCCGCCTCGCGCATGGCCGGATGGACGGGCACGACGTCGATCCCCCGCTTCACCAGCTCGCGGAAGACGAAGCGGCTGAAGTCCTTCTCGTCGCGCGACAGGCCGACGAACGCGATGCGGGGCTGCTCCAGGAAGGTGCGGGCACGCTCGAGGTTACGTGGGTCCATGGCGGGATGGATTCTGCCGGCTCACCCGATCCGCGCCAAGCGGCCCGAGAGGTGCAGCCGTTGGTGTCAGCGCCCGGCGCGCCCTCTCCTCGTGGCGCGGTACCGGGCCGGCCGCTCGTGGACCCCTGTCGCGGCCTCTGCGACGGGGTCGACGACCTCCAGGAAGGGGAAGCGCTTGAAGCCGGCGTCGCGGGTGTAGATGCGCCGGATCCCGTGCTCGCGCATCAGGACGGCGATGTGGGCGTCGTGGACGAAGTTGCCGGTGATGTCGGGGACCTCGCGAAGCACCTCGGCCGCGAAGGCCGGGTGGCGGGGTGTCTCGGTGAGGACTTCGAGTCCGGGCGAGGCGAGGAGCTCATCGACCGACTTCCAGGCCTCCGCCGCGCGCAGCGAAGGACGGAGGACTCGCGGATGCGTCACGACGCGCGTGAACTCGTACAGGATGCTCCAGGAGACGAACCAGGTCGGGGCGAGCCGCTTCCACCGCGCGATGGCGGCCGCGCATTCGCGGTGGAACGGCGAATGCCGGTCCACGGCGTGGACGAGGACGTTGGTATCGACGAGGAACATCAACGCTTCCCCTCGTCGTCTTCCCCTTCTTCCTCCATGGCGCTGTAAAGGGCTTCGCGGTCGTCGATGTCGACCAGCAGCTCGGAGCTGAAGGTCGTCAGGGGCTTGTTCTCGCGCACGGGCGCCGAGCCTCGGAGCATCAGGCGCAACGCACCCTCGACCTGCGCGGAGATGGTCGTCCCGTCGCGGGCCGCCTTCTCCTTGATCGCACGGAAGATCCCGTCGTCGATGACCAGCGTGGTCTTCATATGGAAAACCATACGCTCGCCGTCGGCGCCCGGCAATCAGGCCGGCGCAACCGTGCCAGGGGTCGGCGGCCCCTCCACGACCTCCTTCTGCTTCCAGAGGTAGTAGACGGCCGGGTAGACGAGCAGCTCGAGCAGGAAGGACGTGACGAGGCCGCCGATCATCGGCGCCGCGATCCGCTTCATGAGGTCGGCGCCCGTCCCGGTGGACCACATGATCGGCAGGAGCCCGAGCATGGCCGCGAAGACGGTCATCGCCTTGGGGCGGACCCGCTTCACGGCGCCGTGGACGATCGCCTCGACCAGGTCGCCGCGCGTCCGGAGGAGCCCCTTCTTCTTCGCCTCGTCGTGCGAGAGGTCGAGGAAGAGGAGCATGAAGACGCCGGTCTCCGCGTCGAGCCCCATCAGCGCGATCATGCCGACCCAGACGGCGATCGAGACGTTGTAGCCGAGGAACCAGAGGAACCAGACCGCGCCGATGGCGGAGAACGGGACCGCCAGCATCACGAGCGACGCCTTGAAGGCCGACTTCGTGTTCATGTAGAGCAGCGCGAAGATGAGCACGAGCGTGATCGGGAGGATGAGCTTGAGCCGCTCCCGCACGCGCAGCATGTTCTCGTACTGGCCGCTCCAGTCCATGGAGTAGCCGGTCGGGACCTTCACCGCCGCGGCGACCGCCTTCTTGGCCTGGTCGACGTAGCCTCCGACGTCGACCTTCGAGGTGTCGAAGTCGACGTAGACGTAGCCGGCGAGGAGCCCGTTCTCGTCGCGGATCATCGACGGCCCCTGCGCGAGCTGGACGTCGGCGATCTCCTCCATCGGGATCTGCCCCTGGCCGCTCGGGAGCGGCAGGAGGACGCGGCGGAGCGCCGGGAGATCCTCGCGGAAGTCCCGCGCGTAGCGGACGTTGATCCCGTACCTCTCCCGCCCCTCGACGGTCGTCGACTGGTTGTCGCCGCCGACCGCCGTCATCACCAGCATGTTGGCGTCGTCCACGGAGAGGCCGTAGCGGGCGAGCTGGTCGCGCTTCAGGACGAAGTCGAGGAAGTAGCCGCCCGCGACCCGCTCCGCGTAGACGCTCCGCGTGCCGGGCACCTTCTGGACGGCCGCCTCGGTCTCCTTCGCGACCCGCTCGATCGTGGCGAGGTCGGCGCCGCTGATCTTGATCCCGACCGGCGTCCGGATCCCGGTGGAGAGCATGTCGAGCCGCCCCTTGATCGGCATGGTCCAGGCGTTGGAGATGCCCGGAAGCTGGAGCGCCGCGTTCATCTCGTTCTCCAGCTCCTCCTGGGTGATCCGGTCTCGCCAGAGGTGGCGGAGGACCGCCTTCAGGGGATCGGGGGCCCACGAGGAGTACCAGCGGGCCGACTCGCGCCACTCCGCCTCGGGCTTCAGGATGATGGTCGTCTCCATCATCGTGAAGGGGGCGGGGTCGGTCGAGGTGTTGGCGCGGCCGGCCTTCCCGAAGACCCGCTCCACCTCGGGGAAGGTCTTCAGGATCTTGTCCTGGACGTGGAGCGCCTTCTGCGCCTCGGCCACCGACATGCCGGGCTCGACCGCCGACGGCATGTAGAGGATGGTCCCCTCGCGGAGCGGCGGCATGAACTCCGAGCCGAGGGAGAGGTAGACCGGCACCGCGGTCAGGACCAGGGCGAGGCTGGTCGCGATCGTCGCCTTCGGGTGGCGCAGGACGAAGCGCGCGGGGGGCTCGTAGACGCGGTGGAGCAGCGACGAGATGGGGTGCCGCTCCTCGGAGTAGTACCTGCCGACGGCGAGCTTGTTGGCGACCGCGGCGAGCCAGCGCGGCTTGAACGTGAACGGGTCGATCCGCGCGAACATCATCCGCATCGCCGGATCGAGCGTGATGGCCAGGAGGGCGGCGATGGCCATCGCCAGGTTCTTGGCGTAGGCGAGGGGCCGGAAGAGCCGCCCCTCCTGATCGACGAGCGTGAAGACCGGCATGAAGGCGACGGCGATCACGAGGAGCGAGAAGAAGACGCCGGGCCCGACCTCCAGCAGCGCCTCCAGCCGGACCTGGTGGAAGTCCCCTCTCCGGCCGTCCGCCTGCCAGTGGTAGATCTTGTTGTAGGCGTTTTCGACCTCGACGATCGCCCCGTCCACCAGCACGCCGATCGAGATCGCGATCCCGGCGAGCGACAGGAGGTTGGCGTTGAGCCCCATCGCGTACATCGGGATGAAGGAGAGGGCGACCGAGACCGGGATGGTGACGATCGGGATGATGGCCGACGGGAAGTGCCAGAGGAAGATCAGGATGATGATCGAGACGACGATCATCTCCTCGATCAGCTTCGACTTCACCGTGGAGATGGCCTCGTCGATCAGCTCCGAGCGGTCGTAGGTGGTGACCAGCTCCACCCCCTTCGGCAGCGACGGCTTCACCTCCTCGAGCTTCCTCTTCACGCGCTCGATCACGTTGAGCGCGTTCTCGCCCGAGCGCATCACCACGATGCCGCCGACCACGTCCCCCTCGCCGTCGAGGTCGGCGATGCCGCGCCGCATCTCCGGGCCGAGCGACACGTCCGTGACGACGTCCTTGACCGTCACCGGCGTCCCGCCCTCGGAGCGGAGGACCAGCTTCTCGAGGTCCCCGATCCCCTTCACGTAGCCGCGGCCGCGGACCATGTACTCGCGCCCGCTGAGCTCGACGAGCCGCCCGCCCACGTCGTTGTTGCCGCGACGGACGGCGTTGATGACGGCGTCGAGCGGCAGCTTGTAGGCGGCGAGCTTGTTCGGGTCGACGTTCACCTGGTACTGGCGCACCTGGCCGCCGACGGTCGCGACCTCGGACACGCCCGGGACCGACTGGATCGCGTAGCGCAGGAACCAGTCCTGGAACGAGCGCAGCTGGTCGGAGGACTGCTTGTCGGGGTCCCCAGGGGGCGTCCGATCCACGAGGGCGTACTGGAAGACCCAGCCGACGCTCGAGGCGTCCGGCCCCAGCTCCACCTTCACGTCCTGCGGGAGCTGGGGCGTGATCTTCGACAGGTACTCGAGGACGCGTGTTCGCGCCCAGTACATGTCGGTCCCGTCCTCGAAGATCACGTAGACGAAGCTGAAGCCGAAGTCGGAGAAGCCGCGGATCGCCTTGACCCTCGGCGCGCCGAGGAGCGCCGCGGTGATCGGGTAGGTGACCTGGTCCTCGAGGATGTCGGGGCTTCGATCCCAGCGGGAGTAGACGATCACCTGCGTGTCGGAGAGGTCGGGCAGCGCGTCGAGCGGGATGTGCCTCATCGTCCAGATCGACGCGAAGATCGCGACCACGGTGGCCGCCACCACCAGGTACTTGTTCTCGGCCGAGAAGCGGATGATTCGCTGGATCATGGCTGCCGCCGGTGGCCGCCGTGGGGATCCGCCGCCGGGGCGGTGGCGGGGGGCGGCGCGCCCGCGGGATCGGAGGCGGGCGGCTTCGCCGCCGCCGACGAGAGGGCGTCGAGCGACGCGCGCAGCCGCGACTCGGAGTCGACCAGGAAGTTCGCGCGGGTGACCACGCCGTCCCCCTGCTCGATCCCCGAGACCACCTCGGTCCAGGTCCCGTCGGAGTCTCCCAGCCTCACCTCCCGGGGCTCGAACTTCCCGTCGGCGAGCGCCACGAAGACGACGCTCCTCGTGCCGGAGGCGATGATCGCGTCGGTCGGGACCCGCAGCGCCTCGCGGGTCTTCCCGGCCAGGACCACCTCGCCGAACAGCTCGGGGCGCAGGTCGCCGGCGGGGTTGGCGAAGTCGATCCGGACCTTGGCCGTGCGGGTCTTCGCGTCGAGCAGCGGGTCGAGGAACGCGACCCGCCCCTCGAACGTCCGGCCGGGGAAGGCCTGCAGGGTGAGCGTCGCCTTCATCCCGACCTTCACGTTCTTCAGGTCGCTCTCGTAGGCGTCGGCCAGCACCCAGACGTGCGAGAGGTCCACGATCTCGAAGGGCATCTCGCCGGCGTTGACCCGCATCCCGGGGACCACGTCCTTCTTCGTCAGGACGCCGGTGGCCGGGGAGTAGAACGTGACGGTCCGCGAGGCCTCGCCCGCCCGCTCGATCCGCTCCACCTCCACCT
>Ga0209464_10000644_pt1 | contig 11169 bp, 8 predicted proteins | sample DOMMetBare1Fresh_2_FD_187473 | JGI IMG/M metagenome (GOLD analysis project Ga0209464, IMG submission 187473) | Wetland sediment microbial communities from St. Louis River estuary, USA, under dissolved organic matter induced mercury methylation -... | ecosystem: Environmental > Aquatic >... | reverse complement strand
TACCGGAGTCATCTGTATAGTCTGGAAGAGAAAGTCCCGGGTGATTAGCCATTAATCTCAACGTGTGCAACGCTTTCAGAATAATGATGGACGAACGTTTTACTCCCAGTTTAGTTACATTTTCCATCACCCAGTTCCTGATTTTAGATTTCTCAGTTTCGTAAACAGAACGTTGCGCCGTACTCATATCGCAAAGGATGGTTTGCTGAGTCAATTCAGGAAGATCGGGAGCCACCATCTCTTTGGTTCGTCGGAGCAGGAACGGTTGGATGAGGACTTTAAGTCTCTCCTGCTTGTCTGTATTGTCTCCTCCTTTTTCGATAGGGGTGGCAAATTCTCTTTTGAAATAGGTGTAATTACCCAGAAGTCCGGGATTGATGAAGTTGAATTGCGCCCACAGGTCAGTCAGCCTATTTTCAATAGGCGTACCGGAGATCGAAAGCCGGAAGTCTCCCTGCAATGACATGATTGCCTGATAGGTTTTAGACGTCGGGTTTTTGATATTCTGACTTTCATCGAGGATCAGGCAACGATAGCTGGTTTTAGCCAGTATGCCGGCATAATTACGCATAGTTCCATACGAGATCAGTGCAACGTCTGTGAATAAGGGGATTCCGCTGTTGCGCCAGGCTGTCTCATTCGTCAGATTCCGAACATGCAACGCAGGCGCAAAACGTCTGATCTCACGCTCCCAGTTAAATAACAGGGAGAGAGGTAATACGATTAGGATGGGTTTGACGATTACAGGTGGTGCACTAAACAGGTCTAATTGGGCGTTAGGTTGAATGATTGCCTCTGTGCGTTCTTCTTCCCGTAGTTTGGCAAGCAGGGTGATGGTCTGGATTGTTTTCCCTAAGCCCATGTCATCGGCCAGTATCCCTCCGAAGCCATTCTGCTGTAGTTTGTACATCCAGTTGAATCCGGTTTCCTGATAAGGACGCAGAATTGCATTAAGAGTACCAGGCAGAGATGTGGAGGGACTGTTTCCGGAAAACAATCCGGAGGAATCGTATTGCTTAATGCCGCTGATTTGTTCGATGAGTTTAAAATGGAATTTGGGAAGCTCAAAGTTACCCGTCTCATCAACCTTTCCCAGTTGTACCAGATCGCGAAAACGGGCAAACCACTCCTCCGGGATGATTGCAATTTTCTTATCCGGCAATTCAAACTCCCGGTTTCCTGCTCTCAGGTGATTTTTTAGTCTGGAAAAGGGGATAAGGAATTCCCCGAATTTCACTCTTATATTCACGTCAAACCAATCGGTTTTTTCTGTCGTTTCAATTATCAGGTCTATCTCATTTGTAAAATAGCTCTTCTCCAGCATCTGTTCGTCAAGTACAAATCCAAGCGAAATTAAGTGGTCTTTGTTGAAATTCAACCAGTTTATAACCGTATGGATTTCTTTTAGAGGATCACTCTCCTCTATGGGGAACTCATAAAATCCCTGGTTGTCAGGGGTAAACTCTTCAGCAACCAGTATTGCTTTCCAGCGCTGTTCCGCTTCCATGTTTCTGGATATCCTGATCGCATGAAATTCTTTTTCCCGGATAAGCGTATTGACCAGTATCGCCCGTTCATCTGTGGCGTTAATCAGTTCGCCCATATAGTCAAATTTCAGTTCAAGTACAAGCTTCTGATTGAGTGATTGGGTAATGACCAGGTGAGGCTGAATTTCCGGTTGACGGTAATCGATAGTGAAGCCTTCAGCAGTGGTGTCGAATTTTCTGATTGTATCGGCAATAAAACCACTGAAATATTTTTTTTCCAGGTGTTTAGGTATGTTGATGTAGGCGCTTTTCAGGAAAGGCTTTAGCTTATTGGCATCAATTCCTTCAATTAGATAAAGTTCCTTGTTGATTTTAATCCAACAAGGAAGCTGACATAAAATGATTGCCTTTGAATGCAATAATTCCAGTTTGTCATTTTCTGATTTAATATTTAGTGTATAGCGAAATCCTTCGTCTGTATGAATGAAGTGAAAATGAGGATGTAAGACGGTTTCGCTGATTGAGAGCTGACAAGCTGTAGATACCGTCTGATCAAAAGAATCTTTGATGAAAAGCGGAATAGCTGTTTGTTTGACTAAAGCCAGGACTTTCGCCTGATGTTTTTCGATATAAGGTCGGATGTATCTGACCAGTTTGTCCTCTTCGATATTCTCAACGAACTCCTTAAGTCTTTTCTTTTTGTCTTTGTTGAAAAGCTTGAAGAGGGTCTGCTCGCCGTATTTGTCGGAATAGCAGGCGATGTTGCGGATTTCTTTTGTAAGGAGTTCCGGATAACTATCAGAGCAACCGGGAGTAAGTGGCTCCAGGAGTTGCATAGAGATTGGACTCAAAACCTGTACGACATATGGGGTGATAAGCGCACCAAAGGTTTTGTGTTCATGAAATAATGTGATGACTAATTTATCCGACATGACAAGGCATTTCGGACAAAGTTAGCAGAAAAACAGATGCAAGAGGGTGTTGCCGTTGAAAAAGCGAAAAGCTTTACTCTGCTTTATCTTGTTCGGCAGGGGTGGATTCCGGGTAAGCGTCTTTAATCTTGTCAGCTGTCATAGATTCCTCTTCAGCATAAATCTCAGGATCACTCAGGTCTTCATCCCCTTCAGCCGGATTCACTCCTTTGAAAATCATATCGCAGAATTCTTTATCCGTCTGGATTTTTTTCATCGCCATTTTGGCGGCATTCTGTTGTGATTCCTTTTTGGAATACCCAATACCCACTCCGGCTGAAATGCCCGAGATTAATGTTTGTGTTTGAAATACAGGATTGTTGTCGCTATCCGTAAAAGACTCGATCAGGCTAAATTCAATAGGAATCTTATATTTCTGACTCCATTCGATCAGTTTCGATTTGAAGTTGACCTCCTTGCGGGCAATGTGAGTCAGGTCAATAAAAGGTTCAATCATTCTTTTTTCAACAAATTCGCGGCACTTTTCATAGCCATGATCCACGTAGATTGCACCAATAAGAGCCTCCAACGCGTTGCCATAAATGCAACTGTTGTGCGATTTGGTACGGGAAGAGATCACGATAAGCTTGTCTAGCCCGAGTTCTAAAGCGATTTTATTGAGCGAGTCACGCTGAACGATTTTTGAGCGTGTGTTGGTGAGGAATCCCTCTTTTTTACCATCGAATTTATGGTAAACGATATCCGCAACAATAGCGTCGAGAATAGCGTCGCCCAAAAACTCGAGACGTTCGTTATTCACCCACCTGCCTTTTTCATTCTTTTGAGAAGATGATTTATGCAAAAAGGCTTGTTCGTAAACCCCGATATCGTTAGGGAAGAAGCCGAGGACTTTGTAGTAAAGCAAATACGGCTCTTTCTTTTTATTAGACAAGAGCCGTATTTTTCTGTATAAATTCTTAAGCACGGTTACTTAACAAATTTCTTAACGATGACACTGGCATTGTGGCCACCAAATCCAAAAGTATTCGAAAGTGCAGCTCTGACTTCACGTTTTTGAGCCTGGTTGAAGGTGTAATTGAGTTTGTAATCAATATTTTCATCTTCATCACCTTCGGTAAAGTTGATGGTAGGAGGTACAATGTCGTTTACAACTGATAATACAGACGCAATCGCTTCAACAGCTCCGGCAGCACCCAAAAGGTGACCGGTCATTGATTTGGTTGAGCTGATGTTCAGTTTGTAAGCATGTTCGCCGAAGACTTCTTTGATTGCTTTAGATTCAGATATATCTCCAACCGGAGTTGAAGTACCGTGAACGTTTATGTAATCAATATCTTCAGGGTTCAGGCCCGCATCTTTCAATGCTCTTGCCATAACCAGTTTAGCGCCCAATCCATCAGGGTGAGTCGCAGTCAGGTGATAAGCGTCAGCAGACATACCGCCACCTACGACCTCGCATAAGATATTTGCACCGCGTGCTAAAGCGTGATCAAGTTCTTCAAGAATCAGACAGGCAGCACCTTCTCCCATGACGAAACCGTCGCGGCTTTTGCTAAACGGACGGGAAGCTTTTGTCGGTTCGTCGTTGCGGGTCGACAATGCGGTCAGTGAGTTGAAACCACCCACACCACCAGGTGTGATCGCAGCTTCTGCTCCGCCGGTAACAATCATGTTCGCTTTTCCCAGTCTGATATAGTTGAATGCGTCGATAAGGGCATTGGTTGAAGAAGCACAGGCTGATACTGTACCAAAGTTCGGGCCTCTGAAGCCGTACATCATAGAGATGTGGCCGGCAGCAATATCCGAAATCATCTTCGGAATGAAGAATGGATTGAATTTCGGACCGTTTTCGATGTTTGTATAGTACGCAGCGATCTCTTGTTCGAAGGTGCCAATACCACCGATGCCGGCAGCAAAAATAACACCCACTTCATCACAATCGGTCTTTTCGAGGTCAATACCGCAGTTTTCAATAGCTTCTTTAGCAGCAACTACTGCAAACTGTGCGTACCGGTCGAATTTGCGCAACTCTTTTCGGTCGAAATGTATGCTTGCATCGAAGTCTTTCACTTCGCATGCAAATCGAGTCTTGAACTTTGATGCGTCAAAAAGAGTAATAGGCCCGGCACCACTTACTCCATTCAGCATAGCGTTCCAGGTATCCTGTACGTTATTGCCGAGTGGGGAAATTGCTCCCAGACCCGTTACTACAACTCTTTTTAATTCCATAAATTACTAAAGTAAAGGCAATTACTTAGTAGCAGCTTCGATATGAGAGATAGCGTCGCCTACAGTACCGATTTTTTCTGCTTGATCGTCTGGAATAGAGATACCGAATTCTTTTTCGAATTCCATGATCAACTCTACAGTGTCAAGTGAATCAGCTCCAAGATCGTTAGTGAAGCTTGCCTCTGGAGTTACTTCTGATTCTTCTACTCCCAATTTGTCAACGATAATCGCTTTTACTTTAGATGCAATTTCAGACATGACTTAAGTTTTTAGTGAATTAATAAATATAGTTTCTTAATTTTGCAGCGCAAAGTAAGGCATTTTTCTCCAAACCACACAATAAAACGACGATATATTGTCATTTTGTGCGCATTGTAGCGTGTGTTGTGCAATTCTGAAGTGCTGCTTGCCGCGTTTTCGTTACAATATTACAGACTTTTTATAGTCTGAAATCAGCAATAAAAACCGACCTTTGCACTGTTTTCGGGTGCAAATATACAATAAATAGATAGATAAGATGAAAAAACTTGCCATTTTAGCATCAGGTTCCGGCTCTAATGCCGAGAATATTGCGAATTTCTTCAAAGGAAAAGGGATTGCAGAGATCACTTTGATCCTGACCAATAACCCTGAGGCCTACGTTTTGGAGCGTGCAAAGAAGTTGGAAATACCTTCTTTTGTATTTACCAAAAAAGAGATGAATGAAAGTGAGGCTGTCCTGGATGCTATTCGTAAAAGCGGTGCGGATTGGATTATTCTGGCAGGATTCTTATTGAAGGTGCCACAGTACCTGCTCGATGCTTATAATGGAAAAATAGTGAACATTCATCCGGCGTTGTTGCCCAAGTTCGGTGGCAAAGGGATGTATGGCGAGCGCGTGCATCAGGCTGTAGTAGAAGCCGGAGAGGCAGAGTCCGGCATTACGATTCATTATGTAAATGAGCATTACGACGAGGGTGCAATTATTTTTCAGGCTAAATGTCCGGTTACGGCAAGTGATACGCCCGATGATGTGGCAGCGAAGGTACATGCGCTGGAGTATGAATATTTCCCCAAAGTGATTGAGGATTTGCTTTTAAACGATAAGTGATTCTGGGGTAAATGAAAAAAATATATTGGAGTCTTTGCATAGCTTTCGTATTTACTCTTTTTTCCTGTAAAAAGGAGGCTACCCCGGAGCATATAAAGATTGAACGGTTCGATACGGAACTGTATCACATTCTGACAAATCCGGGATCATCATCTGCGGAGATGAAGTTCCTGAAGAAATACCACGATTTTCTGCCTTTGTACATGAGCGGTATCCTTCATGCGCCACAGGCCGGACGGATGCAGACGATGCAGGCTTTGCACAGTTTTTTCAGTGACACGACCCTGATGAAAGTGTATGCCGACGAGCAACTCAAATGTAAGGACCTGAGTGCGGTCGAGAAGGTGCTGGGGGAAGCGGTTGGCCGATACAAGGCGCTATTCCCCGACTATCCAACGCCCCGATTCAGGATGCACCTGTCCGGGCTTAGCCAGTCGGTGATCACGGTCGGTGATTGTGTGTCCATTGCCGGCGATAAATATCTGGGAAAAGATTATCCGCTCTACAAAGGTTATTTCTACGAATATCAACTGGCCGATATGCAGCAGGATCGTATCGCCGGAGATGCCCTTAAGGCTTATCTGTTTGGTAAATTTGCGTTAGCGGATCAGCAGAACTTGCTCGATCTGATGATTTATCAGGGAAAAATACACTATTTGCTGGCTCAGTTACTCCCCGATGCAAAAAGTGAGCAGATCTTTGGCTATAGCCAGAAGCAGTGCGACTGGCTCAGGAAGGCAGAAGGAGATATCTGGCTTTATATGGCCGAAAACCAACATTTGTATTCTACCGATCCTGTGTTGGAGGCTAAATATACCGGAGAGGCCCCTTTTACGCCATTCTTCGGGCAGAATTCCCCCCCTAAAGTGGGTGTGTGGATTGGATACCGGATTGTGGAGTCTTATGTCAATAAAATGGGTATATCCGTTTCTGAATTGTTTAATCAGACGGATGCCAAAACGATACTTCAAGAGTCAGGCTATCAGCCCTGATCAGGCATTATCCAACGAAAAAGAACCGCAAAGTGCAGGATTGAGCATTTTGCGGTTCTTTTTTTAAGAGATTGTATCCAGGATATCCTCTATTTGTGGCAGGTAGGATGAGCCAAACAGGTTGAGATGTACCAGCAAAGGATAGAGGTTGTAGTAATCCATCCGCTCTTCCCAGCCCGGCTGCAGGGGATTTGTTTCCTGGTAGGCGTGATAAAACTCCGTGCTAAAATGCCCGAATAGCCTGGACATGGCGATGTCCATTTCGCGATGTCCAAAATAGACTGCCGGGTCAATCAGGCAGGGGTTTCCCGATTCATCAGGGATTTGGTTTCCCATCCACAAGTCACCATGAACTAAGGACGGGGCTTCCAGAGGGAAGATTTCTCCTGTTTTTTTCAGGAAATCAGTGAATTGCTTGTCCAGCTGTTTGCTGATCAGGTGATGATCATGAGCTCTCCTGAGCATTGGTAATATTCTTTCCTGAATAAAAAAATCATTCCAGTTCCAGTGCTGATTGTTTTGCTGGGGGAGTGAGCCAATGTAATTGGGTTCGTCCAGTCCAAATACAGAAGCCGAAGTTTTGTGAATCATAGCTAATCCACGGCCCATGTCCTGCCAGTAGTGGGGTGACCTGGCTCCCGGGTGCAGATATTCCATGAGCAGAAAAGAGGTGTCTTCCACTTCTTCCTGTGCCATTACCCGGGGGATATGCAGTCCGTCGGCCTCTCTCAGGAGTTGTAGCCCGCGGGCTTCTTTTCGAAACATATCGGGAAATTTTACCGCCGAGTTGATCTTGATGAAAAAGTGGTCAAGCCCGACCACAAAGCGGAAAGCCCGATTGATATCTCCTCCCGGCACAGGGATAACGGATGTTATTTTTCCACCCAGAATCGTTTCTATCCTGTCTGTTAGTTGTTGATTGAAGGTCTTCATGGATTTCTTTTTTTAGAATCAAGATATTTAGATCAAAGAACAAAGACTTTAGAACAAAGATGATTAGAACAAAGATGATTAGATCAAAGATCAAAGACTTTAGAATCAAGACGATTAGATCATAGAATGAAGATCTTTCGTCTTAGCACTCCCGTTTTTTGTCTATTGTCTTAGTTCTCTCGTCTATTCTTTTTTTGAATCAAGACAATTAGATCAAAGAACAAAGACTTTTAAGTAAAGGTCTATAGATCAAATAAGAAACACCTATCGTCTTAGCACTCTCGTCTTTTGTCTTGGATCTTTTGTCTTAAATCTTTTGTCTCTCGTCTTTTAAATATCAGATAGACAATAAACCTCCTTTGCAGGAGGTTCTTAAGTGGCAGAACTATAATCCGAGCTTTTTCTTCAGCATCTCCAACTCGTTGTGTAGCTCTACCGGTAAGTGATTGAATCTGTTATAATGTTCATCTATTAGTGCGATTTCATTTTCCCAATCATCCAGCTTAATTTCAAATAGTTGCTCCATTTGATCGGCTGTGATATCCAGCCCTTCGGTGTTAATTTCTCCGGTCATGGGGATTTTGCCCAGTGGAGTTTCTACGGTTTCCCCCTTGTTATTGCAGCGATCGAAAATATAGGCAAGTACACGGCTGTTGTCGCAATATCCGGGCCACAGAAACTTATCCTCTTTTTTGCGGAACCAGTTTACGGTGAACATTTTGGGGAGAAGTTCGGGTTTAGTGCATTTACCCATCTCTATCCAGTGGGCAAAATAATCCCCCATATTGTATCCGCAAAATGGTAACATGGCAAAGGGATCGCGACGTACTCCGGGTTTTAATCCTATGGCCGCAGCGGTTACTTCCGATCCTATTATGGAACCCATAAATACCCCGTGATCCCAACTGCGGGCTTCGTGGATTAATGGAACCGTTGTTGCCCGCCGGCCTCCAAAGAGGATCGCAGAGATAGGCACACCCCTCGGGTTTTCCCATTCCGGATCGATGCTCGGACATTGATGTGCCGGGGCGGTGAATCGTGCGTTCAGGTGTGCGATTGGTTCGCAAGGTGTTGGTTCGTGGTATTTGCCTTTCCAGTCCATCGTGCCCGGAGGCATGTCGTGGCCGATTCCTTCCCACCAGACATCTCCATCGGGTGTCAGTCCCACATTGGTGAAAATGGCATTTTTATGAATCGACTTCATGGCGTTGGGATTGGTTTCCATGGAGGTACAGGGCGCTACACCAAAGAATCCGTTTTCGGGATTGACGGCATAAAGCCGTCCATCGTGACGGAATTCCAGCCAGGCGATATCGTCGCCGATTGTTTCGACCTTCCAGCCCGGCAGGGTGGGGGTGTGCATGGCCAGATTGGTTTTTCCACAGGCCGATGGGAAAGCTGCCGCAAAGTATTTCTTTTCTCCTTTAGGGTTGGTGATGCCGAGTATGAGCATGTGTTCGGCCATCCATCCTTCGTCAAGAGCCAATGTGGAGGCAATGCGCAAAGCAAAACATTTTTTACCGAGCAGGGCATTGCCACCGTATCCTGAGCCAAATGACAAGATTTCACGGGTTTCGGGGATATGGGCGATGTATTTCCGGTCAATAGGTGCACAGGGCCATTTTACATCTTTTTGTCCGGGTTCAAGCGGATAGCCCACCGAATGCACACACGGAACAAATACGTCGGAATGATCTATCAGGTCCAGGACTTCTTTTCCCATGCGTGTGGTAATACGCATGTTGACCACTACGTAGGGCGAGTCGGTTAGTTGTACGCCGAGGTGCGAGATGTCGGAGTGCAGGGGACCCATGCAGAATGGAATGACGTATAAGGTGCGTCCTTTCATACATCCCTTGTAAAGCTCGTGAAGGATGGCTTTCATCTCTCCGGGAGCGCACCAGTTGTTGGTTGGTCCGGCGTCGTCCTGTGATTCGGAACAGATAAAAGTACGGTTCTCCACTCGGGCTACATCGCTCGGATCGGTCTGGAAATAGTAGGAGTTGGGTCTTAATTTCTCGTTCAGCTTTATGGCCATACCGCTTGCTACCATACCGTCCAGCAGACGCTGATTTTCTTCTTCAGAACCATCGCACCAATAGATATTGTCGGGGGTCATTAGCTCGGCCCATTTATTTACCCAATGGATTAAGTCTTGATTTTTTGTCATAGTGAGCATCTATTTATGAGTTTGCCGGAAGTGTCGGTTGGACGGCAGATAAATCAACCTCTTTTTACTATAACAAACCAAATCGGGTTTTTGACATAATTTGACACGAAAAAAATCAATCAGGTCGTATATTTGTCTATCTAAACAGTATTGCGCAATATTTAATTCTATTCAGATATGGTTTTGCATGATCTTTCCCGGAATAACTCGGAGTTATCCCGGTTTGTAGCCGAGATTCGCGACATAAATGTACAGAAGGACCGTCTTCGTTTTCGCCGTAATCTTGAGCGGATAGGAGAGGTTATGGCCTACGAAATCAGCAAAACCTTTGCGTATTCCACCAAGGAGATTCAGACGCCATTGGGCGTTTCACAGGTATATACCTCTGACAATCCTATTGTTATTGCCACAGTCTTGCGGGCAGGTTTACCTTTCCATCAGGGTTTTCTGAATTTTCTGGATAAAGCGGAAAATGCTTTTGTCTCTGCTTTTCGGAAATATAAAGATTCGGTGCAGTTTGAGATTTGCAGTGAATACCTCGCCTCTCCCGGTCTTGATGGTAAAACACTGATCATTGCCGATCCGATGCTGGCCACCGGCAGTTCGATCGAGATGGCCTACAATATTTTGTTGACAAAAGGTACCCCGGAGCATACTTACATAGCCTGTGTTATAGCCAGCCAACCGGCCATCGATTATTTTGCCGGGAAGTTTGCCGGTGACAATGTCTCCCTATGGGTGGCAGCTATCGATCCGGAGTTGAACGATCATGCCTATATCATTCCCGGATTGGGCGATGCCGGTGATTTGGCATTTGGTGAAAAAGAGTAGGGTGGTTTTTTCTTTTCTCTGCAAATGAAGAAGGCATACTACGAGTGGAAGTTACTTATTTCCTGCTCTGTTTTAGTAAATCTGAAGGTAAAACGCCAAACTCTTCCCTGAAGCAATTTCTAAAATAGGTGCCTCCTGAAACCCCAACCATATACATTACTTCGGTAATATTGTACTTTCCTGTAAGCAGGTAGTTTCGGGCGTGTTGCAATCTGATTTTCCGGATCAGTTCGTTTGTGGTTAATCCGGTCAGGGCCTTTACTTTACGGTTTAGAGAGGAGTAGCTCATATAGACTAAATCAGCAATGCTGGCAACATTGATATTTTCGTCACTCAGGTGTTCTTCAATGTACTTTGTTATTTTTGAGATAAACTCATTATCAAGTGGGTTAATAGCTATCGAAGTATCATTGCTATAAGTAAGATCGGAGTTTATATTTTTCTTCAACAGGTCAGCCATCCTTTTACGGGCATCAACAATATTATTCAAGCGACTGCGAAGTAA
>Ga0209464_10000643_pt1 | contig 11171 bp, 6 predicted proteins | sample DOMMetBare1Fresh_2_FD_187473 | JGI IMG/M metagenome (GOLD analysis project Ga0209464, IMG submission 187473) | Wetland sediment microbial communities from St. Louis River estuary, USA, under dissolved organic matter induced mercury methylation -... | ecosystem: Environmental > Aquatic >... | reverse complement strand
GTAAAAGATTCATTCAGGAGGAGAATGTGGCACTGGTTATACAAAGAGGTAGGTTTGTACGGTGTTGAAGAAATTGGTGGAAAAACCGTCAACGGTAAAATTGTAACTTCTTGGGATCCAAATGAAAAATTAGGTCCGACTGGATATGGAACTTCGAATTTTATAGCCACAGCGGGCATAATGAATTACACCATTCTGTTCGAAAATAAAAAAGAAGCTACTGCTGCAGCCTATCGAATTCAGGTGGTTGATACGCTTTCGGCAAATTTAGATCCTGAAACGGTTAAGTTTGGCCCAACGAGTCATTCAGGTGCAAACTACAATTGGAAGATGGAACGGAATGGCAATATCCTAAAATGGGACATTGAAGGAATTGAACTGCCACCAAACATCACGGCTCCTGAAGGTGAAGGATTTGTGTCGTTTTCAGTTGATCTGAAGGAAGGCTTGAAATCCGGTACGAAAATAAGGAACAGTGCAACCATTGTTTTTGATATAAACCCGCCAATAAGAACCAATACATGGGAAAATATCCTCGATATGGAAGCGCCGAAAACAATTATGAATCCGATTAAATATGCCAATGGTGATTCTATAATCAATATTTCGTGTACAAGCAACGATAATGCAAATGGCTCTGGATCAGGAAAATATGCTTATTTTGTTTCGGTGAACAATGAGCCGTTCAAATCAATAGGAGAGAGTTTTCAAAATTCGATTCAATATCCGGTTTCCCAAAAGGTAAAGAATAATTATCGATTTTATGCGCTGGCAAGTGATAATGTCAGTAATGCCGAGCAGGTTGTTCCACAGATAGTTGAACTCAAATCAATTCCATTATCCAATCAACTTGATGAGCTATTTAGTGGTACCATCCAGATTTATCCAAACCCAACTTCGGGGATTGTTTCAGTAGAGTTTTCAGTGGCACACGAATGTAAGGTTGAACTTAAACTTTATAGTGTGACCGGAGAACTGATTAAAAATACCGGTTCAATGCAGTTTGCACCAGGACTACACCAGATTGAAACTGATATTTCGAACTTTAAACAAGGAATCTATTTTGCTCAAGTAATTGTTGGTAAAAAGCTCGAAACATTTAAAATAGTCAAAAACTAATCTGTTTTCCGACATGACAGAAGTTCGTTAATTCTCATTTCAAACTTCAAAAAGGTCATCCACCCAATGCCTCCGGAAAATTCCGGAGGTTTTTTTTAACTTACGCTGGGTACGGTCGTGTACTTTTATTATAAAGTTCGTGTAATTCGTATTAATTTTGAATAAATAAAAATCACTGCGAAATGCAATCCATTAATCCATTTACAGGCCAAATCATTCAGGAATACCGGGAATTTTCATTCTCAGAAGTTGAAGAAATCATCACTAAAGTTGATCGTGCTTTTCAGTCGTGGAAACTGACGAGTTTTGAGCTCCGTGCGGTTTGCATGAAAAACCTTCAGGCAAAGTTGCTCGAAAAGAAGGAGGAATTGGCTGGAATTATGGTTGCTGAAATGGGAAAAGTAAAACGCGAAGCGATTGGCGAAGTGGAAAAATGCGCTTGGGTTTGCGGTTTTTATGCCGAAAACGCAGTAGCTTTCCTGAAGAATGAATCCATTAAAACGGGAGCTTCCGAATCGTACATTTCCTACCAACCCATTGGGACTGTTTTGGCTGTGATGCCCTGGAATTTTCCTTTTTGGCAGGTTTTTCGATTTTTGTCTCCGGCACTAATGGCGGGCAATACCGGCGTTTTGAAACATGCTTCGAATGTTTCGGGCTGTGCGTTGGCCATCGAGCAATTGGTTCGCGAAGCTGGTTTTCCCGATGATGTTTTCCGAACGTTGTTGATAAGTTCCAGCGCGGTAAAAGCAGTGATTGAGAATCAGATGATTAAAGCCGTCACGCTTACCGGAAGTACTCCGGCCGGAAGATCGGTTGCATCAGCAGCCGGAACGGCATTAAAAAAATCGGTGCTCGAATTGGGTGGGAGCGACCCCTACCTGATTCTGGAAGATGCAGACATTAAAATGGCTGCACGATTGTGTGTAACCAGCCGTTTGCTCAATGCCGGTCAAAGTTGTATTGGCGCCAAAAGGTTTATTGTACTCCATTCGGTTTACGAAGCTTTTAAAGCTGAATTTGTAAGGTTGATGGGCGAAGCAAAATATGGTGACCCGCTCGATCCGCAAACGGCCATTGGCCCGCTGGCCCGCACAGATTTGCGCGACGAACTGCACCAACAAGTTGTGAAAAGTGTTGAAATGGGGGCAACCATTTTGGTTGGTGGGTACAATCCTGAAGGAAAGGCCCCGTTTTATCCGCCAACAGTTTTGGAAAATGTGGTGCCCGGAATGCCGGCTTATCATGAAGAATTATTTGGACCAGTGGCAGTCTTGTTCAGGGTAAATTCTGAGGAGGAAGCTATCCGGATAGCCAATGATACGGTGTTTGGATTGGGAGCCGGGGTTTTTACTTCCGATGTGGAAAAAGGCAAACTCCTTGCCGAAAAGGGATTGGAAGCGGGTTGTGTATTTGTGAACGACTTTGTGAAATCCGATCCACGCCTGCCTTTTGGCGGAATCAAGGAAAGCGGTTACGGCCGGGAGCTTTCGGCAATTGGTATCCGCGAATTTGTAAATGTAAAAACTGTAGTCGTTAAGTAGTTTTTATTCAAATAGTAGAGTTCAGATAGATAGTGGACAGGAAAGAATCTGATAAATGCATGCACTTGGAACAAAAGATTCTTTTACATTTATGCCACTCGATTTGAGGACAAAAACCAAATCTCTAACTAACTTCTAACTAAAGGAATGCAACTTTTTTTGACCGGAAAAATAGCATATCGTTTAAGGTGGATTTTCCTTTGCATCTTATTTTCAGGATTCTTTATCTATTTTTTCTTGTTGAACAAGTTTCATTTGTTTTACCTGGAACAAACTCAGCTTTTCCGTTTTTCAGGTGAATACTTCCAGACTTTTTTCAAACAACCAGGTGATTTTATTTTTTATCCGGGTGAATTTTTAAGTCAGTTTTTTATTCATCCTTTTGCGGGTGCCGGAATTGTTACTCTCCTGGCCGGAATGGTCTTCTTGCTTTCCCATCTGATCTTAAAGAAACTCGGAATTTCAGGGTTGTTATGGAACTTTATTCCGGTAATTCTACTGGCAGCTCTTCAAAGCGACCATCAGTATAAAATTGGCCTGACAGTCGGAATCATTTTGGCTCTTTCGTTTGGCTGGTCCTATTTGCAGATTCGAAATGATTGGTACCGGATTCTATTTGTTGTTCCAGCCTGGATTTTGCTTTACCATATTTCCGGTGGTATTGCATTATTTGGTACTTTGCTGGTTATACTTTTTGAGTTGTTTTATTTCGATTCAAAAAAATCGTGGATAAATATTCTGGTACTCGTAGTACTTTCTACCGGATTCCCTTTCCTTGCATGGCGATTCCTTTACTTTATTCCTTTTCGTGATGCATGGCTTTATCCGTACCCGTTTTGGGGAGCATCACGGATTAATTTGTTTGTTGCTTTGCCCATCTATTTTCTTGTAATTATTTCTGTCTCTTCAGTGTATCAGAAAATCAGGAAAAAGGAAGTCATTACCTTCCCATGGAATTTCAAAACAATTCTTGCCGGAAGTATTGTCCTGATTTCAGGATTTGTGCTTGTTAAAGTCAAAGCGTATGATCCCAAAACAGAGATTCTTTTGGGGATGGATCACTATATTCAGGAAGAAAACTGGAAAGAGGCCATTGAATTATCAAAAACTTATCCCGGATCAAATCAACTCATAACCTATTACACGAACCTGGCACTATACAAGACCGAGCAGATGGGTGACCATATGTTTGATTTCGAACAGCATGGAATTAATGGATTGCGGTTGGAATGGAAGCGCAACGAAGTGGCTCCGTTTTTTGGAGGCGAGATCTTCTATCAACTGAATTACATAAACGAAGCCTACCGGTGGGCATTTGAATCTATGGAAGCGCAAGGTTTAAATCCGCGATCGTTGAAGCGTCTGGTTTTAACCAGCCTGATAAACGGGAATTACGAACTTGCATCCAAATTCCTTGATAAATTGGATCAGACTTTAAATTACAAGGCCTGGGCAACGAAGTATAAAACCTACATTTCTGATACCACTCAAATTAATCAGGACCCGGATCTGTCATTGAGGCGAAAACTTTTGATTAAAAATGATTTTATCAGCAGTGCCCGTGATTACAATCTGGGGCTTACCGAATTACTGAACGAACATCCTGAAAACAGAATGGCTTTTGAATATCTGATGGCTGCATTTCTTTTAAACAAGGACATTACTAATTTTGCGGCCCATATCAACCGTTTAAAAGATTTGGGATATCGCCAGATTCCGGTTAATTACGAGGAGGCGCTTTTATTTTGCATGACCTATTTCAAAAAGGATCTGGTTCCTGAAGGATTTACTGTTCGGCCGGCTACCATCCAGCGTAAAAACGACTACATTGCCCAACTTTCGAAATGTGGCGGAGACCGCGAACTGGCAGCCAGAACATTGTACAGGCAATTTGGGAAAACATACTGGTACTATTTGCATTTTACAGAACAAAGTCAAAAATAGCGATGAAACATTTTCGATCTATTATCCGGAAGAATCAGTTCCTGCGAATTTCAACCATTCTTGTGGTTTTGTTCGCATGGAGTTCGTGTTCGGAAGATATTTCAAAATCGAAAATGATGAATGAGCCTGTGGTTATTTCTCCGGATTATGCAGGAATAACAATTCCGTGCAACATAGCTCCCTTGAATTTTGTGGTAAAATTTCCAGCAGAAAAATATTTGGCGATTTACCGTTTGGGTGATGAAGAACAATTCCGAATTAGTTCAGACGATGGCAATATTACCATTCCTGCCGGAAAGTGGAAAAGTCTACTCAATGAAGCGAAAGACAAGGAATTCAGCATCGATATTCATATTAAAAAAGATGGAGATTGGTTGAAATACCCGTCTGTAACCAATAAAATTTCCAGCGATTCGGTTGACGGTTACCTGGTTTACCGTTTAATCGATCCCGGGTTCGAAACCTGGAATAAAATGGGGATTTACCAGCGAAATCTGGGAAATTTCGATGAAACGCCGATCATGGAAAACTCGATGAGTGACGGCAATTGCATGAACTGTCACTCGTTTTGTATGAACAACAGCAATACCATGCTTTTTCACATGCGGGCCGATCATGCCGGAACATACCTCTACAAAAACGGAATCATAGAGAAGTTGGATACCAAAACCGATAGTACTTTGGGACCGGGAGTTTATCCATCGTGGCATCCGGGTGGAAATTTCGTTGCTTTTTCGACCAACCGGATTGTTCAGACCTTTCATGCCATTCCGGATAAAAAGATTGAAGTACTCGATACCCTGTCAGATGTGATTGTTTATGACCTTAATGCCCACAGTGTAACAACCGTTCCTGCCATTTCGTCTAAACGCCGGCTGGAGACGTTTCCCACCTGGTCGCCTGATGGAAAATCACTTTACTTTTGCAGCGCAATATCGGTTCCTCCCCGGGAATACAAAAACATAAAGTACGATTTGCTCCGTATTTCATTTGATCCTGAAAAGAAGTGCTTTGGTTCGGTCGATACGGTTTACAAAGCCTCAGAAATGGGGAAGAGCGTGTCATTTCCGCGTATTTCTCCGGATGGAAAATTTGCCATGTTTTGCCAATCTGACTATGGAAATTTCAGTATATGGCATCCGGAGAGCGATATTTATTTATTCAATCTGGAAACACAAGAAATTTCGAAGCCGGAAATTAACAGCAACCAGACAGAAAGTTACCACACCTGGTCGTCAGACAGCCGATGGCTTGTTTTCAGCAGCCGCAGACTCGATGGATTATTTACACGACCTTATTTTTCGCACATGGATAACGAAGGAAACTTTTCGAAGCCATTTATTTTACCTCAAAAAGATCCGTTGTTTTACGACGAGTTTTTAAAATCATTCAATATTCCTGAACTGGTAAAATCAAAAGTTAATCTCGATCCAAGGATCATTTCAGGAGAGCTCAGTAAAAAACCAATTAAAGCTAATTTCAGTTCAACATTTTAAAAAATACGATGGGAATAGTAAAGCCAAGCTACAAAGTTATTGTACCGAAAACAGAAGGAATTTTTGAATTACAGTGGGAAGATTGTTTCAGTGAATTATCGGGCATCCTGCAAAATACCGGAAATAAACCATTCAGAATATGTGTTTTTATACATGTAACCGATGACTCTGATTGTGTTCTCAAATCGGATCTGATCAGTGACAGCTTTCAGCGCATGGAAATTGGAAACGATTGGCCGGTAGCGATCATTCCGCAGTCACCCGAAGAGCCCTATCAGGTTATCATTGAATTGGGCATGGTAAAAGAAGAAGACTGCAAGGTTGAATATCATTCGGAAGACGGATTAAATTACAGCACAGTCACTTCCGGCGAGCATGTTGAATGCTGGATCGTGGGAGCCAGATATGTGGGGCATTGTGATAATATATACGAATCGGCGGTGGGTTCTTTTCAAAAGTTAAGTTTAGTATTAGATCACGCCGGAATGAATCTTGACTCGATTGTGCGGCAATGGAATTATGTCGATGGAATATTGGGATCGAGTTTGCTCAACGGAACCACCATGCAGCACTATCAGATTTTTAATGAGGTGCGAAATTCCTTTTATAGTAAATACCGCAAAGTTCCCAACTTTCCGGCGGCAACAGGCATTGGAATGAATTCAAGCATGGTAGGAATTGATTGTTATGCTATCCCTAATCAACCAGACATTCAGATTATACCAATCAGCAATCCGAATCAGCAGGAATCCTATCGCTATGGACAGGAGGTTTTGGTTGGGGATCCGGTCATACGCAAACAGCCGCCACAATTTGAAAGGGCTATTCTCCTGAAATCAGGCTCACTTTCAAAATTGATAATTTCAGGAACGGCCTCCATTATCGGACAAAAAACCATTGGAATCAATGATGTTGGACTGCAAACCAGAATTACCATCGAAAACATTGAGGCATTGTCCTCCCTAACAAATTTAAATTCGCATTGTTTGATCGAGAGTGAATATCCACATAAATACAGCTACCTGCGAGTTTACGTCAAAAATCGCAGCGATATTCATACCGTAAGAAAAATCTGTTTCAAACATTTTGGCGATGTACCGTCCACATTTGTTCAGGCCGATATTTGCCGAGACAACCTGCTCGTAGAAATTGAAGCTGAAAAAATGAATGTGTAAAATACACTTATTTAAATCTCGTATAAAAATTGGTATATTCACCTTTTGAAAAAAATGTACTATTCTCTAACTAACAATTTGAATTAATCCTTTGGTACCAATGAGGGTTGATGTTTCGAAACCTATTGCAGACAAGCTTATATTGGAGCATTTGAAGAACTCCAATCAGGGTGTTTTTGAAATGGTATTCAAATATTACTATTCCGGATTGGTGATCTATGCCGATCAGATCATTAAAAACATCCCGGTTTCAGAAGACATTGTACAGTCCGTTTTTCTTAAATTGTGGGAAACCCGCCAATCACTCGATATCCGCTCCTTTCGTTCCTATTTCATCCAATGTGTGAAAAACAGGTGCATTGATCATCTGCGAAGCTGTGAGGTAAAAAACAAATTCAGCCAGGAGTTGAAAGATTACTCACACGTTGAATTGCAGGAGGATTTATGGACGTTAATGGAATTGGATGAGCTGATTCAACAGGCCATTGACAAACTGCCACCACGTTGCCGCGAAATCTTTTTAATGAGCCGGGCCGAAAATCTGAAGATTGCCGAGATCGCCGAAAAACTCCGGCTTTCGGCGCGGACTGTTGAAACCCAGATTAGCAAAGCCTTAAAGTTTCTCCGTACTGAACTGGCGGAATACCTTGCACTTTTAATTATTTTTCTTCACTGAGTAAGTGTTAGGTTAATCTTCTTCGTCTAATGATTGAAATTTTCAAGATATGGCAAAAGAAGATTGGGATATCGATCAGATTCTTTACAAGGATTTTTCAGGAGCTATTACTCCGGAAGAAAAACTTTTACTCGAGAATTGGATAGACGAAAGTGCTGCGAATAAGCGATATTTTTTGGAACAAAGGAAACTATGGAGTCTGGTTAGCCGACATCAGATGATGAAGTCAATCGATGAACAGAAGGCGTACCAAGTTGTTTCTGAACAATTATTCTCCAGGAAAAAAGTCAACTGGCTAAGCGTGTTTCAGCGAATTGCAGCCATTTTGGTTCTACCCTTGCTAATTGCTTCAACCTATTTTTATTTTAATTCCGTTGAAAAGCACGACCAGCCTGTTTCAGTGGTTTATAATACAGCCGAAACTCCGCTGGGAATGCGATCCAGTCTGACTTTGCCTGATGGCACCAAGGTCTGGTTAAACGCAGGAAGTAAACTGAGTTATCCGGTCACATTTTCCAATGAATTTAGGGCAGTCCGCTTAACAGGAGAAGCCTATTTTGAAGTAAAAAAGGATAAGAAATGGCCATTTGTGGTCAATTCAGGAAATATGAATATCATCGTTTCCGGAACAACTTTTAATTGTAATTCGTATCCTGAAAATAGCGAGATCCAAACTGTTTTGGTTGAAGGTCAAGTTACAATTTCCAATGAAAGTGCCACCGTAACAAAGGAACTTCAGCCAGGTGAACTAGCTGTTTTTGAGAAAAACAGTCAACAAGTCACCAAAACCAAGACAGATTTACAAAAATACATTGCCTGGAAAAGCGGAATGCTCATGTTTCGGGAAGACCGGATGGACAAAGTGGTTGAAAAACTGGAACGCTGGTACAACGTTGAAATTGAAATAAAAGACAAAGAGATATCGGATTATATCTACACTGCGACTTTTGTCGATGAAAGCCTTGATCAGGTGCTCAAAATGTTATCACTCTCGGCACCTATTAGTTATATGGTGCTTGCACGAAGTAAACAGCAGGATATGTCTTTTGATAAGCAAACTGTGAAGTTATACAAAAAGAAAAACCAGTAAATATGAATAAAAAAAGGAGAAAAGTTGTTGCAACCAACTTTCCTCCAAGTGATTAATAATAAATATTGCCAATTTATTAACTGTAATCAAACCAAAAGTATGAAAAAAAATCTGTTATTAAACAGAGTACGAGGCTATTTGGCCTTGAACTCAAAAGTATTTAGGGTTATGAGACTAACTTTCTTTCTTTCTCTACTTACGATTTTCCAGACTTTCGCCGGAAATTCGTATTCTCAAAACGCCCGCCTAAGCTTCAAACTCAACGATGCCAAGGTTCGGGATGTGTTAAATGTAATCGAGGAAAAGAGTGAATTCTATTTCCTTTTCAACAGCAAGTTGGTTGATGTTGAGCGAAGGGTAGATATCAACGTAACCAACCAGCAAATCGACAAAATCCTGGACAACTTGTTTGCAGGATACAATGTGGGCTATACTGTAATGGATCGTCAGATCATTATTCAGGCCACCAATGCTCCTGTTGAAACAAAAACGCAGGTAGGAAAAACGGTCACCGGAGTTGTTAAAGACGAGACAGGATCTCCTCTTCCGGGTGTGACTGTTGCCGTAAAAGGAACTTCACGCGGTACCCTCACAGACATGAATGGTGAATATAAGCTTGACTTGGCCGACGCGGATAAAGTTCTTGTATTTTCTTTTATCGGTATGAAGACTCAGGAAGTTGCAGTCGGAGATCAGCGTACCATTAACATTACTCTGGCAGAAGATGTTGTTGGGGTAGACGAAGTTGTGATTGTTGGATACGGTATACAACGGAAAGTGACAGCTTCAGGATCCATTGTATCAACTAAAGGAGACGAATTGCTTAAATCTCCTTCAGTGAATTTATCCAATAACCTGATTGGACGTCTTCCCGGATTGACCGCAGTTACAAGAAGCGGTGAACCTGGAAATGATGGAGCAACTATTCGTATCCGTGGAACCAATACCCTGGGAGATAATAGTCCTCTGATTGTAGTCGACGGTGTTGCAAACCGTGGAATGGAGCGTCTGAATCCAAGCGACATTGAAAGCATCACTGTTTTGAAAGATGCATCGGCCGCCATTTATGGTTCACAGGCAGCCAATGGTGTTGTTCTTATCACAACTAAACGTGGTAGTTTAGGGAAACCTAAAATTACAGCAAGTATGAATGCCGGTGTTACCCAACCTACCAAGATTCCTGAAATGGCCAATGCAGAGCAATATTCTTCCATGCTCAACGAAATTGCCTATTATGGAAATCCTGCCGGAGGTCGTAACCAGAAGTATTCGGCTGACGATCTTAAAAAATATGCAGATGGTTCTGATCCATGGGGTCACCCTAACACCGACTGGTTTGGCGAAGTTTTCAAGCCATGGTCAAGCCAGAATCAGCAAAGTGTTTCCATTTCAGGAGGAACTGAAAATATGAAATATTTCCTATCACTGGGAGCCAAATATGCAGATGGAATATACAGAAATAGTGCTACTAACTACAAGCAATACGATTTCCGTACCAATATTGATGGTCGGGTAAATAAGTACATCAATGTTGCTTTTGATGTTGCCGGAAGACAGGAAGTTAGAGACTATCCAACCCGTTCTGCCGGTTCTATTTTCCGTATGCTGATGCGTGGTAAACCAAATATGCCAGCCTACTGGCCCGATGGAACTCCTGGTCCGGATATTGAATATGGCGATAATCCAGCTGTTACAACGACTTCAGCTACAGGATACGATTTGGACAAAAGATATGTGCTTGAAAGTAATTTGCGTACCGTGGTTGTTATTCCATGGGTTGAAGGTTTATCGGTTACAGCCAATGCTTCGGTCGATAAAAACTTCCTGTTTCATAAGAAATTCGAAACTCCCTGGTATCTTTATTCCTGGGATGGAAATGCCGAGCATAAATTGACCAAAGGAAAACGAGGACTTGATGCGCCACAGCTTTCTGAAGATATGGCCGACGAGCAGCGAATTGCCATTAACGCCTATGCAACTTACGAAAAAACTATTTCTGAAATCCACAATATCAAGATAATGGCTGGTATTGAAAGAAGAAATGGTGCTAGAGATATTTTCAATGCTTTCCGTAAAAACTATATTTCAAGTGCAGTTGACCAGTTATTCGCCGGAGCAACCGACCAA
>Ga0209464_10000642_pt1 | contig 11176 bp, 8 predicted proteins | sample DOMMetBare1Fresh_2_FD_187473 | JGI IMG/M metagenome (GOLD analysis project Ga0209464, IMG submission 187473) | Wetland sediment microbial communities from St. Louis River estuary, USA, under dissolved organic matter induced mercury methylation -... | ecosystem: Environmental > Aquatic >... | reverse complement strand
AGTACTATTCAAAAAAATACTATTCAAATAAGGATAATATAAATGGTGGACTTTTGGAACAACCTATGAACGAATTGCCAATAAATGTAAAAAAATGTTAAAATAGTTTTACAAAATAGGATTTTAAATATACGTAAATATCGAAAAATTCCAAAATATAATCAAAAATACGACAAATGGGTGAGGTTGGGAGAGTGCAGGACAAGATTGAAGTTGTTTTAGCCCGAAAATAGATAGGAAAGAGAATTAAGGAGAAAAAAAAGGCCGTTCCAAAATTAATTGAAACGGCCTTTATGCTATAGAATAAATTCGTTTAAAATAAACCTTTATTCGGTCTTATTTTTTTACGAAAGTATGTGTGTTGTGGTCAACAGTAGCTCCTGTTGCATGATTCTTAACGAAATATTCAACGTAGAAACTCTTAGCTTTGTTGTCGAATTTTCCTGTTCCGGTAATGTCGTAGGTAGTTGTTTTGTCAACATAAGAAACCGGAATAATATTCACATCTCCCTTATCATCAAAAACATACTGTACAGCCCAGCCGCTATCCCAGAAATTATCGTTGCTAATAGTTGTAGCATTGATTTTGGTTAAGTTAACGTTGTAATGAGCATAACCTGGTTCATCACAATCAAACAATCCAACAAAGTTGTTGATGTCGTAATTCACTAAAACTGAAAAATGAAATACCGGACTTGTTGTAGTCACTTTATTGGCATCGGTCATTTTAACATACCAGTAGTAAGTATTACCTTCTGCAACCGGAACTGAAAGTGCAAGTGAATTATGAGCTGCTTTATACAGTGGTGGATTATCGGTTGTGCCGAAATATACATCACAGATAGGAGCATCACCATCTTTATCCGTAGTTGCCCATTTCAATTCAGTGGTTGTACCTGTAATTTTAATGAGGGCTGCATCCAAAGGAGCAACAGCAGTTGGCTCGGTAAAAGCCCAGTAAGTAGTTGCATTAGAATCATCGCTCGGTGTACAACTCTGCAATGCAAATACAGCCACCAGCACTGGCAATATTGCGAATATCAAAATTTTTCTTTTCATATATAATTTCTTTTTAAACATTTAATTTGATTTATCAGGCTAAACAACATTGGTTAAAGAATCTAACTTCTATCATCCAGCCTGATAATTTGCAAAATCAAATATTATTATTTCCGTGTTAAAACTTCATACATGATACGGTTTCCTGCGCCACTGGCATACCAGCAATTCAAAATGAATGTCTTGGTTACAGGATTATAATAATTGATCGTCAGATCTGCAGGTTTTTTAGTTGCATCACCAGTCCAGGCATCAAACATACCTCCAACAGAAGCACCAGTAGAAGGATCTACCGGAGTAGCGATAACTTTCAGACAAGTTGTACCACCAACTACCACTGTTTGAGTTGTAACTTCAATTTTTACATCATAACCAGTATAGTTACCAAATCCGTTCTTCTGTACTGTTTTACAATCTACAGTCCAGAATGGTTCAACAGTACCATCAGAAATTGGTTCAGTTGGATTTCCTGGACGAATACGATAACCTACTGCAGAATAGTTTCCTGCATATGGATTGGCAATAGGAAGAGCCAATAAATAGGTTTTCATATTTCCACCGATTGGAACGTCTACACCTGAGGCAGTTTTTGCTGATTCAATTGAAATGGCAGCAATGAAATTATCGCATGCATCCAGTTTTTCAGCACCCCATACTTTAGCCTTAGCCATAGCATTTCTGGTTCCTTTAGGTATTGTCAGTGTTTTGGTCAGAACTTCAACACTTGGATAAGGTTTAAAGCTCTTCTTAAAATCGGTGTTATAAGCAGTAACCGCAGCAGGATCAACCTTGAAAGTCAAAGTGATATCTTCGGTTGGAAGCGCATCAGTAGCAATGTTAACCATGAATTCAAAGCTTACATCACCAGCAACAGGCTGTAAAGCCAATTGCTGAAGATTGGCCTTCACCACGGTGGCATACATTTTACCTGCCAATTCATCTGGCCAGTATTCACCTACATCATCTTTCAAGCAAGAGCCGAGGAGGAATACAGTGGCGAAGAATGTAACAATTAATGTTATTTTATTTTTCATATTCGGATAATTTTAAAATGAATTTGTATTAACGGTTCTGCCAGAAAATCTTTGATGTAAAGGCATTAATCGTACCAACAGCTACCACGTTGTCGTTGTTTACTGAAATCTCACGTTGTGGATACAATAAACGTACTGGTGGAGTTGCATTCGCTTTATTAGGATCTTGAGAGAAAACTAGGAAATTAGGAATTCCTGATCTTCTGTAGTCAGTCCAGATTTCAACCGGAGCAATACCATTCAGTGAAGTCCATTTTTGCATCAAAATCAAATTGATTTTGTTTGAAGCAAGATCGTAGTTTACATTGGTTTTTTCAGATGTGATGAAAGCTGTTGCCTGAGCAGCAGTTAATCCCATGTATAAACAAGATTGTGTCAAAGCTGAATTGTATAAAGCTTTTCCTGAACCAGTGATATAACCTCTTTCAGCAGCCTCTGCCTGAACAAATAAACTTTCGAAGTCTGTGAGTAGAGGAGAAGATTTGTCAAAAGTACCGATCATATGTCCTTTGCTTCCGCTAACATAACCTAATTTAGAAGTATTGGCTGCTGTTAAAGGAGCAGGTTCTGTAATTCCAAGCGTGTTGCCAGCAAAGTTGGTACCACTGTATGGATTAAAGAAACGTCCAAGACGTGGGTCAGCATTGTCGGTCATGAATGTTACAACAGCTTTACCTGCATTGTAATAGGTAATACCATCAGATACAGTTGAACCGTCAGCTTTATAGAATGTAGCATAGAAAGGATTCATCTTACCATCAGAGTTCACATATCCAGGGTTGGAAAGAGCGCTTTCACCAGCACCAAGGTAACCAACTGAAGCAGTGGTAGCAATAGCTGTTTTGATGTAAGCATCGCGGCCAGCCATACCTGACTGGTGAACCAACATTCTCAGCTTAATGGTGTTGGCAAATTTAGCCCATTTGTTCATGTCTCCACCAAATACGATATCACTTGATGAAGGAATTTCAGTAGCATCAGCTGGAAGTCCCTGGATCAGTTTGATAGCAGCATCCAATTTCAGAATTAAGTCTTCATAAATCGCTTTCTGATCGTCATATTTTGGTTTCAAAATACCTTCCTCAGTTTTAAATGCTTCGGAATAAGGTACATTTCCCCAAAGGTCAACCAGATTGTGCATGATATATGCTTTCATAATCATAGCGATGGCTTTGTAACCAGCATCTTTTGGATCAGTTGAGCTTTTTTCAATCTCTGTTAAGTTCTGACCAATTGTATAGGCAGAATTAAAAGCTCCCTGGTATGAGCTGTTGAGCAAACGGTATTGAACCAGACCGGAAGGTTGTGAATATCCTGAACTGATAGACCAGAGTCCATGCCACAGGTAAACAAATTCAAAACTCCTGGGATTGTTCATAGTGGTGGCCACATTATTAAGAGTAGCCGGTAAAAGTAATTTTGCAGGAACTTTAGAAGCGCTGTTTGGATTTACCTCGTTTACAGAGAGAAATTCGGAGCAAGAACTTCCTAAAAGCGCCAATGAAATTAACAGTATAAATATTTTCTTATTCATCGTGTTTAAAATTAAAATTTTAGAAAGTGAGTTTTACGCTAAAACCATAGGTCCTTGTTGGAGGAGTCTGATCTTCAGTTGTGTAACCAACGGCATTCGTTGTTGTTCCGGCAGCATTAAACTCAGGGTCAGTCCAAACGTTAGATTTTGGACGCCACATCAGTAAGTTTCTTCCAACGAATCCAACCTGTGCATCTTTAATTAAGTCTCCGCCAAAAATAGCTTTTACAGGAACGTCATAGGTTAAAGCAACTTCTCTTAATTTCCAGAAAGCAGCGCTTGTTACAAGACCGCGGTCAGTAGTATGGTAAGAAGAGTTTACCCAGAATTGACGTGAAGCTTCACGAACCAATGCAGTAGTGTTTGGAGTATAAACACCAGGTGAAGTTTCAATAACTGAACCAGGGATAATGAATGACTGGCGTCCGTTTGCAGCAGAATGTTCTGAAATACCGGTAAAGTCGAGTGCATTACCAACACGGTTGTTGATTACGTTACCACCACGGTACTCTGCCAAAACAGAAAGTCTTAATCCTTTGTAATTTAAATCAGAATTAACACCTAAGATGTGATTTGGGTTACCATGACCAACGTGTTGAAGGGCAGGTTCAGTTGAAGGAAGTCCGCTGTTTTTGTCAACGATAATATGTCCTTCAGGATCTCTTTTCACATCAGTTACTTTAATCGCAGGGAATTGTTGGCCTACAACAATGTATGAAGACTGTGCAATTGGAATTTCGTCGAGTCCTTCAATAATAGAAAGAACTTTAGAAGTAAGATATGCATAATTGATTCCTCCGTTCCAAACGAATCCGCCTGCAGCAATAATAGGAGTAACTTTTAAATCAATTTCAATACCTTTATTTTCCAGTTCACCGGCATTAATTAATGCTTCAAAATATCCGGTTGCAGCTGAGATAGTTGCTGGAATTGTCTGATCTTTTGTATTTGATTTATAAGCATTGGTTTCGAGATGAATTCTGTTTTTGAAGAAACTCATTTCAAATCCGGCTTCAACTTCTACTGTTTGTTCAGGTTTCAGTAAAGGATTACTTAAAGTTGTGCTAAGCGCAAAACCTGCATTTCCACCATATGGGAAACCTGCTGCAGAAGGATAAGATGGCAGTGTTCCATACCAGTTGTCCAACGCAATCTGACCAGTTTGTGACCAACCTCCGCGGAATTTCAGGAATGAAAGAACCGGATTGCTGATAATACCCGGGAACATGTCTGACACAACAACGCTGGCATCAACAGCTGGATAGAAGAATGAACGATTTTCTTTGGTTAACCTTGAATCCCAGTCGTTACGACCAGAGAAGTGCAGGTATGCATAGTTTTTATAACCAACAGTTGCATCGGCAAATGCGCCAATAGAATTACGTTCCAGAGTGGCCTGAGAAACGCCTGGTTCACCAACGCGGTTACTTACGTTGTATAATCCTGGAATTACCAATGCACTGGCTGCATCAAAAATAGTCTCATATTTTTGTGAATAAAGCGAAGCTCCAACGATTCCTTTTAAAGAAATATCTCCGAAACTCTTATCGAAAGAAGCTAAAAGGTCATCAGTAAGAATCATTGTCTGTCTCATCTGGTCGCTTGAGTTACCTGCATAAGGAGCAGTTACCCCCATGTGGCCCTGGCTCCATGGATCTGAATGAGAATAGCTGTTATAAATAGCTTCATCCTTGTAGTTGTGATTGTTGATGGTGTTGAACGTAACACCGGTACGGTTTGAAATATCCAACCACTCGAAAGGTTTGAATGCTAAAAGAACAGATCCTAAGATGTCGTTACGTTTTTCATTCTGACGTGAATGTTTGATCTGCCAGTAAGGGTTAGGATAATAAGCGTTGAAGTATCCGTCAACTGTAGCAAATGGATTGTTTTCAATATCCTTGTATGATCTGATAGCAACGTGAGCTGGTGTATTCAAAACGTTCCAGTATACCGGACGGTTTTGGTTCATATCACCACCTGAAACGCTGGTACTTGTCTGAGAAAAGCTAAGAGTATAATCAGCTGTAAATTTTCCGTATTTTTTACCGGCAGCCATACGTACGCTTGATCTGCTGTTGGTATCATCCAGAATAGTACCAGTTGTTCTAACATCCTGAGCTGACAAATAGAAGTTGCTTTTTTCGTCGGCACCACTGATAGAAACGTCGTTCTGCATTGAAAATCCAGTTTCGAAGAAGTCTCTTTTGTTGTCCATTCCGGTGTAAGGAACCATTTGATAGGAACCATCAACCAGTTTACCACCTAAGATAACCATTTGTCCATTGTACTCAGGACCAAAGTTCTGGTTTTCGTAAGAAGTGTAAGGATCGGTATTCCGGTCTGGTCCAATCCACATGGTGTAGTTAGGATCTGAGTTTGAAGTTGTTTCGCTTGATCCGGCACCAAATCTTTTCTGAAGATTAGGTAAATAAGAAACCTGTTCGAAAGTAGTAATGTTACTAACTTTAATAGTCAATTTACCTTTGTCACCTTTTTTGGTAGTAATAATCAAAACACCGTTTGATGCATCGTTACCATAAAGAGCCGCAGCAGAAGCACCTTTCAACACGTTCACATTATCAATATCATTGGGGTTGATAGAATTGAGGTAAGTTGCACTAACCGGAACTCCGTCTAAAACGACCAATGCCTGGTTACTGGCCAGGAAGTGACGGTTACCGCGAAGGGTAATCTTCGTGTCTGGTTTTACACCGTTGTTGATGGTGTTAATCTGCAAACCAGATACTTTACCTGACAACCCGTTCATAACGTTTGAAACTCCAGCGGTTGTCAACTCCTGGTTGTCAACTTTTGCAGTAGCAACACCCATTTCTTTGGGTTTTCTTTTAATACCGAAGGCAGTAACAACAACTTCATCAACTGAAATAAGTTCAGAAGACAATTTAACATTGAAAGTTGTTTGATTGCCAATAGCTACTTCCTGTGTTGCCATACCCACGAATGAAAACATCAGTGTTTTGGCATCTTGTGGAACTTTCAATTTGAACATACCATCCATATCGGTGATAGTTCCAAGAGTCGTTCCTTTTACTGACACAGAAACACCAGGAATTGAACCTCCATCGTCAGCGGAGGTTACCTTGCCTGAGATCTCCTTGGTTTGGGCCAAAAGGACCTGCAAACCAATTGCAAAGAATGCAAGTAATAACGCGATTTTTTTCATGTAAAATAGTTTTAAATTAAACAGCATCTTTTTTTAATGAAAAATAGGGTAGGTAATATCAACTCTCAACTTCCAATCAAGTCAATCAACCTTAAATTTGATTCCCCCAAACCAAATTCAACTGGAAATTACGATTTGAATTTTAAGACCCCCTTTCAAAAATCAATATTCTGAAGAAAAACAGGATTATTGATTCATCTCACAAATTTAGAAAAATGTATATAGGAAGGTAGATATATGAAGAAAAAATAATTACATATTTTAACACTGTTAATAAATATTAAAATATCGCAGGTTTTTCTTATTGCTATAATCTGACTTTAATAATTTGATTATAAGTAAAATATGACAGATTTGTGTGCCTGAAAAGCGATTCTATTAAGAATGTATCTAAATTATAATATCGAAATTAAATCACTAATTTCATTGATAATCCAGGTTTTGGTCTGAATATTTAGCTTCATATATGTACAATTTGAAGCTAATTGAGTCGAATTTATTACTTCGGGCGTCTTATGCCTGCCATAGTTTGAGAACATGATCTGATCGATTCCAAAATTTAATGCGCCTTCAATATCCGATTCCCATGAATCACCTATCATAAGACTTCTCTTTTTACGCGCGTTAGTTGTTTTTAGAGCATGTTCAAAGATTTTTCGGTGTGGTTTTGTGGTTTGTATCTCTTCTGAAATAAATATTCTTGAAAAGAATTCAGTCAAACCGCAATTCCGGAGTTTATCGTGTTGAACTTCTACGAATCCATTGGTAATAATATGCATCTGATATCCTCTTTCGCGTAAAGTGGAAAGAGTCGCGATTGTGCCGGGAAATAATTCGGTTTGGAGAGCCATATTTTCCAGATACCTTTTATTAAGGTCAGCCCAGTCCAGATCATATATATTATAAGTAGTCAACGATCGTGAAAACCGCTCGACGATTAAAGTTTGTTTGCTGATCTTTTTTAAATGGTAGTCATCCCAGAGGGATTTGTTTATCTGTTCGTAATATTCAAAGAAGGAATCGAAGGATCTTAGTCTCGGAAGGATGGCTTGCTCGCGAAGGGTAATTTCCATGGCCTTGTACGAATTTGCCTTAAAGTCCCACAAAGTATTGTCAAGGTCAAAAAAAAGGTGATCGTATTGTCTCATTCGTCTTCACTTTCTTTTTCAGCCTGAAATCCTTCCAGTACAATCACAATTTCTCCCTTTATGGTTTTCGAGCTAAAATACTCAATCAGTTCAGTCAGGGTGCCACGGCGGTTTTCTTCAAAGAATTTTGATAGTTCGCGCGAAACACTGGCTTTTCGATCGGGTCCCATAAATTCGGCAAATTGTTCCAGGCTTTTAATCAGACGATAGGGCGATTCATAAAAAATCATGGTCCGGGTTTCATGAACCAAATCCCTGATTTTTTTCTGTCTGCCCTTTTTTTGAGGAAGAAATCCTTCGAAAGTAAACCGGTCAGTTGGAAATCCGGAATTGACAAGTGCCGGAATCAAGGCAGTTGCACCAGGCAGGCATTCCACTTCAATATCTTTTTCTAGGCATGTTTTAACCAGAAGAAATCCCGGATCACTGATTCCGGGAGTACCGGCATCTGAAATAAGGGCTACATTTTTGCCCTCCTCAATCTGCCGGGCGATCATGTCAACTGTTTTGTGCTCATTAAATTTATGATGCGACACCAATTTATTTTTGATTTCGAAATGTGCCAGCAGTTTACCTGATGTTCTGGTGTCTTCAGCTAAAATGACATCCGCTTCCTTTAAAATACGGATACCCCGAAGAGTCATATCTTCAAGGTTGCCGATTGGTGTAGGAACTAAGAATAGTTTGCCCATTAAAATATTTACAATTTTACAATTTACGATTTACAATTGATGAATCGAAGTTAACGAATTAGCGCAGAATACTGTAGCATTATTTAATTTTGTAATCTGGAGATTATAAAATTGTAAATGGTACATCAATGAATGGTAAATGCTTTTTATTTGGTGAATCGGCGTTTTAGAAGTTCAACAAACTTCATGCTGGTTTCGTTCTTTTGCAATGTCAGATTTGCCTTCAGATAATCTACAGCTTGCTGAATGGTTTCCAGCTTGTCGAGATGATCGATTATCAGGTTGTATTTGTCCGTGTTGTTGCTGAATATCTCGCGGATGAAGAGAAACCGGTCATTTAATCCAATGGAGGATCTCAAGCTGGAAATTGGACTATTTCCCAAAACGGTTTCAGCCGATTTGTTCTCACTGATTACATCATTCAGTGAACGTTCTTTCTGGAAAGTCTCATCTTCAATTTTTTCTTCCATGGGAATTTCAGGTTTTGGAATTTCACGCATTACAGGGCGTTCAACTGGTGTTGAAGCCGGTGTGAATTGTATTGAGTCTGATTCCTCCTCATCGAGATCTTCAATTTGAATTTCGCGAATTCCGGATTGTTGTCCGGGATGAAGTTCAGTTACTTCAATTTCGTTTTCCGGTTCAGAATCTTCCTCCTCATCTTCTTTGTCAGTTTCCTGATCTTCTTCCGGTTCAAATTCTTCTTCGTTACCGAATTCCTCTTCTTCGAATTCTTCTTCCTCTATATATTCTTCTTCCTCCGAATCCTCCGCAATTTCTTCTTCAATAGAATCATCTTCGACAGCATTCCTTTTATCTTCTATTTCCATTTCTACCTCTTCCGGCAGCTGAAAATTAACTTCTATTTCTTCGTCCTCTTCTTCAATATTTTCAATTTCCTCTTCATCCTCTTCCGTAATATCTTCTTCAATTTCCTCTTCTTCCGAATTATAAACGATTTCTTCCTGTTCTTCCTCTTTTTCTATCGGTTCTGAGGCTACTGGTTCTTCGAAGTTGATTATTTCAAGTTCCGGTTCTGAAACCATGACTTCAGATTCTTCATTTTCAGATTCTGTTATATCTTCTTCAATTTCATCAGCCAGAACGATAGGTTTGGCAGTAACTTCTTTCAATAATTCAATTTCCTGGCATAATAGCCTGGCACGGCTGAGTGCCAGATCTACCATTATGGACGAATCGATTTCAGACTCGGCTATTTCTGAAGTTAAAGTTTTAAGTTCTTCCAGATCTTTACTGATAATCCGGATAAGTTTGTTTGCATCCATTTTAATTTTGATTTTATCGGTAATTCAATCTTGTTTCTCTCCGTAAAGATTTAAATTTATCTTTGTTTTCAATAACGACATTCAGTTTCCGGAACTTCCATGTTTCAATGCTGATGCAGTAATTGAGGCATGGTAAAAGTACAAAAATCTTTAGCATATTATCTACATGTTTATTGAAAGGGGCATCAACAGACAAAAAAAAACCGGCAGCATCGAGGTCATTGCCGGTTCAATGTTTTCAGGAAAAACAGAAGAACTAATCCGCCGGCTAAAACGCGCGAAAATTGCAAAATTAAAGGTTGAAATTTTCAAACCGGCCATGGATACCCGTTATTCATTGGCTGAAGTGGTCTCGCATGACGAAAATTCAATTTTAAGCACACCGGTCGAGAATTCGGGAAATATTATGCTGCTAACAGGAGATGTTGATGTTATCGGCATTGATGAAGCTCAGTTTTTTGATCATGGTCTGATTGATGTGAGTGTTTCACTGGCCAACATGGGCATACGAGTTATTATTGCCGGACTCGATATGGATTTTAAGGGAAATCCTTTTGGTCCGATTCCCGGATTAATGGCCGTTGCCGATCATATTACCAAAGTTCATGCTATTTGCATGAGATGCGGCGATGTTGCCCAGTTTTCGTATCGCTTTTCGAAAGCAGACAAGCTGGTTTTACTTGGCGAAAAAGATGAATATGAACCATTGTGTCGTTCGTGTTATACTAAAGCAACCCGATAATGGCATTTCTGTCTGCAACTCAAATTTCTGAAATTATTGGAGGAGAATTACGCGCAAACGATTTCAGTGGCGAAATTCATATTTCGTCGATCTCGATAGATAGCCGAACCATTTTTGATCCGGCCAGAAGTGTGTTTTTTGCTCTGAAAACTGAACGAAATGATGGCCATCGATATCTCAAAGATCTGTATTTTAAGGGAGTCAAGGTTTTTGTAGTCTCTGAATATTTAGAACACCGGCACCAAAATTTTGATTATTGTATTTTTATTCTTGTACCTGATACGCTTAAAGCCCTGCAAAAACTCGCGGCATGGCAGCGGTCTCTTTTCCATATTCCTGTAGTTGGAATAACCGGCAGCAACGGGAAAACTATTGTGAAAGAATGGTTGTTCGATTTACTTCAAAACAGGTCTGTTCTCCGCAGTCCGAAAAGTTACAATTCGCAGGTAGGTGTTCCGTTGTCGGTCTGGAACCTGCTCCCCGACTACGAAATA